>Ga0209221_1000268_pt1 | contig 26423 bp, 28 predicted proteins | sample BlaSpr_A8_Ref_O2_FD_187989 | JGI IMG/M metagenome (GOLD analysis project Ga0209221, IMG submission 187989) | Forest soil microbial communities from Thunder Bay, Ontario, Canada - Black Spruce, Ontario site 2_A8_Ref_O2 (SPAdes) (version 2) | ecosystem: Environmental > Terrestrial > Soil > Boreal...
CCCAAAGTAGACTCGCAACGATAGCGAATCCCCTCGGCAAGCGCCGCCGCAACCTCACGGCTCACCGCCCCATGACGCTCGATCATTTCCACCGGAACCCCAGCCAGCTCGGACTTCACCGCGTTCGCGTAAACAATGGCTCCTCCAGCGAAGTACCGGGAACTGCCTCCGACCGAGGTGATCCGCTCACCCAACAATCCGCCGGTGCACGATTCCGCAACAGCCAGCGTAGCATTGCGCATTTGTAGCCAATAGCCCACGATTTGCTCAAGGGATTGTCCGTCCCGCGAATACACCGCGTCATCGAGCTCTTCTTCGACTGCGTCGGCAGCCTCATCCACGCGCGCCTGGGCCGCTGCCAGGGTTTCCGCGCGCGACTTGAAGTGCAGTTGGATTTCTCCCGCTCCTGCCAAAATGGTCGTCTGCACATCTGTGTATCGCTTGTAGATCGGCGCCACGCGCGCGTCCACGTGAGATTCGCCGAGCATTGCCACTTTGAGCACGCGACTTGCGATGAACGCAGGAGGTAACTTGGCCCGTAGGCGATCGCGGCACTGGTCTTCAAACAAGGCCTTGAGTTCGTGCGGAGGTCCGGGAAGCAGAATCACAATCCGCTCGCGCCCATCGAACTTGCCGCTAAGCCACTGCCCGGGCGCGGTCCCATTGGAGTTGGGCAATACAGTCGCTCCTTCAAGAACGTAAGCTTGCTTCGCGTTATTGGGAGACATCTTCCAGCCACGCGAGGCGAAGCGCTGCTCGATTCCCGCGAGTACTTCTTCGTCGCGCCTTAACGGCACACCCAAAGCTTCCGCAACGGCCTCGCGCGTGAGATCGTCTTCCGTGGGTCCAAGACCGCCGCTGAAGATAATAACCTCGGAACGGAATAATGCATGCTGCGCCGCCGCGACCAATCGGCTGAGATCATCTCCGACCACGCTCTTAAAAATGACTTCGACCCCAAGCTTATTGACCTCTTCGGTGAGAAAAAGGGAGTTGGTATCCATGCGGAAAGGCGTGAGCAGTTCAGAGCCCACCGCGATGATCTCGGCATTCACGGCTAAAGTTTAAATGAAAACCGGGGCGGGTGCGGATTCAACTATTCCGGGATCAGCGGCAAGCCTTGAATGTTCCAGGAAAGATGATGCAATGCGTCGTTCGTCGCAAGAATCACGCTTTTGCCAGGTGCAAAGGCCAAGCCAACCAATCCGTGCCCGGCGACTTCTAAACTGGCTTTCCCATCGGGCGTGATCCGCACAATCCCGCGTTTTCCAGAGAGAGACGCAGCCACGTAGAGGTTGCCAGCAATGTCAAAAGCCAGTCCCTGCGGCCGGCCGAGCCCGCGGTAAAACGTGTGAACGGTTCCCTGGGGGTCGATTCGGTGCACCGAGTCAAAGCTGGAAGTTGACGGACCGGTGACGAACAAGTCGCCCTGCGGACCGAAGGCCAGATGGTATGCGGAAACGCTTGGTTCCAGCGTCGCGAATACGAAGACTTGCTGGTCCCGCCCGATCTTGAAAATTGTGCCGCTGCGGTCGCCGACATATAGATTCTGATTTTGATCAAATGCAATTCCGGTGGCTATGCCCATACCTTGCGCATAGGTCGTCATGGTTCCGTTTGGCGCCACGCGATAAACCGCACCATCGTGCCTTGAGGAAACATACATCTGGCCCTGGCGGTCTAATGCGATGGCGGTCGCATTCATCATCTCGGCGACGAACGGCTTGACCGTGTAATTGGTATCAACCTTGAAAATCGCCACCGGAACCTTTTGCCCGCGCGAGCCAGAAAACGTCACATATATATTGCCTTGAGAATCGATCCCTGGACTCGTCACCGGATGCAGGTTCTCGGCAATTGGAACCGCAACCTTCACGGGCTGCCCATTGCTGGAGTGCCCATCCGTCGAAACGACCACCGGACCTGAGGTCGCGCCCTCGGGCACGCGAGCGACGAGGAAGGAATCTGAGCTGATCACGAGGCTGCCGTCAATGTCGCCAAACTGTACTCGCGGACGCTGAAACTGCTTGGGCCGCAACCCTGACCCCGCGATGCGAATCTCGCCGCCCGCGAGCGCCAGAGTTGGCGACACGGATTCAATGTGTGGTCCGCCGTTCACGTTGCTCTTGCCGAGAATTCGATCGGAAAATCCCATGAGGAAGACACCCGCTACCTTAGAAGACCAAAGTGCAACAAGAGATGCATAATAACCAGCGCATACAATCCTGCGGCAATATCATCGAGAACAATGCCGAAACCTTCGGGCAGCGCCTCAAGTTGACGCACCGGCGGAGGTTTGAGGATGTCGAAGATACGAAAAAGTATAAAGCCCGCCAGAAAAGATTTCCATCCGAGCGGCGCTCCGATCAGCGCGATCAACTGTCCCGCGACTTCGTCGATCACCACAAACTGCGGATCCTTGATTCCTGAGCCGCGCGTAACCAGCATGGCCGCCGGAATGCCGATCGCGGTGACGAACACGACCAGGGCGATGCTGACCGGAAGGCGGAACGCCAGGGGCATCGTATAAGCCAAGGCCGCCCACGAAATTACGGTTGCCAGAGAACCCCAAGTGCCCGGTCCAGGCCGAAGCCGCCCAATGCCCAAAAATGTCGCGGTGAGTTCGGCCCACAAAGGAGTCCTCCGATTGCCGAGCCCTGCCGCGGAGGCCTCTGCGCTACTCTCATATGCTCGTACGTTTTTCACGACTGTTCGTCCGGATCTTCGGGAAGAGTGTCATGAATCAGCTCGTCGGCATCGGTGACCGGCGACGCGATCACATAGGCCCCGCTTGCCCACTTGCCAAGATCGACGATTCGACAGCGGTCGCTACAGAAAGGGAAGTCGGGATTATCGCTCTTGACGGTCTTCTTGCAGATCGGACATCGCAGTCGTAAAGTGCGCTTGCGCGGCATGGCAGGAAAATCTAGGAACCAGAAACTATCATCGCTGCTACTTCGTAATCGTTGCTACTAAGTCGTAATCGTGCGCTTCCGTGATCCGGCAGCGGTAAAACTCACCCGTCTCAGGCGTCAATTCCGCGGGAAAATCGTTCACAAAAACTTTGCCGTCAATTTCTGGAGCGTGCATCGGCGTGCGGCCTTCCAGAAGCAGTTCGGTTTCCTCCGACGTGCCTTCCAACAGCAGATCGAATTCGCGGCCTACCAGCACTTTCTTTTTCTTCTTGCTGATCTGGCGCTGGATTCCCATCAGGTGCTTTCGGCGGCGCTCGATCTCCGCAGGAGAAAGCTTGTCACTCAAACCGTAAGCATTCGCACCTTCCTGATCCGAGTAGGAAAAAGCGCCCATCCAGTCGAATTGGGCCTCGCGCACAAAATCACAAAGCTCCTCGAATTCGCTCTCGGTTTCGCCCGGGAACCCCACAATGAACGAAGTGCGCAGTGTGATCCCGGGAATCACTTTTCGCATCTTCTCGAGGGAGCGCAAAAATACTTCCGATCCACCGCCCCGCTTCATGCGCTTCAGTACGCTTGCCGACGCGTGCTGTAACGGGACGTCCATGTACGAGCAAATCTTTTCATGGGATGCGATGGTTTCCAGTAGTTTGCCCGTGATCTTATTAGGATAAGCATAAAGAAAGCGAATCCAGCGTAGATCGTCGATGTGCGCAAGCTTATCCAGCAGCAGAGCCAGCCCATCCTTCAGTCCGAAATCTTCCCCGTAACAGGTTGTATCCTGCCCGATCAGAGTAATCTCCCGCACTCCGACCTGTGCCAAGCGTTCCGCCTCGGCGACTACCGATTCGAACCTTCGTGAGCGGAATTGTCCGCGCAGGCTAGGAATAATGCAGAAGGTGCAGGGATGATCGCAGCCCTCCGCGATCTTGATGTAAGCCGTGGACTTCGGGGTGGATAAAATACGAGGAGTTTCGTCATCGTAAAGATAGTTAGGAAGGTCTGCAACAGCGCCGTCCCATTGGTCGCGGGAAAATCTGCCCTGCGCGATCCGTGCATCGCCCTCCGGTCGAGAAGAGAGCACCACAAAGGGCGAATCGCTTTTTGCCGGCTGTGGGGCTAACCCGGAAGCCGCAAGAATTTTCGCTAACTCCCCGGTCCCAACCACGGCATCCACTTCAGGGATTCTCTTCTGGATTTCGTCTCGATAACGTTCTACCAGACAGCCGGCAACAATCAGTTTCTTGACGCGCCCCGAGGTCTTAAGCGTGGCCATCTCCAGGATCGTGTCTACCGACTCCTGTTGGGCGCTCTCGATGAACGAACAAGTGTTCACCACGATGACATCGGCATCTTCCGTCCGCGGGGAAAGTTCGGCCCCGCCGCGCGCCAGTAGACCCATCATCACTTCGCTATCGACAAGATTCTTGGGACAGCCCAGGCTCACAAATCCTACCCGCAGCGGCCGGGTTTCGACCGTTGTAGCGGAACCACTTTCTAGCGACATAGGAGAGACAACGACCTTCTTTGAGGGCATGGAACTTGTCTATTTTAGCATCTTCCCCAGGCGCCCCGAACTGTCGGTACGTGATCACAGGAAGAGGACAAGTCACGGCCCGGAGGTTTGTGCGCTAAGGATTGATTGATGCTGAGGGCGAAGGAATCTCGGGACGAGATCCGTGGGTCAACCTTTTTAACGGACAGCCGGAACCCCGAGAGCTAGCTGCCAGCCTTCAACTCGGTCAAGACCTGCTTGGCGATTTCCTTTAGGGTCTCGAACACGCCCGTTCCCTGGAAAGCTACAGCTTCGATAATAGGCTCGTTCTTCCGGCGCAATTCGGTGGTCAGCAGATCCACGGGCAGGATGTTCGGCAGGTCGCGCTTATTGAGCTGAAGAACGTAGGGAATCTTATTGAAGTCATAACTGTGCTCTTTCAGGTTCGACATGAGGTTGTCGAGCGCTTCCACATTGGCGTCCATGCGCTGTTCCTGCGAATCGGCGACGAAAACGATGCCATCCACGCCGCGCAGAATCAGCTTGCGGCTGGCGTCATAGAACACCTGCCCCGGCACAGTGTAAAGATGGATCCTGGTCTTAAACCCGCGCACCGAGCCCAAATCCAACGGCAAAAAGTCGAAGAACAAAGTCCGCTCAGTTTCGGTGGCAAGGGAGATCATCTTGCCTTTTTGCTGTTCCGCAGTTTTCTGGTAGATCACCTGCAGGTTCGTGGTCTTGCCGCCCAACCCGGCGCCGTAATACACGATTTTGCAATTGATCTCTCGGGCTGCGAAGTTGATGAAACTCAAGGCTTTCCTCAAAAAGCGCCGGACGCACACGCATCCAGGCGTCAAAATATCCCTTTGGGGGCTTCGGGCTTTTATACCACACGAGAGGGGCCGAGGGCAGTTACTCAGGTTACTCCCGGCAGAAATTACCGCAATTACCGCGCCGTAGGAGCCGGATAATATCCATCCTTCGCGTAAATCTTTAGTCCAGGCTTGTCCACCCGCACTTCAATACTATGGTAGGCGGCCGAGGTTGGGGTTTTAGGACGAGACGGCGTATATCCCAGTGTGTACTGGTTGCGGGCGTCGCTCATAGCCCTGGAATACATGTCTGCAATCGCATTGGTTGTGAGCTCGGCATAAACCGGCGCTCCGCCGGTCGCCGAGGCGTACCTGGGGAGGAGGTTGTCATAGCCCTGGGTGGGTAGATGCAGCCTTTCCAACCTGTCGTAGACGGGAAGCGAAGAGCTTCCCACCGCCACGGCCTTCACCTGGATTTCCTTAGAGAGCAATACTTTCAAAACGTCCCGATAACTCGCTTGGCTACCGGCCTCGCGGCCATCTCCGATCACAAAAATGACCTTCCGCCGCTCTCGGCCACGCTTGCTTAGATCGAGTGCAGCCTGAAGAATGGCATCATTCAAGACGCGCGACTGCCGGGGAGGTGTATAAACGGGCTGAGTGGGGCTACCGACCGGTACGCCGTTAATAATCGGACCATTTGCCATTGGCCCACTCAGTATGGCGGGTCCGTTATTGCTACCGCGCACCGTCTTAATCTGATTGAAGACCGCAGTGAGCCTTTGATTGGGTGCAGTAAAATCGCTCACCTGGCTCACGGTGCTGCTGTAGGTATAAAGCGCGACTTCATCGTAAGGAGCGAAGGCTCCCATTAACGCGGGAAAAGTCTGGTTGACCTTCTGCACCGTCGAATCCGACATACCCAGGTCGAGCACAATCGCCACCGAAAGCGCGAACGGGTCGCTGGTGAAAAAGCTCAGCTTCTGCTGGACTCCGTTCTCCAGCACCGTGAAATCCGTGGGTAAAAGGCCTTCCACCATGCGTCCGCCATGGTCAGTTACGGTGACCGGAAGCTGCACAAAGTTGGTATGAACCACCAATGTGTAAAGCTGCTCCTGACCGTTCTGCTTTGTTGAAGTTCCAGGGGGCAGCGTCTTAACCGGGGGCATGGGCGGCGGAGGTGATGTTTGATCGCCGGGGGCGTTCCCCGTAGGGGCGGGCTGATTGGTGGGAGTCGGCTGATTGGGCTGGTTCGTCCATGGATTTCTATCCACGGGCGCAGGCTTCTTTTCTTCCGGCTCCGGCTTTGGAATTGGCGGCGGCTCGGGCGGGTTGGCCGAAGGCTGCACCGTGGGCGCATCTGGAATATCGGAACTCTGGCTCGAACTCTGAGCAGGCGCGGTTCCGGATTGAGTCTGCGCTCCGGACTGAGGGATGGCCGAGGACTGGGCCCAAGTTGATGGAACAGAACCAAGTGATATCCCGATAATGCCGACAACCAATACTGAAATTGCGCGCACTAGCCAACTCGCTCCGGTACTCTTCTTTCCTTTAACGGCCCGCTTTTTAATCCTCATCGTCATCCTCATCCTCAATGCGCACCTTTCGTCCTTTGACTAAAAAGCGTCGTACCGGGAAGCCCAGTTGCCACTGGAAATTCGAGCCTGCCGTAAAGAGAGCCTGCGAACCAATTCGCCCGCATTAGAATAATATTCAAGTTCACCCGCTTGGGATGCCTGAGCGGTTCCATTTGGTGCATCTAACGTTCAGGAATAGACTAACAAAAAGCACAAGAGAGAGTCCTCCATGCCTAAATCATCTGCTTACCAAAGATTTTTGCCGACCTTGGTGTGTGCGGTACTGCTGTTTTTCTTGGCCGCTTTTGCAGGTGAATGCCCGTGCGCACTTGCGCAGAGCTCAACTCCCTCCAATTCTACGGATTCGCAACGGTCATCTACCGATCAATCGTCCACGGATCAATCCACTCCCGAGAAATCGGATGAGACTCTGAAGGTCAACGTAAACGTCGTGGGAGTATTCTTCAACGTAAAAGATAAGCATGGAGCCCTGATTCCAAATCAGCGGAAGGAAGATTTTGAAGTTTTCGAGGATAACAAGCCCCAGACGATCAAATACTTTACTGCCGAATCGAACTTGCCGCTTACGCTGGGTATCCTGATCGACTCCTCGGGCAGCCAGATACGGGTTCTCGATATGGAAAAAGAGGTTGGCGGTGCATTCCTTCGCCAGATCCTAACTGACAAGGATGAAGCCTTCGTAATCGACTTCAACGTGGAATCGGAGTTGGTTCAAGACTATACCCGGGATGTTCACCGGCTACAGGCCGCGCTGAATAAAGTGAAGATCCAAAGCGGCGTGGTCAGCGGAGGCAGCGGCATCCCGGGCCTGGGACAAGGCCCCGTCCCCACGCATAATACGCCCGGTACCGTGCTCTATGATGCGGTTTATCTTTCAGCGCATGACATGCTTTCCAAAGAAGTAGGACGCAAGGCTATGATCCTGCTCACCGACGGCGAAGATGAAGGCAGCAAATTGAAAATTAAAGACGCCATCGAAGCTGCACAGAAAGCCGACTCTATTGTCTACGTCCTGCTCTGCGCCGATCGCGGATTTTACGGGGGGTTCGGCATGGGATACTCAGGAGCCAGTGAAATGGAAAAGCTCACTGAAGCCACCGGCGGTCGTGTAATCAACGTGGGCAACAAATTCGACAAACTGAAAGAAGCCTTCGACCAGATCGCCGCCGAACTCCGCAGCCAGTACAGCATTGGCTACACTTCCACGAACGCCGTGCTCGATGGCAGTTATCGGAAACTGCAGATTAAGTCCAAACAGGGCTATAAAATTCAGACTCGCGCGGGATATTACGCCACTCCGCACAACCAATCGCAATAATAGAGGTCTTGGGTAGAGGGCGACTTTGCCCATTTACACCAAGTTCACAGCCGAGAATAAGTCCAGCTAACCCCTGCAAAATCATTCACCTTGACATTCTACGGTGTTCGGGCTGACACTTATCCCGGTCCTCCCCGCCCTCCCCTTAATTAATGTTGGAGGTTTTCTGCCGTGCATAGCCTCACTACGCGCGCCGTGGGCGCATTGTGGTTTGTTGTCTTCATTTTATCTTTTATCTTCAATCCCATCTTTACTTCGGCCGCCAGCGCGCAGCAAATTCACCACGGCATCTATCGCGGCATGCCTGTGACCTATGTCGTCAAGAATGGTAAAGCCATATTCCAAGGCGACATCATTCTTGAAAATGTGAGGTCGATCGATCCGCAATCTCCACTGTCAGATTCGATGGGCGTTGATTATTCCCAATACCTCTGGCCCAAAGTCGGAAGCAAATATCAAATTCCTTATGTCATCGCCAGCGGTTCCGGGAATGTCACGAATCTCAATGCCGCCATCTCTCAATTCAACAGCACTTTTTCTAACATTCAGTTTGTCGCGTATACCAATCAAACTGATTACGTCAGCTTCTACTTCAATCCTGATGACAACAGCGGCGAGTGCGAGGCCACGGTTGGCCGTGCAGGCGGGGAACAGCAAGTTGGGGGTTCCGGCGGATCGAGCAACCCCTGCGCTTTGCCCACAGTGCTGCATGAACTGGGCCACGTCATCGGCCTGTGGCACGAGCAATCCCGCCCCGATCGCAACACCTACGTCTCAGTCAACTATGACAACCTGATTAAAGGCTCCATCTCGAACTTCAATCAGATCTACGATAACGCCCAGACCTTCGGAACACTGTTCGACTACGCCTCGATCATGGAGTACCCACCATTCTCTTTCTCTCGCAATGGCGGCCCCGCGATCGAATCAATTCCCGCCGGAATTCCGCTTTCGAATCTCACCGGATACACGGCCACCGATATCGATGGCATCGAACGCCTGTACGGAAACCCACCCAAGGCGATTACCATTACCAGCAATCCTCCAGGGCTCCAGGTCATCGTCGACGGAGAGACGGTGACCACGCCGAAGGTTTTTACCACCTGGGATCTATACTCCACCCATAATCTAAGCGTTGCTTCCGGAGTGCAAACCCAGACTGGCGATATCGTCAACAGCACCACGTCTGCGACTTTCTATTACACCTACGGCCGCTGGAACAATTCGATTCCGGCTACTCAGACGATCACCGTCCTCCCCGGCAATGGAGAGCCTTCGACTCCGGCGACTTCACCCGCCATTACGACTTACACGGCGAACTTCATCCAGCTCGTTCCTTACTCTGCCACGGTCTATCCCGCCGCTACTGGGAGCGTTGCTGTATCGCCCGCCGCCCAAAGCTACTCCGGATCTTCGCTGGTATTTTTCACTGCACGCCAGCAGGTCACCTTAACCGCCACGCCGATCGCAGGACAAAATTTCTACGAATTCAACAATGCTCCGTTCTGGCTTCCGGGAGGCCTGGGTGCCAATCCGAAAACTTTCTACGTTCCCGATACCGGCTTAACCGTCAACACCACTGCTGAGTTTTCGCCGGACGCGATTTATACCGTCAATGTTTCGCCCAATCCCTTCAGCTCGAATCTTTATATCTATGCTGACGGGAACTTCTCTTACGCTCCCAAGAACTTTTCTGTGTTCTACGATTCGACATGGACTTCCGGCAGCACTCATACCCTGAGTATCTATACGCCCATCTATCCCTACAGCTCCAACAGTCGCTACGCATTCGATAACTGGAGCGATGGTACGACCACGACCACCGACACGGTTGAATTGCCAGCGGCGAGCGCCACCTATACGGCCAACCTGACGCCACAGTTTTACGTTACGGACTATGCCAACGAATCCTGCGGGGGGGCGATCAATGTCACTCCCAGTTCGCCTACCGGAGACGGTTTCTACCCCACGGGCGACAACCTGACCTTCACGGAAACTCCCAACACTGGCTGGCTCTTCACGGAGTGGGGATACGATCTCAGCGGAAGCTCCAGTTCGCAGCCCCTGACGGTCACGGACGAGGTTCTGGTCACGGCTGATTACAACATCACAACTACTCCGCTCGCACTGACCAGCCTGAGCCCGGCAGCAGCCGTACCGGGCAGCGCAGCCTTTACCCTTACCCTGAATGGGACTGGATTTTCAGCGAATTCGGTTGTTTCAGTGAATGGAACATTTCCGGCGGTAAAGTACATCAGCAGCACGCAGCTCAGCGTTCCCGTCACTGCAGCCCAAATCAAGAAGCCTGGGGCATTCCAGGTGTGGGTCGAAGGCTTCCCCAGCGGAGCAAGTTGCGCGGCATTTGCCGCATTCCCGTTTACGGTTGCCAAAAGTCCTATCGTTTCGCCTTCTCCGTTGAGCGTGGCCTTTGCTGCGCAAGTCGCGGGCACCACCAGCGCGTCGAAAACCGTCACGTTGAAAAACACAAGCTCAAGTGCCGTAAGCATCAGCTCGATCACAGCGACGGGTAACTTCGCGGTCTTGAGCCAGACTTGCGGATCCTCACTAAATGCGGGTGCGTCTTGCCAGGTAAATGTGACCTTCAGCCCATCCGTCTCCGGGGCTCTCACCGGCTCGTTGGCAATCAGCGATAGCGCTCCCGATTCTCCGCAAGTTGTCAGCTTAAACGGTACCGGAGATCTTCCACTTACAATTAGCCCGGCTAAGCTGTCGTTCGGAACCGAAACGGTTGGCAAAACGACCGCAGCACTGACTGTTGCAATCACTAATAACGAATCTTCTACCCTCGATTTTTCGTTTAGCGCCAGCGGCGATTATGCGATCAATTCCACTGGTACCACCTGCGGAGTTTCTTTGGCCTCGAAGGCTAAATGCAATATTGCAGTTACGTTCACTCCTACTTCCAACGGCAGCGTTAACGGAGCGGTCGCCATTAGTGACGCGGCAGCGTTTTCTCCGCAGTTAGTCGCGCTCTCCGGAACGGGTTCCGGAGGCGCAACCGCGCCCCTCACCTTCAGTCCAACATCGCTAACGTTCACTTCTCAGGCGATTGCGACCAGCAGCACAGCGAAGACTCTTACAGTTAAGAACAACGGCGCGACTTCGTTGACCCTGGGCAGCATTACATCCAGCGGCGATTTCTCCGCTGCGGGCAGTGGAACAAAACCCTGTTCGGCAAATCTGGTTCTTGCCAAGGCTGGAACCTGCACCTTGGGCGTCACATTCTCACCCGCGTCAGGACAGAGCGGCGCCATCAGCGGGGCGGTCGTTATTTCGGATAATGCGGCCGTAGGCCAGCAAGTACTCGACGTGAAGGGAACTGCTGTTCTGCCGCTGACTTTCGCTCCGGCTTCGTTGGCGTTTGCTGCGCAAACGGTTGAGACTTCGAGTGCGGCACAAACGGTTACGATAACCAACAATCTGGGCACATCGATAAGCCCAGTCATTGCCGGAAACGGAGATTACGTTGCCGCGTCCGGGGGCGCTAACCCATGCTCGTCCTCGCTGGCCGCGCAGGCGAGTTGCAGCTTTACCGTGACTTTCACTCCGAGCGCGGTCGGTACTCGCGCCTCCGCAATTACCATCACCGATGGCGCATCGCCTTCAGAGCAGACGGTCAGCGTGACCGGAATCGGGCAGTAGGCTTTATACTGCTGTCTTTAATACGTCGTCTTTAGTGTTGCTGGCGATTAAAGATCTAAGGCTTCGCTCCAGCCAACCGTTCGCCGCTCGCGGCTGCTTTTGTGCGCAAGAACCACGGCCCGCATAGTTCGCAACGCCTGCTCCGGCGTGATTGACAGGGGCGCTTTCTTCTCGATCGCGTCCCGCATATTTTCGTAGAATCGGCGATAGTCGCCTCGCTCCGTTTTCACCCTTGTGGCAGGCTCACCCACGAGACTGAGCGTACCCCACAAATTTTCCGTCTCCTCACCCCAGCCAGCGCCCCAGTCCGTTCCTTGCGGACAATTGTCTCCGCGAAGCCGCGCCTCCTGCGGATCCATCCCATACTTTACAAATGACCCGTTCGTCCCATGAATCAGGAAGTGCGGCCCCGGCGCATAGGCCACAATCCGCGCACGCAAATACACCCTGAGCCCAGCCCGCGCTCCAGAGTATTCGAAGGAAACGTCGAAAGCGTCGTCGATGCGTGAAGTAGCCCGTTGGCAGAACGCCGAAGCCGTGATCGCACTTGGCTCTCCGAACAGAACCAGAGCCTGATCGATCACATGTGGCCCCAAATCGAACAACACGCCAGCCGCCGGCTGATCCGCACGTTCCCGCCACGCGTTCGCCTTCGGTTCCAAACGAAACCGATCGTAGCGGCACTCATACTCCACCACGGTTCCCAATTGGCCTGATTCCAAAATCTTCTTCACGGTGCCAAAATCGCCGTCAAATCGACGATCCTGATAAACCGTAATCAGCCTGCCGCGCTCCGCTGCCAGTCGTACCAGATCTTCCGCCTCCCGCAAAGTCGGCGCGAATGGCTTATCAACCACGACGTCCCGCCCAGCCAGCAGGCATGCCCGCGCCAACTCAAAGTGTGAATCGTTGGGAGTCGCAACCACGCAGAGCTGTATTTCCTTGTCGGCCAGCAATTCCTCAAGCGTGCGCGCCACGCGGACCTCAGGATATTTTTCCTGGACCCGATTCCCCTTGCGCTCCAGGACACAGGCCAACTCCATCCCCGCTACGCCGCGGATTACGGCCGCATGAAATGCCTGCCCGGCCACTCCGAACCCAATCAACCCTACTCGCACCATCCTGCCCCCTTGATCTTCCCCAGCTTGCTACTACTCGAGCCTAAACAATTTACAGCCTTTTGCGGATATTGCCGCTTGCCCCATTCACGTACAAACGTAGAGTGAGATCAATTGGACAGGATTTAGTCGATCAGAATCAGAACCTTCAGGAGGCCTAGATGCGATTCGGACCGTTTTTGATAGTCGCTCTTTTGCTGCTGGTTTTGTGGGTGTGTGGCTTTCTGATGTTTCACATCGCCAGTGGACTGATTCATCTACTGCTGCTGCTCGCGGTTATCTCCTTTGTGGCCCATCTGTTTACGGGTGCCAGGACCGCATAGAATTTCGAGCGTTTATGTTGCCGGCCGGAGCTAACCGGCTCCCTTCGCCGGCAACCGCTCGAGAGTACAATCAGCCCTCTCCCGGTTAATTTTTTCGATCCTTCAGGCGGCGAACAAATTTTAATCCCGACCAGACATCGGTCACTGCGCACACCTTCACATCCACTAATCCGGCTTTCAATCCGATTTCGCGCACAGTCTTTTCATCCACGTCGGTCTGAACTCCCGAACTTTTCTTCGGCCAAGTCACCCATAGCATTCCTGCGGGCGACAGGAGCTCAGAAAACCGGAGGAACTCCTTCGTCAATTGGTTGCGCGATGAACTAAAGAGCATCACAAAATCCAACGGGCCGCGCCCCTCGATCATTTCGCACTCCGCCAACTCCAGCGCCAATTCTGCGCGTACCTCATCCGGAGCATTCGCCAACCGTACGCGAAACCCTGGCTTAATCCCTAATTTTTTCGGAAGCGGAGTTCCAGAATATCCTGGCATCGTCTTTTTTTCAGAGGCGCTTTCCGGCAGTCTACTGCACCACTGGAGCGTAATACCCGCGCCGCGCTCTCACGCGATAATTCTTCCGGTCGTTGGCGACAATTTCGATGGTGCGGAAGTGTCCATCCGCTTTGAAGTCGGCAGGTTTGTACGACACCGCATACTGGCTTCGCAGCTCATCTTGAATCTCGCCAAAAGCATTGGTCACGTCGCGAATCTGGAAAGGGAAGAAAGCCCTACCCCCCGTGGCGTCGGCCATTCGTTCTAGAACCTTGTCGCCCGCTCCCTTGGTGCCGCTCACATTGGTGCTGATCGTATAGATAATCGCATCCGCGCGCTGCGCCATTTCAATCGCCTCCTCGCGCGTTACATGACTCTGATTGTCATCGCCATCGCTCAACAGGATGATCGCCCGCCGGGTTGGCCCATTTCGCGGCTCCTTCAAGAGCTTGTCTCTGCACGCGTAGTAGAGCGCATCGTACAAAGCTGTTCCGCCTCCGGGCCGTAATTCTCGAACTCCGTGCGCTAGCTTTTCACTGTCGTCCGTAAAGTCCTGGGTGACTTCCGGGGTCGCATCAAATCCCACTACAAACGCCAGGTCATACCGCTTGCGTACAGTCTGATTCAAGAACTCAATAGCGGATTCCTGCTCGAATTTAAAGCGATCCCGTACCGAACTGCTGGCATCGATCAGCAAACCCACTTGCAGCGGCAAATTCGTCTCCGCATTAAAGCTGCGAATCTCCGTCGCCGGCCGGTTGTCATCCACAAAGAGAAAATCGCTTTGTTTCAGGTCTGTGATCCGCTTACCATGCTTGTCCGTGACAGTGAACACCACATTTACTTCGTTGGTTCCAACACGGATCTTAGCAATACTGGCGTCGTCATTCGAGGTGCCCGATCCCGATGGCGTCGATGTCGCTGTTCCGGGTGAAGCTGTTGAAGAATCTGGTGTACCGGAATTCTGTGTACCAGGAATCGGACGAACCGAGGTCTGCGGCTGAGTCGTAGCCGGAGTCGGAGATGACTGCGGCGCAGCCTGCGAGATTCCGGCCTGCGACCCCGCAAACAGCAGGAAAAATACCGGCCATACCGCGACTGATTTCTTTAAGACAATGAACTGGGTAAAGATGCTGCTCATTTGACTACCATTATATCCGCCCGATTGGGAGCGGCGGTTTACCGCGCAGGCTCGATTCTACTTAGAAAAGTCCCTAATTCCTCGGGCAAGTTGCTGCTCAGTGTAATCATCTCTCCGGTCCGCGGATGACGAAATTCCAACTCCGCCGAATGCAAAAAATTCCGCCCCAGGGTAATCGCCGCCGATTTCCCTCTCGCCTGCTTCGGCGCTCCATACACGGTATCTCCCACTATCGGATAACCCAACGCGGCCATGTGTACACGAATTTGGTGAGTGCGCCCCGTATCGATCTTTACATTCAACAGCGTAAACTTCCCAAATTTCGTGTCTAAACGCCTTTCCACTCGGTAGTGGGTAACCGAGGCACGCCCTCCTTGCAGGCGCGTAGTCATCCGCGTGCGCCGCACCGGGTCCCGGCTGATGCTCAGGGAAATCGTTCCGGAATCTTTCTTCACCCAGCCATGCACCAGCGCCACGTATTTTTTCTTCACTTCCCGCGCCGCAAACTGCGCGCTCAGCTTGCGATGCGCTCCGTCGTTCTTTGCGACGGCGATAAGTCCGCTGGTCTCCTTATCCAGACGATGCACGATCCCCGGCCGCAAGTCTCCACCTACTCCGGACAAGCTTCTCAGATGATGCAGCAATGCATTCACCAGTGTTCCCCGGTTACGCGCGTCCTCAGTTGCCCCCGCTCCCGCATGCACCATCATCCCCGCGGGCTTATTGATCACCGCCAGATCGTCATCTTCATAGACAATATCGAGGGGAATCTCCTCCGCCATAGCCTTTAGCGGCGCACGCTGCGCTTCGCCCAGCACCGTGACCCGCTCGCCGCCGTGCAGTTTCAGTGACGCCTTCACCGCCTTGTCATTCACCAGGACTTTGCGCTCCGCAATCAACTCCTGCACCCGCGCGCGGCTGACCCCCTCAAGCCGCAGCACGAGAAATCGGTCAAGACGCTTGTCTGCATCTTCAGAGTCTGTGGAAATCACGATGGGGAATGTTTCCGGCATCCGCTGCGAAGGATACTACAAGCTGACTTGCAAAGATAAAACTGTGGATATGGGTCTAACCGCAACCTTTATGTTTGGCGGTCGATTTCGCCACAGGTAACTTTTCCGACTCTACCCCATGGCCAACGTGCGGTTCGAGGTTAAAATGTCGGTCATGGCTAAGAAATCAGGAATGAGCGACTCATCACTCTGGATCGTCACCATAGTCCTGCTAGTGTTAAGCGCTTGGATGTACTTTAAAAAATAAGGTGGAAAGCGCGCGCGGCCGCTGAAAAGGAAGCTGCGGGACGGCGAGTTTAGCGCGCGGCCCCCACGGTCTGCGCTGGCAAGGTGTTCGACCCTGGTCGCAGCCACCAGATGATTCCGCCTGCTGCCACCAACCCGATCGCGATCAGCTGCGTACCTGACATGACCCCGCCAAACACAGATCCCCGGCCCGGATCGTCCCGCAAGAATTCCAGGAAGAATCGCGCCACCCCATAGATAAAGAGAAATGCACCAAAGATCTCGCCATCGAACTTCCTGCGTTTGAGCAGCCACATTAAGAAGAAGAAGTTTGCCAGTTCTACCGCTGCCTCGAACAATTGCGTCGGCTCCAACGGAATGTTCAGTGGAGTCCCGGTAATCTGGTTCGCCAGCGGATTGCGAAATACCACTCCCCAGAAGTGATGAGTTTCTTTCCCGTAGCAGCAGCCGGCGGCAAAGCATCCCACCCGGCCAATCGCATGTCCCACCGCCAGCCCCGGTGCAAATGCGTCGCAAGTACCCAGGGCAGGCATGTGATGCTGGTGCACGTACCACGCCGCGGCGGCAAAGGCGGCAATCAAGCCGCCGGAGAAGACTCCGCCAGCCTGCAAAGTCGTGATACTAAAAATCTCATTGCGATGCGTCGAATAATATCCCCACTCATTAATGACGTAGAGAACCTTCGCGCCAATGATGCCGCATAAAACCACTAGAATGCCCAGGTTCCATGCCTTCTCGCCGTCAATGCCCAGCCGCTCGGAGTTGCGCACGCTGATCCATAGCCCGATCAGTACTCCCATAGAAACCAGGAAGCCGTAAGTCGGCAGAAAAAAACGTCCAAAATGAATTAATTGTGGATACACGTTTAGTTAGATGCGGGAAACCAGGATTTGCAACTTGATTAGTCTAGCAGGATTAGTGAAGCCGAGCTTGTCGCTGGCCTCGTGCCCGGAGATACGGTTTTCATGAAGCTGGGCGACCTTAAGAAGGGCAGTGCTGCCTTCTCTCAGCGCGCCGACCTGACGCGTGTGTTCACTTATTTGTCGGGTGTGCTGGTTGATCTTCCGGGTTTGTTCCGGGCTCTACCGCAGCAAAAGCTCGACGGACTGCGTTAAGCCTGGTGTCGTTCCGCCAATCGATCCAATCGTTCGTCGATTGTCATAAAGCTTCGCCTGTACCGCAGGAGAACAAAACCAACCTAAATTATAGAGGGTCCGGGTGCGTTCCAATAGAAATTCAAGCCGACCCACTGTGCCGTGTGACGGGCCGAGAATGAACCGTCGGATAGACGTTGGGAACCCGCCGAGACCCTTTAGGCATCTCCGCATGGCGGAGCGTTGCACACCGGATCCTAGTTCGAGTCAAGCTCCCGTTCATTCAGCATTGGTTCAAAAATCGGTTACCGCCATCACCAACCCCGCAGGTCGGCTTGCACCTTGGATGCTAGGAGAACTCCCGAGGATTTAGCAAGAGGGAAACCGCAAATAGTTGGCAGAACACTTGCAACCAAAGTAATCCCACATTGACAATCCAATGTTGCAATAACCCGCAAATGATTGTTCAGGAATGGTGCGGTCCCGTATTCCGCAGCGCCGCAAATTCATTGTCCTGTAGCCCAATAACTGTTTCTTGCCAGCACTATTCTGTCGCCGGGGACACGCAGATGCACTTGAAGCTGATGTAATCCTTCGCGCGGAGCCTTGGGTTCAATGCTTAAGAGATAGCGGCTGTGCAAATGGTTGGTAAAGTCGACCATGCGTGCTTCAAAATTCTTTTTGGTGGCGAACAGTTCGTACTCGCCACCGGTCATGGAAGCCACCGCCCTCGGCGTATTCTTTTTCATTGCCTGGGCAGCCATAATCAATGGCGCCAGCAGATCCGGAGAAGGATTCATCTCCGCGATATTATTGCCCCGCATCGTGTCCAGCACATTCGACCGGGACGGCGCAAACGCCAGAGCGTATACGCTTGTATTGCTTTCGCCAATCTGGGCGACCACCTCTTCAATTTTGCTCTGATGGCTGCCGTGGTCTCGGGTTTCACTGATCAGCAGCAAAACCCGCTTTTCATCTCGCGAAGTTCTTTCCAGCAACTTCACCGAATCGGAAATGGCATCGACGATCGTTGCTCCACCATCACCCGGCTCCAATTCCTTTAAGGTCTCGGCAATCCGCTCAGAGTTACCGGTGAAATCCTGCACGAGCTGCACCTGGCTGTCGAACTCCACAATGGCTACTCTCGCCATAGCTTGCTCGATCAAAGGATCGAGCATCGAGCTTAACCCTCGAATTCTAGGAAACTCATAGTTGGCCCGGCGTCCGCGCTGGATCGCAACTACTATCGAGACATGCGATCCTTCCGCGGCCTCATCCAGATGGACTGTCTGCTCCACTCCATCGTCCTGAACAATGAAATCCTTTGCCTCGAGGCCATAAACAATCTCGCCCTTCGCGCTTTTCACCAGCGCGGGAACGATCACGACATTCGCTTGACTGTGGAGAGTTGTTTCCTGCGACGGAGCGTCGCAACTCAGGAGCATACAAAAAACGAGAAGACCTGCGGTACTACGCACGGCTAGCCAGCCTTGCGGCTTTCTTCCAGCACTTCATCCAGCGCGCTGGCTAGCAGATGTGCTCGCTTCTGGTAATCGTTGGGCCTGTTGTCGTGCTTTTTCTGCAAAAGATGGTACTCGTCGGCGATATTCAAAGCGGCCAGCACGGCCAGGCGCACCGTATCGATTGTATTCGTCGCCTGCGCCACTGCGCGCATCTTCGAATCGACATAGTCCGCCAGCTTCAAAATGTATTCCGAATCCGACCCGCGTAAGTTATATGCCTGATCGAAAATCTCCACGCGCACACTGCCATTCTGCGCATCCTTCAATGTGGAATCCTTAACTGCTGTCGCCATAAGTGAACACCTCGCTGCCGGTTTCCAGTCGCCGGGTTTAGCTTGCCTCGGCAATCGTCTCGATCTGCTCCAGCATCTTTTCCACTCGCGAGCGAATCTCCTCGCGCTCTTTTCGCAACTGCACTGCTTCGCGGCGTAGCGTCACTAACTGCTCCTCGCGCTCTTCCAGTTGCTGCCGTGCGCGCTGTGCATCGCGCTCCGCGGTCGCCTGAGCCTGCCGCGCTGCCTTATACATCTCAATAGTGCGATAAATCTTCTCTTCCAGCGCCTGAAAATCGTCCGCCGGAACCTGCTCCGTCACCTGCTCCACTGCATTCGAAGCCATGATTGCATTCATCCCCTGGAAAAGATTTAAAACTTTCTGGAAGTATACTCCTCGGCCCTGTGGACGATATTGCCCATCTGTGCCATCAGCGCACCAGCTTTTTCAGTTTCTCCGCCGCCCTTTCCAGCGTCTCCAATTTCTTACAGAAGGCAAACCGCACCTGCCGGGCCCCATCCCGCGCATCCCGATAAAAACTCGATCCCGGCACTGCCGCAACTCCAACGTCTTTGACTAGATATTTCGTGAATGAAAGATCGTCCTCGAAGCCAAACGACGAAATATCTGTCATCACATAATAGGCGCCACGCGGACAAAAACACTTGAACCCCGCCCCCTCCAGTACTGGAATTAGACGGTCGCGCCTCATCCTGTAGCCTTCCGCCAATTTGCCGTAATATTCCGCCGGCAAACTCAACGCCGCCGCGCCGGCCTCCTGCAGCGGCGCCGGAGCCCCCACGGTCAGGAAATCGTGCACCTTCCGGATCGCATTCGTGATCTTCTCGGGTGCAACCGCCCATCCGACGCGCCAGCCCGTTACGCTGTAAGTCTTCGACATTCCGTTGATGGTCACGGTGCGATCCCGCATCCCATCGAGCGATGCCAGGGAAATGTGCTTGGTCCCGTCATACAGAATGTGCTCGTAAATCTCATCCGTGATGGCCAGTACATCGAACTCCACGCAGAGATCACGAATTAATTCCAGTTCCGCCCGGGTGAAAACCTTGCCTGTAGGATTGTTGGGCGTATTAACAATGATGGCCTTGGTATGCTTGTCAAACGCTGCCCGTAATTCTTTTTCATCGAAGGTCCACTCTCCGCCATCGGTTTCCGGTGGACGCAGTTTCACGAATCGCGGCCGCGCACCGCTCAACACTGCGTCCGGGCCGTAGTTCTCGTAAAACGGCTCGAAGACCACAACCTCATCGCCTGCATTGCACACCGCGAGTAAGGTAGAGATCATAGCCTCCGTCGATCCGCAGCACACCGTCACATCTTTTTCCGGATCTACGGCAATCCCTTGCCACACGCCCATCTGGCGCGCGATCGCGTTGCGCAAATTCTTCGATCCCCACGTGATCGCATACTGATTTACATCGCTCTCGATTGCCGCCCGCGCCGCCTCCTTGATCTCTGCCGGCGCGGAAAAATCCGGAAATCCCTGCGCCAGGTTTACGGCCCCGTGCAGCATGGCCTGCCGCGTCATCTCCCGAATCACCGATTCGGTAAAGTGCGCAACCTTGTCGCTTAAGAATTGTTTTTGTTGGGAAGGCAAAGAAGGGATTACGTTCGCCATAAAAGGCAGAGTAGCACGACTTTTTGATCGGTGGAGCCGGAGAGCTGCGCTCTAGCGACGAAGAAGCTATTTCAACTGTACTGTCACCGCAACATCGAATCCGGAATAGTACTTTTTCACATCTTCCACGCCATACTTCTCGCGAAATTTCTCCAGGATGCTTTTTACCGTCTCTGCATCGGTAATAATCTTGGTAGGAAACTCCGCTTCCGCTCCGCGTGCGTCGATCCAAATCGTCGGATCCTTGCGGAGATTCTGGAACCACTGCGTCTTTGAACCCTCTACTGGCCACAGATAAAGCTTTTCTTCCTTCGGCTCCAGAACGAACCACACCGGACGCGAACTTTTCTTTCCCGACTTCCTCCCAATCACGCTGATCGTGATCTGCCGGTACCGCGCCAGCCGCTCTTTAAGCGTGTCGATCGATTTAGGCATGGTAAGCCCCCTTCTTGCTCTCGCTTCCTGACGAAGCGTTACTATCATCTTATTCCTGATCTGGTTTCGAGTATCTTTGACGGATCGACTATCGTAAGAATCGACGACCGCTTTGACCGCGGGGAGAAGCGAATTTAGGCCATCGGTCTGGTGAAGGGACGGGAAATGACGGTCATCTATTGTGCGGACGGAAAAGTAAAAAGGACGAAAGGCGGATCATCTCAGCCTGGAAAACCGCGAAAGTCGTAATGCCAACCGCCAAAGAGATCGCCACCATGCGTCTCGACGCCACCTGCTTCGCTGGTTCGCCAACAGCGCGGCTATCAGACCCGCATCAACGCCATCCTGCGCGCATATATGCAAGCCCGGATCTAACGCCGCGTAACACTGCTGCCGTTCCTACTTCACTCCTAGCTGCCAAAACAAAAACGAGTAAATATCCGTGAACTCCTCAATCTGTTTTGCCACCGGTTTGCCCGCGCCGTGTCCCGCCTTCTCTTCAATCCTCAACAATATAGGACGAGTCTTGCTCGACCCATTTTTCGCCTCAGCCTGCATCTCCGCGGCCATTTTCTTCGCATGCATGGGATCGACGCGCGTATCAGTATCGCCAGTCATAAATAAAACTGCCGGGTATTCCACGCCGGCCTTCACATGGTGATACGGCGAATACGCATAGAGCCACTTGAACTGATCCGGTTTATCCGCCGTGCCGTACTCTGGAATCCACAGCTTGGCAATTTGAAAATTCTGGTAGCGTAGCATATCAAGCAACGGTACCTGGCACACCACCGCGCGAAACAAATCAGGACGCTGCGTGATCATCGCGCCCATCAGCAGCCCGCCATTTGAGCCTCCCTGAATTGCCAGATGATTCGCGTCCGTATATTTTTCAGAAATCAAATGTTCTGCCGCGGCAATCATGTCGTCGAACACATTTTGTTTCTTATCGAGCATGCCCGCGCGATGCCAATCCTCGCCAAACTCTGATCCGCCGCGCAAATTCGCTACGGCGTACACACCGCCATTCTCCATCCACAAATAAGCGGTGCGGCTAAACGCCGGCATCATGCTGATGTTGAACCCTCCGTAACCGGTGAGCAACACAGGATTGCGCCCATCCTTCTTCAATCCTTTTTTATTGACGATGAACATGGGCACGCGCGTGCCATCCTTGGAGTGGAACCACTCCTGATTTACTTCGTAGGCCGATGGATCGATGGAAGGCGCATCCACCTTGGCCCAAAGGGAAGTCGCAAAAACGGAGCCTTCACTGGCGTGCATGTTAGCGTCGTGCGCGGGTATCGGCGCGAGATCGATGCGATAAATGCTCGGGGGAACCGTGAACGATTGGAATCCAAAGAAAATCTCATCGCGATCCCATTTTCCATTTGAGGTAAATACTGTACCCAGAGCGGGGAGATGAATGTCGCTGAGATGCGTTCCTTCGGTATCGAAAATCCTCAACTGAGAACTCGCGTCTTTCTCATACTGCGTAAAAATCTTTCCGCCCCACACTGCGGCCCCCTGCAAGATCGCATCGGTCTGCGGAACGATTTCCTTCCAGTTGTCTCGCTCATAATCGCCGGCTTCGGTAACGAACAAGCGATAACGCGGAGCATCCTCGTTGGTGACGATGTAAATGCGTCCGTTATAAACTGAGGCGCCATAAAGAAAATTCTTTCCGGTGGTGATGCGGATGGGAGGTGTGCCTGCCTTTAGATCCATCAAGTACAGTTCGCTCTTGGTCCAGCCCTCTGACACCGTGATCAAAAGCAAACGACCATTGTTGTCGAGACTCACGCTTGGCCAATCCTCGGGATCGCGACCCAGGCCGAAAATTAGCGGATCGGTCTCCGGATCGGCGCCGAGTTCGTGATAAAAAACATGCCGGTTGTAGGCCTCCTGGCCCTCCGGTACATCGCCTTTCTTGGGATAGCGCGTGTAATAAAAACCTGAGCCGTCGTGCATCCACGCAACGCTGGCCGCGCGGGTACCTTCGATCACGTCGGGAAGCGCCTTGCCGGTTTTCGTCTCGAGAATGTGCAGCGTGCTCATCTCCGATCCGCTCGGCGACGTTCCATAGGCAAGATATTTGCCGTTTTCCGAAGGGTGGTACCAATCGAGAGCAACGGTTCCATCGGCGGAGAGCTGATTAGGATCGAGCAGCACGCGATCCTTTCCGTTGTCTTTTCCAGCGGCATCTTTTCCGGCAGCGCTCCGCTCGCGGACGTAGAGCACCGGCTGGTTCTGCATGCCTTCGCGCCGAGTGTAGAAATAATATTTACCACCCATCTCCGGCGCGCTGATGCTGCCAATGCTCAACAACTCGGTCAGCCGCTTCTGAATCGCCTCCCGCCCCGGCAGAGGATCGAGAATCTTTCGCGTGTATGCCATTTCCGCCGCAACCCACTTTTGCGTGTCCGAACTGCTTGCATCCTCCAGCCAGCGATAGTTGTCGACGATATCAACGCCAAACAACACTTCATTCAGCGGACGCTTCTCAGCCAGCGGTGGCCCCGAATTCGCCGAAGAAGGGTTTGAAAATGCCCCGGTATCAGTGCCTGCAATCACAATTCCTCCCAAGAGAAAAACCAATCCCACAGTCCACGCCAGTCCGCTCATCCCCTCACCTCGACTGAGTAGCCTAACAAACCCCGACCGGTCGGCAGCCACGAGTCTTTGTGCAACACTGTTTTCACCGCGCCCCCGCAAATGCTATGATGATGTCTGCAAAAAAGCGGGCGCATCGCGCGTGCTTTCCCACACTCCTCAGTAGCTCAATGGCAGAGCATTCGGCTGTTAACCGAAGGGTTGTAGGTTCGAATCCTACCTGAGGAGCCATTTCTTTTCTGGCGTACACTCCTGCTGCACTTCCGTAACCTGCCTGCGAAGCCCTTTTATCCTAATTTAAGCGTTCCGGGACACAATTAAGGCCCGGAGGCTCAAATGGCAAATCGCAGGGTCAGGATTGTGCGGGACGTCAAACTGAACGGGGAGTGGACGACCCTGTCGCTGAAGAAGGCTCAGAAGCTGAAGATTCCGCCAGCGGAAGGCCGCTGGTACGTCACGTGGCGAGAAGGCCGACGCATCCTTTTTAGCGATCAATCATCTTCAGCACGGCTGCAGGTAACCGTTCCCCTTGGACCTCGATCTTCGCAACCTCACCATTGATGCCGCGGAGATCGTCGGTCGTGAGTCCGATATTCACAGCACCGAGGTTCTCTTCGAGGCGGTGTAGTTTCGTTGTTCCCGGAATCGGAACAATCCACTGTCTCTGTGCGAGTAGCCATGCGAGCGCTATCTGTGCAGGCGTGCCGCCCTTCTTCTCCGCGATCCTCTTAAGCAGGTCAACGACAGCTTGATTCGCAGCGCGTGCTTCGCCGCTGAAGCGTGGGGATATGTTTCGGAAGTCCGTCTGATCGAACGTAGTCTTCGTATCGATTTTGCCTGTCAGGAAACCCGCACCGAGTGGAGTAAAAGCAACGAAGCCGATGCCCCGTTCTTCGCAGGTTGATAGCACGCCATTGTTTTCGACGTCTCGTGTCCAGAGCGAGTACTCACTTTGGATCGCAGTAACCGGATGCACGGCATCGGCTCGGCGGATTGTGTTGGCTGCCGCCTCGGATAGTCCGAAATGTTTCACCTTGCCCTGCCCGATAAGCTCCTTCAATGTAGCCGCCACGTCTTCGATAGGAACTGCCGGGTCTACGCGATGCTGGTAAAGCAGGTCAATGCTTTCGACCCTTAGTCGCTTCAGCATCTCGCCCACGACTTTTCGGATGTGCTCGGGACGACTGTTCAGCCCGCCCCGTCGCTGTCCCGTTTTCGAATCGATGTCGAAGCCGAATTTGGTGGCAATCACCACCTGCTGGCGGAAGGGCGCGACTGCTTCACCAAGCAATTCTTCGTTTGAAAAAGGACCATACGCCTCGGCTGTATCAAAAAAGGTGACGCCCTTATCGAATGCTGCACGAATTATCTTGATGCCGTCTTCACGAGATACCGGTGGACCATACGCTGACGACAATCCCATGCAACCATAGCCGAGAGCAGAAACCTCGAGATTGCTTTTACCCAGCGTGCGCTTTTGCATTGTTCCTCCTGACCGCTGGAGCCTTCAAGCGATAAAGGGATGTTTTATTTCAAACTGTTATAGTCTTTGTCGGTAACAGGCTCCAGCCAGATTGTTTTACCCTTTTGAGTCGGTGTGACCGCTATGTAGGCAAAGCCACTTTTTGGTGTTGCCCCGTGCCAATGCTCCACACCCGGAAGGCATTTGATCACGTCTCCCTTGTGAACGATCTGCATTGGCTTTCCCCGTTCCTGATAATAGCCAGTGCCTTCCGTTATGAGTAGCACTTGACCACCCGGATGAATATGCCAATCCAGTTTTGCACCGGCATCGTAGGTCGCGACAGCAACACTGGGATCGAAGGTGCTGTCTCCGACGTTTAACTCTTTGAGCCAAATATTTCCCGTGTGATTTTTGACGGTGGACAGTTCACCTTTTGGGAAAATTGCGTCCCCTGTTTGCGCTCGGGACTGGAGCACGATGATTGCCGCAAAAGCGATAATCTGAAATATTGTGCATGAGCGTCTCATGTTTCTCTTCCTCGCGGACACAGTATAACGCCTGAGTCGATTGCCTTCCCGCAGCCAACTCTTGATTCTGCTATCGGTTAGTTGTCGTCACTTTTCGTGGAGTGTGGGTACCGAAGACTTTCCGTCGTCTGCAGATTTCAAATGTCAAAATCTGGCGATGGCCCTTTGCCCCATCGCCGTTTGCAACAGGGACACGATAGCTTCATTCTTATCGTTGGCTGCGGCCTTCTTCGCGTCGGCTGGTTGCTTTTTCACTGGTGTTCTCCTATGGTTCGAGTTGGCTCATACGGAGCAGGAGAATCTTGTGGCAGCCGGGAGGAACGTGACACGCGGGAAATGCTCGGGGTTTTCTTTAACGGCTTTGACGGATTCTGAAGTCGAAAACCGTCAGGCAGGATGAACTTTTGTCGCGAAGGGGCATGCTGGGAAGCACAGGCTTAGGCTGTGGAGTACACGCAGGACTGTCAGGCAGGCACTCCGCTGGCCGACTTTCCTACCTGAGGAGCCATTTCTTTTCATTCCCTTACTTCACCAGGACATTTTTCACGTCCACCGGCATTGGGCTACTTTTTGAGGGATCGCGCAGAAATTTTCGAATCGCCTGAGGACTTGGGCAGCATCACCTGGGGCGGGACTTCCGCCATGGCCGTAGCGCTTAGCCATGCGGGTCACGGTTGCGGCGGACCATCTCTATGATCCTGATATGGAAAGCCAAAGCC
>Ga0209221_1000271_pt1 | contig 26359 bp, 18 predicted proteins | sample BlaSpr_A8_Ref_O2_FD_187989 | JGI IMG/M metagenome (GOLD analysis project Ga0209221, IMG submission 187989) | Forest soil microbial communities from Thunder Bay, Ontario, Canada - Black Spruce, Ontario site 2_A8_Ref_O2 (SPAdes) (version 2) | ecosystem: Environmental > Terrestrial > Soil > Boreal...
TCGGCCCGAGGCGAGACATACCCCCGGCTGAATATAGCTGCCTTTGGCACGATTCCACGACGAAGTGTGTTTCGTCACGGGCTGTCTTGGGAGACGCTCCGGTGCCTGAACAAGTTTGTCAGATGGTAGGAGAAATTTGGCCAGCACAGGAAAGCCAAGCCCAGAAACCCACCAGCAACTCTTATGTACCAAAGCTCTGATCCTGGCACATAGTAGCCTGTCGCAAACCCTACGGCGACAGTTACCCAGCGGACTACACGCGCAGATCGATCAAGAGGATAGTCGACCTCCGCCTTCCTACGAATAGCCCAGACCGATAGCCAAATGCACGCTATCTTTGCCGAGTAGCTCCAGTAAAACGATACGATATTCCCGCTCATCATACGCGGGTCATACTATCATCCCATTCATCTGCCAAGACCGCATATCATCCCTGAAACCGCAAAAACGCCATAATTCCAAGCATTTAGTCCCTTCGCCACACTGAGAATTGGTTTCGCTACCGATCCTAGCGTACTAAGGGGGATTGTTCGGCTTGTTGCACTCATGGAAACCGAGGTAACTGACGCGCCCGGCACCTGGACCGAGGTTACCGCAAGGCTCTCCGTGACCAACGTTACGTCCTGCAGCTGGGTAATGGGTTCTAGAATTTTTCCAGCGGGATCATAGTAGCCAACGGCAAACGAAGTGCCGGAATTGCGCGTTCCGGACGCGTTTAGGTTAGCGAGACCCTGGAAAAACTCTATGCCGTCGGAGAACGGGTTACCTAGGAGTGCTCCCGATGCCCATGAGTTCCCCCACTTCCCACCGCTTGCTGCCTGGAGCCCATGCTGCAAGCTGAAGTAGTTCCCGGAGTCCTTCACGCAATCAGCATACGATTTTTGAAACTGCGTCGTCATCGGAGGCTGCGATTGCAGCGCCTGGGTTATTGCCTGTGGACCGGCGTTGATAGTTAGGTATAGGTTGATGAAACCATCGCCGGAACTAAAGCCGGAATCGATATCAAAACCGGAATCGCCAAGGCCGGAAGCGTTACCCAGAAAAACTAGCGAAGCGTTGTAGTCAATGTTGAACGAGGAACCTTGGCCGCCACCACCACCCCCATCCCCCCCGCCCCAACCACCGCCACCACAGCAACCGCCATCGTCATCGTCGTCATCATCATCATCGTCGTCATCGTCGTCCGCTCCGCTCTTGTCCACGCGGTTGATCGTGTCATTGAGACCGTAGGCATATCGATTCAATCTCTGCGGATTGGACATATCGCCCTTCAAGGGGTCTGGCGACATGAAACGTCCCAATGTGCTGGCATAGTACCGAGCCATGGCATAGTCCATCCCGCTTTCCTGATCGCGCTCGTAGGTCGTGAAAATCCAGTTCGAGGTGGAGCTGTGGTTGTACCAAGGTTCCCCAAAGGGATAGTGCCCTTGCTCGGCAATGTCGCTGCCGCTGGCATTTGTGAACAGACGCGGCGAAAGATGATCGCGCTGCTCGTAGGTGATCGTTCCACCGGCTCCGCTCACGCTCCCGACCACATTCGCCACCCGTTCACCGCCAACAATATACTCTCGGCTCGGTGAGGTTACGGCCACGCCGTTGTCGTATTCCGCAATCACTTCGCTGCCGGAGCGGATGTAGACCGTGGTCACCGCATCCGAGCCCGTGACCACCTTCTCGACTCGAAGGTTATTGCCGTCGCATGTGTAAGCTCCAGTGCTGACTCCAGATTCGGCAAAGCTGGTCACACATTCCTCACCATCGTAAGTGAAATTAAGTGATCCGGACCCAGGCGCTGGCGCAACAGTCATGTTTCCGCTAGCGTCATAGGTGAAACCGGAACCCGTGATCTGGTTGTTGGCCGGATTGATGGTAAGCAACGACGTGTACACGCCAGCCTGACCACTCCGGTTACCATACCGGTCGTAGGTCTCCGTGACGTTCCACGGTGCATAAGGAGCTGGTCCCGTAGTGTTTGCGGTGTTCAGCCTCCCCAGCAGGTCGTAAGTATAAGCTGCGCTCCGCGACGGCTGTACAATATCGGCGATGCACTGTATCTGTCCGTTGTTACCGGTGGTATTACCCGTGGGACAGTAGGTCGAGTTCAGCTGATAATAGTAATTCAAGCCAAATAGGTTTGTGGTGCCTTGAGCGTAGCTGAGGCTTTGAAGTTGCGAGCGCAGCGGAGAATATGAAGCGGACGCCACGATCCCATTGCCGTAAGTTGCACTCAGAGGCCGACTCGATGCGTCATAGCTCATGCTGGGTAAAGTCAGATAAGGAGTTGTCGCGGTCCCGCAATTTGCAGCGGCCGTAGCAGCTACCTCACATAAATGCCCAACATCGTCATAGCTATATTCCACAATCCGTCCGGAGGGATAAGTGAGTTTCGTAATTTGCCCGCTTGTGTCGTAGGCGTACTTGGTAGTGTACGTCATACCGCTAATTATCTTTGTCAAGGACGCGACGTCTCCCATCTTGTCGTACGTATAGCTTTCTGACCCGGATGGATCCGTCATCTTTATGAGCCGCCCTATTTGAAAAGCCGACGCGCTGGTACCATATTTGTAGGTTTCGGGCCCTGTCGCACTGGGAGCGTGAACCTTTCCAATTAGCCGATTGGCCGTGTCGTAGGAATAGGTGGTTACAATTCCACGAGCGTCTGTTCTTGTACACGGATTCGAAGGATTCCCGCTGCACAGCGCGCCCGAGCTATTTACATACGATAATGTGACCGTCCCCCCCTCTGGCGTGGTTTCCTGGGTAGGACGGCTGAGTCCATCGTATTTGTAGCTCCGAATTTGCGCTCCCTCCGTAACGCCCGCCAGATTGCCGAGAATGTCATAAGTGTAGGCAGTAAAAACAGGCGATCCGACCAGTCCACCAGACCCTCCCGTAAACGTTTCATTAACATCAAAACCGCCCGGACTGAATCGGTAGGCTCCTTGGCCTTCTATACTCCACACCGCATTGAACGACACCGGTGACGCCCCTTGTATTAGCGATGTCATGCTAATCGTCGCTCCGTTCGTCGTTGCGACGACGAAACCACTGGAGTTAATGGCAGCGGCTATATTCGCCGCCACAGTGGCAGGCGTTGATGTGGCGCCTGGCGTTCCGTCGGCGCCGAATGAATAGACGCCACCGGGCCAAGGGCAGTACTCAAGGCCTGCTTCAGCCGGAGCGCTTAGACAAAACGCCCACCCCGCACTGCCCTCCGAAGGAGGGACATAATTTCCTGTAATCGTAACGGTTGTCGTTGCATACGTACTGCTGGAGCTTGGCTCGTCTGCCTCGATAATGTTGCCAAAACCGTCAGCCCATTGTTGTCTTTGCTTGCCAGCCTCATCAGTAGAGAGCACCGGATAGCCGTAACCGTAGGTCGCGGTAGCGCTCAACTGGGTCGTCACGCCTTGGAACTGATTGATTTGGCCTCCGTAAGTCGTGCTCACTACTTCGCCGTCAGGGTGCTGATTGCTGACGACCCGACCAAGTCCGTCGTACGACAAAAGCTCATTATTCGGCCCACCTGTTCCGATATATGGATAGCTGGTAGAAGTAACACGGTTCAAACCGTCATAACCCACATTGACCGTGTCCTCACCTGCGGGGTTGTTGACAAGATTCACCGTCGATACGCGGCCGAGTTGGTCTAGCAACGCTTGCGTCTGCGTGCAACTCTTGCAAGTAGCGTACCCTTGTGTTTTGGTGTCGCCAACCGCCAAGTATGAATAAAACTGAGTCTGAGAGGTATAGACGTTTAAACCCCATCCAATGGGATAGTCGGTCCCGGTTGGGCGACCAAACGGATCCATATAATGTGCGTATGTCTTGACTGAGTTGTAGTCCGTTGACAGCGCTAAGCTTCCGCTGCCGTAATAGTAACCCATAGAGGTCGAGCCTACAGGATCTGTCGTCGTCGTCAGGTAAGCATTCGTTATGGGCGATGGCGTGACGACTTGCGGCGGGTCAGATCCGTTGTCGTTATAGAAATTGTCTGTGTAATAGTAACAAGTGGCGTTGCCCGCAGGATCGTCGACCTCGACAACCTGACCAGTCATGTCATAGTAGAGGTTCGTCGAAAGATATGTCGATCCGCTAACCCATTGCTGTATTGTCGTTGGGTTGCCCCTCGTTGTGTAGGACGCAGGAAAATTAGTGTCATCGTGATAGGCAACGCCAGTGATCGGGACCAGCCCTGTCACACCTCTGCAACTGCTCTTCCCGTACACGTCATAGGTGATGAGCGTTTGAGATACGATGTTGCCGCTGCCTGGGCAGCTGGAGCTTGAATTATTGCACACAGTTATAGTTGCTGGACGATTAATAATGTTGTTGCCTCCTATCGGCGCGTAGACGATGTGCGTCATTCTATCCGCAGTAGACGCAAACCCGCCACCGGTCGGCTGGTATTTCCAATCGTTGATGAACGTGACGTTCCCTGTTTGTGGGGAGTCGTAGGAATAAGTAGTTTGTTTTGTGACGCTACCACTAGGCAAGGCAAGCGCGGAGGTGGTACTCAACTTTCGGATGTTCTGGGCACCAACTCCGTTACATATGTTCAACGTGCATGCGTTCGAAAAATCCCAGGTGTTTGTGGTCGTTGAAAGTACCGTGCCGCCAGAGTTGGAGGTTCCAATTGATGTCGGCCATGCACCATCGTTCAGCGTGAACGCAATGAAATCTTGTGAACTATCCGGCTTGATGACGGTCACGCTCTGAGCAGCGGTGCCGGTCACTTGAGGGCGATAATTCCAATACCCCGTACTAACAGTATTGCTTTTGGAGTTAAGCCAATGACTTACGCCGCCAATGGCGTCAGTAAAGTTCTCGTATTGATATGTTATCACGCCTCCGGTCGGCAGGGTCATGCTTGTCATTGTGCCGTAATAATAAGTCTGACTTTCTGGAGAATTACAGGCAGTATTTCCTGTCTGGTAACAGTCGTAGAGAAAGGTGTACATGCTGCCATCAGGTTGGAGAATGCTCGTGACGACAGTAGCCATACAGTTGGCGGCCGTGGTGCACTCCGTTACGCCGCTCTCTCCGAAATCAGTATTGAGTGGTATGTCTGCATAATTGATCGTATACAGCGATTGTGTTGATTCGGAAGTGGTCACGGACAAGCACTTTGGGTAGAAAAGGCCACTCTTGGATGCAAAAGTGCAAGACGATCCTGTACCGTTCGAAACAAATTGGCGGCCTAGAGTGTCGGTAACAAAAACCTGCGCTTGATAATTAGGCGCTGTTCCGATCAGATCATCAACCGCGTCCATCCAGTTGCCATTCGTGTCTTTTGGAGCTGTGTCAAGATTGCTTCCGTTGCAATATCCGGCCATACACGTGCCGTCTGGCCCATACTCCTGAACGAGGACAAACTCGCTGGAAACCCAGGTCGCGGTCACCGAGATCCCAGAGGAATCGGCGGCGTAGGCTTGGGCCGTGGAAAGGGAGCAGCCAGACGCTAAGGTTCCAGTCCCAAGATTGATATGAAACCAATGTTGAGTGCCGTTCGGGTCGTAAGCGTGATAATCGAAAATGCATGTGCTGTTTCCTTCATACGATCCCCCGGACGAGCCAGGAGCGACTAAGCGCCAGGACTCACCAAGATCAAACCCGTTCTCGTTTTGCCAATTTACCCAAATGGGAGAGACGCCGTCGGTGGAGACTGACCACATATGGCTGTCATACGCCAACTTCAAAGTGGCGGTCGTACCCCCGCGTTGCGGAAAGGAGCCTAAAGGTATCTCCAGATGGAGATTCCCAGAAGATGCATCGACCGAACCCATTTCTGCTGGGTAGGTGGTTGAGAAGCTCGGTATACCGGTGCTGTCTGTGTAGTCCTGCGCTTGAAGAACAGCGCGGAAAGGCAAGAGGATAAACAGGGCGATTAGTCCGGACCAGAGTGCAAAACCTGCGGATCGTTTCCCCAACAGCTGCTGTTCCAAGACGGTGAAGGCAGTCGTCATTGTTGACTCCTTGAAGTCCTTATGCCAAGCATGAGAGCTATGATCCTTTATGCACCGGTCATTTCGCGAAATCGCCTACGTTCAAATTTGTGTTGAATTTCACTTCATTTAGGCGGATGCTGAATGTTCGCTGTCCTTCGAGTTTCGTGTTAATCAAAAAAGGAATCTGCACTCCATTCACGACTTGAAAGTCTCCATACTCAATTTCCCGTGGTGGGGCATCGAAGGCCTTTGCGTTGGACTTCTTGGACTGAGAGTCTCCATACTCAGTTCCCAGAGGAGAATTATCAGAGGCCCTTGCGTTTGGCTTTTTAGAGTCGTGACGATCTTCCGCGGACCTGCGAGAGTAGGGGCGGTCTTCTACTGCCAGAATGCCAAAACTGAGCGCGTCGACGAGGATGTCTTTGACGAATGGGCCCGCGGAAGGTCCGTTCCCTATGAGGCCGAGTCGCCCTTTAAGTTGCAGGTGATAGATGGAACGCCCTTCGCGTTTTTCAATTCCCACAAGAGAAACATCGGCTGTAGGATCCGCCAGAACCGCTGCCACATGCGCAACTGGAAAAGTGAGATTGCCGAGATTGATCGCGTTCGCGTAGGAAAGGGCCACAGCTTTCTTATCTGCCTCTTTTTGCGATCCGACCCCGTCTTGCACCACCCAGATCCGCTTTCCTTGCGGGAGGTCGGCTTCCATACGGAAATGGTTTCCACCGAGACCTTGAATTGATACAGGACCCTTTTCATCCTTGGCCCAATAAAATGTAATCTCGCCGGATTCCGTGAGGTCATGGACAGCAGCTAGTGCTCGCACACCGCCCGCGGCATTTGCTACGCGGGTAAGAATTTCGATCAACATGGGGTCTCGCTGAGGTGACTTTGGACGCTCTTGACTCGATAGAGACGCGCAAGAGGCGATAACTGTTAGGAAAACAACTGATCGAATGATAGACATATACCCTCCGGAAATCAGCGGAAACGTCACCGCAACGCCCCGTGAGATTTCCTCACAACTCGCCTGCGGAGGCAATTGTCAAAATCCGTCGTTTATTGTCGGAACCTAACTTGTTGTGGAAATCAAGCTGCTCTTGTTCGCGGCTGCATTCGTTTAAGGAAGTAAGTCAATGTTACCCAGAAGGGCGCTTCGTCGGAGAAACAGACACGGCCCACCACAAAGAAGTTCCTGAGATTCGTTAATTACTTACCAACTGGCGCGCACGTAACTCCCGCGGAGTCGTCCCATGTACTCTTCTGAAGTCTCGATAGAAGTTGCTTACATCATCGTAACCACACCGGTGGGCCACTTCCTTTATTGGGATGTTCCAGCACTGCACCAACTGGGCAGCCCGAGCCATTTTCGTCTCTCGTAGGTGTTGGCTCAAAGTCGTCCCGACCCCTAGCTTGAAAAGGCGCTGCAATCGAATCTGCGAGAGCCCGAGCAACTTGCTTGTTGTCGTCAAAGAAGGGCCGAAGTTCCCGTGTTGCTCTTCAATCAGTTTGAGGATAATTCGAATGCGAGGGTCCATGCGCGTTCTCACTCGCCGGTCACAAGCGTGAGCAAAGCAATAGCGGTAAAACTGCGCCGAGATAACACTCCCCGAAACAACCTGATGATCCGTTGCAGGGTATTCTTGTCTGGACTCCCACGGAAACACCGAGACCCGCATGGAGTCGGTCCGTCCCGTGATCCCCTGGAGGCGTCATTGAGAAAATCGTTGCATGTTCCTGAACAGCACTTGGTAAACACATTTAAACCTGAAGATCCAACCACCGCGTTTTCTGAGGAGGGAAGAGTTGAACTGACGAGAACCGTATGATCCGGAGAGAGCGTCAGAATATCGAGAGTTTGCACTGAATCTTTCCTTTAATGAACAGGTACCGCTAAGCAAGAATCGGCGTTCATGCAGCCTACCCATGAATAGAAGGGCAAGCCCAAGGGAAACGCCCCAACAAGTAGTCTCAGAGACAACCTTGAGGTCAAAATCTTTTTTGCCGGATAAGCAACGGAGAGTAGACGAGTTACAAACTAGTGTCAAGGAGAAAAGTGTAACTCAGTGTAATTAAGGAAAAGCAATCCGATCACACCGGCGCTTGATAAAACCTAATTTGCGGCTAAGTAAATTAGCCTATGCCACTTAGTGCAGTTATGAGTGTAGTTACCAAATGTGTACGAACCCGGCAGAACAAGACCTCCCAACGCGATCCGAGGCAACGCACTGGCTCCTAACTCTTAGGCGGCCCCGCTCCATCTCCTTTCACGTGGACACCGTTACGGCGAGGCGGGATCCAGTTCGATTCGGGGCGGAGCCCGTTTGGTAGAACTAGAAAATCTGACATCCCCCGGATAGCTGAATAAGAAGCCGAGGCGCAAAGGCCAGTGTCAAGGCTCTTCGACCGCGAAGGCGGCGCGCGAAGCGCGGCCTTGACACTGGCCGGGCCTCGGCTACGCTCTGGCTATCCGGGGCATGTCACTGAGAATGCCGCATCACAGACCTAGACCGAAACCCTGACTGATCTGATTCGTGTGCGTGGTTTGTGGTTCTATCTTGTGCGCTCCTGGCTCTTGCTGAATCGCAGGAGAATGCGACACGTCGCGGCTGAGTTCTTGCCCGAGCGCCTGTGCATTATTCGTATAAACCTGCGCGTCATAGCGTCCACGTGAGACCGAGACATAGGCCATGCGGCTATTGAGCAGATCTTTAGCGCCCAACTCGGTGTCCACGTGAATCAGGACTCGGTCGGCAGTCTGTCCCTGGCTGGAGTGGCTGGTCATGGCATAACCGTGATCGAGATGCGGATGTTTGTGCGGATCAAACTCGACCGTGCGGCCGCCGTCCATTTTCAGGCGCAGCCGCCCGTCTCCGCCAATGCTCTCGATGCTCCCCAACTCGCGGTTCGCAACTTTCAGTTCGTTGGCCGGCGCAGTGAACTGGATGCGGTCGCCTACTGACAAACTCCGCATCTCCTCGCGAAAGACTGAGACTCCCTGCTGCCTGCGCGGATCGTAAGTTCGCTGCGTGCCGTCCCGCAACTCGACGGTCAGTCGGTTCTTCGGAGCGTCGATGCTCTTCACCAGTGCGTACGCGCCTTTCCCGATACCGGTCTCCTTCGATGCCCGCGAGTAGCGCAGCACATCTCCGCTTTCGTATCGCTCGGCCCATGTCCGGTCGGCGCCGGTGAGGTCCTGACGCGGCACCAGCGTCCGGATGCGGTGCTCGTCGTTGCTAACGAGGCCATTCTGCTGCAATTCTGCATGGACGCGCTCGTTGATCTCCATGCGAGAGCGATTATCGGGAGAAATCACCAGCGTGTTCTCCGGCGATTTTGCGTACTCCTTCGCGATAGCGGCGATGCGCTCGTCGTGGCTTTTGATCTCATGGACTCGGCCCTGCCGGGCGAGACTCTGGACTGCCTCGTGCACTTCACCCCGCGCAAGCTGCTCGACTACCTGCTTCAGCTCCAGGTCTTTCTGGCGCACGATCTCTTCGAGCTTCACCGTTCTCATACCCGCGTCCTGGAGCTGCGCAAAGGGTCGCCCAGCTTCAACCGCCTCATGTTGCCGCCGGTCGCCGACGAGCAACACACGGTCATTCGGGTGCAGCCGGTTTACAAAGTCATGCACCTGCCTGGTCGATGCCAGCGATGATTCGTCGAGTACGAAGAGCCGTTTCTCGCCCGTATCCGGCTGCTGTCCACGTGTCAGATGCTTCTGCAGCGTGGATGTCTCCATACCGGCTTCCCCGAGTTTCTGCGCCGCGCGGGACGTTGGCGCGAAGCCTTCCACCCTGTAGCCCTCGGCCTCCGCGCCTTCGCGGATGACGGAAAGAGTTGTTGTCTTACCCACGCCTGCGATGCCATCTAACCCGACGACCTTCTCCCGCGAAAGAAAGATCTCGTCTACTGCCTGCCTCTGCGACGCGTTCAATTCCGGGTGGCGGTCTTCCGTCGCGATGCGCACTTGCGGCGAGACCAGCATCGGATCGCTGTAGTCGCATCGATTGCCCTCCTGCATCCGGCCAACGATCTCGCGCTCCATGCGTACCATCGCGGCGGTTGTGTACTGTCCGCCAGCACCAACGTGCGAGACTTCCCGGAACTCCCCGGTCTCGATCCGACGCTCGAACTCCTGCCGGACCTGGGCATAGGTGGTTTCCCCCATGCCGCGTACCAGCGCTGTTTCAAGGATCGCGCGGCGGTCCTGCACAGCCGATCTCTCGAAGACATGATCGCGCGCCCATGTCACAGCCTGCTTCGCCTGAACCTCTGGCTCCGGCACCTGGTATTGCCCATGTTGGCGCGCCTGTGCGACGACGCGGTCCGCCTGATGCCCGTACTGTGCGGCCAACTCGCGGTGCCGCCGTAAGACTTCTCCAGGTGACAGTAGTTCCTTGCGGTCTCGCGTATGGTGGGCCGCGATCTGTGCCGCTGCGGCTCCGTCGATCCCTTGTTCGCGGAGATGGTCTTTGATCTGTTCACGTCGCGGGCTGGAAGCCTCCAGATATTCCTTCGTGTAGCCTTTTACTTCCGGCTGTCCATGCTTGCCGCGCTCCAGTTCGTAGCCGAGCTTTCCGAGACGCAAGGCCAATTCAGATCGGTAGACCGCCGTGACGTAGCGCTGTGACACGAACATCTCGTGTGGCTGCAAAGCTCGCATCTGTTTCCCATTTTCGAGACCATTCTCGCGCTCGGTCATGTTGAAGATCACGGCGTGAGTATGAAGCTGGGGCGCAGCATAGCCATCGACGGGCCGCGCGGTGTCGTGCTCGAAAGTGGCGGCGATGAATTTTCCGGTCGTCTCCGGGGCATGGACATTGCCGATCCGCGCCTGCGTGTATCGCTCAAGCTCCTGAAGTGCCGCGCGGACGCTCTCCCGATGGGCTTTCCGGACACGATCATCACCGCCCACAAGCGCCGTGAGCGATACCGACTTCGGCGCGGAAAACGTGGCGTCCCACCCGGCGCGATGCTCAGCGCTAGTCACCTCTCTGCCAAATTTGCCTTCATAGGTTCTCGAAACCTGATGCCGTACGAGCTGCTCTTCGGTGTGCGGATGTTGGCCTTCACTCAGTCGTGCAAAGTGTTCGGAACCAACGCCACCTTGCAACCCCCACTGCTCGGCGAGTCTGCCCTGCCACTCACTGTGACCCTGCTGATCGCGGCTCCAGTAGTTCTGCTCCTGCGCGGCAAACTCCCGCGCATGGTAAGTACGCGCCTGGCTGGCTGACAGCGGTTTCGAGATCGTGAGCATAATGAGCGTTCCTCAAGCGTGAAGTCGTGTTCTTGACAATTTGTCTCTCATTCGATTCCCTTCGTTTTCTCCCAAGCAAACGCCTCTTTGGGTTTGGTCTCGGGCGCACCGATGGTCGAACCAAAGAGCGCGAGCATCGGCTGGGTAGGCTTCTTCAGCGGATCGGCGGGAGCAGTGGCGGGCAGTGATGGCGCTGGTTTCGGCGCGATCTCTGGCATCTGCCCCTGCGGAAATCTTGGCAGTCTGAATCGGATTCTGCCCATGTTTGTCCTCCATCTCTGGATCAAACTTGGCCGAGGTCGGCCCCATTCGATCGTCTCCCTATCCCGCCCTTTACGTGAGGACCAGTTCTGCAACACACTCCGCGCAGCCAGCAGCAAAAGAAAGATCGCGGCTACCCAAAGCAACGGCGTCAAGAGCCAAAAGCTTCCGGGAAAAGACAGGGCACTCATGGCATACGAGCTCTTTCCTCTCGCCCGCGGGCGAAGAAGTCATCAAGCAGTTTGCGTGCCTGCTGAAGCTTTCGTGCGTCTGCCTGGTCGCGAATTTTGAGGACGGAATCAGGCGACAATTGTCTGCCTTCCGATGCCGCTTGAGAGGCTGCATGGAAGAGATTCAAGAGTGTATAACGCACCGCCCAGACTTCGGCCAAAACCAGTTCGGCGGGATCAGCGGGCCGCTGTCGCGCAGCGCACAGAGCGGTCCCGCGCAGCCACTCGGAGAGAGCCTGTCCCGCGCTTTCGGCGGCAGCTTCTATCTCTCCTAGTTCTTCGGGAGTCAGTCTCGTGGCCGCGGTCTTGGTGCGGAAGCCCGGCTTCGGCTCCTCGCCGAATGGCAAACTGGACTGTGGATTAGTTTGAGCGCGAGGACTACTCATTGGACGAACCGCCTTGTTGCACTACTGCACTTGATTCCGCTGCGCTCAAACTGCGTGATTGCTAGTTCACAGGAAGCTCGTGCGCTTCAACGCGTTTACGCGATTCGACGCTCTGGGGCCACCTGTCTCAAACAAACCTCATCGTTCGATATCGCAGTCACCCAGCGGAGACGAATTTGTTGACGCAGCGAAAGTTAACCTGCGTAAACGCCGAACTTTCATTTGGCGTTCCGCAGTTCCCAATTTGGGGGTGACGTGTCCCCACTTCTTCCGGTGCGAAGCACCGCGTTCTTACAACTCGCCATACTCAAGAGCCAGCGCGTCCCACAGGCGGCGTACTTGCGGAGCCTGCCACGCGCGTCGAAACAGCTTCTTGATGGACTGCCAGTCTTCGCCACGAAAGTTAAACGTAATTCCGTTGTCACCAGCGCGAAAATTCACGCCGATTTCGTCCTTCTCGTCAGCCACCGTGTACGCGAGAAAATAGCGGCCATTCCAGGAGATCAGCACCCGCCTTACATCCAGCCGTTCTAGGATCGTCCTGAATTCCGAAATCTTTGGGTATCCCTCCACGGGATAGAGCGGCGCAAGTCTTCCGGGGAAGGACAACCAAACGGAAAAGCCTTCGCTCGGCGAGCGCACGAATTCGAGACGGTAGTCGCCTTCTTCAAATTTCGGTAATGGCGGATTCAACGGAGCGTCCATTCCCCCTGCCGAAGAGTTCGGATCTTGCAAGGGCTTACCATAGTGAAAATAGTGGCCGCGGGCGCACACGCGCCACAGGGTCGGCCAGAACGGCCGAAGCGCCTCGTTCAGCCTCTCGATATTGGGGAAGTCTAGCTCGTCGAGGAGAAAGTAGAGGTTCCGGGCGACAAAGATGGGTCTCTGCCGCTCTTCTGTCGGGTTTTTTAGCATCCGAATGGTGTGGGTGACGGCGCGCCGAACATCGTCGCTTCCGATCTCTTCCGGTTTCTTCGCTTCGGCTTGCCGATCGGGCGGGAGATGTGCGACGAAGAAAGAGTCCAAATGGGTCTTGTTTGGTTTGCGAAGCAAACCGTAAACCGCCTGGAATGCCTCAAGGATTCCGGCAAGAGATTCATATGAAATCTCCGTCTGTGCGGTGTTGGCAAATCTCTCCACTCCGTGCAGACAGAAATAGGCAACGGCGGTCCATTCTGCTTGCGAAAGCGGGATCTTTGAGTCTGCCTTTCGGCGAATCATTAGCAGAGAATCGGTCGGCTCGATAAGCAGACTTACCAGTTCAAGTCGTTCTTCTTTTGAGGACTCAAGAAGCTGCTTTGCCGCCTCCGATGTGGAAACGGGTTCGCCGCTCTTCATGGACATGAGCACCTTTAAGCCCTCAAGCTTTAAACGCAGAGCCTCGGAAATACGAATGGAGATCACTGGCTGCTGCGCTATCGCTGCCTTCTCCGTCGTGAGCTCTCTTTCGGTCAATTTCACCTCCTATGTGTAACGATACAGCTTGACTATATGTGTACACCTGCGCTACCGTCAAGGGCAATGTCGTCCACGAGGGGCGGATGAGTCTCCCCTCAGGAGTAGATGAACCATGCCCCAGCCAATCGTGATGAAAAAACCAGCCATGCCTCAGCTCGTCAACACGCGCAAGGCCGCTGAGATTCTCGGACGCTCAGCAGCAACATTGAAACGATGGCGCGCCGAGGGAGTCGGGCCGAATTGGATAGAACTGCAAGGTCGCGTCAGCTATGATGTCAACGTTCTTCTGGAATATATTCAGAAGAACACACGAGTTGCTTCCGTGCGGGCTGCAATGGAGGAAGCTCGTGAAGCTGTTTAAGAAAGCGAAGTCCAAGTTTTACTGGTATGACTACACGGTGCGCGGACAACGCTACCGCGGGTCGACCAACGAAACAAAAGCGGCCAGGGCAGCAAAGGTTGCTGGTCTGAAACTCGCCCAAGTGGTCGAGGATACAGATCCGCTTCCGAAAAAAGCTCCTGTGTTGCTAGAGTTTTCCCGGCGCTTCCTGGAATGGCTGGACAAAGTCAGACTGGAAGACAAAACGAAAACCTATTACCGCGATGGCTGGCGGCTCCTGAAGACGACGACCATCGTTGGCATGCGATTGGATCAGATCACCAGGGACGTTATCGAAACGTTGAGGTTCTCCGGCGCGTCCTCGAATGCCAATTGCGCGCTGAGAACGTTAAGAAGAATGCTGCACAAGGCGGAGGAGTGGACACTGATTCGCCATGCTCCGAAACTCAAACTGATGAAGGAATACGGACGTTCACTCAGGCTTGACGATGAAGCGGAAAAGAAATTGTTGGCGGGCGCTGCTGCCTGCAATTGGCGGAAACGCAGCCTTCAACTTTTCCGAGACATCATCATCTTGATGCGCGATACCGGCATGCGGAACGAAAGAGAGCTTTACCGGATGCGCATCGAGAACCTGGATTGGGAAACCCGCGTGATCTTCGTGCCGGACAGCAAGACCGAAGAAGGAAGGAGACGCGTACCGATGAGCAATCGCGTCTTTGACGTTCTTAAACAACGGTGCGGAGAAAAACACGAAGGATGGGTTTTCCCGTCGAAACGCGCCGAGTCTGCTCATCTCACCACAATGGCGAAGAGATTTCGCGAAGCCAGGGTCAAAGCTGGGCTTCCCGAAGATCTTGTCCTCTATTGTGGGCGGCATGATTACGGCACCCGGATTCTGAAGAGAACCGGAAACTTGGCTGCCGTCATGAGAACCATGGGCCACAAGGATGTGAAGACTGCTATGCAGTATCAGCATCCAGAACTAGAGATCGTGCGCGCTGCGCTCGATCAAGACACAACAGTAGAGAAACGGGCGTAGCCGGATTGAGTTACGGCACACTTTACGGCACACCCAAAACATCAACTTCGGTAAGTGCTTGAAAAGATGGTGAGCGCGGAAGGAATCGAACCTTCAACCTACTGATTAAGAGTCAGTTGCTCTGCCAATTGAGCTACGCGCCCTCAAAAACTTACAGCGTTTTACAGCGCGACTGTAACACCTAACTTGCCCTTAAGTGCCCGGCCTACCGGTTTGTTGGGTGGTAGCGCCTTAGCCGCCGCAACCTCGACTTGCCGCAGGGCTGCGAGCACGTCTGTGGTTGAAGTGATATTGTACCGTAAAAAAACTTCCACCGTTTTGTGCCCGGAAATATCCATTGCGACCTTTTGCGATACGCCCTGAACGTATCAAATTTCTCACCGCACTCCTGCGCATATCGTGCAGACGCAGGCCGGAACGGGTTGCGGAGGATGATGAAAATGGATAGGCACGTTGCTGAAGTTACGCTGGTAGAAAGTTTCGACCTGGAAAAAACACCGCGAAAAATGCTGGACTAAAAATAAAGTATTCGACTTGGTAGAAACTGCTTTTCTCCTAGAAGGCTATTTAGAAGAACGAAAAAGAGGCGCAGGTTTGCAGGCCGCCAATTAATAGTTGGCTGGCATCCATTGGCGACAGGAGCATTCACTGCAACCCGACTTGCCAACTTCGCCGCCTGAAAATATGTCTGCCCCTCGTGGCGGCACCGGATATTCCGTTTTCATTTCATCATTATCGATAACGTCTCTTGTGTGCGAGGCGAATGGATGGCCGCATTTGCAGGGATTATCCGTATCGTTCATCACCTTCACCAGAGTTGATTGTAATACTGCACGAACGGCGCCGGGTCGTGAACACATTTACACCGCAACCTAATCCGCAGCCGGGTGACGAAACACATTCGAACGATACGGCGACGCCCAATTAAAGTTTTTGACGCGACTCTGACTGACTTTGAGGATTGATTTAGATAAAGATTGGCTTGAAGTCGACTCTGCGGAGTCCGTTAATAGTAGTTTTCTGTGCTGCCTGATTCCGCGATTCAGTCTTACGCTGAAGCGGCTTCTCCGCTTGGCTCCGCTTCGGCGGAATTTGACACAGCCGCTGGCTTACACGATGGCATGCCTTCAACCTGAGTCGTCACTCGCCGCTCGATTCTTCCGATGACCGGTCGGTCGAACTCGCCCACTACCGACAAAGACACAAAATTGCTATCTTTCCACAAACGATCGATCAGGTGGCGTTCCCACGGGCCCAGCACCTGTTGCGGCAGCGAAAAGAAATTTCGGAAGATCCAAATTAGATACACACGTTGCGCAAAATTCGGCCGGACGTATCGAGGACCGATTGGCGTATCCAGTTCAAGAACACCATCGGTGAGTTTTTCAATCCACATAACCCAATCCACCTAGAGAAGACGGCCAACGCCGACTGACCTCCAAGCGCGCTATTATTGCACCGGGAACGGGGCATTGGAAAGCAATCTTTGTATAGTTGGCGAATATTTCTTCGCTCGCCTCGGATCAAATTTAGAACGGCGCACGTCGCCCCAGCATTGCATATTCAGGACCGCAGATGATCAATTGCAGACTGGCTATGACGGAGTGCCTGTCTTTCAGCTGATTTCTGGCAACCATTCGATGCGGTCGAGAGTAGCGGCGATGCCCATGCCCTTGCCATCCGCTTCTTCTACTCGCACCACAGAGGCCTCGCATAACGTCCAGCCTCCGGACCCAAAGCCCAGGCCGGGAGGCAGCATGATGACTAGCTCCAGCTTTGAGCCCGCTTTCATACCCGACTCGGAATAGAGAAAAATACCCGACGAACTTAGATCGCGAGTCAGGCCTTGCTGTTCATTGCCCTCGTGACGCACCTTGACCGGGACACGAACCGGCACGCGTTGCCGTGAACGCCTGTCAATCGGCGCAGTTTCGGATGTGGCTTTCTCAGTCATCTGCTGTGGAAGTGTAACTCAGTTTGCGAGGACTGGGGGAAATGCACTGCAAACAAAAAGCGCTCTCTCGAACCTTCGCGAGAGGAGCCGCGGAAGAACCTAAAATCTTAAGATAATGCACAAAAACCCACCCTTGCTCCAAAACAGCAAAAAACTGTTCTCTTGGGATCGTGGAATTATAAACGAGCGTGCGAGTGAGAGTGGCGCCTGAATTCACCAGAGAAGTGAATGGAAAGGGATCTATCGATTCGAGGAATGAACAGCGTTGCAGAATGAAGCGCTTTCTAGAAACTAAAAGCTAGGCCGCCGCGCACCGATCGCGCCGACTGCACCAGATAAACGGTGTGTCCGTCTTGTCCCATCACGGGCACATAACCCTGCGCCACAAGATTTCGCAGATCCACAAGAATTTCCATATGTCCGGCGAAGAAGTTTGCCGGAATCGGCTGCCGGATACATAGGTTCAAATAAGGATCAGATTCGCCCGCCGAAGTATTGAACTCATCCACCGGTGTGAGTGTGGCACCACCCACGTAACGGTAGGAAGCGATCCAACGAGTCTTCGATCTCGGAACCAGCCCGCTCAACTTCGCCGCCACAGCCTGCCGATGATCGGTGTGAATCGAATTCCGCGCGTCTTGCAGCTGCACGTCGGGCCTAGAGAGGTCGAGCACGCCACCATAGGCATAGTCGAGAGTCGCAGTCAGATCGGACATCAGCTTGCGCTGCAAAACCAGCCGCATGCCGTTGGTCGAAAAATCGTTCCCCTGATAGCTGAACGTACCCGAGTAGATATCCGGCAGCACGTCGCCAGATTCCGCGGTCATTTCGCCAACACCAGTAAGCATCGGATCGACAATACCGTCGGAGTAGAACGCGATCTGCATATTGTTCTTCCCGATGCGCTGCGACAACGATACTTCCTGGTGATGAGCGCGCTCGACCGCTGGCGTGAAGTTGGTCATGCTCATGCGCGGAGCAGTTTCGCTCAGGTCCGACGAAGCCGACTCGATTCGATCATCGGCGCCAAAACCGGTGCCCACACCCGTGTTCGGTACAGAGCTCGCGTACTGATATTCCAACACCGTATTCGGTGAGATATGCAGATCGGCCGAACCGAAGGGCTTGAAGGTATTGACCCGCCCCATAAACTGGATGGCTTGCAACTCGCTGCCGACCTTCACCTCCAGCTTGTCACCCAGCACGATTCGATCGGAGCTGGTCACCGACAACGCTTGCAGTGAAGCGGCCGGCATCGTGTTCATATCTGGAGAATTAAGCCTGAGAGCGGTGATCGCCACGGATGGCTCGAAAACACCGTTGAAGCTGTCGGTGTAGGTCGTGCGCAACACCGCCGAAGGGATGCCTTGGCCGTCACTTCCATAACCGACGTTGCCGTTCAATTTAAGAGTGCCTGTTGACAAGACCGAGCGCTCTACCGCGAAATCAGCATTCATATCCTCGGCAGGACTTCCAAAGCCCTGCCCAGGCGATCCCGCCAAAAAGGCGACGTTGCCTTTCACGCCGTGATTTACGGATGACTCTCCACTGAGCGCGACCACCGTTGTGCCGTCACCGAGCACACGCAGAATCGGCCGGTTGGCAACTGAGCGCAGCGTCCACTTCCAGTCGTCATCGTCGACCTGATTTTGCAACGGAACCAGCTGAATGGCTTCAAACAGCGTGGTCAACGTGATATTCACCATCATCTTCGCGCCCGCGCGCACGCCGATTCTCTCGCGCAGCGCCGGAAGAAACGAAGGCGCGCTTACCTTGATGCTATAAGTTCCCGGCAATAGCTTCGCGACCGAGTAAAAGCCGTGATCGTCGGTAAAAACCTTCAGCGCCTGTGCCGCCGAGCCAAGTATTTCCACCGCCGCGCCCATTTGCGGTGCGCCGCTACCGTCCCGAACGTATCCGGAGATCGCGCCCGAGACAGTTCCGCACCATGCCGGAACCGTCACGGTTGTGACCGTGATGACGACAACCACCAGGAACCCGAGCTTTTGAAACATCTCGCCCATCACCTCTGGGAGCCAGGCAGCAGTTTACTCCACCGCGAAGGTCGCGGTCGGATCTACCGTCTGCTTGGAAAGCTTGTCGTTCACCTTGATCTCGATCCTGTACAGACCCGGCGGCAAGTTCGCCGCGGCAAGGGTCTTCTGCAGCGTGACCTGATCTCCTACATTGCCCATTGTGTCGGTCGACTCAACGGTATGAATGACGGCCTTGTTATTAGCGTCCGTCACATTGTACTCGATCGTGGCCGATGGTTTGTGCGTCTTGTCGTCCACACTGAGATTGTAGATCTGCATCCAGAAATTGAGCTTCTGATCGCGCTTGAACGAAATCGGCTTGCCATCGGAAGACGCTACGCGTGGCCGCACTTTCATGGACCCGATCACGAAATTACCCGTGCCCACATTCTTGGTCGCGACCGGTTCCATCTGGTCGGCGATGATGAGGGTCGAGTTGCTCAACTTGTCTTCGCTGAAGTCCGGAATCTGAATCGCGTGGCTCCAATTGCCGACACGATCTCCGTTCACATCCTTAACCACGATGTCCAGACGATAGCGATTCTGGTCGATGCGCAGGGGGATTGCCTTCCAGTACACCGAAGCATTCTCGGCAGTCTTCGGCAGCAGTTCCACCGGAACGTCAATCTGCACAGGTTCTTCAACGGTTTGGACGATCTTGCCTGTGAGCGTGGTCACTCGCATGAAAATATTGACGGTGCCGCGCTCCACGCCTTCCTTGTTTACAAAAGTAACGTCGCGGTTCTTGATCTGGACCGTGATCGGAACGAGCACGGTATCGTTCGTAATCTTCACGAAATCAGCCCGCACATCAAACGGCATCAGGTTGACCGTGATGTGGTGACTAACCACTTCCTCCAGATCCTTGAACTTGACTGCCGGCGCCGCCTGCAGTTTGGCAAACTGTTCCAGGCGGTCAAACTCCTTAGTCTGCAGATCGTTATTAAATGGCGACTGGCCCAGCTGCTCGATGCCGTTGCCACCAGTGAAGCGGCTCGCCTTCTGCGACATGCCCAGTTGCTCGTACAGCGTCAGCCCTGCATTCGGAGTGTACTTCAGAGCATCTTTTTCCGAACGGTCCATCGTCATGTGATAGTCGCCGCACATGCAGGTATCGACGAACTCGACGATTACTTCCTGCCCAATCCCCTCGATATACCGATAGCGCCACTGCTCAAACGGGAAAGTAGAAGTTTCGCCGCCGCCTTCTTCCATGGGACGCTCATAGCTGCCGCCTGAAGGATGAGAATCAACTTCATCGGCCGGACCAAACACGATGTAAATCCGGCCCCGATCGGTCTTCCAACCGGGGATGCCAGCCGCGAAGTGCTCGTTGGCGTATGCGATACGCCGATAGTGTTCTTCTTTAAACTCGTTCTCTTCAGTGTCGGGAGTGGGATCGCGGCGTTGCCAGAAGGCCTCAATGAACTGGTCTCGCTCCTCGTCGTTTGACAGCTGCATGAAGGCGGATCGCTCTTGATCGGTAATAATCCAGCGCACGTCCTCGTCCAGCCACTTCCGGTAAGTCTTGCTCAACTCGATCCTGAGTGCTTTGGCGTTCGCCTTCCTTTGTTTTTCCGGGATCTCCCGCTTGAGGGGGTCTTGGACCGTCGGTTGAGCGGATTGAGGCTGGGCCGGTTGAGCTGAGGTCGCTCCGCTGCCGTCCGAACTTTTGGTACCTTGATCCTGTGCCGGGGAAACGGCGACAAAGCCCAGTGTCATCGCGCCAGCCAGCACGCCAACCGAACATCGATTTCTAAGACCTGCGGAAAACATAGAGGGGGTTACCTCACGAGAGACTTCGCTGCCTAATTCTATGTTCATTGGATACAACAAGGCAAGAAGAAGTGGTCTGCGAAGAAAAGATTTCCTGTCCCGAGGCCGGGTTCTAAATCCCTTAAGAATCCGTGTCTTGCGGTCGAGCGCCCCGGGACTGCTCTAGCCAGCGGCCGAACCCGGGGCGCGATATAATGAATTTCACCGCGGGTCTGTCCTGAGTGTATGGCTTCCACTAGCCATTTTAGAGCCGACATCAGGGTGAGATCGGTTTCGCGGGAACCCGGGAACTTTCCACCTTGCCCGAACGTAACTGTTCATGCGCAACCGGTTCATACACCGCCGTTTCTGCGCAACCAAGGTACGTGTCGGTCGTTCGGTTACCAGGACCCATAGCTTTAGCCAGGTGAGAACAGTCAGGGTGAGACGGCAGGTGGGGGAGAGCCGGGAGTTCAGAGTCGTCTGCTTAGGTGGCCATTGCCTGCAGCAGAACGGCCGTTAGGACTTAGCCGCTATTCGTCATGAAGACCTGGAAAAAAGTATTAATCGGCGTGGGCGCTGCGCTGGTGCTCGTGATCATTGTGTCCGTGACCGTTTACCAGAGCCGGAAAAACCTGGTGACGGTGCAGACCGGCAAAGTGGAGAAGGAGAACCTGGCCTCCGTAGTCAGTGCGTCGGGTGAAGTCAAGCCCAAGACTTACGTCAACATCGGAGCCAATGCCTTCGGGAAAATCATCAAGCTGCACGTCAAGGAAGGCGACCACGTGAAGAAAGGGCAGTTGCTGGCACAACTCGAGAATGTGCAATCCTCGGCCGACGTCAACGCCACTCGCGCATCCGTGCAAGCGGCCGAGACCGACGCTGTCGCCAGCGATGCCGCCCTGAATACTTCGCTAGCTGACCTGAACCGCGCCAAGTCTGACGCTGAACACGCCAAGCTGGACTGGGACCGCGCCCAAGGTCTATACAACGCCGCCCTCATCGCCAAACAGGATTATGACGTCAAGAAAGCTGCCTGGGATTCCGCCGTAGCCGGACTGGCCCAAGCCGAAGCCAAAGTAGCCCAGGCAAAAGCAGAGAAAGATTCGGCGGACAAGCACATCACGCAGAATCAGGCCAATCTGACTCGCGTGGCCGACGTATTGCAAAAGACCACATACGAGGCGCCTTTCGACGGCGTAATCACCAACTTGCCCGTGCGCGAGGGTGAAACGGTGGTCATTGGAATTCAGAATTCACCTGGAAGCACGCTGATGACGCTCGCCGACATGTCCATCATCACATCCGAAGTTAAAGTAGACGAGACCGACATCGTCAACGTGCGTCTTGGCCAGTCCGCCGACGTAACCATCGATGCCATTCCTCACAAAATCTTCCACGGCGTGGTCAGCGAAATCGGAGACAACGCGATCGTCCGGTCCACTGGCGTTGCGACCTCGCAAGCCACCTCGACCAGTCAAGAAGCGAAGGATTTCAAGGTCGTCGTGACCCTAACCGATCCGCCGCCAGATCTGCGTCCTGGCCTTTCTTCCACCGCCAAAATTACGACCGCGACGCGCAGCGACGTGCTGAGCATTCCGATTCAGGCGCTCACCGTGCGGACCCGAGCTGATCTTGTGCCCAAGGATGAGAAAGGCTCCGTGCAAGCTGCCAGTGCGCCCGCCGACGCATCGAAGCTGAAAGAAGAAGTGCAAGGCGTATTCGTGATCCGCAGCAAGAAAGCCCTGTTCGTGCCCGTCGAAACCGGTATCAGCGGCACCACGGACATCGAAGTGACCAAGGGTTTGCAACGAGGCGACGAGGTCATCACCGGGAGCTACAAGGTTTTACGTACTCTAAAGCCGGGAACAAATGTGAAAATAGACAATTCGACCCCGAAAAAAGAAGACGAAAGCAGTTAGTTGTCCTAATTAGGTTTCGTGTCGATTTTTGTATTTGGTTCTAGTTTCGTATCAGGACATCGCTGTAGCGATGCCAAAAAGCGTCAGGAGAGAACCCCCGTTTTAGGGGGCTGCGCGTCTAACTTCCAGCAAGTTAGAACGTCAAAGATAGAACCGCCCTAGGAGCGTGCGTGCCCGAGCCCGACTCGCATAAGGAGAGCAAAATGGCGACAGCCGAACTAATGCCGATCGATAAGCCCGCGAACTGGGCTGGACCCGACTCCTACATGATCTCGACGGTAGATCTGTGGAAGACCTACGACATGGGTTCGGAACAAGTACACGCACTGCGCGGCATTAACTTGCGCATCCAGCGCAACGAATATGTCGCCATCATGGGCCCGTCCGGCTCGGGCAAGTCTACTTTGATGAACCTGATCGGCTGCCTTGACTCGCCGTCCAAGGGCCAATACTGGCTCAACGGACAACTGGTCAGTGAACTCGACGACGATGAACTGGCTCGCATCCGCAATAAGGAAATCGGCTTCGTATTCCAGACCTTCAACCTGCTGGCCCGCGCCACTTCCCTGCATAACGTTGAGCTGCCGCTGATCTACGCCGGGGTTCCTTCCGAAGAGCGCACCGAGCGCGCCAAGGGCGCACTGACGTCGGTCGGCATGGAAGGCCGCATGAACCACAAGCCCAACGAACTCTCCGGCGGGCAGCGCCAACGTGTGGCCATCGCTCGCGCTCTGGTCAATAAGCCGGCCATCATTCTCGCCGACGAACCAACCGGAAACCTCGACTCTCAAACCGGAAACGAGATCATGGCATTGTTCGATCGTCTGCACTCCGAAGGCAACACCATCGTGCTCGTCACCCACGAACACGACATCGCCGAGTACGCGCATCGCATCATCTACATCAAAGACGGAGTGGTCGCCAAGGACGAGACCAAACGGTAAGCCAACTCACCGGGCATTGAATTTTCAGCGCGGAGATAATTCATGCGCAGCGTTCTCGCACTCCTCCTTTTCGCGCTCAACACGGCCGCCTTTGCCCAGGATCCGGCTGCAATCGCCGCCGCTGAGGCCGCTTGCGGTCCAAAAGAAGTGAGCTTCGACGTTAAGAACGAAAACTCCCAGCATTCCGTCGGGCACCCCGAAACCGGCAAGGCGCTGGTTTATGTGATTCAGGATATGGGAAGGGCAAAATGTATCGGCTGTCCCACCACTTCGAGGATCGCCCTCGACGGTACCTGGATGGGCGCCAATCATAGAAGTTCCAATTTCTCTTTTGCCGTAGACCCCGGCGAGCACCATCTCTGCGCTGACTGGCAATCTGGCTTCGAAGCATTGTCACCGATCGTCGGTCTCGCCCACTTCACTGCTGAGGCCGGAAAGATTTACTACTTTCGGACCCGGATGTTTGGCAATGCAAACGAAATCCTATTTGATCTCGACCCGATCGACAGCGACTTGGGAAAATTCTTTGTTGCCTCGACGCCAGTGAGCGTCTCGCGTCCGAAGAAGAGTAAGAAGTAAGTGATGGTAACGAAGAAATAATTTTAGGCAGCCCGCCTCACTTCGCCGACAACAGCGACTGTACTTCCTTCTGCGCTTCGGGAAGATTCGAGGAGAATTGGGCCACTCGCTCGGAGATCTCTTTTGCCTCCTCGGAGTGTCCCTCCAACCGTAAGGCCTGCGCCAGTAACAAATATCCAACATCGGTAGGCTGCACCGTCATCGCGCGGGAGTATTGCCGAACCGCCTCCGGCAGGTCGCCATTCCTCTGCGCGATCAAACCAAGTCCGACCATGGACATCGTTTGCTGCGGCCACAACTGCAACGCGATCTCAAAATCTTGCTTCGCTTTTGTCAGCTCCCCCATCAGTCGATAGACAGATCCCAGGTTGCTATAGGCCGCGGCGCGGAGTTCCAAGTCCCCCGCATACAGCGCCACTGTCTGATAGCGTTCGAGAGCTGCTGGCAGATTCCCACGTCCTTGCTCATACGTACCAAGATTAAGATTGGCCGGCAAGTCATCCGCCCGAATGGCCAGCGCCGCGCGAAATTGCGCAGCCGCCTCTTCCGTTCGTCCCTGGCTGACAAGAAAACCTCCGAACGTATCGTGTGCCACGTAATTGTCCTTGGTCAGCGCCAATGTGCGCAGCCAGAACGACTCTGGATCATGCCAATAACCAACCTGCCGGTACGTGAGGATGCCCAGCACCAGCAGACAAGAGATCGCAGGTATCGCCAGCCACGGAACGGAGATGCGATGAGCTTGGGCCCAGTCCGCAACCAGCCAAGTGGCCATCAGGAACAAGCCCACAAAAGGAATATAAGCGTAGCGATCCGCCATGGACTGAGAGCCCACCTGTACCAACCCGATCATCGGCACCAAACTTCCCAGAAACCAGAGCCATCCGACAACCAGATACCGCCGGTCGTGTGTCCGAATAACGGAAACACGTACGACCAACCATGTTATGAGCAGCAGCAAGAGCGCGGCCGCCACGAACTGCCAGGCGGGATAGAGTTTCGTAGGATGTGGATACAGCGCCACGAACCTCGATGGCCAGAACGCCTTCCCGATGTAACGCACGTACGAAATCACGGCTGTCTCCAACCGCAAGAGCAGGCTGTATTGAGAAAAGGTCTGGATTGCGCCTCCAGCCTTCTGCGCCTTCATCGTGATCGCCGCGCTCGCCCCGGACAGTAGCAGTAGCGGCAACTTTTCCAGTACCAGCCATCGGCTGGAAAATTTGGGCACGTCCCCAGCGTGTGCCTCTGGATTGGCGAGAATCGGCGCCCCCACCCGGCCGAGCGGCCAGTAGTCCCACAAAAGGAGTAGAAACGGAAACGTGATCACCTGTGGCTTGCAAAGCAGACTCAGCGCAAACGAGAAAAACACTGCGGAGTAGCGGCCCAACCCGGGACGCCGCGCATACCACCCATAGGCATACAGGGCGAGCAGAAAAAACAGCGTGCTCAAGACGTTCTTCCGCTCCGCCGCCCAAGCCACCGACTCGACATTGATGGGATGAAGCGCAAACAGCGCAGCCACCATCAAGCTCCGCCAGCTAAATCCTGCAGCGCTTTGGAGCAGCAAAAACAGAAGCACGGCATCCGCGGCGTGGAGCAAGACATTCACATAGTGAGGCCCGGCGGGGTTCAGTCCGAAAACTTGGCAGTCGAGCGCGTGCGAAATCCAGGTGAGAGGGTGCCAGTTCGCTTTATCGTAAGTGGTAAACGCCCATTCAACGGTCGCCCAAGTCAGCCCCGTCCGCACATGAGGGTTGGCCGTGATGTAATCCTGGTCGTCATAGTTGAGAAATCCGTTGTGCGTTACAGGATTGTAGAAAACAAGAACGACCACGGCCAGCAGCAGGCAAAGCACAAGCGTTCGCCGCGCCGGGGACCGAAACAGACGGGATCGAAACTGGGGTTGAGACGCAGATGATGAAGAGGAAGGAGATGAAGCCGAAACTCCCTGCTGTTCGAAGCTCTTCGCTGCCGCAGCCGAGGAAGATAAGCTCATGGATTTAATGATTCTGAACCACCCCCAAGAGATCTGCGAGAAAGAACTGCAACACGGGAGTTCCGTTCGTCACCCTGGATGAATTGTTCTTGCGGGGGTTTCCGAGTGGCCCTGATTGAAGCGACATTCGAGAACAGTCGGACGGTGAGGAAACTTACATCAGGGCATCGCTCTGGCGATGCTGCAATATCCGGATGCCCCGGGGGCTGGACTCACCAGCAAAGACTATTGCTGCGTCGGCGAGG
>Ga0209221_1000272_pt1 | contig 26346 bp, 17 predicted proteins | sample BlaSpr_A8_Ref_O2_FD_187989 | JGI IMG/M metagenome (GOLD analysis project Ga0209221, IMG submission 187989) | Forest soil microbial communities from Thunder Bay, Ontario, Canada - Black Spruce, Ontario site 2_A8_Ref_O2 (SPAdes) (version 2) | ecosystem: Environmental > Terrestrial > Soil > Boreal...
GGTGCTAGCCCACAGGACGCGCTGGGTCTGGGCTCCCTTGGATGCAAGCGCCTCCCAACGCGGTCCGCTGAAAATCGTTTGATAGCGCTGGTAGGTCAGCTTGCCGTTGGCGATTGCAACTTTGCCTTTCAAACTCTTCAGCAGAGTTTGCTGTTGAGCATCGGTCGTGTTCTTGAGCTTGTCGTCAATCCTCGAATCCACCAGCGTATCGATGCGGCTGATGAAGAAGCTGGCCACGCTCGCCATTTTTTTAAGATCGCCGCCGCGCTTCGCCAAATCTTCCAGTCCGCCGATGTAAGCCTCGGCAACCTTCTCGTATACGTCTTGCGCAAACAGCAGAGTCACGTTGATGTTAATGCCTTCGCTAATCAGTTGACGGATTGCGGGAATTCCTTCCGCAGTGCCCGGTACTTTGATCATCACATTCGGCCGGTTTACCGTCTTCCACAGACGCCGGGCTTCTTCGAGTGTCTTCTCCGTTTCCAGGGCGAGCAGAGGAGAAACCTCAAGGCTCACATATCCATCATGGAACTTCGAACTCTCGTATACGGGTTTGAGAATGTCCGCCGCGTCCTGAATGTCGCGGATCGCAATCTGCTCGTAGCGGCTCTTGGCATCCAAGCCGGGCTGCGCCGCGAGCGATTTCAGCATGTCATCGTAAAGAGAACTCTCGCCAATCGCCTTCTCGAAGATCGACGGATTCGAGGTCATCCCGCGCAGGCCGTCGTCGGCAATCATGGCTTTTAATTTTCCGGTGGTAAGCAGGTCGCGGCGGATGTAATCCAGCCACATCGATTGGCCGAAATTGAGCAGTTCCTTAAGAGGGTTCGTAACTTTGGTAGTTTCTAAGACTTCGGTTGCCATAATGAATTCTCCTAATCGAGCGGCTGCATACATTGTGAATGCAGTTCAGTTAACTTGGGTTTTCTTCCATGGCTTTGCGCGCTTCGGCGACTACCGTGTCGACGGTGAAGCCGAAAAACTTCAATACATCCTTTATCGGCGCGGACGCCCCAAAGCTGTGCATGCCAACTTTTCTTCCCTTCAATCCGACGAACCGTTCCCATCCGAAAGTGGAAGCCATTTCGACAGAAACGCGCGCGGTCACCGACGCTGGAAGCACGCTCTCTTTGTAAGCGGCATCCTGGCGCTCGAAAATCTCCCACGAGGGTATGCTTACCACGCGCGCTTGTATGCCATCAGCCTTCAACTTCTCGTAAGCGTCAATGCACAAAGAAACCTCGCTGCCTGTGCCGATTAAAATTACGGCAGGCTTTCCCTTGGCCGCATCGGCAAGAACATACCCACCTTTTGCGGTGCCGGCGGCGGAGGCATACTTGGTGCGATCGAGCGTCGGGAGCGCTTGCCGGGTTAAGACCAAAGCCGCGGGTTGCGATTGTAACTGGGCGATGATCTTCCATGCCTCCACCACTTCGTTCGCATCACCGGGACGCAAAACAATCAGATTGGGCATCGCCCGTAAACCCGCAAGTTGCTCAATCGGCTGGTGGGTTGGGCCATCTTCGCCCAGGCCGATGGAATCGTGCGTGTAAATAAAGATGGACGGAATTTCCATCAGCGCCGCCAGGCGTATGCTGGCCTTCATGTAATCGCTGAAATTAAAAAACGTCGCCCCGAATGCGCGAATGCCGGAGACTACCATGCCGTTTACGCTGGCTCCCATAACGTGTTCGCGTATCCCGAAGTGTAAGTTGCGGCCGCTATATGTGCCCGGCTGGAAATCCCCAGCACCCTCGAACTTAAGAGTGGTTTTGTTAGAAGTGGCTAAATCCGCCGAACCGCCGATAATCCACGGAACATTCTGCGCCAGCGTGTTCAAAACTTTCCCTGAACTTTCGCGCGTCGCCACGCCTTTTGGATCCGCGGGAAACGCCGTGAGATTCTTGTCCCACCCGGCAGGAAGTTCCCGCTTCTGCATAAGGTGGAGTCGCTCGGCTAGATCGGGATTTTTTTGCGAATACTCCGCGAACATTTTTGACCATTGCGCGTGCTCCTCGCGCCCGCGCTTGCCAATTCCATCCTGAAAGTGTTCCCGCACGCCTTCCGGCACGAGAAATTTCGCGTCTTCCGGCCATCCGTAAAACTTCTTGGTCAGCCGCACTTCCTCTACGCCCAGCGGCTCTCCATGAGCTTCATTGGAATCGTGTTTGTGCGGCGAACCGAAGCCGATATGGCTATCAACAATAATCAATGTGGGACGATCTTTTGTTTCGAGAAAAACGTTCAATGCTCTAGCCAGCATGTCCAGATCGTTGGCGTCCGTAACTCGGGTAACGTTCCAGCCGTAGCCGATAAAGCGCGTAGCCACGTCTTCACTGAAAGACCAACTGGCGGGCCCGTCGAGCGTGATGTGGTTGTTGTCGTACAGCCAGCAGAGATTAGAGAGCTTCAAATGGCCGGCCAGAGAAGCGGCTTCTCCGCCGATGCCTTCCATCAAGTCACCATCGGAGCAGATGGCGTAGACGTTGTAATCGAAAACTTCAAATCCTGGCCGGTTAAAATTTGCCGCCAGCCACTTGCCGGCAATCGCCATTCCTACGCTGTTTCCAACTCCCTGCCCGAGCGGACCGGTTGTGGTCTCAATGCCGCTGGTGATATGCGATTCAGGATGGCCCGGAGTCCGGCTTCCCAACTGCCGGAAGCGCTTGATCTCCTCCATTGGAACGGCGAGCTCTTTAAGCGGCTGATTGTTTTCGTCGACCTCTCGCACGCCGGCGAGATAAAGCATGGCATAGAGCAGCATGGACGCATGTCCATTGGACAATACGAAGCGGTCGCGATTCAGCCAGGTCGGATCTGCCGGGTCGTAGTTCAGAAACTCCTGCCATAAACAATAGGCAACCGGTGCCAGACCCATGGGGGCGCCGGGATGTCCGCTATTGGCTTGCTGTACCGCGTCGATCGCCAAAGTGCGAATGGTGTTGATGCACAATGTGTCGAGTTGCTGCCCTGTTACTACCGCTTGCTCACTGGCTACCATGGTGCGAACTCCTCCGGAGATAACCGTCGAATATCCTGCTTGTGCTCAATTAGAGTCACGAGGATAGCAAAGGGTTCCCACAGAAGTGTATCAATTTCTTGCCTGTTACGATTAGGTTACACCTTAATGGGAGGCGGAGAATTGCCGAAAGGTTTTCGAACGGAGTGGAAGCAGACAGCGCTTTACTTCAAGCGCTTTACTTCAGCAGTTGAAGGTAGGTCATCTCACTCTTTGAGGCGCGGGTAGCCTCTTGGATGTATTTAAGAAATTGCCGCAGACTTTCCTTGCTTGCGGGATCCATGCTGGCGAAGCGAATACGCACTCCCTGCGTGGGATTGCTGCGGCTCACAATGCCGTTCAGAGCAAGCCCTTTCACCCAGATCTTTCCATTCGCCACCCAAAGCCCGATTTCAACGCTTGAGCCTGCGCTAATCTGGGCGGAAGTCTCCACCTGGCAACCGCCGAGGCTGGTATTCGAAAGATTGCCCCACATCGGCTTCTGCGAGCTATTCACCAGAAGCTCTACCGCAACAAAACATCGCATTCTGATGCTACGCCGGCGGTCGTCTCCCGGAACGGGACTGAACAAATTCGGCTCATAAGGTGGGATCGATAAGGCTGGCGATAGAGGGGATTGATAGTTTGCACCTTCCGCGGGACCAACCTTGCGATTGGAAGGTTTCGAGGATTCCTTGATCTCTCGCACGGCTTCGAGCAGCGCCTCGTTTCTTCGTTCCGGTGGCGCCTCGCGATAGATTTGCAGCAGTTTCCCAAGATTTTTCAGCAGATCCGGATCGGATAACAGGCCGGTCCAGTCGCTTGAACTACTGAAGTTGGCGTTAGTCATGAAATCTCGCGGAAACCGAAATAGACCTTAGCTTGAACCCTTGCAGTTCTGCGAACAAGATGACCAAGGTGACGGCTCGAATGCCCGATTCATCGGCCGTTTGCCGTCTTCGTGCAATTGAGAATCTGGCGATTTCTGTGCGGAGAACCTTCAGTCGATCACATCCAGGCCGGTAAGATAACTCTTTACTGTGCTTCGCTGGGCATCGGAGAGAGATAGGAACTCAAAGCCATAGTGATAGCCGCGCCGATGCCGAACCACGGCGCGAACTTCCCACGGATCGACGGATCCCGGAAGGAAAAAGCTCAAGGCTGTAACTTCTCCATTTTCCAGTTCAGCAGCCAGCAGAACGCCGATACCGGCCTCAGACATGTCTTTGCTGCGGCCTTCTATTTTCTGGAACAAGTCTCCGGCTAAGTGATTTACGATTACCTTAAAATCCGAACGGTATCGGGAATGGCGTCGGCGCCGGCGGTCGCGATCCGAGTGTCGGTCAGCAAATTTTGTGGCAAGTTCCGGTTTGGCCATGAGAGAGATTGAACCTGCCGGAAGCGAACCGACCGCCGACAACGCCCGAGGTAGTGTCCGATCGTCCGTTGATGTCTTCACCGGTGTTCTCCTAGAGTGCAGAAAGGCAGAAAGGGAAGACCCGTTCACTTTATCTTGAACCCGCCTCGACCAAAAAGTACCGAAGGTAACCCTGTTCCGTTACAATTTCCAAGTGTCACAGTCTTTAGGCGCGCGACAGTCCGGCGGATGGGGTCTGGTGCTGTGCGTCATTAGATGTTTGCGACATCATTCTGGCGGATATGCATGCCAGGTCAAGGTTTTGCATCGCCGGCAGCAGTAAACGAATCATAATCAAGACGTTGAGGAATTGAGAAAGGCCGTGGTTTAACCTGCTGATAGGGACTTTTATCACAACCGGAATGCCTCGATTGCGAGTCAATGTTTTTTGCCCCATTGCCGTTGCCCTTCTGCCGCTCCTGCCATTGACGAAGCTCGTGGCGCAAACGTCATCGCCCACGTCGCCTCCATCGATTTCCTTGCCGGGGTCCCAGAGTCCTTTCACGGGCAGCGAACCAGAGGGCAAGGCTACTGCGGGCGTGTTGCAGATTGGTTTTCAGGATGCCATCGATCGCGGCCTACGCAATAATCTTGGTCTATTGCTCTCGGGCGATCAGACCCTAATGGCCCGCGGAGAAAGATGGAAGGAACTCAGCAACTTACTGCCGAACCTTCAAGCGAGAATCCAGGAAAATGCCGAAACCGAAAGCCTGACTGCGTTTGGCTTCAAAGGCAACATTTTTCATTTCCCGCTCCCTCGCGTGATTGGTCCCTTCAATTACTTCGACGCTCGGGCATCGTTGACCCAATCGGTGTTCAACTTCAAGGATCTCGAGCAGGAGCGCTCGGCTTCCGAGCGTCTGAAGGGGGCGCAATACACTTATAAAGACGCGCGGGAACTGGTGGTGCTGGCCGTCGGCAACGGGTATCTACTGGCTATTGCTGACGCTTCCCGCATCGAAACCGGCGAGGCGCAGGTGGCGAGCGCGCAAGCTCTTTATGATAAGGCAATCGACCAGCAGAGGGCCGGGGTCACCCCTTACATTGATACGCTCCGCGCTCAAGTTGAATTACAGACTCGGCAACAGCAACTGATTGCCGCGCGCAATGATTATGCCAAGCAGAAACTTACCCTGTCGCGGATCATTGGTCTGGCGCCGGGGCAGGAATTCACTTTGACCGAGAAGGCGCCCTACGCAGCCTTGACGCCGTTGCCGGTCGAAACTTATCTGCAACGGGCCTATCTGTCGCGGTCGGACTACCAGTCGGCACAAGCGCAGGTGCGGGCCGCTGAATTTGCCCGCCGCGGCGCCACGGCCGGACACTATCCGACAGCGGATCTGAGCGCGAACTTCGGCGACACTGGCGTAACTCCCGGTTCTTCGAACGGAACCTGGCAGGTAAATGGGGGGATCAACATCCCCATCTTCCAGGGCGGCAAGATTCATAGTGACGTCCTCGAAGCGGAGTCGCAGCTAAAGCAGGCACGCTCGCAACTCGGCAACGTGCGCGGTCAGATTGATTTTGAAGTCAGGGGGTCCTTGCTGGATTTAAACTCCGCAGCCGATCAAGTGAATGTGGCCCGCAGTTCGGTGGATTTGGCGGAGCAAGCGCTCACCCAGTCCCAGGATCGTTTTACCGCTGGTGTGACCGATAATCTAGAGGTGATCCAGGCACAAGAAGCGGTTGCCGCCGCCCATGAAAGCTATATTGAAAGTCTTTACGCTCACAATCTGGCGAAAGTGGAACTGGCTCGTGCCATTGGCGATGCCGAGCAGGGCGTGGAGCGATTTTTGAAAGGCCAAAAATAGGCAAAATTTATGGAACAGACGACGCAAGCCGCCCCGCCGGATCAGACTGAAAGCCGCAATCAGCCATCGCCGCCTGTGCCTCCACAGCGCGAGTTCCGCAGCCGGCCCTCGCGAACCGCCCAGCCTGGATTCCGCATCGCGCTCATCATCGGAGTAGTGGTATTGCTGGTCGCGGCGTTTTTCGTCTACCGCTATGTCACCAGTTATGAAGATACGGATGACGCGCAGGTGGATGGCAATGTCATCTCGATCAGCCCGCGAATTACGGGCCATGTGATCAAGCTCGATATTGTCGACAATCAGTACGTGCAACCCGGAACCGTGCTGGTCGAAATCGATCCTGCCGATTATCAGACGGCGTACCAGCAGGCGAAAGCCGACTACGAAAACGCCCAGGCCGCTGCTGCCGCTGCCGGTGTGAATGTGCCGATCACCACGGTGAACACCACCAGCCAGGTTTCATCTACTTCAGCAGATGTGGAGAGTGCGCGCGCCGGAATCGCCGCCGCCAGACAGTCCTATGAGGCAGCACAGGCTCAGGTGGCGCAAGCTGAAGCCAATAACATCAAGGCGCAAAAAGATCTGGTACGTTACAAGCAGCTTGTCGACAAACAGGAAATCTCCGAGCAACAATACGATGCGGCGGTTGCCGCCGCTAATGCCGATGCTGCCGCGGTGACAGCGGCCCACGCCAATGCCGATGCGGCGCGCTCCCAGGTGACGCAGGCGCAAGGCAAGCTGGCGGATGCCGAAGCGAACTTAAATTATGCTCGTACCGCCCCCCGGCAAATGGAGGTCGTGCGCTCCAGGGCTGATGCCGCAGTAGCGGAAGTTCAGCAGAAGAAGGCCGCGCTCGATCAGGCGGCGCTGAACCTCCAATATACGAAAATAATTGCGTCAACGGCAGGAGTAATCAGCGACCGCACCGTGGATGTGGGACACAATGTGACCCCTGGCCAGGAATTAATGAAACTGATTCCCCTCAATGATATCTGGATTACCGCCAACTTCAAGGAAACTCAGCTCCGCAACATGAAGGTCGGCCAGCCCGTCACCATCGAAGTGGATGCGACTGGAAGAAAGTACAAGGGCAAGGTGAATAGCTTCGCTGGAGCCACTGGAGCACGGTTTAGCCTGTTGCCACCGGAAAATGCGACCGGGAATTATGTGAAGGTAGTTCAACGCGTTCCGGTGAAGATAGTTCTCGATCCCGGCGAAGATAATGATCAATCGCTTCGCCCCGGCGAGTCGGTTGAGCCCAAGGTCTGGATTCGGCAGTGAGTGCTGCTGCACCTCCGCTCGAAAACGCGGACATCTGGCGTCCAGCGATTAATCCGTGGATCATCGCGATCACGGTTACGCTGGCGACGTTCATGGAGGTGCTCGATACTTCCATCGCCAATGTGGCTCTACCTCACATCGCCGGCGGCCTTTCTGCCGGGCAGGATGAGAGCACATGGGTTCTAACCTCTTACCTTGTATCAAACGCCATTGTGCTTCCCCTGAGCGGCTGGCTGTCTTCCATCATGGGCCGCAAGAATTTCTACATGAGCTGCGTGGCGCTGTTCACGGTCAGCTCGTTCCTTTGTGGACTGGCGCCCAATCTCTCCATCCTCATCATCTGCCGGGTGCTGCAAGGCGTGGGCGGCGGCGGCCTTCAGCCTAGCGAACAAGCCATTCTTGCCGATACCTTTCCTCCCGCCAAGCGCGGCATGGCGTTTGCCGTTTACGGTATCGCGGTGGTCACCGCTCCGGCGATCGGGCCCACCCTCGGAGGTTGGATTACCGACAATTTCACCTGGCGCTGGATCTTCTTCATCAACATTCCAGTTGGAATCATTTCCATTCTTCTCAGCTCACGGCTGATTCAGGATCCACCCTACCTGAAGCGCCGCAAGTTGAGCGAAACTCACATCGATTACATCGGGCTCAGTTTTGTTGCCCTGGGCCTGGGAACTCTCCAGGTGGTACTCGACAAAGGCCAGCGCGACGACTGGTTCGATTCTCATTTCATATCGCTGATGACGGCGATCGCCGTGGTCTCGCTGATCTTCGTCATCATTTGGGAGTGGAAGCAAAAAGATCCCATCATCGATCTTCATCTATTCCGGGATCGCACCTTTGGCGTATCGAACCTGCTGATGTTTATGCTGGGATTCGCGTTATTGGGAAGTACGCTGCTGCTTCCGCTGATGATGCAAACTTTACTGGGATATACGGCGGAACGGGCAGGCCTTGCCCTGATGCCCGGCGGCTTGACCATCATGCTGCTTCTCCCGTTGGTTGGATTTTTGCTCTCCCGCTATAGCCCGCGCTGGCTGCTGGTTTTCGGGTTGGTCGTGCTCTCCGGATCGTTATTCAACATGACCCGGTTTGATCTGCAAATCCCGTTCAGCACGACCATATTTGCCCGCATGATGCAGGCGGTAGGAATGGCCTTCCTGTTTGTTCCGATTAACACTGCCGCATACGCGTATTTGCCCCGGGATAAGAACAATGCGGCCTCCGGCCTCATGAATCTGGCTCGGAATATAGGCGGAAGTGTCGGAATTTCTCTCGTGACCACGTTATTGGACCGGAGGACCCAGACTCACTTGAACTATCTTGCCCCGCGACTCAGCCAGGCGAACCCGGCTTTTCAGTCGATGCTGCATGCCACAACCAAGGCCATGGAGTCGCATGGAGCCAGCAGCTCCCTCGCCACGCAGCAGGCTTACGCGCTGATCGCGAACACAGTACAGCGCCAGGCCACCATGCTGGCTTACATTGACAATTTCTGGCTGCTCGGCCTATCGATTATGGCCATGATTCCCGTAGTCTTCCTGATGAGGAAAGGAAAGCCGGGAAGTATGGCAGTTCACTAACTAGCGGTATAATCTGGGCGGGCGAATTCATGTTCCGGGTTATCACCATCGAACGAGAGTATGGCTGCGGCGGCGGCGCCATTGCCGCGCAACTTGCCCGGCACCTCAACTGGACCCTTTGGGATAAGCAGCTCACCGACGAAATCGCTCACCTCGCCAATGTGGATCGCTCGGCTGTAATTCGTTGCGATGAGCGGTGCAATAGCCGCTTGTACCGCATGGCCAAGACTTTCTGGCGGGGTAGCTACGAAAGCAGTTCTCAACTTGCCCATCAGACCTTCGATACCGACCGCATGATGGCGATGATGGAGGAAATCACCGCGCGCATTGCGCGGGAGGGGAAAGCGGTGGTAGTTGGCCGCGGCGCTCCTTTTTTTCTGCGTGACAATCCCGACACATTTCACGTATTCCTCTACGCTCCGCGTGGAGAGAAAGTGCGCCGGCTTATTGGGGACGGCGCCAGCGAATCGGAGGCGGAAGCGCTGGTGGATGTCGTCGACCGGGAGCGTAAAGCTTTCGTGAAGCATTATTTCGATTCCGAGTGGCCTACCCGCTCGCTTTATCACATGATGCTCAACACGGCCACAGGGAACGACTCGGTCATCGATGCCATTCTTCACACGATGCGCATGGTCGAGGGCCGTCCCCAAGCCACGCATTACGATCCTGCCAAAATTCCGGTCCCTAGTTAGCCGGCTATTTAATCGGCCATTTAGTGGGACGGGGCAGATTTGCGCAATTGCGGGACGGGACAGCAATCTTCCGGGCATCGATCTGCTCTCACTTCCAGCGACCCCAACGCTCGCCGTTCTTCAGTTGCATCCATGCGTTCGAGAATCAGTTCGCGAATCATAGCGACGAATTTCGGATGTACTCCGACGGTCTTGGCCCGCGTCATGGGAAGACCGAGCGAATCGCAAAGCTGCCGCCCTTCCACATCCAGGTCATACAGAACTTCCATGTGGTCTGACGTGAAGCCGATGGGTGCGATGACCACGGCAGAGGCCATATCTCTTGCCTTTAGCTCACGCAGATATTCCAAAATATCCGGGCCCAGCCAGGGCTGCCCCGGCGAACCGCTGCGGCTCTGATAGACCAAAGCGTCGTTTGTCTTATTGACTGCGCTGGATACCAAGCGCCGTACTTCCTCCAACTGGCGAACGTATTCGCAGGTGTTCGCCATGGAAACTGGAATGCTGTGCGCGGTATAGACGATCTGCACGTTCTCCCGCGCTTGCGCCGGGAGCTGCGACAGTGCGTCTTGTACTCGCTCTGCATTGGCTTCGATAAATCCAGGATGGTTGAAAAATACCCGTAGCTTGTCTACCTCCGGCGCGCCGGAGCCCACTTCCGCTCGTGCCTTCGCGATATTCTCCTGATACTGGCGGCAACTCGAATAAGAGCTATAGGCGGAAGTCACAAAAGCCAGAGCTCGTCTGACGCCATCCTGTTTCATCTTCGTGATCGTTTCGGTTAGCAGCGGATGCCAATTCCTGTTGCCCCAATATACCGGCAGATTCGGACCTTTAAGCTTCAATTCGCCTTCAATCGCCGCGATCAATTCGCGAGTCTGTTGGTTGAGGGGGCTCTTGCCATCGAAGTGGTAGTAATGTTCGGCGACGGCGAGCAACCGCTCCCGCGGAACGTTGCGTCCGCGGAGAACCGTCTCAAGAAATGGAATCACGTCCTCGCGGGACTCAGGGCCGCCGAATGAAACTACCAGTAGGGCATCGTATTTCATATCTGGTTCATATTTGGATTGGATTGTTTTTAAGTTTTACGAATGCCTGGCCGAATTCGAAGCCAGCATCCTGGGCGCTGCCAGACTACCACCAGAAAGTAGTTGCAAACCTGTTGAGTCAAAATCGAATCTGCCGCGTCAAAAGGAAGTGGTGAATCTGGCCCCGGACGGTCGTCTGCTGAATCGCTCGATGCGAGCCATTCCCTCCATGGAAGCTCTTCCTGGCAGGAATTACTCTTGGGTCATCAGCTCCAGAAAATCCCATGTTAGGCTTCTGCTGGGGCCTATGGAGCCCTCCGAGTGATCCGCCGGGTCTTTAAAGCATTCCAATATCGCGATTTCCGCCTGATGTGGATAGGCGCATGCACCTCGAGCATCGGCACCTGGATGCAGATTGTCGCTCAGGGCTGGCTCATTTACCGCCTGAGCCACTCCGCTTTTCTGCTGGCTCTCGACCAGTTCCTTGGCGGCATACCGATACTTTTATTCTCGCTGATCGGCGGCGTGGTGGCCGATCGAGCCGAGCGCCGGAAAATTCTGCTTGCTTCCCAGTACGTACAAATGGCGACTGCCGCGATCCTTACGATCCTGGTTGCCAGGGAAATTGTCCACGTCTGGGAGATTCTCTGCCTGTCGTTCGTCTCCGGTGTAGCCCAATCCTTCGGGGGGCCGGCATATTCCGCGCTGATCCCCACGCTGGTGGAAAAGGATGACATGCCGAATGCCATCGCTCTGAATTCCATTCAGTTCAATGTAGCGGTCATGGTAGGTCCGGCGTTGGCGGGGCAGGCGCTGGCAAAGCTAGGCGAGAAGTGGTGCTTTGGATTAAATGCCGTTTCTTTTCTTGCCCCGATCATCTCCCTTTCCATTATCACTGCCCGGTTTTTCCCGGCAAAAACTACCGAGACCATTTTCGCCAGCCTGAAGCAAGGGATAAAGTTTGCCCGCAAGCAGAATTCCATGGAAGCTCTCATCTTTCTGGCTTTTTGCATGACAGCGTTGAGCATGCCCATGCGGACCTATATCCCTGTATTCGTGAAAGATATTTTTCACCGCGGCCCGGAGACTTTCGGCAATCTTCTTTCTCTGATGGGGCTGGGGTCGATTCTGGGCTCGCTGAGCATTGCAACCGCAGGTAATTTCAAGAACAAAGGCCGGATTGCCTTGCTTGCATTGATGATACTCGGCGCCAGCATTGCCGGCTTTGCGGTTTCTAAATCCGTCGCACTCAGTGGAATCATTCTGGTATGTGTTGGCGCATCCATGATGGCGGTCTTCGCCACCGTCACTTCTCTCGTCCAGTTGATCACGACCAATGAAATGCGCGGCCGCGTCATGAGCGTTTACAACGTCGCCTTCCGCGGAGGCATGCCGATGGGCAATCTTGTTTCCGGTTGGCTTGTGCCCGTATTTACCGCTCCGGTCGTGCTGGGAGTGAACGGATGTCTGCTGATACTGGTAGCGTTATACTTCCTCGTGCTGCAAAGAAGACTGGCAGTGCTCTAAGGCTCATCCCGTTTCGAAAGGGAACCGGGCTGCAATGTTTATTTCAGCGGCAGCGGAGCTTCTTCCTCGAACGTAGCCTGCGTAACTCGCGCGCGGCCGCGACCGTCTAAAATAGTCAATCAGCAAGTTCCAATGATCGACTTCCTCTCAATTATTGCGGTGGGTTTCTTTCTCGGCATGCGCCACGCTACCGATCCCGACCATGTGGTCGCGGTCACCACCATCGTCAGCCGCCAGCGCAATCTGCTGAAAGCCGCTCTCACCGGCGTCTTCTGGGGCATCGGACACACGTTCACAATCTTTTTTGTGGGATCGCTGATCATTCTTTTTGACGTGGTCATTCCCGCGCGAATCGGTCTCTCCATGGAATTTTCCGTGAGCGTGATGCTCATCTTTCTTGGAGCAATGAATATCGCGAGCTTTCTGCGCTCCTCGCGCTCAACATCATTGTTTCAAGCGCAAATGCCGGAGGCCGCGCACACTCACGCCCATGTTCACGAGGACGTTACGCACAGTCATCCTCATATTCATGGTTCGCATGCCCACGCGCACGCACACACGGAGTCCCTCACCTGGCTCGATCGAATGTTTGGCAAGGTCGGCCTCTATCGTCAGTTGCGTCCACTGTTTATAGGGATCGTTCACGGCCTCGCGGGTTCGGCCGCCGTTGCCTTGCTCATACTGGCTACCATACGCAATCCGCGCTGGGCAATGGTTTACCTGCTCGTCTTCGGCGTCGGCACCGTTGCCGGCATGATGCTCATTACCATGAGCATCGCTTCTGCCTTCAACTTCTTCGGAAGAAAGAATGAGCGTTTCTCGCACTGGCTCGGGTTTGCTTCCGGCTTGGTAAGTTTGGCTTTCGGACTTTTTCTCGCCTGCCAGATCGGCTTTGGCAATGGCCTCTTTTCTGGCCATCCGCAGTGGACGCCGCGCTAGGCCCTTGCCCATTCCGCGTCGACGGCTGGTTTGGGCGATGGCCAGGTCACAGCAGGCTCCGAGTTTCATGGTGGAAATGGGCGGCGCGGAATTCTAACCTGGCATACTTCTCGTGCATCTCAGGAACATAGTTATTTGTGTAACGACGGAAGCGGGGCGCCTCAGCCTGTCGTCCGCGTCCTGGTGTTGCCTTCGCCGCGTCGGTCATTATGAAATGAAATTAAATTTCAACTACTTGATCGCGATTCTGTTTTCTTCCGCTCTGGCAATGGCTGCGGCCGCAGCCAACGGAAGTATCTCAGGCACACTGAAAGACCCGAGCGGCGCGGTGATTCCCGGAGCGGCGATCACATTGGTAAACACCGCTCTCCATTCGGAATACAAAACGACCTCGAACAGCCAGGGCTTCTACTCGTTTCCCACGCTTCCGGTCGGACACTACAATCTCAACATCGGGGCCAAGGGATTCAAGACCGAGAAGAATACAAACCTGACGGTCGATACCGAGGCGGCTCTCAAATTGGATGCGGTGCTCGCGGTGGGCGAGCAATCCGAGACTGTAACCGTGGTGGCCGGGGCCGCCGAAGCGCAAGTCGACACCGTGGCCACTCACCTGGGCGAGCTTGTCACTGGTTCACAGATGACCGCACTCCCCTTGAACGGACGCAGCTTTACCGACCTGCTGGCCATTCAACCTGGAATCACCCCGGTATCCACGTTGCTGCCGAACTCGGTGATCATGGCCGGAGTTACCGGTGGCCTTTCGCCGTCGGGCGACTTGAACCCCGGAAATTTATCGATAGATGGTCAGCGGGAATCGTCCAACGGATTCCTTGTAGACGGGATCGACGTGCAGGAGCATATGAATGGCGGAACGTCCGTCGTGCCGAACCTCGATTCCATCGATGAATTCCGGGTGCTCACTAATAACTTCGATCCCGAGTATGGCAACTACAACGGCGGCATGGTAACGGTCATCACCAAATCTGGAAGCGATGCATTTCATGGCAATGCGTTCGAGTTCTTCCGCAACACGGCTCTGGATGCGCGCGGCTACTTCGATCCCGAACGTGCGGCCTTTCGTCAGCACCAATTCGGAGGCACGCTGGGCGGTCCCATCGAACATCAGAAAGTATATTTTTTCGGAGATTATCAAGGCACTCGCACCAACGAAGGCGAGGAAACGGGAGAGATCTCAGTTCCAACTTTGGCCGAGCGTGCCGGCAATTTTGTCGATCCCAACACGCAGTCGAACGTGCTCACCGGCAAAGTAAGCGGCGCCTCGCTGGCATCGCTGCTGACACAGGAACTCGGCCACACAGTTAGGGAAAGCGAACCTTACTCCGCGGTCTTCCCGAACGGAGTGATTCCCCAGCGCGCGTGGTCAGCTCCCGCACGGAACCTGATAAAGTACATTCCATTGCCGAATAATGGCTCCGACCAGTTCTCCACCTCCGCCTATCCGGAAACCGTTCGCGACGATAAGGCTTCCACTTGCATTGACGCGAATGCCGGCCGCTGGGGCCAGTTCTCCGCACATTATTTTTTCGACGATTATCGCCTTGATAATCCCTATCCCGAGCAGCAGGGCGGAGCGAGCGTTCCTGGCTTTGACGCACTTACCTTCGGACGCGCCCAACTCGTTAGCCTGGCCGACACGAAAGTTTTCGGATCTGGCACGGTCAACGAATTCCACATGGGTTATCTGAGAAACGCGAATTTCATCGGACAACCCAAAGGTGGATTGGGGGTGAGTGTGGCTGATCAGGGCTTCGTTACCAGTACCGGTGCGCCCAGTTTCACCGTGCAAGCACCGCAATTTGAAGGCGTGGAAAATATCGTTTTCCCCTCCTTCGTCATGGGTGTTCCCATTACCAATGAAGCGCAGGTGAACAACACTCTTTATTTAAGCGACACGGTTTCGAAGTTAATCGGAAGCCACACTCTGAAAGTTGGCGGACAATTCCACTGGGACCAGGTCAACGAACATCCCAATGCGACCTTCAACGGTACTTTCAACATTGACGGAACCGAAACCGGCTCCGCCTATGCGGACTTTCTGCTCGGCGTACCCAGCAATTTCACGCAGTCCTCCGGCCAGCCTTTCTACCTGCGAAATCGTTATGTTGGACTCTTTGCCCAGGACAGCTGGCGGGCGCGCAGCGATCTCACCATCAACCTTGGTTTGCGGTGGGATTACATCATGCCTTTCTGGGAGAAATATAATCAGCTTCAAACCATTATTCCAGGCAGGGAATCGGTACTCTATCCTGGCGCACCCGAAGGTCTGGTGGTTCCGGGTGATCCCGGAATCCCCAGCACGATCGCGCCTTCAAAAGCAGATAATTTCGCTCCGCGAATTGGAATTGCTTACGCACCAAACTTCGATGGCGGAATTCTGAAGACAATCTTCGGAGACGGTGGCAAAAGTAGCATTCGTGCCAGCTATGGAATCTTCTACACTGCATTTCCCGGACTCTCCGCCGGTGTGATGTACTCGGTCCCGCCATTCGGTTACAACTATCTCAGTCCGGAGCGGCCGCTGTTTGCTACGCCGTTTGTGAATGCGGCTGACGGAGGCGGCAATGCGAATCCATTTCCTTTGATTTTTCCTCCGCACAACATCTCGGCGAAGAATACGGATACTACATTCAGTTGGCCAAGCGTCATCCCCATCTCCGCCGACCCCTACTTTTACTACCGCAATGCCGTTCCTTATACCGATAACTACATGCTTTCATTCGAGCGGCAAATCACCACCCGCACGCTGCTTACCGCGAGTTATGTGGGCAACCAGGGACACCACATGCTTGCAGTTGTATCGACCAATCCCAGCAACCAGGCTCTATGCCTCGCCCTTAGCCAACCGAGTGAAGTTGCGCCGGGCAGCCCCACCTGTGGCGCGTTTGGCGAGGATGCTCTTATCACCAGCAGCGCCGGCCAGATTTACCATGGAACCCGAGTGGGCTTAGGCTCTGAGTACGGCGAGAACACCGCGCAAAGGACGATCGAGAATTCCAACTACAACGCCCTCGAAACCAATCTGCGCTACGCGGGAAAGCGAGCAGAGTTTCTCATCGGTTATACCTATAGCAAGTCGATTGATCAGGCTTCGAACCTCGGCGAACAACTCGATCCTTTGAACTTGAGGGCAACTCGCGCTGTTTCAGCCTGGGACATGAAGCACAATTTCGTTGCGTCATACAAAGTCGCATTGCCGTTCGAATCGCTCTTCAACCGCTCGGGCCGCTTAACGGATGGGTGGAGCATTGCAGGCACTGCACGTTTCAGCACAGGCTTTCCCGTCACTTTGTATGACGACTCTGACAACTCGCTGCTCGGCACCCTGGGAAACGGCATCAATAACGATCTTCTCGATACGCCGGAGTATCATGGCGCGCCGCTCGATATCAATACCAATCCACGCAACGGCCGCCCCGAATTTAATAACTCGCCTTCCGCGTTTACCACGGAAACCTTAGGCGAACTCGGAAATGTTCCGCGTAGATTCTTCTACGGACCGGGAATCGACAATTTTGATATGACGCTGGCAAAACTTTTGAAAGTGACCGAATCGAAATCGTTCGAATTTCGCCTGGAAGCATTCAACATCTTCAATCACGCCCAGTTTTACGGCCCCGCCGCGGTCGACGGAGAAGTCAACAACGACCCGCACTTCGGGGAAGTGGTTAGCGCAGCATCGCCACGCCTGGTTCAACTCGCGGCAAAATTCGCCTTCTGAACGACTTTGTAGAAACGGTGATTGCCGCAATGAAGTTCGCCGTCGAGGGTCGCCGGTGCCCCGGACTTTCATCGCTTTGGATTGCTGACCGAAAATAAAGTTTAGGGCACAAAATGGTGTGCCGGGAGAGATTCAAACTTGAGGTGCATTGCGACCGGAAGCTGAGTTGTAGCCTGCAGCCGATAATCCTTAGCCGGGGTTGGCGAAGGATCTGTAACACTCATGGTGCGCCCGGAGAGATTCGAACTCCCGACCTATTGCTCCGGAGGCAATCGCTCTATCCATCTGAGCTACGGGCGCACAAACTTAAGTCTACATGCGGGGGGGGCGAAGCATCAATGTGAAGTGATCGCGCGAGGAGATTAGCGTGTGACTGGTGGGGAGCTTGTGTTAAGCCGCTGACACGCAGCCTACGGCGGCGATCACGGAATTGAATTGCCGCCGCGAAACGCCTGTTTCTCTGACGCTTGTTTCTAGTGGAATTTAAGATTTACCAGCGCCCACGGCCACCGCCACCACCACCGCGCCCGCCGCGATCTCCGCCACGGCCACCACGGTCGCGTCCACCGCCGCCGGCATGCTCAGTTTTTGGGCGCGCCTCGTTCACGTTAAGAGTACGGCCTCCAACCTGCGAACCATTCAAGGCAGTAATGGCCTTATCGCCATCTTCGTTGCTGGCCATTTCGACAAAGCCGAAGCCGCGTGACCTGCCAGTATCCCGGTCCGTCATAATGCTGACCCGGTCTACTTGCCCGAACGGTTCAAACATCTGGCGCAGTTCGTCTTCCGATGTATTAAAGCTCAGATTGCCCACAAAAATATTCTTCACGCGTCGGCCTCTGCATTGAATGTCGAAGTGCAAGCTCCATTCGGCAGGACTGGCAGGTTAGGGAACACACCTTCCTGGAAATCGAGGCCGGAGCTCGCGGCAGTCGAATGCGGCAGAAGTATAGCAGGTTTGTCAAAATAAACCGCCAAAATCGCGGAAACGCGCTAGTGGCGGGCTGTTGGCTAGCACTTGTCGACTTGCCAAAAACCCTCGCGCTGATACCCCACCTGCAAGAGCCGGTTTTTAGGATCATGCCGCTTGGCACATTTCGGGCAGATCAAATAGCGGCTCCACGCCGTCCCGCGACGATCATAATTTTCCGGCGCGGCGAAGGTCGTACCGCAACTGCACGGGACGAGAAACATTTTCAACGGTGCTGCATCTTTATCGAGCCCGGATTGACAGGAAGATTTCACGCTTCTTCCTTAGGCTTCTTCCAAAGCCACTTTCGCCCGCCGCTTGCGGCCGTTGGAATCGAGAACCTTTTTTCTGAGCCGCAGCGATTTGGGAGTGATCTCGACATACTCATCCTCTGCAATGAACTCAATCGCCTGTTCAAGATTCAACTGGCGGAAGGGAACCAGACGGATGGCCTCGTCCGCAGTGGAGGCGCGCATGTTGGTGAGCTTCTTCTCGCGCACGGCGTTAACCTCAAGATCGTCATCCTTCGCATTCTCACCAATAATCATGCCTTCATAAAGCTCCACGCCTGCGCCTACAAAAAGTTCGCCGCGTTCCTGTAAGCCCCACAACGCGTATGCGGTGGAAGTGCCGGTCCGGTCTGCGATCAGCGCGCCCGTCAACCGGTGTGGAATTTCCCCTTGCCACTCGGTGTATCCATCGAAGAGGGAATTCATTACGATCGTGCCGCGCGTATCGGTGAGCAACTGGCTACGCAGACCGATCAAACCACGGCTGGGAACGCGAAATTCAATCCGCACCCGGCCATAGCCGTGATTGTGCATGTTCCGCACTTCGCTCTTACGGGATCCCAACTGCTCCATCACCACGCCCACAAATTCTTCCGGCACGTCGATGGTTAAATGTTCCACAGGTTCCATCAGTTTGCCGCTATCTTTGTCACGTTTGGTGACAATCTCCGGCTTGCCCACCATCAACTCGTAACCTTCACGCCGCATCATTTCAATGGTGATGGAAAGCTGAAGTTCGCCGCGGCCCAGAACCTTGAACGAATCCGTCGTTCCCATCTCTTCCACGCGCAGAGAAACATTGGTGAGCAGTTCTTTTTGCAGCCGCTCCCGCAGATTTCTCGAAGTCACGTAAGTTCCTTCGCGGCCGGCGAACGGGGAAGTGTTGACCGTAAAAGTCATCGCGATAGTCGGCTCGTCAATCACAATCGGCGGCAGCGGCTGCGGGTCGATGGGATCGCAAATGGTCTCGCCAATCGTAATTCCTTCCACGCCGGCGACCGCGATAATGTCACCCAGAGCTGTTTCCGTACTGTCGGTCCGCTTTAGCCCAGAGAACGAAAACAGTTTCGTGATCTTCGTCTTGTGCATGGTGCCGTCGCGCTTGGCGATGACTACATCTTCGCCGGTGTACATTGTCCCGTTGAAGACGCGCGCGATGGCGAGGCGTCCGAGAAAATCGCTGTAATCGAGATTCGCGACCAAAATTTGCAGCGGTCCTTTCGGATCGCCCGTCGGAGGCGGAGTCGTTTCCAAGATCGCGTCAAACAGTGGACGCAGATTTTCGCCGCCGCCCTTCATGTCCGTCGATGCCGTGCCCTCTTTCGCATTGGTATAGAGCACCGGAAAGTCGAGCTGATCTTCTTTCGCGTCAAGATCGATAAACAGATCGTAGATTTCGTTCAGCACCTCTTGCGGGCGCGCATCGGGACGGTCGATCTTGTTAATCACCACGATTGGCGGCAGCTTAGCTTCCAAAGCTTTGCTCAACACGTAGCGCGTCTGCGGCAGCGGACCTTCGCTGGCATCCACCAGCAGCATTACTCCGTCCACCATTTTCAGGGCGCGTTCGACCTCGCCGCCAAAATCGCTGTGGCCGGGGGTATCGACAATGTTGATCTTCACATCGTGATAAAAGATGGCGGTGTTTTTGGCCAGAATGGTGATGCCGCGCTCACGCTCCAGTTCGTTCGAATCCATCACGCGCTCGGCGACAGCCTCGTTGGCACGGAAAGTCCCGCTCTGCTTGAGCATGGCGTCTACCAGCGTGGTTTTACCGTGGTCCACGTGGGCGATGATGGCGATGTTGCGAATGCCTGAATTCAATGTAAAGGGTTTCCTTTTGGTGAAGCGATTCGGATAGAACGGCCGCAGCTGCTCGGCTGCTGAATGTCCTATATATAACTTTACTATGGACGGAGCTTTCTCAGGAGATTACATCGACTTCCGTGCAAGCTATGCACCGCAGAGAAACTACGATTATGCGGGCAAATAAATTAGCGACTCTTCGCCCGCTCCTGGCGGATATGCCTTGCAATCACGATCTCCGCTACAATCTAGAGCCGGGACGGACAACTACAATGAGAATTACAAGTCAAGGGATGAGGGTGTTTTTCAATATGGTCATAATTCTTGCCGCCGCATCACTGCACGGGTCGAGCTCCGGGGCCTCACAAACCAACGGCCAGTTTGGCCCCGACAATCCATTCTATGCTGCGAGTCCGTTGCCGTTTCAGGCGCCGCCATTCGACAAGATAAAGGATGGCGACTACCAGCCGGCGATTGAAGCAGGCATGGCGCAGCAACGCGAGGAAGTACGAGCCATCGCCGACAATCCTGCCGCGCCTACATTTGAAAATACTTTTGTAGCTCTCGAAAAATCGGGGCAACTGTTCAACCGCGTGATGAACGTTTTCAACGGCATCACGAACGCGAACCTCAATCCTGTGCTGGATAAGGTACAGCAAGAGGAAGCTCCCAAGCTGGCAGCGCACCAGGATGCGATCTTTCTTGATCCCAAACTATTCCGCCGCGTGAAAACTGTTTACGAGGAGCGCGAATCGCTGACGCTCGATCCCGAATCCCTGCGCCTGGTCGATTACTACCACAAGTTATTCATTCACTCCGGCGCGAACCTCTCCGATGCCGACAAAGCCGAACTAAAAAAATTGAATGAAGAAGAGTCCACGCTTTCGACGGCCTTTGTCACCAAGCTTCAGAACGCAACCAAGGCAGGGGCTTACGTCACCACCGACAAAAGCGCCCTGGCGGGACTGAGCGAAACACGAATGCAGGGTGCGGTGGAAGCTGCAAAGGATCGCAAACTGGAAGGTTATGTGATTCCTCTGCAGAATACGACGCAGCAGCCCGATCTTGTGTCGCTGAGCCAGCGCTCGACCCGGCAAACGATTTTTGAAAACTCATGGAATCGCGCCGAGCGCGGAGGTCCCAACGATACGCGGGATCTTATTGCGCGTCTGGCACAGATTCGCGCCCAAAAAGCCAAGCTGCTGGGTTTTCCTAATTACGCCGCGTGGAGGCTGGAAGACCAGATGGCAAAGACACCAGCAGCGGCCATTAAGTTTATGGATGCGCTCGTCCCCGGTTCAACCGGAAATGCCGCGGCTGAAGGAGAAGACATCCAAGCGGTGATTGATGCGCAAAAGGGCGGCTTTACCTTGCAGCCCTGGGATTGGGAGTTTTATTCCGAACAGGTCCGCAAGGCGAAGTACGACCTGAACGAGGAGCAGATCAAGCCCTACTTTGAGCTGAACAACGTTTTGCAGAACGGCGTGTTTTACGCTGCGAACCAGCTTTATGGAATTACGTTTAAAGAGCGCCACGATCTGCCTGTGTATCAGGAAGACGTCCGCGTCTTTGACGTGTTCGACTCGGACGGGAAACAACTGGCGCTGTGGTACTGCGACTACTTCAAACGCGACAACAAAAATGGCGGCGCGTGGATGGACATTTTCGTGAACCAGTCGAAATTGCTGGGCACGATTCCCGTGGTCTACAACGTCGCCAATTTCAGCAAACCTGCGCCCGGCCAGCCTGCATTGCTCACCTTCAGCGATGTGACCACCATGTTCCATGAGTTCGGCCACGCGCTGCATGGAATGTTCGCGGATACGGTCTATCCGGCTCTCTCCGGCACGCAGGTTCCGCGCGACTTTGCGGAGTTTCCCTCGCAATTTAATGAGCATTGGGCCACGTATCCCGCAGTGTTCGATCATTACGCGAAGCACTATCAGACGGGCGCCGCAATGCCGGCGGAATTGGTGGCGAAGCTGAAGAAATCGGAGAAATTCAATCAGGGTTACGCGCTAAGCGAGGTGTTGATCGCCGCGGAATTGGACATGCAATGGCACACTCTCCCAGCGAGCGCGCCGCTGGAGAAGCCCGATGAATTTGAAGTGCGAGCCCTGAAAGCCAAGCAACTGTGGCTGAACCAGGTGCCCTCCCGCTATCGCTCCAGTTATTTTGCGCACATCTGGGGCGGCGGATATGCCGCGGGTTACTACGCGTATTTGTGGAGCGAGATGCTGGACGATGCCGCGTATCAGTGGTTTGAAAATCATGGCGGCATGACGAGGGCCAATGGGGATCGTTTTCGCCAGATGATCCTCTCGCGTGGAAATACGGAAGAACTGGGCAAGCTGTATGCCGCTTGGCTGGGAGCCGAACCCAGTGTCGAGCCTATGCTGAAGGATCGCGGGCTGCTTCCGGAAAAGAATTCAAAGTAGGCTGGGCTGAGTCTTGTTGGTAAGTTCGTCGCGAGGGCCCCGCCAGTCGCGCTTCCACTTCTTTCACTGCGCGTTGGGCGGCAAGGATCCCGCTGTTGGTGGTTGATTCCGGACCCTCGGAATCAGTGTTGGCGAAAAAGACACGATCCATGGCATGCCGCGCCAGCGGCTGAACCTGCGTGTGCAGACCCGGTTCCGACATATATAAAGGATGGCCGCGCCGGTAAATATGCACTTCGATCGGATCGACATTCAGCTTCGGCATGAGTTTTTGAAAATCGCTGAGAACGTTGGCTGCGATCCCGCGCGCTCCATCTTCCGTTAGCAGCTGAAATCGGTCTTGTTGTTTCAGCGGTGTATAGCAGCTAAGAATGTTGAACTTCTGTTGATAGCCCGGCTGCTTCTGGATCACCCAATCCGCAACAATGAAATCGGTGAAAGTGTTGCCCGGGCACCAGGTATCGTAGCCATGATTGAAAACCGGTTTGTCGAAGATCAGATTTACTACGGGGTAGGGAATATAGTGAATCTGTTGCATGGCCTCGCTCTGCTTGTCGGGCAAGCCTTCAACGATGCGCCGGGTGATGAACTTGGGCGTGGCCATAATTACGGCTTTGGCTGAAACCGTCTTCGATTCACCGCCAAGCTGATAGGTCACTTGCACTTCTTCTTTGCCGGGAACTACCGCCACAATGGTTGCTCCGGTCTGCATGCGGTCTTTGTGTGTTGCCTGAAGAATCTCCGCCAGTTTTTTCGTGAGCGCGCCCAAGCCTCCCGGCCAGGTATAACGATCATCCGTTGCGCTTTCTTCGACCATCTCCTGCAGCGACTCGATCGCCAGTCCGGCCGCCGTTCGGTCACTCATCGCGCCCCAGTTCGAGGGACCATAACCATCCCACCACTGTTTGAGTTCCGGCGGATAATCTTTCATAAACGTCGAAAATGGTGTGTTGTCGAGCTCTTGGGCGCGCTTCTTCGTATCGATCGCCAGCATTTCTTTCTTGAATTTCTTAAAGCTCTCTCGAATCGCGGAAGAATACGGCAGCTTGTCGAGACCGGTGCCCCAGGTGTCTGGAACCAGTTCACCTTGAATAATGCTGGCATCCGGGCTGTTTACCGGCAACGGCTCCAATCCAATTTCTTTCGCGAAGGGATATGCGTGTTCGTCGTTGACCAGAAACGCCGCTCCGGTTGCGTAGGTGCTGCCTTCATGTTCCATTTCATACGCGTTGCCGCCCCAGTGCGGTTCTTTTTCCAGAAGAAGAAAATCGCGATGCTGCAAACGATAGGCTGCGGCTAAGCCACTTACGCCCCCTCCAACAATCACAACGTCATGCCGCGCCGTAGCCGGAGGTCTGGAGAATGATTGGCTGCCGTTGTCGCGGACCTGGTGGCAAATGCGATTGTCTTCGCCGTCCACCTCGGCGGAATGACTTTTCTCGTCGCCAGTCTGTGCTGACACCAGCGACAAATCGATTGGGCAGCCCGCCGTCACGGCGCCTGCCACCACAAACCTTATAAAGTCCCGGCGATTCGCACTCATATCGCATGTCCCTCCGCGGTCTGCACAATTTCCGATCCCATATCTGCACTGCCTTCGCTGCGCACTCGCAATCGATACCAGAGCACGATTGCCACCAGCGAAAATAGAAAGATGATTGTCGATACGGCATTAATCTCCGGCGTAATGCCACGGCGCAAGCGACCCCAGATTTCCAGTGGAAGCGTGTTGTCGCGACCAATCAGGAAAAAGCTGACCGCGATCTCGTCCATCGAGAGCGTGAAAATAAGCAGTGCCGCGCCGATAATCGGCAACTTTAGATTGGGCACCGTGATGCGCCAGAACGTCTGCCAATAGTTTGCGCCAAGATCCAGGGATGCTTCTTCCTGCGAGCGATCGAGCTTTTGCAATCCGGCAAATACTTCGGTGGTGGCGACGGAGATCAGCGCAGTGCCATGCCCCAGGATGATGGTCAGCAGGCTGAGCTTTGTGCCGGTGAGATTGAACAACATCAGAAGGGAAAGACCGGTAATAATCCCGGGCAGAATCAGCGGCAAGAGCACCAGCCGCCGGAATAAAGCTTTGCCGGGGAATTGGGCGCGGTCGAGGGCGAGAGCGGCTGGCACTCCAAATCCGATCGCGATGGCCATTGCCGTCAACGCAACTTGCAAGCTGTTCAGTACGGAATCCCAGATAGGGGCATCGGCAAATAAAATGCGATACCAATCCAGCGTGAGATGATGCGGCGGAAATCCACCTACGCCCTCTCCGTTGAAGGAATAAAGAATCAGAATCGCGATGGGCAAATAAAGAAACGCGAAAACCAGAAGCGCATGGACGAGCAGCCAGCCCGAGCCGGAAATAATATTCTTATCTTTCTTGTAACTGTTGTCGCTCACGAGAAACTCCATTTCTTTTCCAGTCGCTCAGAAAGGAAAAGGAGTGAGACCACCAGGAGTAGCATGCACAGCGAGATCGCCGCGCCCAGCGGCCAGTTGTAAGCCGCGCCAAACAAGCTGACTACAATGTTTGAGATCATGATGCCGCTGGGACCGCCGAGCAGCAGCGGCGCGAGGAAATCTCCCAAGCTCAAGACAAAAGCAAATGTCGCGCCTGCCACTACGCCGGGAATCGAGAGCGGGAAAATAACTTTCCAGAATGTTTGCGCGGGAGTGGCGCCGAGATCGTGCGAGGCTTCCATCAGGTTGCGCGGAATGTGTTCCAGCGCGGCATAGATTGGCAAGAACGCGAATGGCGTATAGATGTGCGTCAGCGTCAACACGACAGCAAACGGACTGTAGAGCAGAAACTCGAGCGGATGCCGGGTGAGGTGCACATACTGCAACAGAGTGTTAAGCACGCCGTCGGAGCCGAGAATCGTCTTCCATGCGTACGCCCGCACCAAGTAACTGACCCACAGCGGGATGATTACCAACTGATAGAGCAGATCTTTATTCTTGCCCGCATAGAAAGATAAAAAATATGCCAGAGGATACCCGAGCAACAGTGAGAACAGAGTGACGCGCGCCGCGATCCACATGGAGCGCAGCAGAGTCTGCCAGTAAACGTTGACCCGTGCGAGTTCCCGATAATTATCCAGATTCCAGGAATGCACGATATTCTGCGACGGCGAGACTGACCAGAAGCTGTAACAGAACATCAGCAAATACGGCGTCAGCAGAAACAGCGTCACCCACACCAGCGGAGGAAGTGTGACGGCGGCTTTATAGGCTCGGGAGAACATTCAGATTCTTTCGGGAGATTCTCGTACCGGAACCGCATCGTCGGGAGAAAATTCCAACTCGACTTCGTCCATCGCTCCGCCGCGATCCGCGCTGTTCGCGATTCGCACCATGAGCACCAACCCACCGTCGCACTCAACTCGAATCAGTTCCGTTGCACCGTGGAATGCCTGCTGCAATACTTTTCCCCGGACGCGAACGCTGCCAGCTCGCGCAGTTCCCGTTGCCAGGCGAATATTTTCCGGGCGCAGCGAAAAGATAGCCGGTCCATCGGGGAGCTTTGCGGGCCATGACAGCAAACTACATCGAACAACCGCGCCCGCCACTTCACACTTCAGCAAATTCGTGTGCCCGATAAACTGCGCTGCGTAAGCCGTCGCCGGGCGTCCGTAGATTTCGCGCGGAGTCGCCACCTGCTCCAGTTCGCCGGACCGCAGCAAAGCAATCCGGTCCGACATCACCATGGCTTCTTCCTGATCGTGAGTTACGAAAATAAAGGAGATGCCGACCTCGCGCTGCAACGATTTCAATTCCACCTGCATCTGCCGGCGCAGATTCGCATCCAGGGCGGAGAGTGGCTC
>Ga0209221_1000273_pt1 | contig 26332 bp, 16 predicted proteins | sample BlaSpr_A8_Ref_O2_FD_187989 | JGI IMG/M metagenome (GOLD analysis project Ga0209221, IMG submission 187989) | Forest soil microbial communities from Thunder Bay, Ontario, Canada - Black Spruce, Ontario site 2_A8_Ref_O2 (SPAdes) (version 2) | ecosystem: Environmental > Terrestrial > Soil > Boreal...
TGATTGCCAGCGCGCAGAAAGTTGTGCCCGCAAAAGACATCTACGTGATCGTCGGCCATGAGGCAGAGCGGGTGCGCGAGGCAGTTGCGGGCACCGGCGTGAACTTTGTGCTGCAAGCCGAACAGCGTGGCACCGGGCATGCCCTCATGGCGGCGCGAGAGACGCTCTCAAACCATGGATACGACCAGATCATCGTGCTCTCCGGGGATGCTCCGCTGATAACGGGCGGGACCATCAAAAACCTGCGCGACTTTCACAGCGCCCAGAAAGCCGCCATGACTCTGCTCAGCGCCAATCTCGCTGATCCGTATGGGTACGGCCGCGTGATTCGCCGGGGTAAAGGGGCAGAAGTACAGGCGATTGTCGAAGAAAAATCCGCGACCGCGCAGCAGAAGAAAATCCGCGAAATCAATTCCGGATTCTATGCCTTCTCTGCGCCCGACCTATACCAGCACATCGACCGTCTCTCCACCAAAAACGTGCATGGCGAATACTACCTCACCGACATGGCGGGGGTGTTTCGCAAGGCGGGCAAGAAAGTCGTCGCGATCAGCGCGGGAGACGCCGGCGAGGTGCTCGGCAGCAACACGCGAGCCGAGATGATGAACCTGGACGCGCGCATGCGACTCGCCAAGTGCCGCGAGTTGCTGGCGGAAGGCGTCACGATTTTTTATCCCCAGACCTGCGTCATTGATAGCGACGTCGAAGTGGGCGCCGACACAGTCATCGAACCTTTCGTCCAGTTGCTGGGTCGGACCACAGTCGGCGCAGATTGCCGCATTCGTTCCTATAGCGTGATCGGGAATTCCCAGATTGGCGACCGCGTTTTGGTGAAACCCGGGACCATTATGGAAGACTCGCGGGTAGCGGCCGGGGCTGTCCTTGGACCATACACGCATCTACGTCCTGGCAGCGAGATCGGCGAAGGCGCGCATGTCGGCAACTTTGTCGAGACCAAGAAGATCCGGCTGGGCAAGGGTTCGAAGGCAAATCATCTCAGCTATCTGGGCGACGCGGATATCGGGGAGGGTGTGAACATCGGAGCGGGCACCATCACTTGCAACTACGACGGCGTGCATAAGCACAAGACGGTGATCGAAGATGGCGTATTCGTCGGCAGCGACTCGACGCTGGTAGCGCCAATTAAACTTGGACGAGGCGCTTACGTTGCGGCCGCAAGTTGCATCACAGAGGACGTGCCAGCCGATGCTCTAGCCTTCGGACGCGCTCGGCAAAGCATCAAAGAGGGCTGGGCGAAGGCAAAACGCGAGGTGCAAAAGGAGAAGCGTCGCTAGTGATTCGCCTGGAGACCGGCGGTTTCGGCCGTCCTGGCGTTGAATTGGACTACACTAGACCCGAAGCACAATCATGACCCAGCCGCCTCCAACTCAGGAACTCTCTCCGGTCCGCTACGATGTTTCGCTGCTCACCGCGGAAGACTTCTATTTATTCAACGAAGGGAGCCACTATCGCATTTACGACAAGATGGGTGCGCACCTGGTCGAATCCAAGGGAAGCAAAGGCACCGTCTTCAGCGTCTGGGCCCCCAATGCTCGCAAGGTATCGGTGATCGGCAGCTTCAATGGTTGGAACCCGCAATCCCATCAGCTACAGGCTCGCGGCTCGTCGGGAATCTGGGAAGGCTTTATTCCCGGCGTCGAGAAAGGCACGTTATACAAGTTTCACATCGAGTCCAGCCGACTCGGTCACGAGACAGAAAAAACCGACCCGGTAGGTCTCTACGCCGAGAAACCGCCGCGCACGGCTTCGGTGGTGTGGGACCTCGAGTACAAATGGAACGACACAGCGTTTCTGGACCAGCGCGCCTCCGCCAACTCGCTGCATGCCCCCATATCCATCTACGAGGTTCACCTCGGTTCCTGGATGCGCGTGCCCGAAGAGAACAACCGCTCCCTCACCTATCGCGAGATCGCACCGCGCCTTGGCGACTACGTGAGTAAGCTCGGATTCACCCACGTTGAGCTGCTCCCCGTCATGGAGCATCCTTTCTACGGTTCCTGGGGATATCAGACCACGGGCTACTTCTCGCCCACCGCGCGCTACGGCACGCCGCAAGATTTCATGTACCTGGTGGACTACCTGCACCAGCGCGGCATCGCTGTCATTCTCGATTGGGTGCCATCGCACTTCCCTACCGATGGCCACGGCCTGGCGTTTTTCGACGGCACGCATCTGTTCGAGCACTCTGACTCGCGCCAGGGCTTCCATCCCGATTGGAAGACGATGATCTTCAACTACGGCCGCACAGAAGTGCGCAGCTTCCTGATGTCGAGCGCGATGTTCTGGCTGGACAAATATCACGCCGACGGCCTGCGTGTCGACGCCGTCGCCTCCATGCTCTATCTCGACTACTCACGCAAGCAGGGCGAATGGATTCCCAACAAATTCGGTGGACGCGAGAATCTGGAAGCCATCGATTTTCTGCGCCGCTTCAATCTTGAAGCCTACAAAGAGCATCCCGACATTCAGACCTACGCGGAAGAATCGACTTCCTACCCCATGGTTTCGCGCCCCACCCATCTCGGCGGCCTCGGTTTCGGCATGAAGTGGGACATGGGCTGGATGCACGACACGCTGAACTATTTCCAGAACGATCCGATCTATCGCCAGTATCACCATAACCTGCTGACGTTTCGCATGCTGTACTCGTTCCACGAAAACTTCGTGCTGCCTTTGAGTCACGACGAAGTCGTGCACGGAAAAGGGTCGCTGATCAACAAAATGCCCGGCGACGACTGGCAGAAGTTCGCCAACCTGCGTCTACTGTTAGGCTACATGTTCGCGCAGCCCGGCAAGAAACTGCTTTTCATGGGATGTGAATTTGGCCAGTATCAGGAGTGGTCGCACGATCGCAGCCTCGACTGGAATCTACTGGAACGCCCGCTGAATCGCGGACTGATGAACTGGGTCGAGCAACTCAACCGCGTCTATCGCAGCGAATCTCCGCTCCACTGGTTCGATAACGATCCGCAGGGTTTTGAATGGGTGGATTGCAACGACGCGCCTACCAGCGTCATTTCGCTGCTGCGAAAAGGGAGGGACGGAGAGAGTCCAGTTCTCGTCGTGTGCAATTTCACCCCCGTACCCCGGCTGGGATACATGATTGGCGTTCCCTCGGGCGGCTACTGGAAGGAACTTCTCAATAGCGATGCCCTTGAATACGGCGGCAGCGGCTCCGGCAATATGGGAGGCACCGAGGCCCTTGCCGAAAAAACCCACGGCCGTCCCTTCTCTCTGCGACTGACGCTGCCACCGCTCGGCGCTCTGTTTCTAACAAAAGCATAGCCCGTCTGACCCTTCTGAGACTTCGGAACCGATTGGACGTTTGTGTATTCTAAGAATGTGTACCCTAAGAACTGAGGGGAGATTCCTCAGGAGAAAACTTTATGGCGAAGATAGTTTTCGCGCTCACGATGGCGCTGGCAACATGGCTGGCAGTTCCTGTCATAGCGCTGGCGCAGGCGGCGCCGCAAAGCGCATCAACTCCAACTACGCCGGTGCCAGCTCCGCCAGAGCCAACTGTTTCGAAGCCGGCGAAAGCCAGCAAGAGCGAGACGTTGACAATTGCAGGTTATCCCGGGCAAGTGCCGGTGGTTCAACTCAATGACAAATCCTACGTAAATCTGGAACAACTGGCGCGCCTGACCAAAGGATCGTTAACCTTCAGGGCCGATCAGATCCTTCTCACTTTCTCGGTTACTCCCGTCGCGCCGCCAGAGCCGCCCAAGCCAAAGACAGGTTTTTCAAGAGCGTTCCTGCAAGCGAGCATTGAACAACTGGGAGTCGTCCGTGAATGGCGAAGCGGCATCGAGTATGCGATTCAGAAGAGCTATCCACTCGGAGACGAATGGGTAGCGGCGCAACGGAGGAACGCCGATAAGAGCCTGGCTCTGGCCTCCGCCGCCATCTCGACCGAAGACGACCGAAGTGCTCTCCCACTGCTTACCGCCGAACTCGACTTTGTACAGAACTTGAGCGACGACTATCTCGCGATGCGCAGTGACGCGCAGTACATATCTCCCGACTGGCTGAATAACGATACGCAGGATCAGCAGATTCTGACTTGCTCGCGTGGAATCGCCGCCATGTTCTCCGAAAACAAGTTTCAGGATGTGGCGGACTGTCACTGAGTGATCCGAGTCATGACTCGGCCAATGGTCTGCGATTTTTCCAAGTCGAGAAACCGAGCTCCGCGCTCTCTGCGCTTATCGTCACTGGTTCGGCTCCGGACGAGAACTGCTCAGGGGAGACGTCGCTTTCGCATCGGATTTCAAGTCCGCTTTCAAATACTGGTCAAACCAGGCCAGCAGCCGCTCGGTGACGTCGCGCTGATGGTCGGGCTGAAGAAACGAGTGGCCTTCTCCGGGATAGACCACTAGCTCCGTTTTCACTCCCAGGGTCTTCAACGCGTGCCAGAACTCGCGCGATTGCGGCTCGGGCACCTCGCCATCGCGTTCGCCGACTAACACCAGCGTGGGAGTTTTCGCGTTCTTGATGAATGTGATCGGTGCGCTCCTGGCATACACCGCGGGATCGTCATACACCGACGCCCCGAAATAAGGAATCATCCACTCGTCGATGTCGTTTTCACCGTAATAACTCTGCCAGTTCGACAGTCCCGCGCCGGCTACGGCCGCGGCGAAACGATTGGTCTGGGTTACGGCCCACATCGTCATATATCCGCCGTAGCTCCAGCCGGTGATTCCAATGCGCTGGTTGTCGACGGGCAAGGTTTTCACCACCTCATCCACGCCGCCCATGATGTCGCGGAAATCTCCGTAACCAAAGTCTTTGATATTTCCCTGCGTGAATTTCTCGCCCTGGCCGTAGCTGCCGCGCGGATTGGGATAGAGCACAAAGTATCCATGCGCTGACAGTTCGTAGGTATTGAAGCCACGGCCCGGCCAGGCGGGGCGCACCCCGGCCGCAGGTCCACCGTGCGCCACCACTACCATCGGATAGCGAAGCTTGGAGTCGTAATCGCGCGGATAGAGCAGCCAACCTTGAATGCGCATGCCATCGCTCGTCCAGTGCAAACTCTTCATCTCACCCCACCGCGGAAGGAGGTCATCGTTGTCGTGAGTCAGTTGCTGCCATCTGCCGACAGGTCCGATCCATACTTCGGAGGCGTGTCGAGGCGAGCTTCGCAGTGCAGCCGAGTGTTCTCGATCGGCGGAGAATGAAACGGTGAGAGATTCCGGCCCGGACCACAGCTTCGAGATCTTTCCGCTCCCCAGTTCGACCGAAGAAACGCCGGACTCGCCGTCGATGTTCTCCGTAAACAGAATCTCGTCGCTCGACTTCCAGAAAATTCCATTGGGCGAAGCTGCAGTTCCTGGAGTCAGGTTGCGCGCCCCTGTTTCGCTCGCACTTGCTCTGTCCGCAGACACAACAAAGATGTCACCACCGGTCGAGCCTTCATCGCTCATCAATCCTTCAATCAAAGCGATCGTCTTGCCATCCGGCGACCAGCGCGGCTTGGCGATCTGCCAGTGCGGCTGATAAATCTCGGTCAATCTCGTCTCCGCCAAGCCCAAGGTGTAAAGCTTCGCAACCCACCAATTGGGATCGCCCGCGCCGTGAGACGCAATGACCGCGAAGCTCTTGCCGTCGGGCGACCAGTCGTATTGGTAGACATACATATCCGCGGGCGATAATTGCCGGACATTCGCCGACGCAACATCCACCACCGTGAGGCGCTGCTCGTAAATCTTGCTCTCGATCTGTCCGGTCTCCGGCGTCATCGGCTGCAAAGGACCAGCATCGCGCGGCGCATTTTCAGTAAACAAGAAGGCCAGCGATTTTCCATCGGGCGACCATGTCGGATCTGACAAAAAACCTGTGAGACTGGTCAGCTTGCTCAGGTTCTCACCATCCGCGTCGGCCACGTAGAGTTGGTTTTGGCCTAAGGTATCCGCGTCTGAAACAAAGGCCAGCCGCCTGCCATCCGGAGCCCAGGCGATGTCCAGCTCGCCGCGCGCGGCACCGCCGGCGGAAACTCGGTGCGGCCGGGACCCGGGCGACTTCAAGTCGTCGACAAAGATGGCCGTCCCGTCGCGCGCTCCCCCTTCGCGGGCCATCGATTCGACCCATGCGACACGATTTCCATCAGGAGAAATCGCCACTTGGCGAAAGCTGCGCGCGGCATGACCCGCAACCTGCGCGAAAGCCACCGGGGCGGAACAGGATGCAACGTGGAAACAGAGGACAAGCAGTCGAATTCGGTTTGCGTTCATTGGTTTTTGTAAATTCTCCAGGTGTAAATTTTTCAGGGATTATCCATTTTCACTCTTATCTCGCGCCGCCACAGCCCGTGCGCACGATTGTATCGACAGGTTCGCACTCACCAGGACGATTGCTCTCGTGCTAGACTCGCATTTGAGTCTACCAACCTTGCGGATGCGAATTCTCACCCGCTACATTTTGGGAGAAGTCGTCTCCCACGCCTTGATCGGCGCGGCGGTTTTCACTTTTGTTCTTTTCACCCGCGCTCTCGGTTCCATCCTCGAGCTGATGGTCCGCAATAGCGCCCCCCTGCCGAGCGTTGCCGAAATATTTTTCTTCACCATCCCAGGAGCGCTCACCTACACCATTCCCATGGGCGTACTGGTTGGCATTCTCATCGGACTCAGTCGTTTGGCCGCAGATAGCGAAATCACCGCCATGCGCGCCAGCGGTTTGGGCGTCTGGACCTTCCTGCGCGTCATCTCCATCTTTGTGGTCGTGGCGTGGGTGCTCGCTCTCGGCAACAGCGTCTATCTTGCGCCGCGCTCGCTCGCCGCGCTGGGACACCTCGAGGACAACCTCAAGTCTTCGCAGGCGTCATTTGAAGTCCAGCCCCGCGTGTTTTACGAAGGATTTCCCAAGATCATCCTCTACGTGCAGGACGTCAAGGCCTTGGCCGGCGGCGCTTTGTGGAAAGGTGTCTTCCTCGCCGATCTGACCGACCCGTCCGCGCCTCGAATCACCCTGGCCCGCGAAGGCATGCTTGTCAGCCAAGGGTCCGACACGCTCGACCTGCATCTCATCGACGGTTCCACTCACGAAACCGATCCTAAGAATCCAGATCAGTACCAGATCGACACCTTCGAGACTACGGACCTCCCGCTGCAGATCCCGGCGTCGCAGAGCGGTCAGGAGCGTGAGCCCACGTCGCTGCATGAGATGAAAATGGTCGATCTTCTCGCGATTGCCCGAGCCAGCGACCCCGTCACCCGGCGCGCCTACCTGATCGAATACCATAGCCGTCTGGCCCTGCCGACCGCGTGCGTTGTACTGGCTTTGGTCGGCATCCCGCTCGGCCTCTCGTCGAAAAAGGGCGGCAAGTCGAGCGGATTCGTCCTGACCATTCTGCTGGTCTTTGTTTACTATTCAATTTCCTTGATCGGAGTCTCTTTCGCGAAGCAGGGGCATCTCTCTCCGGCCGCCGGTGTTTGGCTTGCCGACTTCGTTTTTCTGCTGGGCGGAGTGTTTCTGCTCTGGCAATCGGAACGCCGGCCGATCGACCTGGCTGGTTTTCGCACCTGGTTTAGATTTTCATGGCTTAACAGCTTCTGGCGCAGCGCCGCGCTGCCGTTAAACGGCAAATCACTCAATGGAGAGTCGTCCCGCCTGGGCTTTCGCGAACGCGTCAGCCGCAGGCCGCCGATGCGGCGGCGCTTGTTCAATCTTCGCTTCCCAACCATCCTCGACGATTATGTGCTGCGCGGCTTTGTGCTCTATCTCGCCATGATCGTCGCCGCTTTCATCGTATTGCTGCTGGTGTTCACCCTGTTCGAGTTGCTCGGCGACATCCTGCGCAATCAAGTTTCGCCGCTCACCGTAGGCGAATACTTGCTCAACGTAACCCCCTATTTTCTCTACAACACCACGCCTCTCAGCATGTTGCTGGCGGTGCTGGTCACCTTTGGATTACTCCAGCGCTCCAATGAAATCACGGCCATCAAGGCCACCGGCATCAGCCTCTACCGCATCATCGTCCCGGTACTCATGGCCTCCATGGTGGTCGCCGGCGTTCTTTTCATGTCCGACCAACTCTATCTTCCTTACACTAACAAGCGTCAGGACGCGTTGCGCAACGAGATCAAAGGCAAACCGGCTCAGACCTATCTTCGTCCCGACCGCAAATGGATCTTCGGCCAGCACTCCGATATTTATTACTATCAATTCTTCGATCCCGACCGCGATGTCTTTGGCGGTGTCTCGGTGTTCCAGTTCGATCCCCACACCTTTCAGATCAAGCACCGCATTGCTGCCGATAGCGCACACTGGTCCAAGACCATTGGCCAGTGGGTTTACGAAAAAGGATGGGAGCGCAGCATGAACGGCCCCGCCATGGGGAACTACCGCAAGTTCGATGTCGCCACCTATCCCGAACTGACCGAACCGCCGCCGTACTTCAAGAAGGAAGTCAAACAGTCGTCAGAAATGAACTATGACGAACTCCGCAATTATATTTACGATCTCGAACAGAGTGGTTTTGATGTGATACGCCTGCGCGTGCAGTTGCAAAAGAAAATTGCCTACCCATTGATCACGCTGGTGATGGCCGTTCTCGCCATTCCCTTTGCGCTTTCTACCGGCAAGCGGTCGGCAGTCGCAGGCATTGCAACCGCCATCGCTATCGGCGTTATCTATTGGACAATCTCTGGATTGTTCGAAGCCATGGGCAATTTGAATCAGCTGCCGCCGATTGTCGCCGCCTGGTCTCCGGACCTGGTATTCGGCTTCATCGGAGGCTATCTGATCCTGCGCACGCCCACCTAAGAAAGTGTTGAATTCGGAAACCGTGGCGGCATTGGGCGACGAAAAAGCCGGCCGGCTTCGGCTTTCCATCCCTCAAATGCGGGAAGGATTCAAACTCTCAATGATTTCGTCTATCGTCTGGCGCATAGCGCACTGCGATCCCTAGTGCACTGCGACCCCGCTCGGCGCCGCCGGCGCGATCTGCGTCCCGAGCGTGCTTATTGTTCCGTTCGCCGTGCTCAGGCCAAAAGCGGTGAGATTGCTCGAAAGCGTGTTCGCCACGTAAATAAACTGTCCGCTCGCACTGTAGAGATTCTGACCTTGGGAGTTCACGCTCGCATGTAGCGCCATCGATACCGGTTGTGATCCGGTCGGCTGGCTAGCCGGCGCTAGCGCCGTCAACGTGCCCTGGCTCGTATTGATCTTAAATCCAAAAAGCTGGCTCGATCCTTCGCTCAGGACGTAGAGAAAATTATTCGTCGGATCTACCAGCATCTGAACCGGGTTTAGCCCCGCCGCCGTTGGCGCTACATCAATACATTGGGTAGTACAAGCTTGCAGAGGAGTCAAAATCGCCAAGTCGACATCCTGCTGGGTGCAATACGCGTTGACTACGGTGCAAATCTCGAACGGATACACATCGCCGCCCGTCTGCGTATTGGTGCCCACATACACGAACAGACCGCCGGAATTCGGTATATCCGTTTGATTTGTGTTGACCGCCCTCACTGAAACCGGATTGGTCGCGGCGACGATATAAGGCGAATTCGGTTGCTTGGTTAGTGCGCCGGAAGAGCTCACTGTAAATACACTCACGGTATTGTCGCTGTTCGGGGGAATAATACAGCTGGCCGTACAAATGTCCTGATTGTTCGATAGAAATAGCAGTTCCTGGGCGTTGATAGTACTCGGCGACGTTACAAGAGAGAGACCGGTCGGAATTTTGTCCAAATAGAAGGGATTCCCAAGCTGCTTCAGCGTGGTAGAGCCCGGCGTCATGGCAAACACCGTAATCGAGGGACATACGTCCGTAGGTCCTGTGGGTGTGTGGGGACAACTCGGATATACCGGAGGATAGGGCGTAGGTGAAGCGCTTCCCGGCCAAGGGTAGGATCCCGAATCGATTACAAACAGGAACTGCCCTGCGTCATCCCGAATCAGGTGCACCGCCGTGTCATTAAAGTTGCAGGCACTCGCGCTCACACTGAGACCACAGGACCAGACGACCGCCGGGCCCGGCCCCGCCAAGCTACCATCCGAATTCACTGTATACGGATAAATCGCTGGCGGAACTGGGGTAAACCCAGTCTGACACACCCATTGAGTTCCGCCAGGGCCTAGCACTTCCGGGCATTGCACACCCTGATTGAGAACGAACGCCGTCGCTCCGGTCGGGTCGAGCAAAACATCTACCGGAAGTCCACACGGGCTGGAGTTCCCGCTGGTGGGCTGGGTAGGACACGTACTGGCATTCGAGTTGAGATACTGCAGCTCCCCGTTATCCAAATTAATGCCGAACGAACTTATGCTGTTTCCTGAGCCGTTGAGTCCCTGGTTCACTACATACAAAACTCCTGCCGGACGGGAAGAAGTACTGCCACAACTCAGCAGAAACATACTCAGGGCACACAGGCCCGCGAGCGCCAACACTCCGCCTATTATTTTCGACATCTGTTCTCCCAGCCGCTTCCCGTCCGCCGGCGATACCCTGCCAGCTGTCACGGTGACTGAAGCTTGTGGCTGAAATATATTTGTGTATCAGGAATGAGCGGGAAGAGCAAACCCGAGAGAAGCCGGAATCCGGATTTCAACCTCTAACCCACCCTCTTTGCGGTTGGATGCACGAAGTTGGCCGCCATGCAGCCTGACGGCCCGATCAGCAATCGACAAACCTAAACCCGCTCCGCCCGTCTGCCGGTTGCGAGCATCGTCCAGTCGATAAAATGGCTCAAAAATCTTTTGCAGCGCTTCGTTTGGAACCCCTGGGCCGGAATCGAGCACGCGAATCAGAATTTCTTCACCCTGTGCTGCCTGCTGACGTTCCAGTCGCACCTCAACCGCTGTACCTTCAGCAGTATAGCGCGTCGCGTTCCGCACTGCATTCTCGATCGCGCTGCGCAGCAGGTCGGGGTCCGCGTCCACCAGAAATTCGTCCTCCGCGTCGGAGAGCGCAGTCACCCCGCCACTGCGTCCCAAGGTTTCGTATTCGGCATCGTGGGCGATCTGCTGCACCAGTTCGCGGAGCGAGAATGTGGTCTTTCGCAGGCCGTCGGTTCCCGATTCCAGCCGCGAAATCGTCAGCAGCCGCTGGATCAGCTGATTCAATCGATCCGCCTCTTGTTCAATTCGGTTCAGCGCACTTTCGAGTTCCGGCGAAACATTCGCCCCAACCTCAAGGGCCGCCCGTTGACGCGCCAGACCGAGCGCTACACTCAGCCGGGCCAAGGGAGATCGCAGTTCGTGGGAAACATCCTTCAGCAGTCGCGATTGCGAATCGACGAGTCCTTCGATCCGTTCCGCCATGCGATCGAAATCACGCATCAGCTCTGTCATTTCGTCGCGGCGACCGCCGCCGACAGGAGCTCCCGTGCGGGCGCTCAAATCCCCCGCCGCCAGGCTCTGCGCCGCCTTCCGCAAGCGGATCACGGGACTCGTCATCGACCCGGCGAGCAGATAACAAACCAGGCCCGACAAAATGACTGCGATCGCAAGCAACGGGACGTCGTGCGGCCCGAAAAACGTTCTCGGTCCCGGCGGCGACTCCAACACCAGCGTGTAGCGCTTTCCATCGAGTGTCAGCGCCTCCCGAATGATCCGATCCGGCAGGAAGTTGTCCATCCAGCTATGGCGGAACTGTGGACCGCCGTTCAGTGAGCCGCCACGCCGAGCCTCCTCGATCCACGGCGGCACATGACGTCCACCGAGTTCATGTCCCGAGGAGTCGAAGACAAAAGCCCGCACATGCTCGGTCCGCGCGAGTTCGTCCAGATAGGTGTGAACCCCGCGCTCCCCCCCGCTCTGGTAGGCGTTCACCGCCTCCGCCAGAGTTTGCAGTCCCTGGTTCTCGATCCCGTGTCGCGTGGGACGCAGCGAAATTGTCACCAGAATGGCTAGGATCAGAGACAGCGCCAGGGCTGCCCAGAACCATAGAAAAATCTTAAGGAAAAGACTCTTCACTGCTTCGCCTTCACTTCTTCGTTTTCACTTTTTCACTTTCACTTCAGCGGCCTTCGCCGACGGCCGCGCGAACATGTACCCGACCCCGCGAATAGTCTTGATGTGATCGCCGTCATCTTCGGAGTCGCCCAACTTCCGCCGCACCTTGCTGACGTGCATGTCGATGCTGCGATCAAACGGCATGAACTTCCGGCTGAGCACGGCATTCACCAGCCGCTCCCGTGTCACCACGCGCCCGGCCTCGCGCAGCAGAACTTCGAGCAGATTGAATTCCACCGAAGTAAGTTCAACCGGGTGCCCCGCGCGCAGCACATTTCGCGTTGCCGGATCGAGTTCGACGTCGCCAACAGTGAGCACCTCCGGCACCACGTCAGCTGCTCTCACCGGCTTCGTGCGGCGCAAGATCGCCCGGATTCGAGCCACCAATTCGCGCGGGTTGAATGGCTTCGGAAGATAATCGTCGGCGCCGATTTCCAGTCCAACAATGCGGTCGACATCCTCGCCGCGCGCCGTCAACAGCAGTACCGGAATCTTCGACACACTGCGAATGCGCCGCAGCACTTCGAAGCCATTGATGCCAGGGAGCATTACATCGAGGACAACCAATGTATAGTCGTTGGTCAGTGCCTGTTGCAGGCCCTGTTCGCCGTCGTGGACAGCCTTCAGGCTGAACCCTTCCGCGGTCAGATATTCCTGCACCAAGGCACACAATTCGATATCGTCGTCTACCACCAGCACGTGATCCATACTTCTATTCATCTAACACCTTTGCTTGCATTCACGCGGTAAAGATTTGTGATTGCATGCCCGGTCGACACTCGAGTTTACAAAACTTTACCGCGCTTGACCGACTCTTTACCGCATCTTTTTGAGAATAGTGTTCTTATTTGCATAAGACGTTCGGGCTCATCCCGGACCCCCCAAACGAACGATCCAGCCGGTTATTGCCGGTCATGAGTGAAGGAGATCCAATGAAGCTAACTCGCGTACGTGTTCTCACCATCGGTGCTGCGGTGCTGTTATTGGCAGCGAACGTAATCGCCCAAGGTCCCCGCGGGTTTGGCGGCCCCGGCGGCGAATTCCGCGGCATGCTCAGGCAGCTTGATCTGACCAGCGATCAAAAGGCCCAGGTCAAGGCAATTATCGAGAAAGAGAAGCCCACCCTGCAGCCGCTGCTACAACAGATGCAGCAAAACCGCGCCGCCATGAGCACATTGCAGGCCAGCGGCCCGTTTGATGAGGCCAAGACAACGGCCCTCGCCACGCAAAACTCGCAGACCATGGTCCAACTGGAGGTCGAGCACGAACGCATCAAGTCGGAAGTTTTGCAGATTCTAACGGCCGATCAGAAAGCCAAACTGGCGCAGATCGAGGCCAATCACGCGGCACATATGAACGGCGCGCCTGCCACGCCTCCGTCCGCGGACTAGTTTTTGCTTAGGGTCTCTCTCCTTCGGGCGAGACACGGAACCTCCAACCTCCGTCCTCGCCCGGTTTTTTTCCGCCGCTGTCTTTTCGCGGCTCTTGAAGGTGGAAAAACGTATGGAACAGGTCGACCTCCTCTATTCCGGATTGATGTTCGCCGCCGGAATGTTATCGCTTTGGATTGTACTGCTGGTTACGGCCACCTTCGTTGCACTCTCACCCGCTCTCCGAAAAACTGCAGCCAGCGCTGCTACAATCTCATCTACAGAGCGTCATGCTGCCGAAAAAGCTACGCCCCCTCGTTCCATATCTAAAGCGTTACCGCAGCGGCCTGTTCTGGGGCGGGCTCTGCGTTCTATTCAATAACGGAATCTGGGTACTGTTTCCGCAAGTCCTGCGCCGCGCCGTCAACGATCTCAACACCGGCGTAACCCGCCACAAACTTCTCACCTACGCGCTCATCATTATCGGCCTCGCACTGGCCAAGGGAGTCTTCCAGTTCCTTACGCGTTGGGTGCTGATTGGAATCTCTCGCGATATCGAATTCGATCTGCGCAACGACATCTTCGCCCGTCTGGAACGGCTGTCCCATTCCTACTATCAGCGCAATCGTACCGGCGACATCATGGCGCGCGCTACCAACGACCTGAATGCGGTCCGTATGCTGCTCGGCCCCGCCATCATGTATTCGGCCAACACCCTGGTTTTCACCGCCGGTGCTCTCGGCTTCATGCTTGCGATCAGTCCCAAGCTGACGATTTACGCTTTTCTGCCGCTACCCGTCGCCAGCATCGTCATCCAGTATTTCGGACGCCGCATTCATGAGCGCTTCGAACGCATCCAAGCCATGTTCTCCGACATCTCGGCCCGGGCCCAGGAAAACTTCTCCGGAGCCCGCGTCATCCGCGCCTATGTGCAGGAGCAAGCCGAGATTGCCGCCTTCGAGGATGCAAATCAGGAATACATCCGCCGCAGCCTCGGCCTCGTCCGCCTCATGGGGATGCTCTGGCCGACGCTAGAACTGATGCTCGGCGCAGCCGTCGTCATCGTGCTCTGGATCGGCGGACGGCAAGTGATCAACGGCCAAACTGATGTTCATTTGGTCTCCTACTTGGGAACAAAAACGACGCTCTTGCTCTCTGGATCGATCGACATCGGGGCTTTTGTCGCCTTCAACACCTATATGGTGCAGCTCACCTGGCCGGTCATCGCCCTCGGATGGGTCATCAATATATTCCAGCGAGGAACCGCATCCCTGGTGCGCATCCAGGAAATTCTGACCGAGCAGCCAGAGATCGCCGACGAAACCACGCGAGCGTTCGATCTCCCGGCAAAGAACAATGGAGCGACGGGTGCCGCGCCCGTCCACCAGATTGCTGACGGCCGGCACTCCGACCTCGACATCCAGGGCGAAATCGAATTCTGCAATCTAAACTTCGCCTACGACGGCGTCTCGGTTCTCAAAGACATCAACCTGCGCATCCCAGCCGGCTCGAGCCTAGCCGTCGTCGGCCCCACCGGTTCCGGCAAGACGACGCTCGTCAACCTGATCCCGCGCATCTATGACGCCGCGCCTGGAGCCGTCCTCATCGATGGCCGGAGTGTCCGCGAGTTCTCTCTCGACTCGCTGCGCCGCCAAATCGGCTTCGTGCCGCAAGAAACGTTCCTGTTCAGCGACACCATCCGCGAAAACATCGCCTTCGGCATCTCGCGGGAAGACGGCGAAGCGAGGCTCGACGACATTCAAGCCGCCGCCGAAGCTGCCAATATCGCCCAGGACATCGAAAGCTTTCCCGAAGGCTACAACACCACCGTCGGCGAACGCGGCATCACGCTCTCCGGAGGCCAGAAGCAACGCACCGCCATCGCCCGCGCGCTTCTCCGCAGCCCGCGCATTCTCATCCTCGACGATGCTCTCTCGAGCGTTGACACCAATACGGAGGACAAAATCCTCAACCACCTCCGCGAGATCATGCGCGGACGCACCACCATCTTCATCTCCCACCGTGTCTCCACCGTCCGCAACGCCGACTCCATCGCCGTCCTCCACCAGGGACGCATCGTGGAGCTCGGCACTCACGATCAACTCATCACCAAGAACGGTTACTATACAGATCTTTACAATAAGCAGTTATTGGAAGAAGAATTAGCGGAAGTTTAGACAAGCCACGCCAAAGTTACGATAGTCACAAAAAGCAACTTACACTGACTATTCGTACAACCCCGCAAGGAATAACTTGATCAGACAAGGGGAAAGCATAATAATGCTTCAAGCCCCGAAAAATCCCTTGTTCACGGAGTGTCCATGCGAAGCAAGTCTGCCACCTCGCTGCCCTTCTCTATCTCGTCTCCTCTCGTCTTATTCCTGCTGATCTGCTCCACCCTCAGCTTCGCCGCTCAGCCTGATCGGATTACGAGTCCGATTAATTCAAGCCAGACCGTCGCCCTGAACAAGAGTCTTCCGCGCAAGGCGCAGCCACAATATGACCAAGGCGTCATCGACCCGTCGCGGCAGTTCGGCTATGTCACGCTGGTCATCTCTCCCTCGGCGAGCCAGCAGCAAGCTTTGCAACAGCTTCTGGCGCAGCAGCAGGATCCGAAGTCGGTCAACTATCACCAGTGGCTCACTCCTCAGCAGTACGCTGATCGTTTCGGTCTCAGCCAAAACGATGTCAACAAGATCACCGCGTGGCTCAAGTCGCAGGGCTTTGCGATTTTGAGCGTAGGTGGCGGTCGAAATGCCGTCGCCTTCAGCGGGACCGCTGCCCAGATCCAGCGGGCTTTTGGTAGCGAGATTCATAACTACAACGTTGATGGGAAACTACACTTCGCGAACTCAACCCCGCTCACGATTCCCTCGGCGCTCAACGGTATCGTTACAGGGGTTATCGGGGTGCACAACTTCGGCCCGCGGCCGGCCAACCAGAAGCGTTTTAACCGAGCAGGAACCTCCCGAAGCAATTACTACGACGCGAACTATCTCTTTCCGAATTTCCTGGCCCCCGGCGACGTTGCCACGATCTACGACATCAACCCGCTCTACAGTAATGCTGGAATTCCGATCAATGGAACGGGGCAGACTCTCGCGATTATCGGCCAGACCGACATTTACCTGGCCGACATCAACTACTTCCGTTCTGGTTTCGGTCTTAACGCGATCAGTGGCTGTACGCTGAACGCGAGCGGTACGGTCACGGCCTGCAACTCTACTTATTTCCAGTACGTATATGTAGGAGCAGCGGGCGGCGATCCAGGTGCACCCACTACCTGTGGGGATTTATCTGAGGCGGACCTAGACATAGAGTGGTCCGGAGCGGTCGCACAGGATGCGCAAATCGTCTTTGTCAACTCCCCTGTCAGTTGGAATTCGGGATGCACCGAACAAACCAACAACGGTGGGGTGAATACCGCCCTCGTTGCAGCCATTGATCCTTCGAGCGGACCGGTGATCGCCCCGGTTGTCAGTATGAGCTACGGAATCTGCGAGTTGGAAGCGGAAACTCTCGAACCCTACCTCCAACAAGGCAATGCGGAGGGAGTCACCATTATGAACTCTGCGGGCGACGAGGGCGCTGCCGGCTGTGACTACAGTCCCCCGAACAACGCTGTCAACCCGCCGTACGACGGAGCGCAATACGGATTCGCCGTCAGTTATCCTGCTAGCAGCCCGGAAGTGACTGGAGTCGGTGGCACGGGCCTCTCCCTAGCCAACGATTCTTATCCCACTCAATCGCCTTACTGGACCACGCCGAACCCGAACCCGACTAACGGTGGCACGGCAGTCAGCTACATCCCCGAACTTGGGTGGAACGACGGTCCGGAATTCGCTCAATTCTGTCAATCTGCCCCTACTAATTCGTTCTGCGCCACAGGCGGCAGTCCAGCTACGCCAGGTTGGGTTGCGCTGGGAGCCTCAGCAACGGCAGCTCAGGTGCAGGAAGACATCTGGATCACTGCCGGCGGCGGGGGCGCCAGCAACTGCGTGTACGTGAACGCGTCCGGCGTTTGCTTGGGTGCCGGCCCGGGACCGACAGCAGGCGGCGGCTTCCCGCAGCCACAATATCAGCAGGGGCTGTCGGTTCCGAGCGCCCCAGCGGGCGTGCGCTACGTTCCCGACGTCTCGCTGCTGGCGTCACCGGATTTTCCCGGCTATGTCTTCTGCACACCGCAGTCGGAACTGGGCGGCTCCGGCACCACCAGCACCTGCGCCACCAGCATATTCGATGCTGTGGACACATACGCTTCTCTCGTCGGAGGCACCTCGGTCTCCTCGCCCGTCTTCGCTGGCATCGTAAGCTTACTCAATCAATACTTGTCTGGTTCGCCCAGTCCGGGGCTGGGCAATATCAATTCCCAGCTTTACAAGCTGGCAGCCAGTTCGCCCACCGCGTTTCACCAAGTCACCACTGGCAACAACATGGTCTACTGCCAGCCCGGCACGCCGGAGGGCTATCCGGCCAATGTTTTATGTCCCTCGCCTGCGGGAGTTTTAGGCTACGAAGCTTCGAATGCGGATTCCAAGACCGGCTACAACCTGGTGACCGGCCTCGGGTCGGTCGACGCCGACAAACTCGCCCTTGCCTGGGCGGATGGGCGGCAAGTATCCACCACAGAGGTAGTGTCATCCTCTTCAAGTATTGTTCTGGGGCAAAGCGTGACTCTGACCGCCACCGTGTCGCCGTCGACGGTGGTTGGAATCGTGACGTTCTTTACTACGGTTAACAGCTCCGCGACGCAGATTGGAACCGCTGAATTAAGCGACGGCGTCGCGACCATAACCCCCACCCTGGCCGCTGCCGGCTCCAATCTCATTACCGCTTCTTTCCCCGGCGATGGCTCCGAAAGCGCCTCCGTCGGCAAAACCACCGTCGAGGTCTCTGCGCCCAGCTTCAGTTTGTCGACTCCGACGACTCCCACACCGACTCCGATACTCTCCGGAGAAACCACAACTTCCACCTTCGAAGTGACTCCGACCGGCGGAGCCACTACGTTTGCCGCTGCTGTTACCTTCGCCTGCAACGGCCTTCCCGACGCGACCGTCAGTTGCGGCTTCAACCCGGCGCAAATCGCTTCGGGTGCTGGAGCAGCCACTGTCACCGTCACGATTACAACCACTGGACCCAATTCGAGCGGAGGAGTGAACAACCACCGGCGCAGGGCTGACAACCGTTCCCCGTGGCTCCCGCTGACATTGCCGCTCGCGGGCATCGTCGTGGTCGGCTTAGCAGGACGAAAAATGTCGAAGTACTCTGCGATTGCTGGCTTATGCGTCTCGCTGGTGCTCTTCGGGCTTCTGGTTGCCTGCGGAGGCAGCAGCTCGCCGCCGGTCGCTGTTTCCGTAAGTCCTACCGGAGCGACCGTGTTCGCGAATGACACAGCCGACAACTGGCCGCCCCAAACCGCCTCGTTTACGGCTACGGTAACCAACACGAGCAATACGGCCGTCAACTGGACTGTAACCCCGGCGACGGCGGGAACGATCACCGCGGCAGGCGTCTACACCGCTCCCACGGCGGCCGAGGGTCTCCCGACGAGCGCGACAGTCACAGCCACTTCCCAGGCCAGCTCGACTGCGATCGGCACGGCTACGGTAACCATCACGCCGACCACCGTTCCAGGTTCTTACCCGATCACAGTGACGGCGACCGAGGGTCCAACATCGAACACCACGTCGGCAATTACGCTGAAGGTGAATTAAGCAACGTTTTAGGGTTTGTTTGTCCTTACCGAGGGCGCGGAAAGATTCCGCGCCCTACTTTTTCTCTCTTAATTTCTAGCGTTCCGTCATCGCGCTCAGGATGAGAAAACTGCGAATCAATCATGTCAGAATAATCAGAACAACCAGATGCCATCCCGACCTCCTCAACTCCTTCCCGATTTTCTCTACGGCACCGCCTGGAAAGAGGACCGCACTGCAACCCTCACCGACCTGGCGCTCGGCATGGGTTTTCGCGGCATTGACACGGCAAACCAGCGGCGGCATTACTTCGAAGAAGGAGTCGGGCAGGGATTGGCTGCCGCGTATCGCACAGGACTCGTCACGCGCGACGATCTTTTTCTGCAAACGAAATTTACCTACCAACGGGGACAGGACCACCGCCTGCCTTACGATCCCCAAGCCTCACTTTCGGTTCAGGTCGAGCAGTCGATGGCCAGTTCGCTCGTCCATCTCGGCACGGACCACGTCGACAGCTATGTGCTGCACGGCCCGAGCTCCAACTACGACTGGACCAGAGACGACGCGGAGGTGTGGGATGCTATGCGCAAAGAGCGCGATGCCGGCCACACCCGGCTCCTCGGAGTGAGCAATGTTTCGCTCGACCATCTCCAGCGGATGGCAGCCACCCACGCCGAGCTTCCAGCCTTCGTGCAGAATCGTTGTTACGCACGCCTGGGCTGGGACCGCGCCGTGCGCCAGTTCTGCACAGAACATAAAATCATCTATCAGGGCTTTTCGCTTCTGACGGCAAATCAGGAAGTAGTCAACCATCCCTTGATCGCCACCGTGGCCACAAAGGCGAATGCCACGCCAGCCCAGATCATATTCAGCTTCGCCCGCAGCATAGCAATGTTGCCCTTGACCGGCACCTCTGACGCCGAACACATGAAGCAAGATCTGGAAAGCCGAAACTTAAAGCTTCCGGCCGAAGCAGTGAAGGTCATCGAATCTCTAGCAGGCTAACGTGAGGCACCTTATCGCATCACTTCCCCTGCGCAACCGCCTCGCGTTCGCCGACCTGCTGCCGCCACATCGCGTAATACAGACCCTTGCGCTCCAGCAACTCCGAGTGCCGTCCAAACTCGCAGATACGTCCTCGCTCCAGCACATAGATTCGATCCGCATGCATCACGGTCGAGAGGCGATGCGCAATCAGAATCGTAATCGCCTCCTGATTCGTGGCCACTTCACGAATCGTACGGCTGATTTCCTCTTCCGTCAGCGAATCCAGAGAGGACGTCGCTTCGTCAAACACCAACAGCTGCGGATGCCGCAACAACGCCCGCGCAATGGAAAGTCGCTGCTTCTCGCCGCCTGAAACCTTCACTCCGCCTTCGCCGATCAGCGTGTCCAGACCGCGATCGGCGCGCGAAAGCAGGCTGTGTGCAGCGGCCTGCTGCAAGACCTGCATGCACTCCGCGTCGGTTGCATTCGGATTGACGAACAACAAATTCTCGCGAATCGAGCCCGAGAATAACTGCGTGTCCTGTGTAACAAATCCAATCTTTTCTCGGAGCAGGTCCAAAGCCACGCGACTCGACTGAATCCCGTTGTAAAGAATCTCCCCGGACTTCGGAGGGTACAAGCCCACCAATAGCTTCACCAGAGTCGACTTCCCTGCCCCGGACGGCCCCACAAACGCAATCGTATCGCCGCGCGCCGTACTGAAACTGATTTCATCCAAGGCCAGACACGATGAACTCTGATGCTGAAAGCTGACCTGCTCAAACTGCAGCGTCATCAGTTCATCAACCGGGACCGGATCCGCCGGTTTGGGGTCGCGAGGAGTATCAAGGATCTCCTGAAAATTCTGCAGTGAAACTTCCGTCTCTCGATAAATATTGATGACGTTCCCCAGTTCCTGCAACGGAGTAAAAATGAAGAACGAATAAATCATCAGTGCGAAAAATTGGCCGATTTGGATCTCCTGGCGAAAAATCAAATAAAGCATGAAAAACAAAATGCTCGTACGCAACGTATTAACGGCCGTCCCCTGGATAAAACTCAAGCTGCGCAGATATTTCACTTTCTTCAGTTCGAGCTTCAGAATCTTGTCCGTAATCCCGTTAAGCCGTCCCACTTCCTGCTGAGCCAGGCCAAGACTCTTGACCAATTCAATGTTGCGCAGCGATTCGGTTGTCGAACCAGCCAAAGCCGTGGTTTCGGCAACAATCGTCTTCTGCATGATCTTGATTCGCTTGCTCAGCACGGAGCTGATAATTCCTAACAGCGGCACCGTGATCAGGAACATGGGCGCGATCGACCAGTGCACATAGAAGGCATAGATCATTACGAAAACGACGCCGATGAGCGAAGTGAAAAGCACATTAATGGCAGCCGTGATATATCGCTCCACGTCGCTGCGAACTTTCTGCAACTTGCCCAGAGTCTCACCACTGCGCTGATCCTCAAATACCTGATACGGCAAATCCAACGAATGCCGGATTCCATCCGAGTACATCTTTGCGCCCAAACGCTGCACGATCACATTTACGAAATAGTCCTGGAAGTTTTTGGCCACGCGCGACACGAACGCCACGCCCACCGCCGCCAGCAGTAAGAGTCCCGCCCCGTGGATGAATTGGGACTGCGTGTACTGGTGCGGTTTGGTAGCGTAAGTGTCGATCACATGGCGAAAGATCAGGGGATCGAGCAGGGAAAATATCTGATTGGTTGCGGCGAGTAAAAGAGCGACTACAAACAGGGGCCAATACTGTTTGGAATACCGGTAAAGAAGATGCATAGATGTCGGCTTAAGATTACGCGAGCCATGCGATTTAGATGGTAGCTCAGCCTTTTCGATTCACGAAACTGACCCGCCCGCGCTCTTTGGTCTCTGCCGAGAAAGGGCACCGTCGGGCGGCGCCGACACCAAGATTCCTTAGGCCGTCCCGGTGTTCGCGAGCGCTTCCACCGCTTCCCAGGTTGTGCCGAAGGTAACGAAGAAATCGTTCACCTTGGTAATTTCCATAATCTTGCGCACCCGCGGCTTCACCCCGGTCAGCACCAGATATCGTCCCGTCTTCTGATGTGACACGTAGGTCGCCACGAGCGACCCCAATCCCACCGAATCAATGTAGGGGACATCCGATAAGTCGAGAATCACCGTCTCCGCATTCTCGTGGCGCACAGCTCGCTCGAACTGCGGAGCGGTATCGATCGTGATCGGTCCGCGCAGCAAGAGAATCCGCTGGTCGTCGGCCACGCCTTCGTAGCGCTCGACAGTTAGTTCTTGTACTCCCATGGCAGGCGATTGTAGGACACTCCGCGCTCCCTGTCACCTATCACCATACAATTTCATGCCCCAGTTCCCGCACCCAACGCCTTACTGCGGCGATTTCTTGTCACTCCCATCGGTCGAGTACTGGTCGGTCGGATGCTTCAGCTTCACCGTAATCTCCATCTGCGCCTTATCGATCTCGTAATCTTCGCCAAAGGTCTGGAAATGCGGCGCCAGCACTTGCACTCGCAGCGGACCATACGGAATTCCATCGACGCTAGCCTTCCCCTCCGCATCCGTCTTCAAATCCATCTCCCCACTTTCCTGTTTACCTTTGCGCTGCACGGGATGCAGTACCACTTGCGCATTCCGCAAGGGCTTCCCATCGGAGTCGCGCACGACAACAAACTGCAGGCTGCACGTCGGCCCGCTGTCATCCTGAGCCCGAACCAGTCCGCCGAAGCCAAAGGCAAGCACCGCCACCACCGCCAGCGAAATATTTTTTCTCATAAGCAATCTCGTCCGACCTTGTTGCTCAATATTGTTGGTCAAGCTCGCGCCGGATCACGGTCATCGCAGCGCGACCATCATCATCGATTATTGCGGTTTCTGGTCAGGTTGGCTCTTGGTGTCAGTCGGCTTCGCTTCCGGCAGATTTCCTTCCGAGTACTGCTTCTTCGGACGCTTCAACTTCACCGTAATCTCCAGAGTGGGCTTGTTAATTTCGTAGTCTTCCCCGAAAGTCTGGAAGCCGGGCGCCAGCACCTGCACCCGCAGCGGACCATACGGGATACCTTCAATATTGGTTTTCCCGTCATTGTCGGTCTTCAGTTCCATCCCGCCCATTCCCTGCTTTCCCTTGCGAGTCACCGGATGCAGTACAACCGCCGCGTTTCTGATTGGTTTGCCGTTGTAGTCTTTCACGACCAGAAACTGCAAATCCGACATCGGCCCTTCGTCATCATCATCCTGCGCCATCGCCGGCCGCACTGTCGCCTGTTGCACCATCACCAGCAAAGTCATGCCGAATCCGAGCGCGGCAATCGTCGCCAATACCTTCGAAAGACTCTTCTTCATAGCAGCCATTCTAAAACCGCTCGCCCAAACAAGCCACCGTGCTTCACGCTCGCGAATCGGAATCAGTTGTAAACGCTGTCTCGATTTTCGTTCCCTGCAACTCCCGCGCCCGAGCGACCAGCTTCTTCAGTTTGCCCTCGATCGCCGCATCCCCAATGTGCTGATCTTGCAACACACCATCCGGGTTGATCGTGAAGGTCTGCGGAATCGCGCGCACAGAAAACAAAGCAGCGGCAGAGGATAGCAATTCTCCCTGCCGCTGGAGTTGAACCAACCGGATTTAACAAGTGCAAACCCGACGAGCACACCTTTTCGACTAGTTCTTCGACTTGTTAACCGGAGACTTCTTATCCAGCGTAGACAGCAGCAATTGCGCCGACGGAGGCGGCGGCACCGCGCGATCGAACACAATGGCCTGCGCGCTTATTTCTTTTCCATATAGACTCTTGTTGGCATCGTTGTCCGGACGGAGCGTCGAGCCAGCCAGAGAAATTCCCGCAAACAGTCCTCGTGCGCGAGAATAGGAAAGAATTTCCGCCCGCAGCGTCACGTCGGTTTCGGCGGAGGCGTTTCGTCCCACCGGGCCCGCTGCCGCCGAAGCATCGCCACCAATCTTGACTTTGCTGGTCAGAATGTTCTCCGCCGAACGCGGACTCATGAGCAGCAACACGAAGTCAGTCGCCTGCCCGCCCAACTGCAAGCCAAAGCTCCCGCCCTCGAGCGCCATCATGGTTGGAGCACCCCAACGACCTTGGAAGTTCTTACCGCCACGGCAAGTCATGACGCCACGGCCATAACTGCCGCCGATCCCAATCGCAAATTTGACAACGGAAGGCAGAACGACAACACAGTCCGCCTTATCGATCACACTCTGAGGAATGTCGTCGGGAATATCCATAATCTCTTTCGCGACCTTCCCGGCGTTCTGCACGCGATCCTGTTCTTTATCTTGCGCAAAAGCAGGCGCCGCAACTACTGCAAGCGCAACTAGTCCCAGCAAAAATCTATTCATATTGTCTCCTTAGAACATATTCAAACTTGAAGCTTCGGATCGTACCAATCAATGAACATTTCTAAAATCGGGGTTTTCCCGATAGCAACGCGCAAGCCAGGTGCCCTGAACTTGCACGGGAAAGTATATCTCGAAGCGTTCTTCTTATGTCGGCACGGAAGCGGCCACAGATCGATGGACTCCCGGTCAGCCGGGGGAGCAACCGCGTCGCCGACACTCTCGGTGCTTGGTACACCAGAATTTATCAGGATTTCTTACTTACTTCATATCCCGCACCAAATACACCTGCGACTGGGTCTGCATGTACAGATAGGCGTATGCGCCGTCATTCGCGGGTAAGTAAGACCCACCGATGCCCATGGTTCCAGCTGCCAAGCCTTCCCCGAAGGTTTTCACCAACTCCATTTTCCCAGTGGTGATATTTACCCGATAAACATTTCCGGTCTTCTCCCGCTGACGCGTGGGGACGACCAACAACGATGCGCCATCGGGCGACCATCCGCTGACGCGATAATGCGCATCGAGGCCGGGGATGGGCCGCAACCCCCCGCCACTCAACGGCCAAATTCCCCACTTTCCATCCGGCGACTGCGCTGCCGTACTGCGGCCATCGGGAGACGGTACGACTCCGAACATGTCCTCCGGAGTAATCGGGTTGGAGTCACCAGTGCTCACCGTAATCAGGTAGTCGCGCATTCCGTGTCCAGACTCAATTCCGCTCGCTAGCAACTCCTTGCCATCGGCCAGCCATCGAACAGCCTGATAACTCACTTTGTCGTGCGTCAGTTGCCTGGCTTCGCCCGCCCCTGTCGGCACCAGGCTGAGCGGCCCGCCCTTTGCCGGCTGGGTAATCACCCACTTCTCGTCGGGAGAGATCGCCAAGCCAACACCCTCGCCGATCCGTACCGGGGGCGACCCATCGCTATCGCGGACAAAGACCGTGTAATTGGATCCGCCGCCATCGCCCGCCTCTTCGAATAGAACTTTGCGGCCATCCGGCGTGAGATCGCTCAGAATCGAGCCATCGAACCACCCCAGTTCGTGTTCTTGTTTTCCGCCCGGAGGCATTCCACGAATCCCAATGCGCCGCCGATGCGTTACCATCAGCATGAGCCCATTCCTCTGATCTTCCAGCCACATTCCACCCGGCGCATTCGTGATCGATCGCACTTTGCCCGATAACGTCGCGGCATGCGGGTTGGTGTTTGACCCCGCGTAGGTGGAGGTGAACCAGACCTCATCGCCCGCCGGCGACCAAAGAATTCCCTCGAGCGAAATCCACCCGGGAGAAAGAATCTTCTCCTTGCCATTACCGTCCGATGCGATGACCGCAACCGAACCCTGATCGTCGCCATGCGCATTCTGATGATCGGCGAATGCGATCCAGTTTCCATCCGGCGATATCTTGGGATGGCTGATCCAATTCGTGTCGTCCAACAACACCTTCCCAATCGGATACTCCAGACGCCAGTGCTGATTCTCGGGCACGTAGCGGACCACCGCCATGTTCTCTCCATCCGCTGCCCAGTCCGCGTCCTCCACATTGTCGAGCACTTCTCGCGGCGCTCCGCCGCTCATCGGAATCCGCGCCAGCGTTCCCGCCTGCGCAAAACCGCCCTTGGCCACCGAATTGAGCCGAATTGCCAGCTCTCCGGTCTTCGAGATCGCGAGCAACTCCGCGTCCTTCACCCCGAGTTCGCGCGCGCCATGATCGTCCGCGCGTCCGACATATAACTGATTCTCGCCACCGTCCCACGAAGCGCTGTACACAATACTGCCATCGGGAGTGAATCGCGCGTTTCCGATCGAACCGGTGCGAAACGTAATTGGCTGATATTGCGCCAAAGGTCGACGCCCGCCGCCGCGGCCCCACCACCATCCCACACCGATCATCAAAGCTGATAGAACCACTACCCCCACTAGCTTTCGAAGTTTG
>Ga0209221_1000274_pt1 | contig 26309 bp, 22 predicted proteins | sample BlaSpr_A8_Ref_O2_FD_187989 | JGI IMG/M metagenome (GOLD analysis project Ga0209221, IMG submission 187989) | Forest soil microbial communities from Thunder Bay, Ontario, Canada - Black Spruce, Ontario site 2_A8_Ref_O2 (SPAdes) (version 2) | ecosystem: Environmental > Terrestrial > Soil > Boreal...
CCCCGCAGCTCGGGCAAATTCCAAATGCTCACCAGTTTCCGCGCGGGAAGTTTTCCTGCCGCGTATTGCACCATCACATCGGTGCCACCTGCGATGGGCAGCCACTTACCCGGTTCTTCCGCGAGAAGTGACATGACCGTCTGCAGTTTACCCGGTGCGATCAGCTCATAGTCCGATGGAGTAGATCTCATGCGGGCGTCCTGCGGCGCGCCGCTTGTGCCACAGCATCGAAAATTTGCATGTAACCGGTACAGCGGCAGAGATTGCCTGAGAGTGCCTCCCGGATGTCGTCGAGCGTGGGTTCCGGTTTCTTGTCCAGCAGATGACAACTGGCCAAGATCATTCCAGGGGTGCAAATACCGCACTGCGCGCCGCCGCATTCCAAGAACGCCGCCTGCAGCGCGCTCAGTTGTGGACCGTCGGCCACGCCTTCGATGGTGGTGAGATTCGTACCCGCTGCTTGCAGCGCTGGGATGAGGCAGCTATTGACCAACTTGCCATTCATCAAGACGGAGCAAGAACCGCACTCGCCCTCTCCACAACCTTCTTTCGTACCGGTTAATCCAAGTTCGTGCCGCAGGACATCCAGCAGTCTCTCCATGGGAAAAACGCGAACGGTTTCGAGCTTGCCGTTGACCGTAAGAGAAAGCTCGCATTTGCCATGGTTCTCGGACGAGTTCGTCATCGTTCTCCGGCGGCGTAGGTTGCAGCGAAAATATCTTCCGGCAGGAGTGGAATGGAGTCGAAGTGCGTCCCGAGCGCATCTTCGATCGCATTGAGGATCGCCGGCGCCGGGCCGTCCATCGGAAGCTCGCCAATTCCCTTTGCGCCATAGGCGCCGTGGATATTGCCCAGTTCTTCGAAGAAGACTCGAATCGGCGGCAGGTCCACTGAGGTGGGCATGATGTAATTCGTCATCTGACCATTCTGCATGCGTCCATTCTGCCAGACGATTTTTTCATACAAGGCAAAGCCGATTCCCTGCGCAACCCCGCCCGCGATTTGACCTTTCGCCAAAATGGGATGAAGAACCTTGCCGACTTCCTGCAGCGCCACGAAATCTTCGACCCTGGCGGTGTAGGTCGAAAGGTCAACGGCGACTTCGGCAACATAAACAGCCCAGGCAAAGGTCGCATAGGCCTCGCCGCGATATTTCTGATCGTCCCAGTAAACGCCTTCTGGAGCTTCGTAGCGTGCGTACGAACGGAGTTCGCCGTGATCCGCAATATGCTTCTGGCAGGCTGCACGAAATTGCTGCGGCGAGTACGACTCCGCGAGTTTGCCGCTTGCGATCAGGGTTTGCCTGATTCCTAATGCCGCAGAGCGTACCAGACTTCCTACGACCATAGCCGTACGCGATGCCACTGTCGGCCCGCTATTCGGCACTCGATTCGTATCCGGCTGCACGATTTGAACATTTTCATAGGGCAAGTCCAAAGCTTCAGCCGCGATTTGGCAGAGCACGGTGTTGGTTCCCTGCCCGAACTCCGTGCTTGAAACCAGTACGCGCACGGCGCCATCGGCCGAGCCTTCAACCGCGACCACCGAGGCCAGATAGCGCTCGCCTGATCCGGTGAATCCTGCGCCATGAAGAAAGGCGGCGATGCCCATTCCTCTCTTGATTGAGCCAGAATCGTTTTCCGGCCCAAATCTTTTTTTCTTTGCGGTGTAATCGGAGAGCTCCAGCGCGCGATCGAGCAGTTTTCCCAGGTCAATTTCCTCGCGAATCGTTTGTTCCGTGGTCGTAGTTTGACCGGGCTGAAGGAAATTCCGGCGACGGATCTCTATGGGAGAGATTCCTACCGCTTGCGCGATGCGATCCATGTGGCGTTCCATCGCGAACAAACTCTGTGGCGCTCCAAAGCCGCGAAAAGCCCCGTGGGGCGGCATGTTGGTCGCTACGGCCCTTCCGCGAATACGGATGTTGGGCCAGTGGTAGGGACCGCCCGCGTGAATGGTGCCGCGCGATAGAACGACCGACGACAAGGTCGCGTATGCGCCACCGTCAATGGTGAAATCGATTTCGCCACCCAGTATCTTGCCGTCTTTGCTGACCGCGGTGCGATGACGCGTGCGCGACGGATGACGCTTCGTGGTCGCCGTCATGTCTTCGAGTCGGTCGTAAACAATTTTCACCGGTCGTCCCGATTTCATGGATAAAAGCGATGCGTGGCCCGCGATGATGGAGGGATAATCTTCTTTGCCGCCGAATGCGCCTCCGGTCTCCATTTGCACGACGCGAACTTTGTCCTCCGACAATCCGCACAACGCCATCAGCGCCTTATGAATGTAATAAGGGCATTGCAGCGAACCCCAGACCGTGATGCCCTGCACCGGATCGAAGGAGGCGATGACGCCGTTATTCTCGATATAAAGCTGTTCCTGCGCTCCGGTGGTGTATTCGCCTTCGACGATGTAGTCGGCTTTCGCCCAGACGCTTTCGACATCGCCCTTTGCGATCAAAAATGTCTTGAACGTGTTGTCGGTTCCCCAAATCAGCTGAGAGCAGCGCTCGCTCTCTTCCATGGTGAAAACCGGGGGGAGAGGGTCGTATTCGATCGAGACGGCGTCGACCGCTTTGCGCAGAAGATGCGGATCGGGGTGCGCCAGTAGAAGAATCGGCTCCTCGGGATGATTGATGTTTCCATCCGCCAGACAGGGCTGATCGTCGCCGATCAGGGCAATGCAGTTTTTGCCGGGAATATCTTTCGCGGTAACCACTACGAATTCGGTCCAGTTGAATTGCGGGTCAAAGGAGATTTTCTTGATCCTGCCGCGCGAAATCTGGCTGCGCACGGTCGCGCCATAGAGCATTCCTGGCAAGCTCATGTCGTCGATGTATCGTGCCGCGCCGGTGACCTTGTCGCGGCCCTCCTTGCGCGGGACCGACTTGCCGATTGTGTGCTCGGCGGTCATGCAAGAATTTCTCGTCCTCTTGGCTCGCCGCAAAATTTCCCGCCGCTGAATACTGGCTGCCCGCGCAAATATGTCGCTTTCACCACGCCTCTGAGTTTTTCTCCCAGGTACGGCGATATGGGATAACGATAATGCAATCGATCTTCAGTCACCACGAACTCGGTGTCCGGTTCGAAGATGACGAAGTCGGCATCGCATCCTTCTGCTATACGACCTTTGCTTGAGCTACATCCGGCGAGTCGAGCCGGTTCCGCAGACATCCACCGGATGATATCGCCTAGGGCGAATCCGCGCTGGCCCGCTTCGGTCCACATTACAGGAAGCGCCATCGAAAGGCTCGCGATTCCTCCCCATGCGGTGCGGAAGCTTCTCTCTTCGAGGCGCTTCATGGCGGGCGGGCAGGGCGAGTGGTCGGTAGCTACCAGATCGATAACTCCGTCTTTCAACCCCTGCCATAGTCTTTCTCGGTTGTCGCGCGAGCGGATTGGGGGCGCACACTTCCATAGTGTCGCACCATCTGAAATTTCTTCCGCGCAGAAATGCAAATAATGGGGACAGGTTTCAACGCTTACCGGAAGGCCTTCGGTACGGGCGGCGCATAGTTCCGCAAGGGCTGAGCTCGCCGAGAGATGGACAACGTGCAAGCGGAATTTGTACTCGCGGCACAACGACAACAACAGCCGGATCGCCAGGAGCTCAGCTTCCTCGGGCCGCGACAGCAGATAGGTGGAGTAACGGGTCCAATTTACATCTTCCCCGTGATTTTGCAGATGGCGTGTTGCTTCATCGACGGGACCGGGAAGCTCGGCGTGCACCAGGAGCGGTAGACCGGTTTGGGCCACATGAGGCAATGCGGCGCGCAGCTCCGCCTCGGTAACCATGGTGAAACCATCGATGCCGGGATGGATCAAGAAGCACTTGAAGCCCAGAACGCCCGCGGAGGCCAGCGCTTCAATCTTCGATTGATTATCGCTGACCACGCCGCCCCAAGCTCCCCAATCGACCCAGCATCTCTGTTCCGCGGCCTTGCGCTTGGCAGCGAGCGCGGACACTGTGGTGGTCGCGGGCAGACAGTTGAGCGGCATGTCGATCAGCGTGGTATAACCGCCGGAGGCCGCCGCGCGGGTTGCGGTTTCAAATCCTTCCCAGTCTGTTCGTCCGGGTTCATTGATGTGGACGTGAGAATCGACCAGGCCGGGAAGAATTACGGATTCGCCGAAATCGTGGCGGTCGAAATTGGCAGGAACCTTCCTTGAAATCTGGTTGGCTGGAATGAAGGCAGCGACTCTTCCGTCGCGCACAAGGACCGCGCCAGGACGGATTCCGTCCGGGGTCGCTATGCGATCAGAGAGAAAAGTCTGTCCGTCCATGTCCGAGCCTATCGCGCCCACTTCGCTTTTTCAACTTGGGCTTCTATGAGCTGGCGAGAAAAACTTTGCGTATTTGTTGGCTCCGCTTATACTTGCTGACTCGTATTGTCTGAAGCAGCGGCAGCGAAAGAGTCCACGTCGACCGATTTGTCTCAGGTCATTTGCGCGCAGATCCTTTGCCCGTAGATTCACGCGCAGCTGAGATCTTCACACCCTTGACGATTACGCGATGACGGAACCAAGCCCAATGGACAACGCTTTCATGGCCCGCGCCATTCAACTTGCGGTTGAGAATGTCCGTTCTGGGCGTGGCGGCCCGTTCGGTTGTGTTGTCGCAAAAGATGGCAACATCGTCGCCGAGGGCGCGAACCAGGTCACTGCGACGAACGATCCCACGGCACATGCGGAGGTGCTGGCGATTCGGCTGGCGTGCCAGAAACTTCATCACTTCGAACTGAAAGGCTGTGAACTCTACACTTCGTGCGAGCCTTGCCCGATGTGCCTGAGCGCCATCTACTGGGCGCGGATTGACAAGCTCTATTTCGGCAGTCTGGCTGCGGACGCGGCCCGGGTGGGCTTTGATGATTCAACGATCTATCGAGAGATTGCGCAGCCGCATTCTCAGCGCAAGATTCCGACGATTCAGATGATGCGCGAGGAAGCGCTCGCGGCATTTCGAGCTTGGGAAGAAAATCCAGGCAAGATACTTTACTAAAACGTCTTGTGAAAGTTCACGAGTTGCCGGTTCTCGTTTTCTCAGTCGAGCAATTCGCTGCATGATCGAACAAAAACATCAGTTCTGAAAAGCGATGATTCGAGGCTGACGATTGATCGATCGTTATTTCAAACTCACCGAAAATCAGACTACCGTTAAGCAGGAGATGCTGGGTGGTCTTACGACGTTTGTGACGATGGCTTACATCATCGTCGTGAACCCGCAAATTCTTGCCCAGGCGGGAATGCCGGCCGAGGGCGTCGTATTTGCGACTTGCATCTCGGCCGCCGCGGCCACGCTCGTGATGGGCCTCTATGCCAACTACCCGATTGCGCTCGCGCCGGGCATGTCGTTGAACGCCTATTTCACGTATGCGGTCTGCCTCAATATGCATGTTCCGTGGCAGACGGCGCTGGCGGTTGTTTTCTTTTCCGGTGTGCTGTTTTTGGTGCTTACCGTGACCCGGGTGCGGGAACAGATCGTCAACGGCATGCCCGACTGCCTGAAACATTCGACGGCGACGGGCATCGGAATGTTTATCGCTTTTGTTGGGCTGCGCAATGCCAAGCTGGTGGTCGCAAACCCGGCGACCTTCGTGGGCCTGGGCAGTTTCGCGGATAAGGATGTGCAAACCGCCTGCTTTGGCCTCGCGCTGACGATCGTACTGATGGCGCGGAAGGTCAACGGCGGGATCTTGATTGGTATCTTCGGAACTACTCTGTTGGGAATTCTGCGTGGTATTTCTCATTGGCCCTCCGCGATTCTGTCGCTTCCCCATCCCTCATCAACATTTCTCAAGTTGGATTTTCGCGGCGCCATTCATCTCGGGTTCCTTGAAATATTGTTCGCATTTTTATTTGTCGATCTGTTCGACAACGTGGGAACGCTGGTCGGCGTATGCGAACAGGGTGGATTTATTAAAGAGGGCAAGATTCCTCGCGTGGGCAGAGCACTTGTCGCAGACGGCATAGGTACGCTATTTGGATCTTTGACCGGGACATCGACGGTGACCAGTTATATCGAGAGCGTAGCTGGCGTCGCGGCGGGAGCACGCACGGGGCTGAGCAACGTTGCCGTCGCCGGACTTTTCTTGATCGCCACTTTCTGCTCGCCTCTGGCCACGGCGATTCCGGCTTATGCCACGGCCCCCGCGCTGATTCTTGTCGGAGCGCTCATGACGCAATCCATTTCGCATATTGAGTGGAGCGAATTCAGCGAGGCGGTTCCAGCCTTTATTACCATGCTGGCGACGCCGCTCACCTTTAGCATTGCTACCGGTCTCAGTCTGGGATTAATCTCTTACACCGTGGTGAAGATTGCGGCGGGCAAAGTGCGCGAAATTACCGCCCTCCTCTGGATACTCACTGCGCTATTTATCCTGCGTTATATCTATCTTGCTGTCGCCTAGCGGAGAGCCCGGGAAGTCTGCAGCTTCGAAAGTGCAGCCTAAATCGAATTTAAAGCATCTGAACTTGTAGAGGCCTCACGCAATGAAGTGCAGAGGAGCTTCAACCCTATGAATACTGTCAGAAGTAGCCCGTGGTTTTTCATGGCTCGATTGGGCAAGCAGAGTTTGGTTTATTTTTTGTCGCTGACTTTACTGTTCGTGACATTACCGCAGGGCCTGTCGGCCCAGGACGCACAGGCTCCGACGCAGGAAGCTGACGCTTCGGCACCACCGAATGGGCAGGCGCCGCCGTACGCGCAACAGACTCCCGAGCAATTGCAGCGTTTAGTGGCCCCGATTGCTTTGTATCCAGATTCCCTCGTGGCGCAGATTCTGACCGCTTCGACGTTCCCGGAGGAAGTTGTCGAAGCCGACCGATGGGTACAGGCGAATCCTGATTTGAAGGGCCAAGCATTGGGTCAGGCAGTCGACCAGCAGGCCTGGGATCCCAGCGTCAAGGCGTTGACCGGATTTCCTTCCGTTCTCGGAAATATGGACAAGAATCTTTCCTGGACATCCTCTCTCGGTGACGCTTATTACAACCAGGCGCAGGATGTGATGGATGCGGTACAGGTGATGCGCCGGAAAGCGCAGGATGCCGGAAATCTGAAGAGCACGCCGCAGCAAACTGTGACGGCGGAGGATTCGGATATTGATATTCAGCCAGCCGACCCCGATGTAGTTTACGTTCCGGCCTATGATCCGTGGCTCGTGTATGGATACCCGATCGTAGCCTGGCCGGGCTGGTACCCGTATCCTGGAATTTGGTTTGGCGGGCCGTTTCTGTCATTCGGAATCGGCTTCGGCATTGGCTGGTTCGGCGGATTTGGATGGGGATGGGGTCATTGGGGATTTGACTGGCATAACCACGCCGTACTGTTTAACCACGGCCGCTATTTTTCCGGGAGTCGGACTTTTTATAACCGGAACGCCTTCTATCGAGGCGGGTTGCGCGGAGGAGCCCGACCTTTCAACGGTGATGCGCGGGCGGCTCGAGGGTATGGTGGGGCGCGCGGCGAAAGCGGAGTTCGTTCCGGCGCCTTCAGCCACATCGATCGTGGCGGTCAGACTCGGAGCTTCTCTTCGCGCGGAAGTTCGAGCTTCCATGGCGGCGGCGGTGGTGGGCATGGCGGTGGCGGGCGACGTTGAACTTCGGTGATGGGAGCTTCGATCGAGCTTTGATCGGAGCTCCTAATGTTGTTCCTGATGGCTTGTGAATTTTCGAAATGGAGATGAGTCGTATGTGGCCAACAAAGGTGAGAGTCGATCAATTTCATTGGGCCAATTTTTCTAGGATCGCCGCGGTTGCTGTCCTGTTGACGATGTACAGTCCTATCCGTTCCCTGGCGCAGCAACATGATCAGAAAACATTTTCGTCGGCAGAAGATGCGAGCCATGCGCTGGTTACGGCAGCGCAAAATAACGACGAAAAAACGATGCTCGAGATCCTGGGGCCGGACGGAAAGAAAATCGTCTCCTCTGGAGACGATGCGGAGGACAGCGAGAGCCGGGCGAATTTTGTAAAGAAATATCAAGAGATGCACCGTCTGGTGAAAGAACCAGACGGAACTACGATTTTGTATATTGGCGCGGAGAATTGGCCTACGCCGATACCGCTTATGAACAAAGGCAATGCGTGGTATTTCGACACCGAGGCGGGCAAGAAAGAAATCTTGTATCGGCGGATTGGCCGGAACGAAATGTCGACCATACGCGTGTGCCAGGAACTGGTAGCGGCGGAAAAGGAATACTCCAGTGCGCACGGTGAGTACGCACAGAGAATCCAAAGTGACGACGGAAAGCAAGATGGACTCTATTGGAAGTCCAGCGCTGGCGAACCTCAAAGCCCCGTGGGACCGTTGGTGGCGGCGGCGGTTACGGTGTCAGATGTGAAGCGTGAAGACAACGTCCCGACTCCTTATCGCGGTTATTACCTCCACGTTTTGACGCGTCAGGGAAAGAACGGTTCGGGTGGCGCCAAGAGTTACCTTGTGAACGGCAAGATGACAGAGGGATTCGCTTTTGTGGCGTATCCGGCAGAATATAGATCCTCCGGGGTGATGACCTTCCTGGTAAGCGCGGACGGCGTCGTTTACGAGAAGGATCTCGGCAAAAAGACCGAGGGTGTCGCCAAGAATATCAAAGAATTCAACCCCGATTCCAGTTGGCGAAAAACCGAAGAGCAGCAACCAGAGAGCGCCAGCGCGCAGAAGACGCGGTAAGACGATCCCATCAAGAAAACTGGGGGGCGCGGACGCAGGATCCAAGTTCGCGCCCTTCCAGTTCCTGCCTGCTTGATTCCGTTCAAACTCACAGTTCAAATCGTTGGAATGCGCACTTACGTTTCGCGGTCATTAGAGGGCTTCGCTTCAGTGCGCATTCCAGCGACAACATCAACCTGAAAAAGGGGGCGTTTCTAACGAGTTAATGATGGGGACATTTCTATCAAGTCTTGACAACGTCGCCCCGGCAGTCGACTTTCGAGGAGCGATAAGAGTATGCTGCTCTGGCCAGAAATCGACGCGGAAGCGGATTACAAATTCGATGGATGTCCAAACATTAGAGGGTGAACTACCAGATAAGCGCGACGCTCCGCTGACGCGAAATCAGATCCGCGGTTTCTGGGCGTCGTGGGGTGGTTGGACGCTCGATGGCATGGATTCTTTTATCTATGCGTTGGTGCTGGTGCCTTCGCTGCGCGAACTCCTGCCTCGCTCTGGTATTGCAGCGACCAAAGGAAATATTGGTTATTATGGCGGCCTGCTGTTCGCTCTGTTTCTCATCGGCTGGGGTCTGGCCTTTTTGTGGGGGCCGGTGGGAGACAAGTTTGGCCGCGTGCGTACCTTGATGCTGACGATCTTGTGGTACTCCACGTTCACCTTACTGAGCGCGTTTGCGGTGAGCGTGTGGCAGCTTGCGGTTCTTCGCCTCCTAGCGGGCATTGGCATTGGCGGCGAGTGGGCCATGGGTGGGACGTTTGTGGCTGAAGAATGGCCTGAGCATCGACGAATTGCCGGCGCGGGATTCATGCACACGGGATACTACTTTGGGTTCTTGCTGGCGGCGCTGGCGAATTACAGCCTTGGAAGCCATTTTGGCTGGCGTGCGATGTTTCTGTTCGGAGGATTGCCCGCGCTTTTGCTGGCGTGGATTCGGTATGGCGTGAGCGAGCCATCGCGCTGGACGCAGAAAGAGAAGATCGTTCAGGTTTTGGCGTGGTGGCGTCCGCTGGCTACGCTGTTCAACCCAACCTGGAGACGGCGCACCATCTTGAATTCGTTGTTCATGCTGGTTTCGATCTGCGGTCTGTGGGCAGGAACGGTTTATGTTCCGACCGCGGTTACGGCACTGGCTGAAGCCAGCGGCCGGGTTGGACCACAAGCGGCACAATTAGCCTCCTATGCAAGCATGCTGGTTGCCTTTGCAACCATTCTTGGCTGTCTCGCCATGCCAAGCCTTGCAGAACGCTTTGGACGGCGTGGCGCACTGGCCATATTCTTTGCTCTGATGCTGGTGTTTATCGTGGTCACGTTTGGCAAGGTTTACTATCTGCGCGGAAACGCGTTGCCATGGTTCTTCGTCTGTCTGTTTTTCCTCGGACTCGGGGGCGCGAACTTCGCAGTGTATACACTGTGGCTGCCGGAGCAATATCCGACGGAATGCCGCGCTACTGCTTTTGCGTTTTCCACCTCCATGGCGAGATTTGTGGGAGCCGGAATTACCTTTCTGGTTGGAGCTGGCGTGCGCCACTACGGGTCACTCGGAACCCCGGTCGCGCTGACAGGTATCGCTTTTGGCATTGGCTTGTTACTCATCCCGCTGGGGGCGGAGACTCGTGGTCGTCCGCTGCCGTCTTAGATAGGACCGCGATCCATCTTGGCAGCAAAGTTTTGCCGCGCTTCGCAAATCACGAATTGAACATCGGCCGCCAGATTAAGACAACGATTTTCAATCGCAGATGAGCGATTATACGGAATCGCGAGACGTGGTATTCTGAGCGCCACGATGGTATGGTCCTTGCGCTTGGCCGTATCAGCCGCCGGATTTTCAGAGTAACAACGGGAGAGTCGCGACAAAGAATTTACCGAGCACAAATGGAGGCCGATGCCGCCCGTTCCTAACGCGAATTTGTCGCAGCCAACACTCTCAACCCCTCAGGCTTCCACTCACCGAGCCGCACTTTCAGTCGTGACCACGCTGTTTTTCATGTGGGGGTTTCTCACCTGTTTGAACGATATTCTGGTACCTCACCTGAAGGCAATTTTTGACCTGAACTACGCTCAGGTGATGCTCATTCAGTTCGCGTTTTTTTCCGCCTACTTTATTTTCTCGATTCCGTCAGCCAAGGTGATCGATTGGATCGGCTATCAGAAGACGATGGTGCTCGGACTTTTCGTGATGGCGCTCGGCGCCGTCCTTTTTATTCCGGCTGCGAGCGTGCCTTCGTTCCCGTTGTTTCTGGGCGCCCTTATGGTATTGGCTGCCGGCATCACGGCGCTGCAGGTGGCGGCGAATCCCTATGTCAGCGTTCTTGGGCCCGCGCGCACGGCTTCAAGTCGCCTGAATTTGACCCAGGCTTTTAACTCGCTTGGTACTTTTCTTGCACCCTGGTTTGGCAAAGCGCTGATCCTTAGCACCGCGGCCCTGAGCATTGCTGAGATGCGGCTGCTTTCGCCGGATGCCTTGCAGGCTTACCGTCAACATGAAGCGGCTACGGTTAAGTTGCCTTATCTGGGCCTTGCCGTCGCGCTGCTCGTGCTCGGCATCGTGATTGGCAGGTTCAATCTTCCGGCGATGCCCGCGGCGCAGCATCGGGTAGGCGACAAGTCGGCGGGAAGCGTTTGGCAGTATCGCCATCTCGTTTTGGGCGCGGTCGGCATTTTTGTTTACGTAGGTGCCGAGGTTGCCATTGGGAGTTTCCTCGTCAATTACTTCAGCCAATCAAACATCGGCAATGTCTCGGAAAAGGTCGCGGCTGGGTTTGTTTCCTATTATTGGCTCAGCGCCATGGTGGGACGGTTTGCGGGCTCCGCCATTCTGCAGAAAGTGCGCACAGGTTTGGTATTGGGCATCGCCGCTTTGGCGGCGGCTTCGCTGGTGTGCATTTCCATGCTTACCTTTGGGCACATCGCCTTGTGGAGCATCATCCTGGTCGGCTTGTTCAATTCGGTGATGTTTCCGAGCATCTTCACCCTGGGGATTGCGGAACTCGGACCATTGACCGGCGACGGCTCAGGCATGCTGGTCATGGCGATCGTGGGCGGCGCGATTATTCCGGTGATTCAAGGTGTATTGGCGGACCGAATCGGTATTCACCACGCCTTTATTCTTCCGGTCCTTTGCTATCTCTATATTGTGTTTTATGCCTTCAAGGGTTCGAAGCCATTAAAGACAAGTTAACTGCGGACGGCCTGGAACAGCTCCAATCGCCGGGCATCCACCGCGGCGATTGGAGATGGCCGCTTCGGAGTTTATGACCTGGGGCGGGCCGGGCGCAGAAACCGATCGCCCGATAGCAGAACCACCATTCCGTGTGACAACCAATTTGGAGAAAGTGACGAGGGGGCGATCATGAACGTTGGGAAAATTTTGCGAGTGCTGGCAATCGGCGGGATATGGTTAGCGCTTACTATAACGGCGGAGGCTAAGACGAAGGTGACGAGTCAGCCTTTTGGGAAGATGCCGGATGGAACTCCGGTGGAAATTTATACGCTGAGCGACGGCGCGTTTGAGGCCCGCATTGCGACCTATGGTGGCATTGTGGTTTCCCTGAAAGCTCCCGACCGGAACGGCAAGACGGCCGATGTGGTGCTCGGGTTCGACGATCTGGATGGGTATGTGTCCAACTTCAACGGGCCGGCGAACGCCTTCTTTGGAGCCATCATTGGGCGCTACGCCAATCGCATCGCGCAGGGCAGCTTTACTCTGGAGGGGCAGAAATATTCCTTGCCTCGCAATGACGGCGAGAACACCCTGCATAGCGGGACGCACGGCTTTAACAACGTGGTGTGGAAGGCAAAAGCGGTGGCCAATGGGGTGGAGCTTCGTTATCTGAGCCAAGACGGGGAGTCGGGATTTCCGGGCAACCTGACGGCAACGGTCCGCTACACGCTGGTGAAAGGGGATTTGCGGATTGAGTATTCGGCGACGACGGATAAAGATACGGTTGTCAATTTGACCAATCATTCCTATTTCAATCTGGCGGGCCAGGGCGACATTTTGAAAAATGAACTCACTCTGCACGCCTCCCGCTTCACGCCGGTGAATGCGGCGCTGATTCCAACGGGCGAACGGAAGGCGGTGGAAGGCACACCGTTTGATTTTCGCAAGTCGACGGCGGTGGGAGCGCGGATCGATGCGGACGATGCACAGCTCCATCTGGGTCACGGCTATGACCACAACTGGGTGCTCGATAGCGGCGGCGGGAAATTGACCGAGGCGGCGGAAGTCTACGATCCGAGCAGCGGGCGGGTGCTGAAGGTGCTGACGGATCAGCCGGGAATCCAGTTTTATACCGGCAATTTTTTGAACGGCACCATTCAGGGCAAGGGTGGGAAGCCGGAGCAGTTGCGTTCGGCGCTTTGCCTGGAGACGCAGCATTTTCCCGATTCTCCGAATCATCCCGATTTTCCAACGACCGAGTTGAAGCCCGGCGGGCGCTACCACACGATCACGGTTTACAGCTTCTCCGCCCGTTAGGCAACAGGTGAAACCGCATTGTGGGGAAACTCTGTGGGCGTCAACGAATTAATGGGACCCCCAACCAGAAGCCCGTCTTCCAGGTTGTAGACCTCTTCCCAGGTGCGGCGCTTCCTGTTAGTGGCCGTCGACAGCGTCGCCGATCGTTGTGCGATACCATGCATTCCATTCATAAAAGAAAGCCACAGGCCATGAAAAGACTCCGTTTTGCTCTCTCTCTGATCACCGGCGATAACGACTACCAGCGGCGACAGGCTTCCGCTGCTCAGGAAGCTGCGGCCCGACTGGGAGTGGATATACGGATCATATTTGCCAACAACAACGTCATCGATCAGAGTCAGCAACTCATCGACGCGATCCACGCTGTCGAGCGCGTCGACGGCATTCTCGTCGAACCTGCCGGTCAAACCGGCTTCCCGCAGGTCGCTCAGGCTGCGGTATCGGCGGGCACGGCGTGGGTAATCCTTAATTGCGAACCCAGCTACCTAAGCAAACTCCGTTCTGGCAGCACGGTCCCAGTGTTTGCCGTGAGTGCGGATAATCATGAAGTCGGTCGGATTCAAGGGCGCCAGCTGGGCGCTCTTCTGCCGGAAGGCGGCACGGTTCTCTACCTTCGGGGCCCCTCGCAGAGTCTGGTGACCGAGAAGCGTAGCGCGGGCATGATGGAAACCAAACCTGCCCACATCAATGTCCGAGTTTTGAAGAGCGCGCAGTGGACCGAAGAAGCCGGCTTTCATGCGGTTGGCTCCTGGTTGCGGCTCTCGACAGCGCACCAGGACGAAATCGATGTGGTGCAGGCGCAAAACGACTTCCTCGCGGTGGGCGCGCGCCGAGCCCTGGAGCAGCCGACGGCTCGACCCGGTCGAGGCCATCGACCCCGCCTGCTCTTTCTGGGCGTAGATGGTCTGCCCAAAACCGGGCAGGCCTGGGTCCGTCAGGACATTCTGGCGGCAACGATTGTCGTGCCCGCGATCGCTGCCCACGCCCTTGAAGCTTTGGTTGCGGCCGTAACGGGGGGAGTCCGGCCACCGGACCGCACCTTGATTGCGCCCGAATCTTTTCCGGCGCTCGGCGAGTTAGTGGCCAAGTCAGCCACGCGACGACTGGCACGAGGAGATCGAGAAAGCAGTTGACAAAAGTCGGGCGAGGAGACCAAGCTGGTTTCAGTAAACGTTTGCTCCCGAAGCCCTTTCGCGACCAGGAGATTGGTATGGCGTCTCGCGTCAGCCGCCGAACTTTTATCAAAGCCGCTACCGCTACCACGGCCGCTACCTGCGCCGTTCGGCTGCTTCCTGCGTGGGCCGCCGATAGCGCCCGAGGGAGCATTGCCATCCAAACCCCACTCTCGACCTTCGCATATTCCGAGGTAGAGCTATTCGACAGTCCGATGAAGCGGCAGTTTGACGAAAACCATGCTCGCTTCCTTAATCTCGATGACGATCGCCTGCTCAAGGTGTTTCGACAGGTTGCCGGGTTGCCGGCGCCGGGCGAGGATATGGGAGGCTGGTACGACCTCACCGGCTTCAGCCTGGAACGGAATGACTTTCATGGCTTTATTGCAGGCCATAGTTTTGGGCAATATGTTTCTGGCCTGGCGCGGGCTTATGCGGTCACCGGATCAGAGCCGACCCGTGCAAAAATTAATCGCCTCGTCCGCGGATATGCGGAAACGCTCGATCCTAAAGCTAAATTTTTTATTGATTATCGTTTGCCGGCATACACCTACGACAAACTCTCCTGCGGTTTGATCGACGCGCACGAGTTTGCGCACGATCCCTTGGCGATGGATGTCCACGAAAAACTGACTCACGCCATCGTCGCCTATCTGCCGGAAAAGGCGCTTTCAAGGCAAGAACAACGATCTCGTCCACACAAAACCATTGCCTACACCTGGGACGAGACCTACACCCTACCAGAGAATCTCTTTCTCGCTTATCAGCGAAGCGGGGACACCTTCTATCGCGATATGGCCAAAAGATATCTCGAAGACGATACCTATTTCGATCCCCTTTCGCAGGGCAACAACGTGCTGCCCTCTGAACACGCATACAGCCATGTGAATGCCTTCAGCTCAGCCATGCAGGCCTACATCACGCTGGGAAGCGAAAAGCATCTCCGAGCCGCCCAGAACGGGTTCGAGATGTTGGCGACGACGCAGAGTTTTGCCACCGGCGGTTGGGGACCGAATGAAGCGTTTGGAGAACCGGGCCGCGGTCAGCTCGGCGACAGTCTGGCGCAGACTCATGCCAGTTTCGAAACCCCGTGCGGTGCATACGGCCACTTCAAGATCACGCGCTACTTGCTGCGCGTCACCAAAGATGCTCAATACGGCGACAGCATGGAACGCGTACTCTACAACACCATTCTCGGAGCTTGGCCCGTTCAAGCCGACGGCACGTCGTTCTATTACTCAGACTACGCGACCGTCGGCAAGAAAGTTTGGTTCGGTCAGAAATGGCCATGCTGCTCGGGAACTTTCCCCCAGCTAGCCGCTGATTACCACGTCAGCACCTATCTGCGTTCTACCGATGGCGTCTATGTGAATCTGTTTACACCGTCTTCCGTGAAATGGAAGGACGCATCCGGCAGCTACGCATTTACGCAAGAAACGAAATATCCCTTTGAGAACACAGTCCAAATTCGCGTGTCGTGTTCGGCGCCTCTGGACTGCGCATTGTATGTGCGGATTCCGGCGTGGACGCATGATCCGATACTCTCCGTCAATGGTAAGCGCATTTCCGAACCAGCGCAGCCCGGTACGTTTGCGAGCGTCCGGCGCACCTGGAAAGACGGCGATCGTGTCGAGCTCGAACTCCCCATGAGCTTGCGGTTGGAACCTGTCGACGCGAATCATCCCAACCTGGTGGCCTTGAAGCGCGGCCCGCTGGTGCTATTCGCTATTGCCGACTCGCAGCCCAGCTTCACCCAAAGCGCGTTGTTGAAAGCTGAACCCGCAAATAATCCCGCGGGGGATTGGCTGGCGAATTCGGCCGACGGAAGCCGCGTCGCGCTGCGTCCGTTCATGAACATCGATAAGGAAAGCTACAGCACTTACGTGTTGCTGAAGTCTTAGTTAGAGCCGCTCAGATTCGGCTCCAGCCTTGGTTCCAACCTTGGTTCTTGACAATTCCCGATCCTTCGCGCAGCGTGATGAGCTGATTCACCGCAAGGCGCTTGTATTGTTCCGCGCAGCCCGTTGGGCCAGTCGATATCGAGATCAACGGAACTGAATGCACCCAGCCCGAAGTGCAGACGGGAATCGTTACAAGAATAGAAACTGGATTGGCAGAGCACGGCTTGCGCTTGCATTTTGCCGCCGTACTGGACGCAGAAGAGGCGCATTGCGATTCACTCATCGCATTAACGAATGTTTCACAATTAATCCTCCAACTCAGCATTCGCCGCGGCGCATCTAACCACTTAAATCATGCGATTGAGAATTATTCCTGTATTGCAAACGTGGGGCCGTATTCTGCGCGGTCAAGTCCCGTCGCTTTCGATTGAGATTACCCGCGAATGCCCGCTTCGATGTCCCGGTTGTTATGCCTATGAGCAGGCTCACCTTGGAACGACGAACCTGCGCAGTCTCTCCGATTTCAAGGGAGAGGAACTGATCACTCGCGTTTTAGGTCTGGTGGATCAATACAAACCTCTCCATCTGTCGATTGTGGGAGGCGATCCGTTGGTTCGCTATCGGGAACTCGATATTCTTCTTCCACAGTTGGTCCAACGCACTCACGTTCAGGTGGTGACGAGCGCGTTTCGTCGGCTGCCATCGTCGTGGCGAATGCTGCCGAACTTGCAAGTCGTCGTCTCGGTCGACGGACTGCAACCAGACCACGACGAGCGCCGCAAGCCAGCCACCTACGAGCGCATCCTGCGCAATATAGATGGTCAACGCATTGCGGTCCACTGCACTATCACCAGCGCGATGGTGAAGCGTGACACCTACCTTCCGGAGTTCGTCGATTTCTGGTCGGCGAATCCGGCGGTGGAGAAAATCTGGATGAGCATCTTCACCCCTCAGCATGGTGCCGCTAATGTCGAATGCGTCACCAACGATGAGCGCAAGAAAGTGGTAGAACTCCTGCTTCTGACGCGCCTCGGTCAACCCAAGCTCGACATGTCCGAACGGGTAATCAACGAATTTCTTTCTCCTCCGGCATCCCCCCATGCTTGCATCTTCGCTCAGACGACACGCACGCTCTCCGCTGATTTCACGACGCAGGTTGAGCCTTGCCAGTTTGGCGGGGATCCCGATTGCTCGCGCTGCGGGTGCGTCGCGTCGATGGGGTTGGCCGCGGTTGGACATCAACGACTTTTGGGCCCGATCACCGCCGGGCACATCTTCTCGACATCCGCCGCCATTGGGCGTCATGTAGCACGTAGCGAAAATACCCTGCGATGGTTGCTCAGCCGCAGTCCGCGCGAGCCAAACAGCACCGAACCTCGCAGCATCTCTCGCACCTCGGGTGTGTTCAAGATCCTAGATTGACAGATCCTAGATTGACAAAGCCTGGCTGCGTTCTCACTGCTGTTGACCCGGCTCGAACATCACCGTATTACCGGAACTTCTTGCATTGTAGAGAGAACCTCCGTCCTACCGGCCTGCTGGCGCGACCCGGCGGTCAACCAGATTTTGTACGGCGGCGCCCCACTCAGGGAATTGAAATTGGAAACCGTCTTCGACAAGACGACCGGGAATGACGCGGCGGCTCTTGAGCACCAGTTCAGTTTCGGTGCGCAGAAAGAATGTGCCTATCTCCAGCATCCAGCTTGTGGCAGGCAGCCCGACGGATGTGCCCCACGCTTGTCGTAGAGCCTTCATGAACTCCCGATTCGGTAAAGGATTTGGAGATGCGAGATTGACAATGCCATCAATCTCGTCTCGGGCGATCAGGTAATCAATACTCCGCACGAAATCGGCGTCGTGAATCCAGGAGACAAATTGCCGGCCGCTGGCTGCAGTGCCTCCGAGCCCAAACCGAACCAGACGAAGCAACCTATCAAATACGCCGCCACGATCCGGGCTCATGATCACGGCGCTGCGAAGCGCAATCTTGCGAGTGTTGGGTGTCGGAGCGTCGAAGAAGGCCCTCTCCCAGTTGGTGGCAACCTCGATGCTGAAACGCCATTTGGCAGGTGCATCCGGCTCGTTGCCGCCGATTTCCCCCGTCTGCTCATCCATTGCTCGGTCAAGGGCATGACGATAGATCGTGGCGGTGCTTGCATTCATCCACAAGCGGGGCGGATGCCTAGACTGAGCAATTGCTTGGCCTAGTAAGTGCGTCGTCTGCACTCGGGATTCTTTGATTGCCCTGCGATTTGCCGCAGTGTATCGGCAATCCACGCTTTTGCCCGCAAGGTTCATCACCACATCTGCATGTTCCAGTTCGGATGTCCAGCTACCCAGATTTTCTCCATCCCAATTGACGACGCGCCACGGGGAGGGTATAACCCTGCGAGCAAGGACGACGACCTCATATCCCTGAGCGTGAAAATGTCGGGAGAGGATGTTGCCAATCTGCCCGCTACCTCCGGGAAGAACGATACGGAAATGAGTTTTCATGCCTGGGGACTCCCGCTGCTCCGGTTGCTATCGGTTGGGGCTTACGCCAACCTGTTTAGCCTTACCCCGACCACTACGGGAGAGTAACCGAAAAACCGATTTTCCATAACCTACGAAAGAGGGGACATTTCTGGCCACCGCGCGCGGAATCGTCTGCCACAGGCGCGGAACTGAATCCCGGAGATCGCGTCGAGGGTTTGAGCAACTTCAGAATACCGACTCGGGAGTTGGGCACAGTGGAGCGAGCGAATGAGGATGACGCGGTTGTCAAATGGGACAATGACGGTCGTATGAAAATACGCCAACCATGGCTGAAGAACTCTAGCCAGTAACCAAATCGTCCACCCCTTTTGAGAGCCAGATCCCGGCCACCATGTATTAGCGTATTAGCCTGTTTTCTTCCGAATACGGCGCTCTCGTAAAGGATTGTCCTGCGATGCCCGACGCCGCTCTGACGAGCGGGCCACTGGCGGATCTTCCGGCGCAGATAGCGGTAACTCCAAGGAACTCTTTAGTTCGAGACGAAACGGTGGCGACGGGATTCTATCCGCTTCTCTGGTAAACGCACGATCAACCGCGTTGAAGAATTCTTCTATCAACATGAAATGCCCGCCCCGATGACCAGGGCAGCGATGTTTAGAGGTCCCTAGCTCAGGCCGACTTTCGCCGCTCCAGACGTGTCGCCAATCTCCACTTACCGTCTTTGATCCGGATCGCATCCTGATTCAACATCTCGACGAGGGCAGCGCGCACGTCGGCGCTACTGACTCCATGCTCAACTGTTCTAAAGTAAATCTCGGAGAAGTTGATGTCGGGCTGTTCTCGAAGCTCTTCCCGGATGTGATTCACAACATCCCTTATATCCATCGGATCGCATCCTTTCCTAGAGAGACGCAAACAGACGCTGCAGTGCAATGACCTAGCTAGGGGAGCCGTTCCAGTAAGCATGCTGCCAGAGCAAGAGCAGTCACCACTCAACACTTACTCGGGCAGCACCCTCGAATCAGTGATCGGGTTAACCGTAGCAAGGGTAGGATCGGTTGTCTGTAAGACAAAAAGCGGACACCTGGAGGAACGCACTGCTGAACAAACGACCAAGGGTCCCTTACTTTATAGCTTCTTGGGAAGAGTCAGAGTCAAGTTCTTAACACATCAGGGAGGAGCAGATGGCGGTGATAACTCCTATGGGTCTACTTAGCTTCTCCTTCTAGGCTCCAATAGCTAATCGCTGCCCTCTTCGATGAGTCGCGCGAAAGATCGGTCGCTGAACCTCACCCGGTTCGCTTCTTTTTCCGGGCAGGTGTGTGAGCTGTTTAGCGAGAACGCTTCCTTGCTGTTTAGGCATGGAGCAGTCCTACTGCGTGCACCAGATTGCGAAAGCGCATTTCAGGGCTGCTATCGGTGAGCCCGCGTGCTCCCGAGCAACGGCACATCGCCGATTTTCGAAGCATCTCATCCTTCCCATCCTAGTTGAACTTCCGAGCGCCACCTGCAAGACTAGAATCAATGGGTCGCTTCGCGTCTACTGTTGAATTCTATGCCCGGTACCGAGAGCCTTACCCGCCAGAGTTTTTCCAGAAGGTTGCGGGGCAGATCGGTCTGCGTGGCGATGAAGCCTTGCTCGACATCGGCTGCGGCCCCGGAATGCTCGCCGTTGGTTTCGCGCCCTTTGTCGGAAGCTGCACTGGACTCGATCCCGAACCCGGAATGATCAAAGCGGCGCAGGATGCCGCGGCGGAAGCAGGGCTTGTACTCCCCCTGATCCACGGTCGCATCGAGGAATTTCCAATTACTCAAACCTACGATGTCATAACCATTGGCCGTGCCCAGCATTGGTTGGACCGCACTCCGGCGTTGGCAGTCCTTGAGCGGATTCTCACCCCGGACTCCGGTCGCATTCTGATTTGCAGAGCCTCGAGCGTTGAGACGCCGGAAACCCCGTGGGTGAAACCCTATCGAAAAGTGCGCAGTGCTTGGGCTTCGGGCGCCGCGGAGAAGCGCTATCGGATTCATCCGAGCGAATGGTTCGCGGACTCGTGCTTCAGCGCGGTCGGCGAGACATCGGTTACCGAACGTCGTCAAGTGACCGTTGCCGACCTAATCGGGCGTGCGCTCTCTAGGTCCAATACGTCACCTGAAGTCGTCGCCGCAGGACTGGAAAAATTTGAGTCCGAGATAGCCATTGCGCTCGCACCGTTCGTTCAAGATGGAGTCTTGGTGGAGCAGATCTTAGCCCGAGCGTCGGTCTTCGGTCGCCTGCCCTCCGGTAGTTTACGGTGACAGGATTCTGCGGCCCCGTATAATTGTGAGGATATGAACAGAATGCTTCGTGTTCTGTGCTCCATGCTTGTCGCAGTCCTTCTTCTTTCGGAAGCTCAAGCGCAAACATCCAGTGAACAAGTTCCCGTCATTCAAGGCGGTGCAGGTCCCTGTTCCCTCGAACTTACGGTTAGGGGCGCTGACAGAAAACCGATTTACGCGGCGACGGTCAAGGTACATATCAAATATGGCTTTGGCGGAATGCGGAGGCTCGATCTTGAGGCTGGAACCAACTCAGAGGGGAAGGTGAAGTTTGCCGGACTGCCCGACCGGGTACAGCGACCTCCACTGGAATTTCACGCTTCGAAGGATGATTTCACGGGTATCGGGCTGTTCGATCCGTCAACCGAGTGCCAAGCCCGACATGACATCACGTTGGAAAAATCGAAAGCGCCGGAGGGCCGCTAACGGGCGATCCGGTGACGGCCGGGGCGCAATCATCGAGCGTGAAGTGGCACCGCTGGCCAACCTTCAAGGACGCGACGCAGCGCTGCGGTGCTAATCCGCGTCGTCTGCTCGTCAACCCATGTGCCGGCCTCATCTGGCGAGACTGGTCAACGTAGCTGAGAAGCGCCAGATGTTCAACGATCAGGTCTCAAGTACAAGGTCGCGCCGGCAAGCCGTCATCGAGAGCACGTCCGGGACTTCATAATTCGATGGCCATGAGCCTCGACGCTGAGAAAATTCATTAGTGAGTGCTACGGCGCACGGCTGAAATTAGCGATTCCGTGTGAGGACGTTGTTGCTGATCTTTCGGCTCACCGAGAACGTAAGCTGAGGCTACGTTTGTCGCTTCGATCTTCTTTGCAAGTAGCCATCCTCCGGCTTGCTCGCCTAATACCATTCCCAACAGTCCAAGTAGAGCAATGATGGGCGGCGCAGGACTCTTCACCCGAATCACCCCATACGCAACCCCCACAAGCAGGCCGACCACGAATGAGATGAGCAGTGCTTTCATTTCCAGACTCCTGTCCTCAGTCGAGATTCCTTATTGTTGCTTCCATCCGTCGAAACAGAGTACTTGTTTCGCTTTCGTCTGTCCGGCAGCCATCCGGCTGTAGGCGTCCACAGCTTTCTCAAACGGAACGATCTCAATCGCCGAAGGTTTCAAAGCCCCTGTCTCGAAACCGGCTTGGAGCTCGCTGGCAATCTCCGCTACCTGTTGCGCCGTCAGACCATAGCTGTCCACTCCCAGCAGCCGCGAGAAATTGTGATAGAAGTTGACGAGGTTGAAACTGACGCGGGGATTTCCCGCGCTTGCGATAGCCACCTGTCGTCCCCCGAACGCGAGCGATTGCATCGCCGGCTCAAACAGTGGGCCTCCCACGGTATTAAAGACAGCATGGACGCCTTTTCCAGCGGTTAGTTCCAAAACTCTCTGGCGAAGATCTTCGCTCTCGGTATTGATGACGGCCTCGGTACCGGCAATGGGATCGGAGGTTATATCCGCGCCAATCACCCGCGCCTTTTTCCAATTCGCAATCTGCGTGGCTGCATGTCCCACAGCACCCGCGGCACCAACAATCAGAATGGTTTCGCCCGCCTGGATTTGCGCTGCCTTCACTACCGATGCCCAGGCCGTAATGTAGGGAACCCCGATCGACGCCGCTTGCGCCATATTCAGCGACTTTGGTTTGAGCGCCAGCGTCTCCACTGGGACAACGACATACTCGGCGTGAGATCCATCACGAATGATACCGAGATTCGGGGCACTTCCCCAGACCTCTTCGCCTTCGTACCGCGCCCCCTTCGCAACAACGCCGGCAAAGTCCCGGCCGGGGGTTCGCGGCAGAATTGTTTTCTTGAATCGTCCCGCCACATCCCCGATGTCGCTGGGGTTGATCCCTGCCGCCTTCACGCGAACGAGCGCTTCCCCCTCGCCCGGGTCTGGAATTGCGACTTCTTCGATGCGCAACACCGAGGGCGTTCCAAACTCAGAAAACCGTAACGCTTTCATCAGGTTGATTCTCACAAGTCTCCAATTTGCAAAATATCAGGCTTTTCGAGGGACTTGGTTTTATCCAAACCATTCTTCTCTCCCAAGCCGCTACTTTGCAACCGGAGATCAACGCAGTTCCGCGGTTTTCGGCAGTTCGGATACCGTCCATCCTCCTCCCAGAGCCTTGATCAGCAATACACTGGCATCCATGCGCCGCCTCAGGATGTCGACGTCGTTTCGTTCATTTTGCAGCGCGATCGTTTGTGCCGTGAGAACCTGGAGATAAGGGTCTCTTCCTCCGATGTAACGATTTGTGAAGATCTGCACTGATTCTTCCGCGGAGGCCGTCGCTTCTTTTTGTTGCTGCGCTTCCTGGGTGAGGATCCGCAGGGCGGCCAGATTATCCTCTACCTGCTGAAACGCCGTGAGTGTGCTCTCGCGGTAATTGGCGACGGTTGCGTCATAATTGGCGCGTGCGGAGGTTGAAGTCGCACGGCGGCGGCCGCCGTCAAAGAGAGTTTCCGCCAACGACGGCCCCACGGCCCAGAAGCGGCTCGGCCAAGTAAGCCAGTTGGTGATCGAATCACCTTCGAATCCAGCCGAGGCACCCAATATGATGGTTGGGTAATATGCGGCGCGAGCAATTCCGATCTGATCGTTGGCCTCGGCGACTCGACGCTCAGCCGCGGCGATGTCGGGCCGGCGCTCGAGCAGTTGGGAAGGCAACCCGGCGGAGATATCCGGAGGCGCCAGGTTGAGCGGCAATGCAGACAGGCTGAACGCCGCCGGCGGCTTGCCGATCAAAATCGCGATCGCATGCTCGAACTGCGCCCGCTGCACGGCAACATCCGTATCCTGCACCATGGTGGTTTGGAGTTGCGTCTGCGCCTGGGCCACATCGGACTTCGGAGCGGCACCGCCCTCGAAGCGATTCACGGTGAGCTGCAAAGCATCCTGATAGGTTTTCACAGTGTCGTCGAGAAGCCTTTTCTGAGCGTCCGCGCTTCGCAATTCGAAATAATCGTAGGCCAGTTCGGCATGCAGACTCAGGTTTACAGTCGCCAGATCTCCCGCGGTTGCCTGGGCTTCTTCGCGCGATGCAGAGACAGTTCGGCGCACGCGCCCCCAAACGTCTAATTCGTAAGAGAGATCGAAAGGCAGCGCAAAATCGCCAGTGGTACTGGTAGCCGGGAGGTAGGGTGTGTTGGCCGAATCACGAAGTGATTCGATGCCCGGCGACGTGGAAATAGTCGGAAATTGCGCAGCGCGATTGTAGTGCACCATCGCCCGTGCTTCGACGAATCGTGCGTTCGCCACCTTCAAGTCCTGGTTCGATACTGTGAGCTCACCTTCCAGTGTGTTTAACTGCGGATCGCCGAAAATTTCCCACCAGTTTCCGCGATGCAGCTGATCGCTCGGCTGCGCCGGTTTCCAGCCGTCCGTTTCTTTGAACGCGTCTACCGGCGCGGTCGGGACGGTGGGCCGAGCATATTTGGGACCCACAGTGCAGCCCCCGAGCAGCATTGTTACAAATAAGAGAACCATTGGCGTGAGGTGCTTCATTTGCCTGTTCCTCCCATCTTCGAAGCGCCGATCTGAACTGGCGTGCCAGTTGTCAGCGAGTCCGAGGGACTGAGAATTACATCGTCGGTTGGTTGCAGGCCGGAGAGTATCTCCATGCTGTCGCCATAGTCATGACCGGGCGTGACCCGAACCAACTCTGCTTTTCCATCGCGCACTATGCCGACCTGTAAACCTTCCCTGCGGAAAAGCAGCGCATTCGCAGGAACTACCAGCGAACGTGCGCCGTCGGGCATTTTCAGATGAACCTGAACGTATGCACCCGGCTTGAGACGGCCACCAGTGTTGTCGACGTCCACTTCGACCAGCAAGGTACGCGAGGCGGGATCAATTGAATCCGAGTTGCGAACCAAAGTGCCGTGGAATGTCTCCCCGGGATATTCATCGAGCGTCAGATCTGCCGGCGCGCCCGAGCGCGCGGCGACCGAATAGACTTCGGGAACTGCGACGTAGACGCGCAGTTTGCTAATGGAAGCGATATGGAACAGCTCTTTGGGTGCGTTCGCTCCGGCATCGATCAGCGCCCCTATGTCCGTGTCGCGGGCCGTGATGATTCCATCAAACGGTGCGTACACTTTCTCAAAAGACTGCAATTGTTCGAGCCGCGCCACATTCGCCTGATTCGACTGAACCGTCGCCTGGTTGGCGGCGTTGCCGTTGACCGCATTGTCCCGCTCCTGAGTAGAGACCGAGTGTGTCTTCAGCAGACTCTCGTCTCGCGCCGAGGTGATTTGCGAAAGGTTAAGGTTCGCCTCCGCGGTGGCCAGTTCAGCTCGCGCTTGGCGCAATTGCTGATCGAGTTCTGGGGTTTCGATTTCCGCCAGCAACTGCCCATTACTGACACGGGCGCCGATGTCGACATACCACCGCTTGAGATACCCGTTTGTCCTGGCATAGATAGGAGAGTCGATGAAGGCCTGGGTGTTGCCGGGCAACACCAGTTCCTGAGCGCGATCTCCAGGTTGCGGATGCATGACGTTCACACTCGGAATTGCGGCTTGAAAAGTAGCTTGCTGCAGGCGAGTCTCTGCCGCGACTCGAGAATGAATCCCAAAGACAATTACCATCGCGACCACAAGCGCCGTGGCGGCAAGAACAACGAGGCCGCTTTTCGGAAACTTCCTTTGCGGAGATCCCGTTTCGGGGATCTCTGCTGGACTCGTTTCGGCTACCTTTGTCGTATCGATCGCGATCGCGTTGGTTTCATCAGAATTCATTGCTGTCTCTCCTTGCTTAAGCATGGGTTGGTTCTCCTTCCCTCGCAATCTCTACGGGGGGCTCATCCGTTTCCGAACGTTTTTTATGCAATAGGCTGAACACTGCGGGAACAAAGACCAGCGTGGCCACCGTGGCGCATAGCAGGCCTCCGATCACGGCGCGCCCAAGTGGTGCGTTCTGCTCCCCTCCGTCCCCGAGGCCGAGCGCCATGGGGACCATGCCGATGATCATGGCCAGAGCCGTCATCAGCACGGGCCGAAAGCGCGTGAACCCCGCCTCAATGGCCGCTTGGATCGGATCCCCGTGATGCAGCAGGCGGTCCTTGGCGAAAGCGATCACCAGAATGCTGTTCGCAGTGGCGACCCCCATGCACATGATCGCGCCCATCAACGCAGGCACGCTGAGTGTGGTATGGGTGACAAACAGAAACAGAACGATACCTCCGAGCGCAGCCGGCAACGCGGTAATAATGATGAAGGGATCCAGCCACGATTGAAAATTCACCACGATCAGCAGATAAACCAACACCACCGAGA
>Ga0209221_1000275_pt1 | contig 26275 bp, 27 predicted proteins | sample BlaSpr_A8_Ref_O2_FD_187989 | JGI IMG/M metagenome (GOLD analysis project Ga0209221, IMG submission 187989) | Forest soil microbial communities from Thunder Bay, Ontario, Canada - Black Spruce, Ontario site 2_A8_Ref_O2 (SPAdes) (version 2) | ecosystem: Environmental > Terrestrial > Soil > Boreal...
GAGGCCGGCAATGCCGGGAACATTGAGCGTGCCCGAACGCATTCCGCGCTCGTGGCCGCCGCCGTCAATCAGCGGCACGATTTGTACGCGCGGATTCTTGCGCCGCACATACAGCGCGCCGGCGCCTTTCGGCCCGTATAGCTTGTGCGCGGTGATGGACGCGACGTCGATGTTCATCTTGTTCACGTCGATCGGCACCTTGCCAATCGCCTGCACGGCGTCGGTGTGGAAGATTACGCCACGCTCGCGACATATCTTGCCAATCTCCGCGATCGGTTGCAGCACGCCGATTTCGTTGTTGGCCGCCATGATTGTCACCAGAATCGTCTTGTCATCGATGGCGCGCTTGAGGTCATCGAGATCGACCAGGCCATCTTTCTGCACCGGCAGATAGGTGACGCGGAACCCGAACTTCTCCAGATGCTTGCAGGTGTCGAGCACAGCCTTGTGCTCGGTAACAGCCGTGATGATGTGGTTGCCCTTCTCGCGGTACATTTCGGCAACGCCTTTGATGGCGAGGTTATCGCTCTCGGTGGCACCTGAGGTGAAGATGATTTCTTTCGGAGTCGCGCCGATCAACTTGGCAATACGTTCGCGCGACAACTCGACCGCTTCTTCCGCCGCCCATCCAAAGGGGTGATTGCGGCTGGCGGAGTTGCCGAACTTCTCCATAAAGTAGGGCAACATTTCTTCGAGAACCCGCGGATCCATTGGCGTGGTTGCGTGATTATCCATGTAGATGGGCAGCTTGATCCCGTTGGGAGCCGTGTGCTGTCCGATGTCCTGCGTGGCTAGGGTCGCCGTCTTGCCATTCGTGCTCATGTCACCTTCTCCTTAAAATCTGCTACTCACAAATCTGCTTCTCACAAATCTATTACTCGCTGACCAACAATCTCTGCGCGCGCGAAAACGCCGTCGCTATGAAATCGTGACCAGGTCCGCCGGTTTCCTGTTCTCTCGTTTATCGACGTGGAGAACTTCAGGCTCTTCATTCATCTCTGAAATCTTGATGTTCTTCAGCACCTGTTCGATGCTTTCATTCACCTTCCGCAGCGGCTCGCGAATGGTACAGCGATCGCTCTGATCGCATTCGCCGCGAACGGTCACGCACGACGTAATGAACAGCGGGCCGTCGATGGCCTTGATCACTTCAAAGGCGGAAATCATCTTTGGATCGCGCGTCAGCGTATAACCGCCGTTCATGCCATGCTGCGAACGAACCAATCCGACCTTCGCCAAGCGTTGGAGTATCTTCGCCAGTGCTTCTTGCGGAATGCCGTAGGCTTCTGCGACGTCCTTGGCGCTGCAAGCGCCCTGGTCGGCGTGCTCGGCCAGATGCTTCATGGCCATAAGCCCATAGTCCGCTTTTTTGGTCAGTTTCAGCATGCGCAAATGCCGACTGTTTTAGTCGGATACAAAGCCGACTGTTTCGGTCGTATTTCAATAGTAATCGCAATCGGGCTGTTCGCGCAAGCCGGAGCAGGCAGTGGTCTAATTCCGGAATTGAACGGTAAGCCTCAGCAGCTAAATGGGTTACGGAGTGGGGTATGACCCATGCCGAAAACCCGATCTTTCGCTTATCACCGACCCGTTTGCGGACCGGGGGTTTGAATCCCTCAACAATTCATCGATCGAAAACTGCGTTCTCTCATACGTATCTTAGGGAGAGAGCTTCAGCGTGCTGTTGGGTGTTCCAGGCCCTGCATCACGAGTCCGCAAATCTCGTCGGCGAAGCTTTCGTCGAGCTTGGCGTGGCGGATCAGGAAGCGCATGTAGATTGGACCATAAAGTGAGTCGAGGATGAGATCGAAATCACTGCCAGCGGGGAGTTCGCCGCGGTCGATGCCGCGCTGCAACGTTTGATAAGCCTGGCGGCGCCGGGGCCAGAGGAATCGGTCGCGAAAGGCCTCAATCAACTCCGGATCCGATTGTCCTCCGGCGAGCAACGCCGCTACGACTTTGCCGCGCTCGGAACGAAAGATTCGAATCAGGCGCCTCATCTGCAAGCTCATGTCGCGCCGCACGGAACCGGTATCCGGGAATTGGAGTTCCTCTTCAGCGCTGGCGGAAAAAGCATCGGCGACTAAGGCGGCCTTGGTCGGCCACCAACGGTAGACAGTTGTCTTGCCAACGTTGGCATCGGCGGCGATGGCCTCAATGCTCAGTTCCGCAAACCCGCCTTGCTGTTTAAGCAGCTTCAGAGTGCTGCGCAGGATTGACTGACGCGATTCCTCACTGCGCGGTCGTCCCGGGGGACGTGTCCCATTGGTGCTGTGTCGGCCGTTTCCGTCAACGACACTTCGGGTATTGTTTTGAGGCATGGCTGGAGTCTAATATAATTTAAATCCGAAACGTACTGTTTTGAATCTTAAGTCAAAAGTCCCCGAGCCGTCGTTGGCCGCGGCTTCGGCAGTAACGGTTATCGCCAGCATCGCGTTTCGACACTAAAAGTCTTCGTTCCTCTCTATGTGGATAGTCGCGTTAGCGCTTCGCCGCCCTTATACGTTCGTGGTGATGGCCCTGCTCATCATCATTCTTACGCCGATTACGATCCTGCGCACTCCGGTCGACATTTTCCCTGACATCAATATTCCGGTGGTCAGCGTAGTGTGGGCCTATACGGGCCTGTCGCCGAGTGAGATGGCAGACCGGATCGTCACCAACTCCGAGCGTGGATTCACGGTTACGGTCAACGACATCGAGCACCAGGAGTCGCAGTCACTGAACGGTATCGCCGTGATCAAGATCTTCTTCCGTCCGTCCGTCAATATTGCCATGGCGGTTACGCAAGTGACGGCAATCTGTCAGACCACGTTGCGCAGTTTGCCTCTGGGCACAACTCCCCCACTGGTCATCACCTACACGGCATCGTCGACGCCGGTGGTGCAACTTGGACTGAGTAGCAAGACGCTGCCCGAACAACAGTTATTCGATCTGGGGCAGAATTTTCTGCGCACGCAGTTGAGCACGGTCCAGGGCGCCGGCACCCCATATCCTTTCGGCGGCAAGCCGCGGCAAATCCAGGTGGATCTCGATTCCGCCAAGCTGCAGGCTTATGGCTTGTCGCCCAATGACATCGTCAACGCGGTAGCGGCGCAGAACCTGATTCTGCCGGCAGGGACGACGAAGATCGGCGCAACCGAGTACAACGTGGAGCTGAACGGCAGCCCGCAAACCATCACCGAACTGAACGATCTACCGGTGAAGTCCACGAACTCGTCCACGCTTTACTTGCGGGATGTGGCACACGTTCGCGACGGGTTTACACCGCAAACCAACATCGTGCGGCAGGACGGTGTGCGCGGCGTGCTGATGGCGATCTTTAAGCTTGGCGGATCTTCGACATTGACCGTCGTTAACGCCGTGAAGGCGATGGTGCCCCTGGCGGCACAACAATTGCCGCCCGAACTCACCATCAAAGCGCTGTTCGATCAGTCGCTCTTTGTGCGCGCATCGATTCAGGGAGTTTTGCGGGAAGGCTTGATCGCCGCCTGCCTTACTGCCATCATGATCCTGGTGTTTCTGGGTGATTGGCGGCCGACGATCATCATCGCGGTCTCTATTCCGCTGTCGATCTTCGTCTCTGTGATTCTGCTCAGCGCGCTCGGCGAGACCATCAACATCATGACCCTGGGAGGACTGGCGCTCGCGGTCGGAATCCTGGTGGACGATGCCACGGTGGAGATCGAAAACATTGAGCGCAATCTTGCCATGGGCAAGGAGATGAAGCAGGCCATTCTCGACGGCGCGCAACAGATTGCAGTGCCCGCCCTCGTCTCGACCTTGTGCATCTGCATCGTATTTGTGCCCATGTTCTTTCTCACTGGCGTCGCGAAGTTTCTGTTCGTTCCGCTGGCGGAGGCGGTAAGTTTTGCCATGCTGGCGTCGTACTTGTTATCACGAACGCTGATCCCGACGATGGTGATGTTTATCATGCGCGGGCACGAGCACCGCGCCACCGAGTCGAAGAATCCTTTCGTGAGGTTCCAACGGAAATTCGAGCACGGGTTTGAGAAATTCCGTGGAGCCTACCAACAACTGCTCGAGACCACGCTTGAACACCGGCAGTTATTCTCCATTTGCTTCGTGGTTTTCTGCGTCTTGTCGCTAGGGCTGGTGTTTTTTCTGGGGCAGGACTTCTTTCCACAAGTGGATGCCGGACTGATCCGTCTGCACTTTCGTGCCCGGCCTGGCCTGCGCGTGGAAGAGACCGCGCGTTTGTGCGATGAAGTGGAGCAAGTGCTGCGCAGCGAGATTCCGAAAAAAGAGTTGCAAACCATGCTGGACAACATCGGTGTCCCCTACTCCGGCATTAATCTCTCTTATGCCAGCTCGGGCGTGATCGGGACCAACGATGCGGAGATTCTGATTGCGCTCGATCCGGAACACCATCATCCCACGGCACAGTACATTCGCCGGTTGCGCCACGAACTCCCAGAGCGTTTTCCGGGTGTGGAGTTCTTCTTTCAGCCTGCCGATATTGTGACGCAAATTCTCAATTTTGGATTGCCCGCGCCGATCGACATCCAGATCGTCGGCGCGGATATGCGTACGAGCTACGATATCGGACAGAGGATCGCGAATCGGCTCCGCCAGATTCCCGGAGCGGCGGACGTGCATGTGCAGCAAATGCTCGGCCTGCCCACTCTTTACCTCGACATGGACCGGACACGCATCAATCAGGTCGGGCTGAATGCACAAAACGTCGCACAAGATGTGCTGATCAGCTTGAGCGGGAGTTCCCAGACAACGCCCGATTACTGGCTTAACCCAAAGAACGGGGTTACGTACCCTCTCGCGATTCAGACGCCGCAATACAAGATGACGTCACTGCAGGACTTGATGAATACGCCGGTGACGGGCGGGAATGGACAGACCGTTCCGCAAGTGCTCGGCAATCTGGTTCAACTCACGCCCGTGGCCCGTCCCGCTGTGGTCAATCATTACAATGTTCAACCGGTCATCGATGTGTATGCGAGCACGCAAGGGCGCGATCTGGGTGGGGTTGCTTCCGACATCATGAAGGCGCTCAAACCATTTCAGAACAATCTGCCGCGCGGAACGCGCATCGTGGTTCGGGGGCAGATTGAGACCATGCAGTCCTCATTTTTCGGCTTGGGCGTAGGCCTTCTGGGGGCGATCGTACTGGTCTACCTGCTGATCGTAGTCAACTTCCAGTCGTGGCTCGATCCCTTCATCATCATTACCGCGTTGCCGGGAGCGCTGGCTGGGATCTGCTGGATCCTACTGATTACGCGCACCACACTCAGTGTCCCATCTTTGACAGGTGCCGTCATGTGCATGGGGGTAGCGACGGCGAATTCGATCCTGATGGTTTCCTTTGCTCGCGACCGTATGGATGCGGGAGTGCCCGCGATGCAAGCAGCGCTCGAAGCCGGCTACACCCGTATGCGGCCTGTAATCATGACAGCCTTGGCTATGATTATCGGCATGATTCCGATGGCATTGGGCTTCGGAGAAGGTGGCGAGCAGAACGCACCGCTAGGACGCGCTGTGGTTGGCGGCCTGCTCTTTGCGACCGTGGCCACCTTATTTTTTGTGCCGAGTGTATTTACGATCATTCATGGCCGCCGGCAAGAGCGGCTGCTGCCGAACCAATAGAACAGCTGGATAAAATTGTTGGAGATTTTGATTATGCCTGTACAACCGCCGCCTGTAACAACTGAGCCCGCTGAGATAGCGCAGAACGATGCGAAGCATGTGCACCCGGAGATCGAGCGCCCGCCTGACCGGGGCGCGGCTCCGGCGGGACGGGCCAGCATTCTGGTCGGCGCGGCTTTGCTCGTGCTGCTGACTGCGGGCGCAGTTACGTTGCTGAACCGGAAAAGTGATGCTGACGCGCTGGCGAAAGAAACCGAGGTGGTCTCGGTTCCGACCGTCGCCGTGATCCAGCCTAAAGTCGAGTCTGGAAATGACGAGCTCGTGCTGCCCGGAAATTTGCTGGCTTTTATAGAGTCGCCCATTTTTGCCCGAACCAATGGCTATCTCTTGCGCTGGTACAAGGATATCGGCAGCAAAGTTCAGAAGGGCGAACTGCTGGCATCGATTGACACACCCGAGGTTGACCAGGAACTCTCACAAGCGCGAGCTAGCCGCGAACAGATCAATGCGGCACTGGGGTTAGCGAAGATATCTGCGGACCGTTGGACGAGTCTGCGTAAGACCGACTCGGTTTCGCAGCAGGAAGCGGATCAGCAAACGAGCGGCTATCAGCAAGCGCAAGCCAACCTCGCAGCAGCGGACGCCAACGTTCGCCGCCTCGAGGAACTCGAGTCTTTCAAAAGTGTCTATGCTCCTTTTACCGGAGTCCTGACACGACGTAATGTCGATCCCGGCGCGCTCATCAACTCTGGCTCGGGGACGACCGGCGGTGCTGGGGCGACTGGGAGGGAGTTGTTCGATATCGCGCGCGTCGACCCACTTCGCGTTTATGTCAGTGTTCCACAGGCGTACGCGCCGTCCATGAAAGTTGGGACGAAGGCAGTTGTCACCCTGCAGGAGTTTCCCGGTCAGAAATTTATCGGAACGGTGGTTCGCACCGCCGATGCCATCGACCCCGGAACGCGCACACTCAATACGGAAGTGGACGTGCCCAACAAGGACGGAAAGTTGTTGCCTGGTTCTTTTGGCCAAGTGCATTTTGCGACCGGCACCATGGTTCCCCGGATTACCGTTCCGGTAAACGCCATGCTGTTCCGTGCCCAGGGACCGCAGGTCGCGATCGTCGACAAGGATGGCACTGTGCATTTGCGGGCCATCAATATCGGCCGTGACTTCGGCGCTACGCTAGAAATTCTCGGCGGGATCGACGTAAACGATCGGATGGTCATCAACCCATCCGACTCCCTCGAAGAAGGTCAGAAAGTGAATGTCGCCAAGCCGAGCCAAGGAGATGCGCGCTCGTGAATCGGTTGGCCGCCGTCGTCAAAAACAAGTCGATTGATTTAAGAACAGTTTTGCTGACTGCCGCATTGCTAGCTTCCACGGTCGGCTGCACCGTGGGGCCGGCCTATAAGCGTCCGACCGCACAGGTTCCCGATACCTGGAAAGGGGAAGGCCCCTGGCAGACAGCGGCCCCCAAAGATGCTATTCCCAAGGGCACATGGTGGGGGATATTTCATGATGCGGAGCTTGATCAACTGGAGCAGCAACTGCTGGAAGCAAACCAGTCGCTGGAAGCGGCGCGAGACCGCCTTTCGCAGGCGCGCGCGCAGGCGCGCATCGCTTCGTCGGCGTACTTCCCCACAGTGACCGCCGATCCCAGTGGATTGCGGGAGCGTTTCTCCGGCAACCGTCCGCTCGAGGGCGCCAACCCTGCCCTGGTGGTGCCCGACACGGAGAACAATTTTACCGTCCCATTTTCCGTTAGCTACGAGCTTGATTTATTCGGGCGCGTTCGGCGCGGACTTGAGGCGGCTAACGCTTCGCTGCAAGGTAGTGCGGCCGACCTGGAAAACGTGCGCCTGGTGCTGACGGCCGAACTAGCCGCTGACTATTTCAACTTGCGCGAGAGTGACCGCGAGGCTGGAGTGGTGCGGGAGTCGGTCGAAATCGAACAAAAAGGTTTGGATCTGGTCAACCGTCGCCACGAAGGCGGAGTGGCGAACGGGTTGGAAGTGGCGCAACAGGAGGCGTTGCTGGAGTCGACTGCCACGCAGCTTCAACTGGTACTCCAGCAACGGGCGCAGTACGAGCACGCGATTGCCGTGCTGACCGGTAAGTCCGCGTCGGTTTTTAGCCTTGCCGCGGCCCCGTTTGAAGTCACGCCTCCGGCGATTCCGACCGGCTTGCCGTCGGAGATTCTGGAACGCCGACCTGATATTGCGACGAGCGAACGCCAAATGGCATTCGAAAATGCACAAGTTGGAATCGCCATGACTGCGTTTTATCCGCATATCACGCTGAGCGGCGAGGGCGGATACGAAAGCCGCAACATCGCGACACTGGTGAACGCTCCCAGTGCTGCGTGGTCGCTCGGCGGCGATCTGCTGCAGCCGGTTTTTAATGGCGGCCGCAATCGCGCTAACTTGGCATCAACCCGCGCGGCCTATGATCAATCGGTGTCCAACTATCGCGAATCTGTTCTGGAGGCATTTCAGCAGGTTGAGGATGGACTCTCCGGTCTCGCGCTGCTTGACCAGGCTGCAAAAACTCAGCAAGCGGCCGTCATTGCCTCGCGACGCGCGCTCGACATCGCCAACGACCGTTACGTCGGTGGTCTGACGACATATCTCGATGTGATTACCGCACAATCCACGCTGCTGAGCAACGAACGACTGGCGACTCAGTTACTCGGCGAGCAAATGACTACCTCGGTCTTCTTGGTGAAGGCTCTGGGGGGCGCGTGGAATGAGTCTGAGATTCAGAACGAACAGGTTCGACCGAAGCTGGTGCAGGCTGTGCAGCAGTAAGCGCCGCCGCCGATACTTAAATCGACAACTGAAGTTGCCCCTCTACGATTGACTTGTACGCAGGTACAACCATTCACCGTAGCGTGTACGGCGCATAGCCAATGGAGCGCGCACCCCGTCGCGAGCTATGCGGAGTGCTGTTCCTGACCGCCATGGAGCGACAGAATCTCGCGCTCCGCAACGAGCCAATCCTGATTCTCGTCGCCGTTCCCGCTCGCAGTCGCCCTCCGTTGCAAGTAAAGTTCGTAGGCGCGCCGGCGAATCTCCTCTTCAAGATTAACTGTGAGATTGCCAGGAATGGCGGTGGTCTGTTTCCCATTCTTGGGAACTTCGGAGGCGCCTTGCACCGCGCCAGCAGGAATGGAACTCTCTGCTTTCTTTCTGCGACTGGTGGTCGTGTTTCCAGTTGTCTTGCGAGCCATGCTGTACTCCTTACAGGTACCCAACTCGAGGAATGGTCTTACGTAATGAAGAAGCGACATATGCGTACTCCGATAGCCGCTATCCGACTATTTGCTGCGAACTCTATATGCAAATATAACGCTAACGGCTGTGGAAGAGCGTCCGAAAGCAACGAAAATTCTTCTTTTTCGTATCAAAAAAGTCACTCTCTTGGACATGCACAATTTGCCGTTGTCGGAGATCAATCAACGTACTCCGTAACAGGCTGTCGTTGGGGTTGAGAGCGATATCGATGTGTCACAGGGTCAAACTTGGGTGTGAGGAGGCCAGAACCGCTTAGAACGCCAGGGCGAGCATGCCTCGGAGGCTTGATTTTATGTTCTCAACCGTCGCTGGGCTCGATCGAGAGCTAAGTCCGCATTTGATTCTTTCAACGTGCACGATTTCCAATGCTTGGCCAAGCAGCACTTCGCAGACATCCCCAGCGACGGCGTGACACTTGGGGCAGGTCAAAGTTATGGGACTAACGGCGACGGTTCTCGGGACTAAGCAGTCCTCAATGTACGGCCTTGCCATCGCCGTCTGTTTTGGCGTGGCCTAAGGATATGGATTTGTCGCAGATCGCACATTTAAGAATCGGGGTAGCATGATTTCAGGCGGTCTTGTTTTTCAGCTAAAAGGCGCGCAAGTTCCTGTACCAGCTTAGACAGCTCTTGGGGGGTCTTGTTCATCGGCAACTCGAGCTGCCAGTTCCATCCATCTTTCGCGTTTCCCTTGCATATCGCACATGGTAAGACAAATTGTCTGTTCTTGGGTACAAAACGGAAACATTGTTGAAAGCGAAATCTTGGATGCGGGAAGGCATCGTCAAGTAGCGGAGTTTGGGATGCAGCATTGTGTTCGCCGGTCAGGGCCGCCTTCTCCGTTCCGTGATTGACAAAGCGGGGCGAGTGTTTCGGCTCATTGGCGTGTCACTGCGGCGAAATCCATACAGCCTCGCGTGAAGAAATCGACAGCAACAAGATTTGGGCCGCGATGATCGCGCACGCCATGTCCCGATATAAGGCTGAGGGACTGGCAGAACCGGCGTTGGGGATTCCAGTCGCGCCCCGTGAAATCCAAACCTCGCCAAAACCTCTCATTTGATCCGGCGGTCATACCGCGAGGATTTTGTGCTAATTGGTCCTAGCGATGTGCCTATCCCCCAGTTCTGCCAGTTTTGCCCGTGTCAGGAATCAATAACTTCTGGTCATAACTTCAGTCTTTCCAATAGTGTTTTCGGTACTCCCGTAACTTGCCGAAAGCCGCTGATGCTCGCAGGATGGTTGAGTCAAGTCGAGAGCACAGCGTTCGAGTGTAACTATGCCAAGCATCGGCAGTCAGGGTTCCGCAGTCAAAGCCGCCAAGTCGAGCCTTGGCGAATTGGAGACCATGCTTGGGGAATCGCCGAGTCCCGATAGAGTCTGTCTGAAACTCGCGCAGATTCTGCGGGTGCGCCGGAACGAAGTGGCATTGCTCCGATTAGACAAGGGCAGTCTGCGATTTGTGTTTCCGCCCGAGTTGCGATCGGCGGGCGTTCTGCCGCTGAACGGTTCCGCGGTGGCGGCACGCACGGCGTCGACTCGCACGCCTCTTCTGTCAAACGCTTTCATGCGCGTAAAACATGTCAGCCTATTTGAAGCCGTGAAGCTCGGACCCGAGGAAGAAGATCAAAGCCAGGATCGAATGCCAATTCAGAAAATCATGTCTGTTCCTGTAGCGGGCTCCGAGGGAAATGTGATCGGTGTGGTGCAGGTTTCGCGCAAAGGGCTGGATTCTTCCCTCTCAGGCGCCGACTTTAGCAGTGAGGATCTGAAACAACTGGAGAAAGCCGCAGAAATTCTCGCTCGCATGCCGTTCATGCTGGAAGGCGCGGACGTATTGTAGAACCCGCATCGCACCCCAAAGTTATTTCCTTCAAGTTCCTCCTATCGCTTGCCCCGCGCAAAATCCTGAAGCCCAAGCCCATTGGAAGTTGAAGCCGCCGAGTTGGCCGGTGACGTCGACCACTTCTCCGATGAAATAAAGGCCGGCCACTTTGCGCGACTCCATCGTCTCGGAAAAAAGTTCGTTGCTATCGATGCCGCCCACAGTAACTTCCGCTTTTCCGTAACCCTCGGTCGCCTGCGGCTTGACCTCCCAGGAATGCAGTTGACGTTCGGCATCGGCGAGGGCGCGATCTGAGTGATCGGCCAAAGGATAAGTTTCGAGCCAGCGATCGGCGAAGCGTCGCGGGAGAACTTCTCGCAGCAGACTTTTCCAAATTGACTCGTCCCCAGGGTGATGCTTTCCTGAATCGGCGATCACGTTTCGGTATTGTGGCGCAAGGTTAATGTGAACCGCCTCCTTGCCGTCCCAATAAGAAGAGATCTGGAGAATCGCGGGTCCGCTGAGGCCATGATGCGTGAAAAGCATGTTTTCGCGGAATCTCTGTTTCGTGCTGCGAAGAGAAGCGACCACCTCAGTCGAGACTCCTGCTAGATCACACCAGCGCTTTTGATCGCGTTCGCTGAAGACAAAAGGCACCAAGGCGGCGCGCGTGGGCACGATCTTCAGTCCGAATTGCCGGGCCAGATCGTAACCAAAAGCGGTAGCGCCAATTTTCGCAATCGACAAACCTCCGGTAGCGACGACAAGGCGTGGCGCACTGAAACTGACATCTTCCGCTTGCACGGTGAACAGGTTGAGCTCGATCGCTTGGTTCTTGCGCACATAGCTCACTTTGGTGTTGAGCCTGATCTCTACTCGGGCGTCCCGGCACTCTTGCTCCAGCATGGTAGTGATATCGCTCGCGGCTCGATCGCAAAATAATTGGCCGAGCTTTTTCTCGTGATAGGGAATGCGATGGTTTTCGACAAGACGGACGAAGTTTGCTGGAGTATAGCGCGCCAGCGCCGACTTGGCGAAGTGTCGATTCGTGGAAATAAAATTCTCCGGGCTGGTGTAAAGGTTAGTGAAATTACAGCGACCGCCGCCGGAGATCAGCATTTTTTTCCCAATTCGATCCGCGCGCTCGAGCAGCAGAACGCGACGGCCCCGCTTGCCCGCTTCAATGGCACACATCAGGCCAGCAGCGCCAGCTCCAAGAATAATGACGTCGTATTTTTGATTCACGCGGTCCCGTTCGTGCGACTTCAGGATAACCTGTGTCTTACGCCGCACAATTTGAACGTCTCACTTATTTGTGGAGTGAGAGGTTGCATCAGGAATGCGTCCCGGCAGCCGGCTCGGCAGCGCGCAAGACAACTACTTCGAAAACAACCTGGTCTATGCCGGCACTTACAATAGCTGGATCTACAATTTCGTCAAGAGTTCCACGTCATACCGGCCCCGCCGGCGACACTCAATTGGAATCTTTACTATTCCACCGCGTTGCCGACCAATGTCACGGAGTCTTCAGCGAGCATGCAGCTGAGTACGTCGCAGCTCACAGTACTCGGGGAATACGATCGCGACGGGGCGCTGTGCCGTATCACCCCTCCGGGAGGAAGAACGGAGGTTGCGAACTACCCAAGCGCAACCTCGGCTCCGATCACGGGACTCTGGAATAGAAAGTAAAGTATGCGGCGGGCTGCCACAGGGCCGGGGCACAACCAATTCCAAGAAACTGTTGAACTGAACAGGAATCTATTGCGCCAGCAATGGTTTAGATTCCGGCTTTTTCCATGGCAAGCAGTCGCTGTTTCCGTTCGAGACCCCAACGGTAGCCACCTAATTCGCCATCTTCGCGAATCACGCGGTGGCAGGGGATGGCCACGGCTACCGGGTTTGTGGCGCAGGCTCGAGCCACGGCTCGCGTGGCTTTTGGCATGCCAATTTTCTTGGCCACCGCGCTGTAAGAGCGTGTTTCTCCGCGGGGAATTCTTTGCAGAGCTTCCCAGACCCGCCGTTGAAATGCAGTTGCTCTGATGTCTAGAGCAAGAGAGGGATTCGCTTTGCCCCCCTCCATCATGCCGGTGAGATTCACCCGCCACTCGACCATGGCGGCATCGTCGCGTCGGCGAGTCGCAAACGGGAACTCACGCATCAAGCCCTGCTGAAGGTGCTCATCGGAATCAGCGAATTGAATGGAACAAATGCCTTTGTCGGTGGCGGCGATCAACATGCGTCCGAGCGGCGAGCTAGCGATTGTATAGCGAACGACCGCGGCCACCGCGCCGCGGCGATATTTCTCCGGGGTCATGCCGAGCTGCGTGGCGGTACGCTCGTAGAGGCGGCTGCTGGAGCCGTATCCTGCGTCATAAAGCGCGGCCGTCACGGACTGGCCAGCTTGCAAATGGTGTTTCACCTGACGCAGCCGGACCGCATCGATGTAGGCTTTGGGTGAGATTCCGAGCGCCGACTTGAACATTCGCTGTAAGTGAAAGGGGCTACGCCTGAACTCTGTCGCCAGCAAGGCGAGTGTTAGACGATCTTCGATATGCTGCTCGATGTAGCGGCAAATCGCACGAACCTGTGCCGATTGCGGGTCGCCGTCCAACGCCTTCGGACGGCAGCGCAGACAGGCGCGATAGCCAGCCTGTTCGGCTTCGAGGACGTGATCAAAGAAGGTCACATTCTCGCGGCGTGGGCGTCTTGCCGGACATGAAGGCCGGCAGAATATGCCTGTGCTCGAAACACCAAAAACGAATTTGCCGTCGAGTGCGCCATCGCGATCGATGACGGCCTGCCAGCGACGGGCATTCATCTCTTCAGACATTGGTTCCACGGTTGGTTGTGAAATTCGCTTCATTGCTTCTTGTTCCGAAAGTATCGCATTGGTAGCCATGCGTGTAACATAAGGCGGTCGCGCCGCACGGGCTATCCGAATGTTGCGCTCAAACGAACTTTTTCCGCGAAATTGGCGAATTCAAAACCCGAACGAGGATCTTCCATGGACCGTAATCGCAAAGCAATTTGGCTTTTGATGGTACTGGCTGCGCTTGTGGCGCAAGGAGGCGCGCAAATTCTCACAGGCGATCAAGTCAGGAAGCTTGCTCCCGCCACTTATTTCTTTGCCGGCCAGAGCGCAGCCGTTCAGGTGCGTAATACCGCCGGCTTCAAAAACTCCGCTGGCAAGATTGTGCTGGCTGGGTTAGTGGATACGTCAGGGTATTCGACCGCGATCCAGGAGAAATACCAAGGTTTCCTGATTACCGAGACCAAGCTTGGTTTTGATGGAGCTGCGCTCGATCCGGGAGAGTATGGATTTGGCTTCGTCGACGGCAAGTTCATTGTAATGAACGTCGCGTCAACGGATTTGTTTTCGATCGCTGGCCAGAATGACGATCAGCTCAAACATCCGGTTCCGCTGAAATTTGAAAAAGACGGCGCGGGCTACCGCCTGTATGCGGGGCGGAAATATGTGGTCCTCAAAGCAGACTAGAAGCCAAGCCAGCCTGATGAATCTGACTGCGAAGGGACGGTATCTCGCCTTTCCTACGGGCCCGGTACATGCGACATTTATTAGGCTCTCGCCTGGGTTTTCCAAACCTTGGTAACGCTTGGATCGTTACTCATAAAGTGCAGAGGCTTGCACCTGCTAGTTCTGGCAGAGTCCGCATTCGCGCACTAACCCCATTTATAACAAATACTTACATGCTTTCTCGCGGATGGTTTCCTGGGTGCACTATCAGGAGTGAACGCCCGGAAGGTACGGGCTAGCCTGGGGGGAAAACTTGACCGTCATTTACAGCAATGAGAGCGTCGCTTCTCAAACGACGCGGCCTACTGCCATACTCCCGCTGCTCGTGATTTTGTTCATTGTCTCGTATGGGATATTGACCATGCTGGTCTTCGAGCAGGGCCAGACCATTGAGTCGCAACGCGGTCTGATCCACGAGATGTTGAGGGACAGCAGTCAACTGGCTGCGCTGAAAGGGAAGTTGGCGCGCGATGACAGTAAACAGTCACAAGACCAGGCGGCGGTCCCCACCGATAGTAAAGCTCCGCAGGCAGGCAATGCTGGCGGTGCTAAAGGATCGGAAGCAAAAGGATTGGACAAGGAAACAAAACGACCAAGTAAGTCGGCGCGTGCCATGAAGGAAGTTCCCGGGAGGCCGGCAGCGGATTTAGAGGATGTCCGGCGTTCCACGCGCGTGATCTAGTCGTATTCGCGCAAGCATTGCGGAGTTACAAGAGCGGGTCGGATTTCGATCGCACTTCAAAACAGACTCTAAAGACTCCAGAAGAAGAAAACGGTTCTCTGAAAACGCGGCCTTATGTGGGGGTCGCAATGCAACACCAAAGGCAATCATGAAGACCCTAGCCTTAGCCCTGGTTCTATCGCTTCCCGTTCCCAAGTTGACCCCGCCAGCCCAACTCACCCCGGTTACCAGCCAGCAGCCGGCAAAACGAAAAGGAGGGCAATGGTACTTCGCCGCTACCGGGCACGCCGTGTATTGCTACGGACCCGTGATGACCATGCCCCAGGCCCACGGAGGCCTGGTGAAAGTTGCCACTTTTTGCCGTGGCGATCAAACCATGGTACCGCTCAAAGATTAGACAGGCTCAGCAACATAGCTGCATGTGGGCGGTCTCGCTGAATTGACGGATCAATCTCTGCAATGTACGCCGGTCCCTTCAATCTCTAGCAGGCTGCGGAAAAACCACTAATTGCTGACCCGCTTAGACAGGAGACTTGGTTTCGTAGGAGCTTGTCAGGCGGCTGAGTTCACAGTTGCCACTTTTGATCGTGTTCGATACAGAGTGATAAAGATGGCCAGCTGGCCAGCAGCATCGTCAGATTCTGAAGCATGAACGGGAACCACCCGCCGATCGCGGTCTTGGCGACGGAAAACAACTCCCACCAAAGATTCATACAGATGTGCAGGGCCACAGCCACCCAGAGGTTCTGCCAGCTGTAAACCAGCCAGGCGAACGTCACACCGCCGGCTCCGGTTAGAAAGAACAATCCAGCCATCTCCTGTAGGCTTTGGCCGTGTTCAACGTGGCCGTATCCGAACAGCAGTGCCGACGGCCACACCACTGCCCAGAATGGCCACCCCGTTCCGCGTTGCAACTGTCTGACGCCAAAACCTCGGAACTCAATTTCCTCGATGAAAGGTGAGAGGACGGTCAGGAACAGGAGCGGAAGGAACTCAATGTGTGGGGTCAGGCTTCGCGTTATCGCAAAATCAGCATCGGCGAAGAGGCGATCAGCGCGAATGCGATTGCGGGTAAAAAGGGCGCAGAAAGCCCAAGCTCGCGGCTAATGCCTCGTATGCCATTGCGATACATCAACCAAACCGCAATCAGGCACACGGCAGCGCCGCCGATCTTGTCGATGCTTTCGGCGACATAAAAGGGCCGATGAGTGTGCAACCGGCGATACGCGGGGACACGGGAAACGATCTCGTGTGCGTAAGAGGCGAGGATCAGAACCGCGAACGTGATGACGGCAATGCTCCAGGAGCGTAGTGTCACTTAAACTTCTCCATTTCGACGCATGCAGCACCGTGCAAGCTCCGCTGGTTAGATCAGGGGACTCCAGCAGTATGCCCAAAGAAGAACTTCATTTCCACACCCGAACCGTGATAGCCACATAGTCATGCGAGGAAACGACGCGCAGCAAGCGGAAATGTGGAGCTATGTTTCGCCCGAAGAACGAGTGCCGCACGATCACCCCCTGCGGCCGCTGCGTGCCATGACCGACGAGGCACTCCAGCAACTGCAATCGCGGTTCAATAAGTTGTACGCCAAAACCGGTCGACCGTCGATTGCGCCGGAGAAGCTATTGCGGGCACTCCTGCTACAAGCTTTGTACTCGGTGCGCAGCGAACGGATGTTGATGGAGCAGCTCAACTACAACGTGCTGTTCCGCTGGTTCGTGGGTTTGAACATGGATGACCCTATCTGGGACGTGACCGTGTTCACGAAAAACCGTGAGCGCCTGCTCACGGGGACATTGCCGAAGCCTTCTTCCAAGCTGTGCTCAAGCAGGCACGCGAGCGCAATCTACTCTCAGACGAGCACTTCACGGTGGATGGAACGCTGCTGGAAGCCTGGGCGAGTCTGAAGAGTTTTCAGCGCAAGGATGGCAAGCCCATGGCTCCGCCGGACGATCCGGGCAATGCGACAGTAGATTTCCACGGGGAGAAGCGGACCAACGAGACGCATCAATCGAAAACGGACCCGGATGCGAAGTTGGCGCGCAAAGGCAAGGGCAAAGAAGCCAAGCTGAGTTACAACGGGAATCTGCTAATAGAGAACCGCAACGGTCTGATCGTGAATACCGAGGTGTTCGAGTCCAACGGAACGGCGGAGCGCGATGCAGCGCTGGTGATGCTGGAACAGATTCAAGGCATCCAACAGGTGACTGTCGGAGGTGACAAGGCATACGACACGGCGGACTTCGTGGCCGAGTGCCGAAACCTAAAGGTCACGCCTCGTGTGGCCCAGAACCTGGAGCGTCCCGGTGGGAGCGCGATTGATGCTCGCACGACACAGCACCCGGGATATGCCATCAGTCAGAGGAAGAGGAAGCGCATTGAAGAGTGCTTCGGTTGGCTGAAGACGATCGCGCTGTTGCGAAAGGTTCGGCATCGTGGAATCTTCAAGGATGGGTCTTTACCTTCGCGGCTGCCGCATACAACCTGGTCCGTATGAGGAATCTGGCAATTCAAGCGACCTAAGCCCAGGTCGCAGTGTGTTCGCAGGCCCGAAAGCAAATCCGCAAGACACCAGCGGATGCAATCAAAAACCTTCCCCGAGTCACAAAATCACAGAGACTGGAGAGAACCCAACTCGCGCCACCCGTTTTTCCGCAGCCTGCTAGCGGTTTACAGGTACTTGTACTTTGAAGATTAAAACGTCCCCTCTGGTTTTTAGGAGTATATTCGTGATTGTTCCTCCGGCGGCCAAAATGAATCGTACGCTATGCGAGATGACTTACAGCGAAGGGAATATCACGTCCGGGAAATGTACTGGCTGCGGACAACTATTCACAGCATCGGCTGGCGCGACAGCCGAGTGCCCGGAGTGGGAATTAGTAGGTGCGTTTGGTGTCCATGAATGTGTTCCTGCCTCATTGCAGTCAGTTCTCTAGATAATTAAAAAACCCCGGCCCTCTTAAACATCGGCAGAAGATGCCGGGGTCGAAGTTCCTGCTCCATCGAGGGACGTTATACCACAGGACAGGCGGCCTTGTATGTTGCCGTTTTCCTTTCCCTGGGCACGTCGGCTCCGATCCACCCTCTTCTGCAAAGGCGACGTAGTTCTCGAGTCTTCCCCCATCCGGAAAATCTTACGTGTTGCTCGGTATCCACGGACCTGAGCTCGAATGGTCCATTCCGGGGAACTGTGATTCGGCTGTACCCGTATCTGCTGACCCGACCGTCAACAACGAACAGACAGCGATATATCACGCATGTTAACTTCCTGCGTTAATCATGGGGCAGTCATCGACGATCCTGGGATCCTAGGATCCCAGGAACTGCTCCCGAGGACGTATCTCATGCCAAACCATCCCAATTTCCAGCTCCCAATGTGCTCCTACTGCGCCGACCCCGTTGAAATCGAAAATGCCAGAACCGACGAAGACGGGAGGGCCATTCATGCGGAATGCTACCTGCTCAGGCTGAAAGCGCAAAGAAGCACTCTCCCCTCGGCAGACTAACAACGACCTCATGATCTTAGGCGGTCGCCGTCCGATTCACGGCCGGCAGATTGCCTCTCTCTGAATGCAGTGAGCAAAATTGACCAGTCTTCATCTTAGCGTCGGGCGTATGGTCGATCTGGCTATGAGGAAAGAACTCAGCGTCCAACAGTCGTTGGCGGTCAGTTGTCCGACCTGCGGTGCTGCACCGGGCGAGAGGTGCGAATTGAGTTCTGGTCAACCCCGCTACGAATCCCACCGTGACCGGCGTGAGATCGCAAAAGATGCGGCGAAAAGAAAATAAGCCGGTGCTTCGATCTCGGCATTGATCTGTTTTGGCCAGTCTTGCGACATCGGCCCGTGCCAGACTCCAGCGAGGCGCAGTATGACGCAATTGAAGATGAGCGTAGCGGACATACTGGAGCGGGAACTCGAACCTACGATCCGAGAATGGTTGAGGCGCGTCAATCTAGTTCCGGACCTGACCAACATTCCCCTGAGCGATGCGGATCGCACGGGCCATCTGCCGAAACTGTGTTGCGAGATCATTTCCCGCCTGCGCCTGGCTGAGGATGTCTGTCCGCCCCCTTCGGTCGCCGCTACCCTGCACGGACAAGTACGGCGTGCGCAGGGTTACTCTGCTCCCATGCTCATTCAGGAGTCGCGCGTGTTTCAGGTCGTTACATTCCGCACCTTAGGTCTTCATTGCGCGGAACTCGATCAGAACCAAGTGCTTTTGGACGTGATGATCATCGCCGACGAGGTCGATGCGCAACTCGTGGAGAGCGTGCGCTGTTTGACGGAAACGACACTGTCTCAGGGTGCAGCCTAGCACCACCCGCCCCAATGGACTGACTCCATCCGGAACAGGTACTGCAGCTCGAAAAACCATCATTCGACGGGAAGCGACGGATGTGCCGGGCGCTTTGTCGTCTCTTTATAGCCATAAGTTAGGGCACGCGGGCATGAATGATATTCTCCGGCAGAGACTCATCTGCCATAATTTCATTGTGTGCGGGCGCTATCGACTTTCGCGGCGAAAGCAAATTCTTGAAGAACAATTCTCTGCCGTCTCGGGGGAATACGAGTGGACTCCGCGCTACAACATCGCTCCCACTCAGCCTGTCCCGATCATCCGCCAGAATCCGAAAGAGTCAATTCGAGAGATGTCTCTCGTCCGCTGGGGACTCATTCCATCGTGGTCGAAAGACTCGTCCGGCGCTGCAAAGATGATTAACGCGAGATCGGAAACAGCGCACACATTGCCAGCATTCCGCGATGCGATGAAGTCTCGCAGGTGTCTGATTCCGGCGGACGGATTTTATGAATGGCAAAAGAAGGGGAAAATAAAGCAGCCATACTGCTTTGAAGTCAATGGTGCCGAGTTGTTCGCCTTCGCTGGGGTCTGGGATCGCTGGAAAGACCCGAGCGGGCAGTGGGTCAAATCCTGCTCAATCTTGACCACGAGCGCGAATGCCATTACCTCACCCGTCCATGACCGTATGCCAGTCATTCTCGACCCAAACGGATATGATTTGTGGCTCGATCCAGGCATGAACAATGTCAGGATTGTGTCCGAATTGTTGAAGCCGTACGACGCTCGAATGATGCGCTGCTATCCCGTAAGCGACAGGATCAATCGTGTAGCTAACGACGATCCGGAATGCTCAAGGCCAGTGGAACTCGTCGCGGTACAGAATGATCACTTCTCGTAGCTGGACCGTGAAGCCGAGGGACAGGTGGGGCAAGAGTTCGAGTGGGATGATGCGAGCGTCTTGCAAGAAATATGGCGAAGACTATCGCGCCAACCTGAAGCGCCGTTGAATCATCTCGTGCGAGCGCACTCCCTTCGTACTGCCAATTGCAATTCAGACCTACAGCGTTGACCTGATGGCCTAAATGAGATAAGAGAGTACGTTCGCTAAGTAACCAATTACGACTGGGGCTTTACGCATCCGTCTCATCCTCAGCAGATTACATATTCGAGATGAACTCAATTCGCTACCACATGGAGAAAAATCGATGAATAAGGATCAGGTTTCTGGCAAAGCTGAACAGGTAGTCGGAAAGGTGAAACAGCGCGTGGGAGAGGCCGTCGGCAGCGACAACCTTGCCAATCAAGGCGTTGTGGACCAAGCCAAAGGTGCAGTAAAAGAAACTTGGGGCAACGCCAAAGATGCTGCCAAACAAGTTCAACAATCGCGTGCGAACGCCACTAGCGAGAAGGCGGATGCGACGCGAGGCAAGATCAGCCAGTCGGTGCAGAACGCAAAAGATAAAGCGAACGAGAAGATCAAGGAAATCAAAAAACGCCATTCCGCCTGATGCTCGATGGTCTCAAATCGGTCCACTCCAGCAAGCCTAAAGGACTAACCATGCAACCATCGCCAGCGGTCGTAACTCCTATTGTCGATCGCCCTACCACCCTTGCCGAACTTCCTGCCAAGAATGAAGCCTACTCTGCCGGAATCTCCTGGGCTGCTGTCATTGGTGGCGCATTTGTATCGGCCTCACTCGCGCTGATTTTGCTGTCGTTGGGCACAGGACTCGGATTTTCTTCTGTGTCGCCATGGTCGAATATGGGTGCGACCGCATCGACGATTGGGAAGGCAGGCATAGCTTGGTTGATCGCCACACAGATCACTGCTTCGGCCATGGGTGGATATCTCGCCGGGCGACTGCGAACGAAATGGGTCAGTGTCCACACGGATGAGGTCTATTTTCGAGATACCGCGCATGGACTTTTGGTATGGGCGTTGGGACTTGTGGTCACGGCAGCATTCTTAGCATCGGCAGCCACTTCTCTGGCGGGCGGGCTGACGCGACGGGGCGCGAATACCACAGCGACGGTTGATGCCGATACGTCAGTCATCGAACCCGACGCCTATGTCATCGATACCTTGTTTCGTTCGAATGGTTCGATTTCGGATCGGAACGACGCTTCAGCTCGGGCTGAGTCGGAGCATATTCTGACTCATGCCATGCGGCAGGGATCTATTCCTTCAGCGGATAAGACATATCTTGCTCAAATGGTGTCGGCTAGAACGGGACTCAACCAATCCGACGCTGAGAACCGAGTCTCCGATGTGTTCGCACAGGTTCAGCTTTCCGCTGAGAACGCGAGGAGATTATTGGCGCACTTGTCATTATGGCTCTTCGTAGCACTGTTGAGCGGAGCGTTTTGTGCGAGTTATGCCGGAACGATCGGCGGCAGACAACGCGATCACGTTGCGGTTTAAAGCGCGTCCAAATTTGAAAGGAGACATGCCATGCGCTCCATAATACTTTTGCTGCTCGGAGTTCCGATTCCAATCGTCATCTTAATAGCCTTGTTAAGCCACTGACGAAAAACGTTTCCCATTGAGGAGAGTAAGCGAACCTTGCCGCCTACCAGTTCTTCATTTCCTAACAGGAGCTTAATATGAAAAGCGTTGGCTTCGTCGGTATCCTTTTGGTCGTGCTCGGATTATTGGCTTTCGTCGTTCCTGTGCCACACAGTGAGAACCATGGTGTGAAGATTGGAGATGCCAAGATCGGTGTTCAGACCCAGACGAGTGAAAAGCTACCCCCGGCTGCTGGTATTATTCTGCTGGTCGGAGGAGTCGTCGCCTTGGCACTTGGCGCACGGAAGTGATCGTACCTGCTACGATGCCGCGCTGTAATACACCCATCGCATTCGCGTGCTTCAATTGCTGTTGATTTATTCAGAAAGCAAAGGACGTTGATGTGTCGCATCTTATGCAGTCTGTGGAAAACTGATCTGTCTTTTTTCCGCTAAAATGCCGTCGGAGGTCATGATGACAACCCCAGCCGCTGCCATCAAAGACGAAGTACGCGTTCTAATCGACATACAAGTCAGAACCTTCGGCCAGCCAGCACCGCTGACCGCTTCTCAACTGAGCGATTTTCATTATCGCTTCAAAAGATTCCATGCGCTGTGCCAAGAATTGAATCGCCTTGGCACGCAGAGCGTTATCGAAGACCGGCTGCGGAACGCGGCATAATCGCACTGCTCGTAACGTGCTTGCAAGTGGTTCCGTGTCTGCGAGCACGAGGCGCATCACCCAGGACAAATCGCATTCCTGCGAACACGCCTGCCCGATGCAAAACCAAACTCCCGAAAGTAGCTGAGAGTTTGAGTTCTTAGAAAATCAAGTCCTGCGTCAGTGGTCGCTATGAGTAGACGGCGATTTTCAAGCTATCGCTGTCTCGCAGTTGGAGAAGATGGTATTTCGCTGATCACCTTTCCATTTGCGTCAAAAATGAGAGGTGCGAGCCTCCGTCCGCCGCGACTTCCATCGAGATTCGCTTCCTGCCGTTAGCGTCCATGATCGAGACCGCCGCCGTGCCATCTCTCTCTCGCCCGACCCATACGCGACGACGGGAGTCGCCAGCCCTCGGATTATCCGTAACCATCAACCCAGCGAACCTGTCCTCTTTGTCATCCATGCCCGCCAATTGCACGATCTGATTTGCCTCGTATTTATCGAATGAAAGACTTCCTCCCGAGTCTTCCACTTCACCTTTCGCATTCTTGCCGCCGCCAAATACCAACCCGCCGTTCTCTGAACCTTCATCGTTGTAGAAAAGCATCCCCGCCTGCGGACGTGGAAACGCTTGTTCCTTGCCCCGCACAATAATTCCGGGCAATCTAGCATGGTTCGATAGGACCATGCGAAGTGTTCCATCCGGCTCAACAATGTTGATTCGCTCTACTTGATCTCTTCGAACGAAGTGGTGTTCGATGACCTGTTAGCCATCAGGATCATGACACCCAAGACGGTGCTCACAAGAACCGAGTATGCAAGGAGAATTTGTTGCCCAGTCTTCCGCATCGTCAGCCTCCAAAGCGATCGAGAACGTTGCTGCATCCTCTTTTTTTTAGCACACCAGAATTGGGGTGGCATAGTTGACGAAATTCCACAGAGGAGAGTTATTTATTTATCAGTTGAAAAATTCCCGCCACTGGTTCGATAAGGCAGTTGCTGAGGCCGGGATTCGGGATTTTCCCTGGCACGATTTGCGCCACCTTCGCCAGTAGACTGGTTATGACCGGGGTGCCGCTTTTAGTCGTCAAAGAACTGATGGGCCACGGAAGTGTAAAAGTTACAGAGCGTTATGCGTATCTCGCCCCGAATTCCCTCCAATATGGGAGTCGAAAAGCTGGATGGGTATAATAATTTCACCGGGGAATTCAATGGGACTACTATCGCTCCTAAAGTCGCCGGTTCCCTGTAAGTTGTTGAGGGCCCGTAGCTCAAACGGACAGAGCATCGGATTTCTAATCCGAGGGTTGCAGGTTCGATTCCTGCCGGGCCTACCAGATTGTCCTATCGAAGTGCCACGTTCGTGCCATTCCCTCAGCGCCCATCCAGAAGTAGAGTTGTCAGTGAGCAGACTTCGGGGGAGGGCTGTTCAAACGGGCGTCCGATGACTCTAAACAGAGTCCGGGCGCTTTCGTTTTTGCTATGATTGCTTCTACGACACTCGAGCCCAATGGCAGTCTTTCAGTACCGCCCAAACGATATCGTGATTCGTACCAAAAATCCTTAGTCTTGATCCTGCAGCTTTCGGCGGGCATCAAGCCCTCGGCGGAACTTTCTTCGGCTTCATCATCTCCCACTCTTTTTCCGTTAGTTCCCGTCCCAGCGCAGTGAACTCGCCGGCACCTTGCAGCCACTCGCCGCCATCCATGGTTACGACTTCGCCGTTGATGTATCCGGAGCCATCGCTGACCAGAAACGCGGCCAAGTTAGCAAACTCTTCTATCGTGCCAAATCGTCCCAGAGGATTTCGTTTCTTCGCCGATTCCTCCAGTTCCGGGCGCGGCAGCAGCCGCGAGAATGCGCCCTCAGTGGGAATTGGCCCGGGCGCGATGGCGTTCATCCGAATTCCCCGATTACCCCACTCGACCGCGAGGCTTCGCGTGAGTGCTTGCACACCGGCTTTTGCCACCGCCGATGGCACTACATATGCCGAGCCCGTCGTCGTATAGGTGGTGGTCACGTTCAAAACTACGCCTCCACGCCCAGCGGCTAGCCAGCGGCGTCCGCAAGCCAAGGTTGTGTGCAGCGTGCCCATCAGGACAATTCCAATCACCGACTGAAACGCTCCCAGCGAAAGTTCTTCGGTGCGCGCCAGGAAATTTCCGGCGGCGTTGTTCATGAGCACATCGAGTGCACCTTCGGCCTCGATGATCTCAATCATCTGTTCGACAGCCGCGGCGTCGCGCACATCGCAGCGACGGGAATGGATCTTGCCGCCTGTGCGTCCGTGCAACTCCTGCTGCGTGGCGAGAAGCACCTCTTCACGGCGCCCGCAAATGTAAACTTCCGCGCCTAGCTCAAGAAACCTCTGCGCTGTAGCCTTGCCTAAGCCGGTGCCGCCGCCGGTAATGAGGATTCGTTTGCCGTGAAGCAGGTCTTGTTGGAACATTGATCCCCCATGAATCAACGGTGATGGTAAATGGACGGTTGGTTGCGCCGTTGAGAGCGACACGGGCAAGGCTTTCTCTACGCGAATGCTGAGTCTCGCTCCAGTGTTTTCATGGCCCAGCGCGCATGCTCCGCAACCACAGGGTCTGAATCCTCGCAAAGTCTCTTCAGCGTCGGAACAAACTTTTCGTTGCCGCTGTTTCCCATCGCGATCACCGCATTCCGCCGCAAGCCAGAAAGTTTGGCGCGCCGAATGGGAGATCCGCGAAACTTCACTTGAAATTCTTCCTGCCGCATTTCAGCCAGCCAGTCGAGCGCCGGATTTACCAGTCCTTCACGTGCTTCGAACTCGGCCGTCGAAGTTACCGGCGCCTTCCGGTTCCAGGGACACACATCTTGACAGATGTCGCATCCGAACACATTCAGTCCCATGCCGGAGCGTAGTTCTTCCGGAATTCTGCCCCGTTTTTCAATCGTCAAATAGGAGATACACAGTCGCGCATCCAGTTCGCCGGGTGCGACAATCGCCTGGGTCGGACAGGCAGTGATGCAGCGTGTACACGTCCCGCAACGGTCGGGTGCCGACATATCAGCGCTGAGGTCATTTTTTATGAGATCAAACGAGCTAAGGATCACGCCCAGAAACAGCCACGATCCAAGTTTCTGGTTGATCACGCAAGTGTTTTTGCCGATCCATCCGATGCCCGCGTACTTGGCATACACCCGCTCGACGAGCGGGCCTGTGTCGACGTAGGAACGAAGTTGCAACCTGCTGTCACCCGGCGGCTCGTTGTCAGTGGAGTCGAGTAGTCCGTGTAACTCCTGTTCCAGTGTCCGCAGGCGGTATAGGACAGCGTCGTGGTAATCTTCACGCGCCCAGGCGTATCGCGAAATCCAACCTCGGCTGGAGTCTTCGAGCGCTTGCGTCGAGTAAGGATAAGCAGTGTTGTAGTTGATGGCACACACGATCACGCTCCGCGCCCAGGGAGCAACTCGGGCCAGCGAGGCGCGCTTCAGTTTGCCCATATCATCACGAGCTTCCAGGTACTTCATTTCGCCGTGCTTCCCGGCAGCGATCCAGCGGGGAAAAATGTGCAACTCGCCGAAGTCGCGGACGGGCGCAATGCCGCAGAGATCAAATCCGGCATCGCGGGCACTCTGCTTGATACGGGTTGGGAGACCTGAAGACAATGGGCAGCGGCCGACGGCTAGTTTAGCCGCTCGGGGTACTCACAGAGGTTACCACTTTCGCAATAGTTCGTCCGGTGGTTTCGGGCTTACCCGCGTGGCTAATGCAGAACACGAGTCGAAAAGCACGAGCAACCGAAACCAAACTACGTAGCGTGCAATTTGAATTGCACACAAACTACCCCGCAACCGCTTCTTCCAGCCGA
>Ga0209221_1000282_pt1 | contig 25111 bp, 21 predicted proteins | sample BlaSpr_A8_Ref_O2_FD_187989 | JGI IMG/M metagenome (GOLD analysis project Ga0209221, IMG submission 187989) | Forest soil microbial communities from Thunder Bay, Ontario, Canada - Black Spruce, Ontario site 2_A8_Ref_O2 (SPAdes) (version 2) | ecosystem: Environmental > Terrestrial > Soil > Boreal...
ATGTAAAGAGCATGGACTGGGTGGCGCGCAAGGCGGCGTTTCACTCCAAGGCCGATACGGAGTTGTTGGGGACAGTGAGAGTCTATTTGGGAGTGCTGCTTGGAATTGGGTGAGTTGTGCAAGCGCGAACGCGGGACTGAAGCGTCGCGCTTCCTCCATCACTCGTCGTTGCGGCGGAGTATAATCATCTGAACTAATTAATTGCTTCATGGCCACTTCACCCAATTCCGTGCCCAAGGTTGTCTCCGCGCTGGCGGCGCGAACGCAGTTTGGGCAAATTATGCGCCGGGCCAGGCTGCAGAATCAGCGATTCATCGTGGATCGGCGGGGCGAACCGCAAGTCGTGATTATGGGCATCAAGGATTTTATCAAGACCATTGCTCCCGAAAAAAAAGTGCTGGCTGCCATCCGTGCGGCGGCGAAAAAAAATGGCACGAATAAGCTAAAGCTCCGCGATATCAATCGTGAGATTCGCGCCCACCGCAAAGAGCAATCGCTCTAGCTTCATGTCAACCATCCGCGTTGTTCTGGATACCAATGTGGTTGTCTCCGCCCACCTGAGCTCCGAAGGGTATGAGCGGAGCGTGCTGGATTTGTCCCTCGCGGGCAAACTGCGCATGTTCGCCTCGGAAGCAATTCTGCGGGAATATGAGAGCGTCTTGCGGCGGCCTAAGTTCCAATTGAATCCTTTGAGCGTCTCGCGTTCGTTGCGACTGCTGAGGGCTGCCGCACAAGTCGTACGTCCTTACCGCCGGCTCAATGTGGCTCACGACCCTGGTGACAACCGCTTTCTGGAATGCGCGGAGGTTTCTGCCGCCGACTATCTGGTCACTGGCAATAAACGTCACTTCCCAGGTCAGTGGCGCCAGACCCTTATTGTGAACGCGCGAGAGTTGCTGGAGTGGACGATTCCCGAAATGCGGTGAGGACTGAGTTGCCCTGAAAAGCGATTCACAAGTCAAACCCAATGGCACGCAAGCATTCCTCCCGGTGACATCCAACCTTTCCATCCACAGCCAGCCTCGCCGATCCTAGCCACGGAGGCACTGTAGCGAAGCCGCTTTTTAGAACAAAAATTGCAGTCTAACTCCCGCGTTTCCAGGATTGTACCCATATATCATTGGATATAAAGATTCGCGCCAAGCTCATTTGCCGGAACCCGCATGCCTATTGGATTTCGCGCATTTGAGGGGGAGGGGGGTACCACCCCTGGCGAGGCAGAATGGGGAATGCTTGACCAGCAGTCCAAAAAAATTCCAACCAGGTTTCAATTTGAGGCTGAAAGAAACTCGAGTATCGCTTGCGGCTCGGGACGCGCGCTGTAATCTTCGTTCGCGGACGCATACAGCACCACCCCATCGCGCCCGACAATGTAGGCCGCCGGGATCGGCAGCTCCCAACTGTCATCCCCATTCACCAGCGGCAGATTGACGAAGGAGCGCTGGTAGATGGATTTTTGCTCGTCCGGGACCCGATAGGTAAGCCCGAACTGGCGGGCGACTCCGTTACCAGGATCGGAGAGCAGAGGGAAACGAAAATGGTGCTGGTCGCGCATAAAGTAAGACTGTTTGACCGTCTGCGGCGAAATCGCGGCGAGGGCCGCACCGCATTCGGCGAGCGCCGCTACGACTAGGTTCATGGCTTCGAGCTGGGCGACACAAAAGGGGCACCAGCGTCCACGGAAGAAGTGCAGCACCAGTTTTCCCTTGGCCAACAGCTCCCCCGACGGCACAAGCTTGCCATCTTGATCCTCAAGTGCGAAGTCCGGAATCTTGGCACCGGCGGAAAGAATGTTCGCGGCAATATTTTTTTCTTTCAGTGCCGCAATAGCCTGGGCGTGGATGGCCTGAGTTTCGACAGGAACGTATTTCGTAATAGCTTCCTGCCGCTCGGCAAGGATTTCGCGCAGCGGCCGAAGGTCAGTATTCTCGCCGGCTTCTTGAAGGGATCGCCATTTCATATGCAAAAGCAGTGGCTCGTGATCAGAAAAACCGGTTTACTAGCCACTCGTCACTGCCTACTGCCTTCTTTACATTCCAGGCAGTTTCATTCCCGCCATGCGCCTTGCAAAACTCGGCTTGCCCATTTGCTTGAACATTTTTTTCATCTGGGCATATTGGCGAAGAAGATTGTTAACTTCCTGAACGGTCGCGCCCGATCCGCGGGCGATGCGTTTGCGGCGGCTGCCATTAATGACTTCATGATGATTGCGCTCGTGACTAGTCATCGAGTTGATGATGGCTTCGACCCGGTTGATCTGTTTCTCGTCTACCTGGTCGGCAGCTTTTTGCAGGCCGGAAAATGGACCGATCGAGGGCAACATCCCCATCAGGTTCTTGATCGAGCCCATCTTCTTTACCTGCCGCAGCTGGTCGCGAAAATCTTCCAGCGAGAAGCCGTCGCCGGTGAGGGCTTTCTTGGCCATCTCCTCGGCTTTTTTCTTGTCGATCTGCGATTCCGCGCGTTCGATCAGCGAAAGAATGTCGCCCATGCCAAGAATGCGGGAGACAATGCGGTCGGGATGAAACGGCTCAAACGCGTCGTATTTTTCCCCGACGCCGATGAACTTGATGGGCTGGCCCGTGACCTGGCGGATGGAAAGCGCAGCGCCGCCGCGGGCATCGCCATCCATCTTGGTGAGCACGACTCCGGTGAGCGAAAGCTTTTTATGAAACTCTTCGGCGGAGCGCACAGCGTCCTGCCCGGTCATAGCGTCGGCGACGAACAAAATCTCGGAAGGATTCAGCAGCTTTTTCAGCGACTGCATCTCGTCCATAAGTTCGTCGTCGATGTGCAGTCGCCCGGCGGTGTCGACGATGAGCACGTCGCACCCGGAGACGATGGCCTCGCGGCGCGCTTCTTTCACTAGGCGCTCGACCGCTTGCGTAAGTTTTTCGGGAGTGTCAGCGTCTCCGACCTGGCCTTCGTAGATTTGCGCCTTGACCGACTGCGCCACGATTTTCAACTGTTCGCGTGCAGCCGGACGATATACGTCAACCGAAACCAACAGCGGACGATGGCCGCCGGTTTTGAACCAATGCGCGAGTTTGCCAGACGTAGTGGTTTTGCCGGAACCTTGCAGTCCGGCCATGAGCACCACTGTAGGCGGCTGCGAGGCGAATTTCATGCGTGCCGTGTCTTTGCCGAGGGTCTCGACCAGTTCGTCGCGCACGATCTTAATAACCTGCTCGCCGGGCGACAGCGCGGTCAGCACTTCCTGGCCCACGGCCTTAGCCTGTATGCGGTCGATTAATTCCTTGACCACTTTGAAGTTGACGTCAGCTTCGAGCAGCGCGAGGCGTATTTCGCGCAGCGCTTCCGCAATGTTTTCTTCGCTAAGCCGCGCCTGCCCGCGCAGGGACTTGAAAGCGCGCTGGAGTTTTTCCTGGAGATTCTCAAACATAGATTCAGATTGATTTTAGCAGGATGGTCAGGATTAGCTGTCGCTGCCGGCTAGGGGTGTAAGGTTTTGGCTTCAGCTTCACAGTGACTCTCCTCGTGCCATCTCTGTCCTCGCAGCCGGAATGTCTTGGGAAACTGACCTTGCCGCAAAGTTTGAACGACCCGAAATCTTTGAACCATGCTCCTTCGGGCACATTCGGCTTAAGGTCGATCCAAATCCGCAAGCGGTTTAAGTCTTCAAGGTTAATGTTGCGTCGCGCATGCGCTCGACGAGATGGTCGCGTATAGCTGCGGGAAGACGCAACCAGCTTTCGATCTGCGGCATCGTTCCTAGGAATCACTCGCCGAATACGAAGCGTCCCAGTTCGTTTCCTAACTGCTTTACTTGCTCGGGATCGCTGGCGGCGCGGAAGCGTTCGGCCAGTTGGAAGAACGCTTTCTCTTTTTGCCGCTCGGCAGCGATGCCTTGTTCAATAAGTTCGACCAGAACGCGGTTTTCGCTAAGCGCGCGTTGCTTGGCGATCGTATCAACTTGCTTTGCTATTCTTGGCGGCAGCGTTACACTGCGCCGGACTTGCCTTGAGCGTTTGCCCTTGGTGGCTGGCATGATGACACCACTTTACACCAAAGTGGTGCGAGCGCCTGATTTCGTTCTATCTGGTGACGGGAAGCCTTTTGTTGCCGGTGGTGATTCCTGCGGCCGTGGTTTCCAGAATTTTGTTGAATGTTTCCCCAGAGGAATTTTCGGTCCATAGGTTAAGATTCAGTCATTGCCGCCGCTGCCATTTCGTTTCGACGGGTCGCACGCCATAATCCGCTGGCGGCGACGGGCTTGGTCCTCGTTGTTATCTTCTTAATCTTCGCGTTGTTCGCTCCCTGGATCGCGCCTCAAGATCCCGCGGCAATTCATCTGCCTATACGATTGGAAGGACCATCGCGCGCGCACTGGTTTGGAACCGACGAACTGGGGCGCGATATTTTCTCTCGCATCGTTTATGGTTCGCGTATTTCCATGCTGGTGGGGAGCTCTGTGGTGATAGCCTCACTCGGCTTGGGCCTCATCATCGGCTCTGCCGCGGGCTATTACGGTGGAATGATCGACCGCTTCGTGAATATCGTCTTGATGAATGCCTTCCTGTCATTCCCCGGAATTCTTTTGGCGATTGCGTTTGTCGCCTTCCGTGGGCCGGGAATTTTTAATCTGGTGTTGGCGCTGTCCTTGGGAGGCTGGGTCGGCTATGCGCGGCTGGTGCGCGGCCAGGTTTTGGCGGCGCGCGAGCGCGAATTCGTGGAAGCGGCGCGGGCGCTGGGCGCCAGCGATCTGCGGATTATTGTGCGGCATATCCTGCCGAATATCATTCAGCCGGTCATCGTTCAGGCGGCAATTGGCATGGCGGGCGCGATTCTAGCCGAAGCTACCATGAGCTTCCTGGGCCTCGGCGTACCGCCTCCCACCGCGAGTTGGGGAGCGATGCTGAACGACGGGCGGGCGCATCTGTTCGACGCCTCACATCTGGTAATCTTTCCTGCCTTGGCCGTGATGCTAGCCGTACTGTCATTTAATTTTATCGGTGACGCGTTGAGGGATTTTCTCGATCCGCGGTCGCGGATTGAGGCGGGGTTGTGAGGCTTCCCGCAGTTTCAATGCGGACTCAACCGGGGCTAAAGCCCTCGGAGTATCTCTCCCATACGCGGCGCTAAAGCGCCGCTCTTCCACGCTTCGCTACGCTTTGATTTGTCCCAACCTCTTGATAAGGCGATGAATGCAATTCTTGACATTTATTTCATATTGCAATATAAATATGTCGATCTGCAATATGACGGTAGGCGAGAAATTACGATACTTGCGGGAGGTGGAGGGGTCGCTGCGCGGGCTGGGCCGGCCGATGACGCAGCAGGAGGTTGTAAGGGCGGTGCGGCAGGAGCAGCGGAAGAGTATTAGCCAGTCGTACTTGTCGCAAATAGAGAGCGGGAAGCGGCCGCATATGACGCAGGCGTCCCGGGCTGTGCTGGCCGGGTTTTTCAAGGTGCATCCCGGATTTCTGGTGGATGACCCGAAGGGTTATCACACGGAGTTGACTTCGCATTTGCGCACGACGGAGGGGCAGTTAGATGTGTGGCTGCTGCAAGGGGCCGAGAAATTCGTTGGCGATCCGGAAGTTAGTGAGGTCCTGATCAAAGCCGCGCGGGAGAAAGATACGCGGAGATGTTTGATTTTGCTGGGCGCGATTTTGGATACGCCGGGATTGGCGGAGCGCTTGCTGGACGCCTTGCAGCCGGAGTTGGCGCGAAATCGACACAGAGCAAATGGACGAAGGAAGGGTTGCTGAAAGGTTATGTCGAAGTGCGAACTGCAGGCGCTGAAGCGCGGCCCGCTTCCGGGATTAACGGCATGTGCCCTTCCCAAGATGTTCTCTAGCAGTCGTAAAGCTAGTTAAAAAGGGGGGTGAGGTTATTGCAGCGCTGAAGCGCTGCGCCACTCAAGAGCGAAAAGATGTAGTTTTCCGGCGCAGGTTGGCAGAAGGGAGGTGAGACAGATGAATTATTCGATGACATGGGCGGATTTTTACTTGATCTGTTTCGCTGTCGGCTTTTGCTTCAGTTTTTTTTCGTTCGTGTTCGGAGGAGCGCGAAGCGGGCGGTTGCATCTACCGCATTTCCACGGGCAGGCAGGGCATGTGCCAACGAACCCCCCGGCGCATGGTCCCATTGGCGCTGGTCACGTTTCGGGTGGAGGCGGCAATGCCAATGCGACTGCGGCACAGAGCGGAGGAGTTTCGCCGTTCAACTTCGTTACATTCACGGCGTTCATGGCGTGGTTTGGTGGCGCCGGATATTTGCTGACGCGGTATTCGGGATTGTGGGTGGGATTTGGCTTGCTGGTATCAGTGGTCTTTGGCCTGGTGGGCGGCGCAACGGTGTTCCTCTTCCTGAGCCGGATTTTGATCTCAGAAGAGGAGAACATGGACCCTGCGGATTACGAGATGGTCGGCGTATTGGGCAAGATTACGAGTTCTATCCGTGAGGGCGGGACGGGCGAGATGGTTTACGCGCAGATGGGAACGCGGCGAGTGTGCGGCGCACGCAGTGAAGACGGCAGCGCCATTGCCAAGGGGACGGAAGTGGTGGTGACGCGGTATGAAAAGGGAATTGCTTATGTGAAGTTGTGGAGCGAGATGTCTGGAGAGGAGTAAGCCGGTTGGAGAGTGGGTGAAGTTGGTTAGAAACACCTCGGGGGCTAAAGTCCTCGCCTCGGCGGGAGGCAATCGCAGCGCTTTAGCGCTGCGCCACCCAAAATCTGGCTGTGGACTGCGGAAGACTAGTGTCATATGCGGCGGTAAATAGGAGCGGCGCTAAATTGCCGGGGCACGCAAATTCGGAGCTGTGACAGGAGGCGTTATGTTCGAAATCTCAAGGATGATGGAAATTTGGATTTTTGTGGGGCTTGGCGTCATGGTCATTCTGTTCCTGATGAGCAGCATGGCGCGGCTGTATCGCAAAGCGGGGCCTCATGAGGCGCTCATTGTTTATGGGCTAGGGGGAACGCGCGTGGTGCAGGGCCACGGCACGCTGGTGCTACCCATGGTGCAGATCTGCAAGGATCTGTCGCTCGAATTGATGTCGTTCGACGTGGCACCGCAACAGGATCTCTATACCAAGCAAGGTGTGGCAGTCACAGTCGAAGCGGTCGCGCAGATCAAGGTGAAGTCCGACCGTGAGTCGGTTTTGACGGCGGCGGAGCAATTCTTAACCAAGACGGATCAAGAACGCGAAGGGCTGATCCGGCTGGTAATGGAAGGGCATTTGCGCGGAATCATCGGGCAACTCACGGTAGAAGAAATCGTGAAGCAGCCAGAAATGGTTTCCGACCGCATGCGCGGAACCTGCGCCGAAGATATGAACAAGATGGGGTTGGAGGTGATCTCGTTCACCATTAAGGAAGTGCGCGACAAGAACGAATACATCACCAACATGGGCAAGCCGGACGTGGCCCGCATCAAGCGCGACGCGGATGTGGCCACGGCGGAAGCGGATCGCGACACGGCAATCAAGCGGGCGCTGGCGCAGCGGGAATCGGCGGTGGCGAAGGCGCAGGCGGATCAGGAACGCGTGCTGGCGGAGACTTTGTCTTTAGCCAAGCAGGCGGAGTCGCAGCGTGATTTGGAAGTGAAGAAGGCGCAATTCCTGGAGGTCACAAAGCGGCAACAGGCGCAGGCCGATAAGGCCTATGACATTCAGACCAACATCATGCAACAGCAGGTGATCGCCGAGCAGGTGAAGGTGCAGCAGATCGAAAAAGAGGCGCAGGTGAAGGTGCAGGAGGCGGAAATCAATCGCCGCGAAAAGGAATTGATTGCGACCGTGCTGAAGCAGGCCGAAATTGAGCGTCAGCGGATTGAGACGCTGGCGGCGGCGGAAAAACAGCGGCTGATTTCCGAGGCGGAGGGCCAGGCTTCGTCGATCCGCGCACAGGGTGAGGCCGAGGCGGAGATCATTTTCAAGAAAGGAGAATCCGAAGCCAAGGCGATGAACGTGAAGGCCGAGGCGTACCAGGAATACAACCAGGCGGCGGTGATCGACCGGCTGTTTACCTGTATGCCGGAGGTGGTAAAGGCGCTGGCCAGCCCGCTTTCTAACGTGGACAAGATCACGATTGTTTCGACGGGGAACGGCGACGCAACTGGGATGAACAAGATCACGGCAGACATGGCGCAGATGGCGGCGCAGGTGCCGGCGCTGTTCGAAACGCTTTCCGGGATGCCGCTGTCGGAACTGCTGGGGAAGGTGAAGCAGTTGGGCGACAACAACAAACCGAAACCGCCGCTGGTGGATGCGTCGAAGAACTGATGGAGAAATTTGCAATTAGGGCGGGGAGACGCGGCGGGGCGCTCGAACTAGGGATCCTTCGACTGCGTGAATGGTTCGCTTCGCGAATCATTCACTCCGCTCAGGATGACAATCATGCAGGGAATCAATAGAAAGCGCGAAGCTTAGAGTTTCAGAAAAGGAGTTGATCATGGCGTTATTAGAGCGGGTTTCCACGTTGGTGCGGGCGAATCTGAACGATCTGATCGATCGCGCGGAGGAGCCGGAGAAGATGATTAAGCAGGTGATTCTCGATATGCAGAATCAGCTGTTGCAGGTGAAAACGCAAGTGGCGATGGCGATTGCGGATCAGCATCTGCTGGAAAAAAAGAGAAAAGAAAATGAAGATAAGATTGCGGAATGGATGCGCAAGGCCGAGCTGGCGGTGGATAAGAAGGAGGACGATCTGGCGCGGGCTTCGCTGCAGCGGGTGGAAAGCTATCGCGAAATGAGCGAGAGCTTCACCCAGCAGGTGTTGGACCAGAAGGCGCAGGTGGAAAATTTAAAATCTGCGCTGCGGCAGTTAGAGCAGAAACTGAGCGAGGCGAAAACCAAGGCAGATCTGCTGATCGCTCAACATCGTCGCGCGCGGGCTATGGGAAAAGCAGCCGAGGCGCATCTCGAGGCAGGAGACGGATCGAAGGCCGCGGCGTTCGACCGGATGAAGCGGAAGGTGGCGCGCTCGGAGGCGTTGAGCGCGGCGAAGGCGGAGATTGCCGGGGAAAATATGGAGGATCGGCTGGCGGCGCTGGAGAAAGGGGATAGGATTGAGCAGCTTCTGGCGGAGTTGAAAGGGAAGCGCGGAGCGTGAGGGACGCTTACATCCATTGACCCCTCGGGGCGCATCTCTGTAGTCTTGCGATAGAATTTTACGTTGTATCCTGTTCTTCATCCCAGGCTCAAGGACAATTCATGAAGGAAGTTGTGATTTTGCTGCTGCTGACGCTCGGCATTGCGGGGTGCGGCTCCACTCCCACCACGGTGACTACCGGCACGGGCGAACTGTGGCAGTCGGCCATGAGCGGGGGTATTGGCGATTCGTCCGGGTTCAGCTTTATTACGGAATTCACGGTGGCTAGTAACGGTGCCTTGACCATTTCCAATTTTCAGCTGGTGAATACTGACAGCTGCTTTGGGGGGGCCGATGTTTCAGAGGATGGAACCTTAAAGCTGACGTTCAATTCGGCGGGTACGGTGACCGGAACTTTTTCATTCACCCTCACATCTGCGGCCGGAGACAAGGTCACGCTTACCAGTACGACCATCACGGGCACTTATGACGATACCAACGACGTCCTGACCGACGGCTCCATCATTGGCACATGGACGTTACTGCCAGGCAGCGACAGCAAGTGCGTAAAGGCCAGCGGCCCGTTTACCATGACAGAAACAACTGGGACGCCCTAGCAGCATTTGCGCCCGCCTCATGAAAACCAGTCGCTGCGGTAGGCAACCCACCAGGCGATGAATAGGATGGGAATGGTGGCGAACAGCCCCCACCAGATGGGCAGTACGAAATCCGCCACCAATCCGAGGATAACGAAAACGATCCAGAAGATTTTCCGCTCCATTATTTAGTCTGGCTCCGTATCGGTTCGGCTGTTTCCGGTTTCCCCGATGCTGAGATTGTAGTTCGGTTTGTAGTATTCTCCGCTAGTCTATATTCTGATCCCGATGTGGGATACGATGTGCGCGCCGCGCTGCCGTCTTCACAAACATGAACGCTAAATATCTCTCTCTTACAATTGTGCTGAGGTCGCTGGTTTCTAGTTCGCTGGTTCTTAGCGCGGCGGCCTTCGGCCAATCGTCCACTCTTCAGACAACTGCTTATGCCGGGCCCCAATCCTCGTCGCAAGGACCGCGGGCTGAGGCGCAACCTGCCCCGCAGGGCGAGGCGGTTTCCTATGCTTCCGTCACGCAACTCAATGGATTGCTGGCCCAGCTGGAGGCAACCTCCAAGGCCGCGCAGGACGATCTGTCCAAACTTCGCATTGAAAAATGGAAGACAGATGCTTCCACGAAGAAGCAGTCTCTGAACGATGTGGATTCCATCCAGCGAAATTTGCAGACTGCGCTGCCCGAGATGATCGTGCAGTTGCGCAACGCCCCGGAAGATATGCCCGCGACCTTCAAGCTCTACCGGAATCTCGATGCGCTCTACGACGTTCTGGGTGGGGTGGTGGAATCGACGGGAGCGTTTGGGTCGAGGGACGATTTTCAATCGCTCTCGAACGATCTGACTGGTTTCGAAGGCACGCGGAAGCAATTGGCCGAGCGCATCAATAATCTGGCGGCATCGAAAGAGCAGGAGATCGTCCGTTTGCGCACCGATTTGAAGACGGCGCAAGCTGCGATTGTCGCTGCGCCTCCAAAAAAAGTGGTTGTGGACGACAACGAGCCCCCGAAGAAGCCGGTGGTTAAGAAAAAACCTGCGCCGAAAAAACCGGCCGCGACCACTCCGGCTACGGCATCGCCGGCCACTACGCCCGCGCAACCGGCGCCGCAGTCCAAGCCGCAGTAGAAACGGCGTCTCTTATCGGCTTTTAGTTTCGTCGGCCCAGTTTGATTGGTCGGAAAGCCGATCGCCGGATCTGCTGTCGCATCAAGATTGCATTCTCAGTTAAGCTTCCTTCATGCAACCACATGGCAGCATCGCCGCAATCATTTTTGGGCTGGTGATCGTGTGGGTGGTGTTTCTCGACGCCTTCGAGACCGTGGTTCTGCCGCGGCGGGTCACCAGGCATTTCAAGCTGACGGCGTGGTTCTACCGGCGCACTTGGGTTCCGTGGAAGTTTATTGCGGCTCACATGCCCCAGGGCAGGCAGCGGGAGAGCTTTCTCGGGTATTTTGGCCCGCTCTCCTTGATCATGTTGCTGGCGTTCTGGGCAACCACCCTGATCTTCGGTTTTGCTCTGGTGCAGCATGGCATTGGCGGCCATGAGCAACTGGGAAGAGAACCCATCACTTTTGGCAGGATTCTCTACCACAGCGGGCAGACTTTTTTCACTCTCGGCTACGGTGACATCCTGCCTATCACGGCGCTGGCGCGCGCCTTGGCCGTGCTCGAAGCCGGCATGGGATTCGCCTTCCTGGGCGTAGTGATCGGCTATCTTCCGGTGGTCTACACCTCATTTTCAAGGCTTGAGATTCAGATATCGATGCTGGATGCGCGCGCCGGATCTCCACCTACGGCGACGGAATTGTGGGTGCGGCTGGCCCGGGCTTCCGACAATCCGGGGATCGATCAGGCCGTGCTGGATGCGATATTGCGCGACTGGGAACGCTGGTCGGCGGAGTTGCTGGAGAGTCATATTTCTTATCCCGTACTCAGTTTTTTTCGATCGCAGCATAGCAATCAATCGTGGCTGAGCGCGCTCGCTACCATTCTTGACGTGACTTCCCTAATCCTCACCGGCATTGAGGGAGTGCATCCTGGACAGGCGAAACTGACATTTGCCATGGCGCGCCATGCGGCAGTGGATCTTGCCCAGGTGGTCAATGCGCGCTACGATCCGACGGCGCCGGAACGTTTGACGGACGAAACGCTTATGTCGTTGTACGAAACGCTCTCGTCGGCCGGACTTAAGTTGCGCCCCGGGGATGAGGCTCGCGCCAAGCTGGATCGATTACGATCGATGTATGAACCCTATCTTCATGCCACCGGGAAGAATCTGATGCTTTCGATCCCAGCCTGGAAGCATCCCGAAAAAATGCGCGACAACTGGCAGGGGGGCCCATGGGATCGCGCCATTCAGGCTAAAGGGTTGGCGGTGCTTGGGCAAAAACCGGCGCATCCGCAAGCCCTTGGGGTGGAGGACCATTTCTAGGCGCAAACGCGCGCTTTTGCTTTCGATCATTAAGTTTTCAATCGTTAGTTTTCAATTAATGAAAAATATTGGCGAGAACGTGGTGCGGATTGAGGCCAAAGCGCTGGGCGCGCTGGCGGACCGCATTGCCGGGCCCATGGCACCGTCCTTTCAGCACGCGGTGGAGTTGATGTTCGGCTGCGCGGGTCGTGTAGTCGTCACAGGGATGGGGAAGAGCGGGCTGATTGCGCGCAAGATCGCTGCGACCCTCAGTTCAACCGGCACACCCGCGTTATATCTGCATCCCGTAGAAGCCCTCCATGGAGATTTAGGAATGGTTGTCCGCGGGGACGTGGTGCTGGCGCTTTCCGCCAGCGGCGAGACGGAGGAGATTCTCGCATTGTTGGCTACAATCAAGCGATTACGTGTGCCGCTGATTGCAATGACAGGGGATGAGATTTGTGCTCCCCTCAAGGACGGAAAGAGCACGACTTCAGTCATACCAGAAATAATCGGAAAGACCACCGCTTCAGCCGTACCAAAGATAACCGGGAAGGGCACGACTTCAGTCGTGCCGAAAAGCGGTCAAAATGAGTCGGGGCTTCATCCCCCGAGGACCGACTGGCCTTCTTCCATGACAGGTATCTCGACTCTAGCCGCAGCAGCCGATGTGGCCCTCGATTGCTCTGTTGACCAGGAGGCTTGCTCCTTAGGTTTGGCGCCGACCGCATCGACGACTACGATGCTTGCCTTGGGAGATGCGCTGGCCGTCACCTTGAGCGAGAAGCGTGGCTTCAAGGAAGAAGACTTCGCCAACCTTCATCCCGGAGGGAAGCTGGGGAAACGGCTGGCGCGGGTGGCGTTGCTGATGCACTCGGGTGAAGCCTTGCCCTGCGTCGGACCAGCGACGAAGATGCCGGACGTAATCTACGAAATGTCCCGGAAGAAACTGGGTATAACCGCGGTAGTGGAGAACGAAAAGCTGGTCGGGATCATCAGCGATGGAGATTTGCGGCGGCTCCTTGAAAAGCGTGGAAAAGACGTGCTCGATCTGACGGCGGAACAAGCGATGACCAAGAATCCCCGCACGATCGCGTCCGGAGAATTTGCCGCAACCGCCCTGGCGTTAATGGAAGAAAAGAAGATTACTTCGCTCATGGTCGTCGATGGAAAAGGGAAGCTGGAGGGAATCGTGCACCTGCACGATCTGTGGAGCACCGAACTGGTGTAGCCAGGGGCTAGAATACGTGTATGTACCACTATGACGCTAAGACCGCTCTGGAAGAATTAACCGAAGATGCAACTTTGCCGAATCCCGTACACGTGCGCGACATGATCCTCCGCAAGCATCCTTCGACCGATAAGGCGCTGGAGTTGAACCGCCTATTCGTGGAATATCAGAAGTTTTTCGGCGAAGCGCAGAAGCTGGGGAAAGAAATCTTGAAGCAGCTGGCGGCGTAGCGCGGTGCTCATGCAGGGACAGCTGCCCTCGGCTGTCCAGCGGGCAAAGCCCGCTCACTTTATTACCGATAGTACAATAACAAATTCGCCCTGGTGAAATAGCGAGCATCCTTCACTCGGTACTCGCTACTCGCAACTCGATACTCAAGAAAACCCTTATGCAACGTTGGTCACAACTCTTCATCCCCACCCTGCGCGAAGCTCCTGCCGACGCGGAAGTCGCCAGCCACAAATTTCTCGTGCGCGCTGGATACATTCGCCAGCTCGCAGCCGGGATTTATTCCTACCTCTTTCTCGGTAACCGCTCCTTCAACAAGATCACGGCCATCGTGCGCCAGGAGATGGATCGCATCGGCCAGGAATTCTATTTGCCGGCGCTGCATCCCAGGGAACTCTGGGAGTCGAGCGGTCGCTGGGAACTGATGGGCGACAACCTTTTCCGTCTCAAAGACCGCAAAGGTGCCGACCTGTGCCTGGGCATGACCGAAGAAGAAGTGATGACCGAGATCGCGCGCAAGGAACTACGCAGCTACAAGCAGTTGCCGCAGATCTGGTACCAGATTGCTCCCAAGTTTCGCGACGAGCCCCGGCCCCGGTCTGGCCTGCTCCGCGTGCGCCAATTCATGATGAAGGATGCCTACTCGTTCGATATCGACGCAGCTGGGCTGGATGTTTCCTACAAAAAACATTACGAGACTTATTGCCGCATCTTTGACCGCTGCGGGCTTAAATACATGGTGGTCGAAGCCGACTCGGGCGCAATGGGCGGAAAGGAATCGCATGAGTTCATGGTGCGAACTTCGGCGGGAGAAGATCAGATCGTCAGCTGCGATGGGTGCAACTACGCGGCAAACCTCGAGAAGGCTACATCGAAACTGGAGGCAGTCGAGGATCTGAAGCCCGAGGGCGATGGCAAGCCGCTCGAAGTGCATACTCCAGGGCAGAAGACGATTGAAGAAGTAGCGCGCTTTCTGGGAGTCTCGCCCAAGAACAAGATCAAGACGCTCGCCCTGATCGCGGAAGAGAAAGACGAAAAAACTGGCAAGACTAAGTCACGCGGAATTGTCGTGCTCATGCGTGGCGATCATCAGTTGAATGAGGCCAAACTCAACGGAGCGATCGGCGGCGCAACTCGCCCCATGGAAGAATCGGAGATCAAGAACCTGTTCCATTCCCCGGCAGGCTACCTCGGGCCCCTAGGAATTGATTGGGCGAAGGATCTAGACGATGTGGCTCGTCCCTACCTTCTCGTGGATAAAGCGCTCGAAGGGCGCGCCAATCTGATTGCCGGCGCGAACAAAGAGGACTACCACGTCAAGAATCTCAGCCCGGGGAAAAATTTTCATCCCTCGGCCTACGCCGATCTACGCGCCGTGACTGCCGCCGAGGCTTGTCCGAGTTGTGGTGCGCCTTTGCGCATCGACACCGCCGTCGAGATCGGCCACATCTTCAAACTCGGCTACCGCTATTCCGAGTCGATGGGCGCGCGCGTGCTCGATAAGAACGGCAAGGAAGTCATGCCGATCATGGGCTGTTACGGCATCGGCATTGAGCGGATTTTGACTGCGGCAGTGGAGCAGAGCAATGACGAGAACGGATTCTGGCTGCCGCCCTCCATTGCGCCCTTTGAAATTGTCGTCTCTCCCACCAACGTGAAAGATGAGAGCCTGCTCAACGCGGCAGTCGACATTGCCGCCCGTTTAGAGGCTGCCGGTTTCGATGTCATTCTCGACGACCGCGACGAGCGCCCCGGAGTCAAGTTCAAGGATGCCGATTTGGTGGGTATCCCCTTTAGAATCACGGTTGGAAAGAAAGTTACCGAAGGTACCGTGGAAGTGGTTATCCGCTCGACCCGCGAAGTGCGCGATGTTACGATTTTGGCGGTAGTGGAACATTTACAAGGAATGCTGCGGGCCTAGGCTGAGTCTTGCGCCAAGGTTGCGGCGCAGGGTCGAACCATGGCAATGATCAAGGCAGTCTTGGGGTTTCTGGTGATTCTCGCCGCGGTTTGGGCCGTGTTTCAAATCGCCCCTCCCATCATGGCCAATTTCAATTTCCAGGATGATCTGAAGAATGTCGCCTTGATGGACAGTGCCAGTCTTCAAAAGACCGACGATGACATCCGCAACGATGTGCTTCGCAGAGCCAAAGAACACGACCTGCCCATCGAACCCAAACAGGTCACAGTACAGCGACTGAATTCCCCCGGTATCGCCGCAGTCTATGTAGCGGCAGACTACTCCGTAACCGTCAACCTCCCAGGCTATTCCTTCAATATGCACTTTAATCCTGACAGCGGAAACAAATAGTCAGTTTTCTCGCCTTTTTTCAGCCAGCATCCGGTTCCTCTATCAAACCGCCCGCTTACCATCTCCACGGCTAAACGGACGTGTGCGCCAGTGACATTCGTAACGTTGCCCTCGAGTTACCTTCCGCCTAATATCGGCCTGAGCGTGAGAGTTTTCTTAAGGCTGTGTGGCCGTTGATATTTGCAAGTTTTCAGATTTCAACTCAAGCCGAAGCTGGAATGTTCCCAAAAATGCACGCAGCGCAATCGCTGGTGCGGAGGCGGTTCATGAAGATGCGAGTTTATGCGGCTCTGATTGTGGCACTGGCCATCATGGCACTCACCGGTTGTGGTCACTACGTCTGCGGCAGCGGTCCAATCCTTAGTGGCAGCAGTTGCACCCCCGGAACACCTGGCCTGAGCACCGGCACTGGCACCAGCACCGCGGCGTCGGCCTTTGTGTTTGTGGCGGATGCTACCGGCGCAAGCGCTACCAGCGGCACCAGTACCACCGGAACAATCGATGGCTACACCCTAAGCACCGGCGCCTCCACGTTCACGGCCACTTCAAGCTATACCGCTCCAATCACTCCGCTTAACGACTCTGGCGTGGGCATGGTGGTTGCTCAGAGCCAATACCTCTACACGGGGTTTGGTTCCACCGATAGCATTTATGGCTGGACTATCAGCGCTGCCGGCAACCTGACCGCAATCAGCGGCAGCCCTTATTCGGCTTCGTTCATGCACGACGTCGGCGAGGGAGTCGACACAACCTCGGTTATCACCAATCCCGCTGGGACGCTGCTGTTCTTCGCAGACACTTTGCAGAGTGAGATTTACGTCTATCAGATTGGCAGCGGCGGAGCTCTTACGGCTGCGTCTGGTTCTCCCTTTAGCGTTGCTCTCCCGCCAGGAAACATGGCGACGGACGGCTTGGGGAAATATCTCTACATCACCGAGACAACCACCAATCATACTGGTTCGAAGATCGCGGCTTATGCAATCGGCAGCAGCGGAACGCTCACTGCCGTGACCGGCAGTCCGTTTGTCTATCCCATGTGGCAAGTGCAAGGCGAGCCAACCGGGAAATTTCTGATTGGAACCAGCGGTCACAGCCTTGCGGTGAACGGCACGGATGATGACAATCTATATGTTTTCAGCATCGGTCAGTCTGGCTCGGCGGCGGGTGCACTTACCCCGGTATCAGGTTCGCCGTTCGTCACCACATCCTCTCCCTTTAACATCGCCGTGCAGCAAAATTCTGGCGGGAATCTGGTCTATACCTTCGGACTGGAGGATTCCGACCTGGGGTTCAATCCCGCGGAAGGCTATGAGATAAGCTCAACCGGAAGTCTTACTGCTGTAAGCGGATCACCTTTTACCAGCGTCGCGCTTGGAACCCTCGCGGACTTCGACCAGAGCGGGGCTTATCTCTTCGTATACGGTGCGGTCGAAAACTCAGGCACCAACGTTGTTACTTATCAGATGAGCGCCATTGATGTCGCATCCGGTGGCGCGCTTACTCAACCAACCACCACCTTGACCTTGGCCTCAGGCGGATTCTTTGCGGTGACCGATGCTCAATAAAAGACGCTGAGCGTCATGAAGCGTCAGCAGCAGTTTCGCTTGCGCCGTATTGCAAAATGAGGGACCCGCGACAATGGGTCCCTTTTTATTTCTCCCGATGACGGTACAATAAGGCAAACACTCTTCGGCGAACTGGCCACGGTTAGGAGAATGATCGCAGGAGCTTATCGCAGGGCTCCCTTGCGCACCCTTTGCCGGAGAATCAAGGGGCGCTGAAACCTTTTCTTGTGCCCCGCCGTCTGAATAGAAGACGGGTTTTTCGGCAAGGTCATAGGTCAGAAGTACAGGTCTAGGCTATAACTCGGGCTTACAAACCAAAGTGGCGATCAAAATCAAGATTCCGAAAAGTAAAGGTAAAGCCGGCAAGACCAGCGCCGCATTTCCGCGCGATCCCGTGCTGCGCGCCGCGCTCATCGTCTTTCTAGCCGGAGCCGTGGGCCTGGGCACGTTTTTCTGCTACTTCTACGTCAAATACGACCGCATCATCGCGCAGCGCTTCCGCACTCCGGTCTTCAGCAACTCCGCAAAAATCTATGCCATCCCGCGCACCTTGCGCGACGGTGACAAGGCCGACGCCAAAGAAGTTGCCGAGAGCCTGCGCCGCGCCGGATATTCCGACAAACCGGGCGAATCGCAGCTCGGCACCTTTCAGCTGATGTCGGGCGGAATCGAAATTACTCCCGGCCCCGAGTCCTATCACAGTCCCGAAGAAGCCAGCATTACTTTCGAGGGTGGCCGCGTCGAACGCATCACCAGCAAGGGCAACGAACTCTCGGCCTACGAACTGGAGCCGCAGTTGGTCACAGCGTTATTCGACTCCGAGCAGCGTTCCAAACGCGAGATAGTCAAGTACAACGACATTCCCAAAGTCATGGTGGATGCCGTCATGGCGATCGAAGACCGCAGGTTCTTCGAGCATAGTGGAGTGAATTTCATCCGCATGTTCGAGGCGGGATGGGTCGATCTGATACGCCAGCGCCACGAGCAGGGTGGATCGACCATCACCATGCAGCTTTCCCGCGGATTCTTTCTCACCCCGGAAAAAACCGTCCGCCGCAAATTGATCGAGATGCTGATTGCCGAGGAACTGGAACAGAAGTTCAGCAAACAGCAGATCTTTGAGTTTTATAGCAATTGGGTGAACCTGGGTCAGCGCGGCTCATTCGCCATCAGCGGCTTCGCCGAGGCCTCGCGCGCCTACTTTAATAAAGACTTGAAAGATATCACCCTGCCGGAAGCCGCGCTGCTCGCGGGAATCATCCAGGGCCCCAGCCGTCTGTCGCCCTATCGTCATCCCGAACGGGCTCTCGAACGCAGAAACCTCGTCCTCGATTCCATGGTCGATACCCATTCCATCACCCGCGAGCAAGCCGAAAAAGCCAAGGCTGCGCCCTTGAAGCTTGCGCCGCCGAACGTGGAAGCCAGCGACGCGCCCTATTTCGTTGACATGGTGCGCGACACGCTGATCAACAAGTTCAGCGAGCATGATTTCAATGATCAGTCTTACCGCATATACACGACGCTCGATCCCGATTTGCAAAAAGCCGCCGCCCAAGCCGTCGAAACCGGAATCAAGCTGGTCGATGCGCAGGTCGAAAAACTGCGCACCAAGCGGGTGAAGGTCGGCAAGAAAATCGAGACGCACGTTCTTCCCGGCCCACAGGCGCAGGTAGCGATGGTCGTTCTCGACCCGCACACCGGAGCTGTCCTGGCCTTGGTCGGCGGCCGCGATTACGGCTTCAGCCAGTTGAACCACGCCGTTTCGAAGCGCCCAACTGGTTCCATCTTCAAGCCTTTTGTCTACGCCACTGCAATGAATACCGCGGTCGATGGATCGCAGACCGTCATCACTCCCGCTTCCACCGTAACGGACGCGCCTACCAGCTTCGCCTACGGAGATCAGATCTACGAGCCCCGCAACTACAAAGAGGAGTACCACGGCGACGTCACCCTGCGCTACGCGCTGGCCATGTCGCTCAACAACGCCACCGTCAAGCTCGCCGAAGAAGTTGGCTATGACAAAGTCGCCGATCTGGCGAAATCGGCAGGAATCACTTCCGTGAAGCCTACGCCGGCTATGGCGCTGGGTTCCTATGATGCTACGCCGCTCGATATGGCCGCGGCCTATACCAGCTTCGCCAACAACGGTGAGCGCCTCTCGCCCATTCTGGTGAACTCAGTCCGCAACGCCAAGGGCGACGTCATTTCGAATTTCAAAACCGACCAGCGTCAGGTCCTCGATCCCCGCATCGCCTACGTCATGACCAACATGATGGAAGGCGTCATTAACAACGGCTTGGGCTATACCGCCGTCCGCTTGCGTGGATTTACTTTACCCGCCGCTGGCAAAACCGGCAGCTCGCACGATGGCTGGTTCGCAGGATATACCTCCAATCTGTTATGCATCGTCTGGGTGGGTTACGACGACTACAGCGATCTTCGCTTAACCGGCGCGCAAACCGCCGGGCCTATCTGGGCCGATTTCATGAAGAAGGCCTCGCTGCTCCCGCAATACAGCGACATGAAGCCTTTTGCCCAGCCCCCCGGCGTCGTCGACGTACAACTGGATAAACTCACCAACCGCCTGGCGACGGCGGCCTGTCCCGACGATTACGTCTCGGCTTTCATCGTCGGCACTGAGCCCCGCGAAACCTGTGACCAGCAAACCGGCGTAGGCGGAGTATTCTCGCGAATCTTCGGAGGGGCGAAAGCTTTGCCTCCGGTTCCTCCCACCACCAACGGACCCGTAGGTCAAACCTTCACCAACCAGCCCGCAAATCGTCCCACCCCGACGAACGCCCAGAGCACTCAAGACCCAAATAACCCGGACGCCAAAAAGAAAAAAGGTTTCTTCGGCAAAATCGCCGGCATTTTCAAAGACGACAAATCCTCGACTCCTCCCCCTCAGCCCTCAGCCCCTCAGCCCGCCCCCCAATGATCAAGAAGAGCGAATATGGGTGCCCCATTTCTCGCGTCCTTTGCGAGAACTGGGGATTCGCGAATATTCCCAATTTACACCTCGTGCTCGAACTCAACCCTCGGGGAAAGATGTCCAGGCGACGCTCTACAAGCCCCGAAACACGGGAAACGAGTCCCGGGGGGTGACCCTCAAAAACCTTCCACAATCCCCTGTGACATCCAACCTTGCCCCCGCACTCCAAACCGCGTAATCCTAGTCGAGGCAGTGACGGTCGGATCACCCCAAAACGCCCGGCGCTAACTCCCTCGTTTCAAAGAACTTTATATCTAAGTCCTTTGAAAAAGGTACTTTACCGACAATTTTCCGCTAAGTGGATGATTTCACACATTTTCGAAAAAGGGGGGAGGGGAGGGTATCCGTGATTCTCGCCTCCTGGCGTCCTCTCCGAGACCGACACGGAAACTTTATTTTGGGTAGCGAATTCACCGGCCCGGGTCGGCATGGCGGGCACGCCCAAGGAAACAAATTTCTTTCGCCGTCGGCCGAAAACTGTGGCAAAATGGGCTCGTTACAAACTGGGTCGCTTTTGGGGGGTACGTATGTCCTGCCGGAACGCCTGCCTGCTGCTTCTGCTCAGTTGTGTTCTTCTCATTTCTTCCACCGCCGCGCTGGCACAAGCTTCTCTAGCGGAACAAGTGCAGATTGCGCCGCCTCTGCCTCTAGTGCGTGGCGTCGATCCTCCCGCACCCGATGCCACCGCAGATCAGCTCGAGCGGCAAGCCGACGAGCTGCGTTCCGACAAGCTGTATCTGGATGCGCTCGACTATTACCATGCCGCGCTGAATCGCAAACAGAATGATGCGCGACTGCTCAATAAGATTGGCATTACGGAACTGATGATCCAGCGCTACAAAGAGGCGAAAAAATCATTCGAGCGCTCTATACATGCCAACCGCCAATACGCCGACGCCTACAACAATCTTGGCGTGATTTATTACGAAGTTAAAAAGTACGGTCCCGCGGTTAAGCAGTATGAGAAGGCGATTCAGATCGATCACGACTCGGCATCGTTTTACAACAATCTGGGTGCGGCATATTTCTCCAGGCGCCAGTTCGATCCGGCCGTGGCCGCATACCAGCATGCGCTGGAGCTTGACCCCGATGTCTTTACCAGAACTTCGCGTGGAGGCGTGCAGGCGCAGTTGCCAAGTCCGGAAGATCGCGCCCGCTACGACTATACCGTGGCCAAGCTTTACGCCAAGATGGGGTTCTCGGATCAGTCGCTCGAATATCTGAGAAAGGCCATGGAAAACGGTTACAAAGATCTTAAGAGCGTTTACAAGGACGTGGAATTTGCGCAGCTCCGCAAGAGCCCTAAATTTACCGAGCTGATGGCATCCGCCGCGCCGGTGATTTCGGCGAACTAGATCAATTCGACCGCTGCGGTGCGCACCAAAACGCACAGCAAAAATTTCTACGAAGTTTTACGAAACTAGACGCAACTTCGGCGCTTCGTGCGGTTTAATAATGGAAATGCTCCTGAAAACGACAGGGTGAGTAGGGAGAGTCGTAAACCCGCCGGATGCTGACCCGAGCACGCCCCAAGCAAGCATCCGGCGGGCTTTTTCTTTGGCTGCCCCGCAGCGAACATTTTACGAAACATCGTCTCTTAGCTAAAATGAACTCATGCAGTCCCCTCCTTCCTCTTTGGCTTGGGCGCACCCTCTGGTTGCCGAGTGGTTTGTGCAGCGCTTCGCCACACCCACCGAACCGCAGGAGCAGGGATGGCCCCACATCCTCGCTGGCCGCCCCACTCTTATCTCCGCCCCCACCGGCTCGGGCAAGACGCTGGCTGCATTTCTCGCTTGCATCGACCGGCTGGTAAGGAAGGCTCTGGCGGGGAATCTCGCGGATCGCACCGAGGTTCTCTACGTCTCTCCCTTGAAGGCGCTGGGCAACGATATTCAGAAAAACCTGGAAGTCCCGTTGGGAGAAATTCTCGCGATGGCGGGCGAGCGCGGCTTGCTGATGCCCGAGATTCGCACGGCGGTCCGCACCGGCGACACGCTCATGCACGAGCGGCGCGCCATGCTGAAACGGCCTCCGCATATTCTGGTCACCACGCCGGAGTCGCTTTACATCCTGCTGACTGCGGATAAGAGCCGGGCGATTCTGCGCGACGTGGAGACGGTGATCGTCGACGAGATTCACGCCGTGGCCGACGATAAACGCGGGGCTCATTTAACGCTGTCGCTGGAAAGATTGGACGCGCTGACGTACCAGCGGCCCGTGCGCATTGGCCTCTCCGCCACGCAGAAGCCGATTGAGGAAGTAGCGCGATTTCTGACTGGGAGCACCGATCCCGAAAACTCGCGGCAAGACGCAGTCATCGTTAACGTTGGCCACAAGCGCAAGCTCGATATGGCGGTGGAAGTCCCGCAAATGCCGCTGGGTCCAGTGGCTTCGAATGAAATGTGGGACGAGGTTTACAACCGGCTCGTGACGCTGGTCGAGCAGCATCGCTCGACACTGATATTCGTGAATACGCGGCGCATGGCGGAACGGCTGGCGCATCATCTGGGCGAGCGCATAGGAGAAGAAAATGTTGCGGCGCATCACGGCAGTTTGTCGCGGAAACTGCGATTGACCGCGGAGAAGAAACTGAAAGAAGGCCAGGTGCGGGTGCTGGTGGCGACGGCATCGCTCGAACTGGGAATTGATGTGGGCACCGTGGATCTGGTGGTGCAGATTAATTCTCCGCGCTCCATTGCCGTGACGCTGCAGCGCGTGGGGCGCTCAGGACACTGGCGTGGCGCGGTTCCCAAGGGAAGACTATTTGCCACGACTCGCGACGACTTATTGGAATGTGCCGCGTTAGTGCGCGCGATACGGCAGGGCGATCTGGATCGGCTGATGATTCCGGAATCTTCGCTGGATGTGCTGGCGCAGCAGATCGTGGCGGCGTGCGCGGCGGAAGAGTGGGATGAAGAAGCGATGTTTGCTCTGGCGCGGCGCGCTTATCCGTACCGCAATCTGACGCGCGCCACTTTCGACTCCGTTCTTGAAATGCTTTCCGAAGGTATTGCCGCCCGCCGTGGACGATATGGCGCCTACGTCCACCGTGATCGAGTGAACGGCAAACTGCGGGCACGGCGCGGGGCACGGCTGGCAGCGATCACGAGTGGAGGCGCGATTCCGGACAATTCTCTTTACGCCGTGGTGGCGGAGCCCGACGGATTGGTAGTGGGCACGGTCGACGAAGATTTTGCAGTGGAGAGCAATCGCGGCGACATCATGCTGCTGGGCAATACTTCGTGGATGATTCGGCGCATTGAGACCAACGCCGGACGCGTGCTGGTGCAGGATGCGCATGGAGCGCCACCGAGCGTGCCCTTCTGGCGGGGCGAAGCTCCGGCACGAACGGAAGAACTCTCCGAGCATATCGGGAAGTTGCGAGAAGAAATCAGCGAGATGCTGCCGAAGACTTCTCCGGTTGGTTTTTCGGCGACGCAGCCGGATGTGGCTGCGGCGGTGGGGTGGTTGAAAGATGAGTGCGGTCTGGACGATTCCGGCGCGGAGCAGGCCATCGAATATGTCTTGCAGGGCAGGGCAGTGCTGGGAGCGGTTCCTACCCAGACCACGGTGATCGCTGAGCGATTCTTCGATGAAGGCGGCGGGATGCAGTTGGTGATCCATTCGCCATTCGGCGGAAGAATCAATAAGGCGTGGGGATTGGCTTTGCGCAAGCGTTTCTGCGTGGGTTTCAATTTTGAGTTGCAAGCGGCGGCTACTGACAACGGTCTCAATATCGCGCTTGCGGAACAGCATAGCTTTCCACTCGCAGATGTTTTCAATTTCCTGCAAGCCGCGACGGTGCAGCCGATTCTGGAGCAGGCTGCGCTGGATTCTCCGATCTTCGCTACGCGCTGGCGATGGGACGCAAACCGTGCCCTGGCTCTGCTGCGCTTTCAAAACGGAAAAAAGGTTCCGCCGCAAATTCAGCGGATGCGTTCCGACGATCTGCTGGCTTCAGTATTTCCCGACGCCGCAGCCTGCTTCGAGAACATTCAAGGTGAGCGGCATATTCCGGATCATCCGCTAGTCGGTGAGGTCATGAAAGATGTGCTCACCGAAGCCTTGGACATCGATGGATTGAAGAACCTGCTCAGCGGACTGGCAGATGGTCGAATTCGTTGCATAGCCGTCGATACACCGGTGCCGTCGCAGTTTTCGCACGAAATCCTGAATGCGAATCCCTACGCTTATTTGGATGACGCTCCACTTGAGGAGCGGCGGGCGCGCGCGGTTCAGATGCGGCGGATGCTGCCGGAATCGGTGCTGGAAGAGGTGGGTGGACTTGATCCGGCGGCGATTGCCCAGGTGCGGGAAGAAGCTTGGCCCGATGTGCGCGACGCGGATGAATTGCACGATGTGCTGCATACGCTGGTGGCGCTGCCGGAAGCGAGCGCAAGTTATGGAAGCGGGCAATGGCAATACTTTTTTGAACGGTTGATCCAGGAAGGCCGGGCGACGATCGCTGAATTTAAGGGCCGCAAGTACTGGGTCGCTGCGGAGCGCGTCAAGCTATTTTCTATGCTGTTTCCTGACGCGGGATTCTTGCGGCCCATCTCTCAGCTTGAGGGATCAGCTCCAAGTCACGACGATGCTTTGCTGACGCTGGTCACGGGTTGGATGTCGCACCAGGGGCCGACTACGGCGGGGCAGTTGGGTGGGAGCTTGGGTGTCGCGGAGTCTGACATTGCTAGCGCCTTGCTTCGGATG
>Ga0209221_1000284_pt1 | contig 25093 bp, 17 predicted proteins | sample BlaSpr_A8_Ref_O2_FD_187989 | JGI IMG/M metagenome (GOLD analysis project Ga0209221, IMG submission 187989) | Forest soil microbial communities from Thunder Bay, Ontario, Canada - Black Spruce, Ontario site 2_A8_Ref_O2 (SPAdes) (version 2) | ecosystem: Environmental > Terrestrial > Soil > Boreal...
GAGGGTCTGGGCAGCTTCGCAGCGATTCGGAAACTACCGACGTTTTCAAGCGACAACAAAACGATCACCCCGGATTCTGCCGTGGTGCTTACGCTCAAGGTGATTTTTCCTAACTATGGACTGCCTTTGCAGGAACAAGGGAACCTCGGCCGCGCCCAACTCCTCACGACTTCTTTCCGCGACTACGAACGCCAGATTCGCGCGCAGATGACCGAGATGTTTTCCGCTTCCGGGTTCGACGCCTCTCGCGACATCGCCGGCATTGTTCTCAATCGTTGGGGACATGCTTACGTCAGTCCGCAACCAGGGTTCTTTTTCGGGAAAGACGGCAATCCCGCGCCACGTACGATTCTGCGCGCTGCGCCATTCGGACGAATCGCATTCGCCAATACTGATTTGTCCGGCACGCCCGACCATCGTACTGCTATCGGAGAAGCGCATCGCGCGGTGAGCCAATTGCTCGATCAAGTGCTTATCTAGCAACTGGATTCACTGGAAGGCTTGGATCGGTGGGAAAATATCCCTGTTCTTAAACCTACTGCAAAAGTGGGCGCCTTTTTACATTGAGCGTTATGGCGATGTTACGCCAACAACCGCATGACTCGGGGTGCTCCGGCTCATAAGCCAAACGGTTGCCTTCCTGGTGGGAGACATTTGCAGTTTGACAGGGCAACGATCTTCAAACATACTCTTGCGCGACGTCGGGGTGCTTTTGCCGCGTCACGCGATCACACCGGGGCGGACCCCGCGGGCTAGGTTCACAGCTTTTCAAAGACAAACTGCGACGAGGACTCAGCGCACGAAGATGACTCTCTACTGCGCCAACCCCACCTGCGCCAAAAGTCTCTGGAACCGTGGATCACCGCGTAGTGGGTCGTACACCGGATCAACCTTGAGTGCTGTCAGACCATTCGAATGTTGCGCGTAGGCTTTTTCCAGCCACACGAGTGTCTGCTCGTTGTCGCCCACTCCAGCGTATGCTTCCACCATCACGATCGGGTCCATAGGCTGGTGCTGGTTTACCTGTAGCAGCTTTTTAATCTGTTGCCCCGCCTCATCGAGCCGCCCGGCGCGGCCATACACATACGCCCGGTTCGCCAGGTACCAGCGGCCATCGTACTGCCCATGGTCCTCGATAACCGCCTCCGCCTCGGCAAACATTCCTTTTTGCACGTACGGTTCGAAAATCAGCGCCGCGCGCGAGAAGTTAGGATCCATTTCTCGAACCACTTTGAACTGTGCGATGGCCCGGTCGTATTGCCGGGAATAATAAAGTGTGGCTCCGTAGTCGGAGGCGATAATCAGCGACAGCGGATCGAGTTGCCGGGCACGTTCGCTTTCGCGGAAAGCCTCATCGAAACGCCCTCGCCAGGCCAGGTGCTCGGCGTACCAATGGTGGCCGGTGGCATAGCTCGGGTTCAGCTCAATTGCCCGTTTGAATTCCTTCTCCGCGGTCTGCCAGTCATAGTCATGGTTTTGGACAATCAGAGCCAGAGCAGCGTGAGCCTCCGGCAGCCGGTCGTTAAGCTGTAGGGAGCGCATAGCTGCCGCACGCGCCTGCGCGGCAAATTCGGCCGGCGGAGACCCACTGTAAGCCCCCCACAAAGCGTAGCCGACCGCCAAACCAGCATAGGACCGCGCGTCGGTGGGATCTTTCTGAACGGCCTGCTGAAAATATCCGATGGCCTGCTGGAATCCGTCCCCGGTTCGCTTGTTCCAGAAATACAGTCCCTTCAGATATAGGTTATAGGCTTCGAAAGCCTGCGGCGAGAGTGCGGGTTGAACCGTTGGCGCGATCGCCTTATGCTCTCCCAGAGCCCTCTGGATCTCCGCGGAGATCTCCCTGGCAATCTCGTTCTGAACTACCAATACGTCAGCAGCTTTGCCATCGTACTGGCGAGCCATGAGGTGGGTCTGGTCGCGCATTTGAATGAGCTGGGCGGCAATTCGTATGTTTTCGCCGTCGCGCCTCACGCTTCCTTCGAGCACGTATTCCACGCCGAGCTCACGTGCGATTTGCGAGAGCTTTTCCGGACTGTGCTTGTAGTGCATCACGGACGTGCGCGCAATCACGCCCATCCGCTCAGGATCGAGCCCGCCCAACTGCGTGATCATTTCCTCCGTCATGCCGTCGCTAAAGTACTCCTGACTGGCGTCTCCAGTCAGGTTGTCGAAGGGCAGAACCGCCAGCATCGTCCGTCCCGCAGAAGGCGAGGACCCGCCGCGAAACCCACCTGATCGAGGATACAAAGCCACCATCAATATCGCGACACTTGCCGCCGCCAGCAGCAGTACGCCAAGCATCCGCTTGCGCACTCGTAGAAAACCGTTTTTGGCTTCCTCACTCGCAGGAGGATTCATCGCCGCTATCGCCGGCTCCTCCTCTGCTTGATCGCCCGGCGTAATCACCGGAGCTATGAAACGGTATCCTTTGCCCGTAATCGTTTGAATGAAACGCGGCTGTTCCGCGTTGTCCTTCAGCGCCTGCCGGATTTTCCGGATGGCTCCATTGATGGCGTTGTCAGTGTCGAGATAGACATCCTTGCCCCAAATCTTTTCCACGATTTGTTCGCGGCTTACCACCTCGCCCCATTGCTTCACCAGAAAGATAAGAACTTCCATGGGGATACGCTCAATTTTGAGCATCCGACCCGAGCGCCACAGTTGGCCGGCGCTCAAATCGAGTTCAAAATCGCCCCCAAATCGCAGCCACTCTTTCAGTTTGGTTGGTTCCATTTAGGAAAGCCGGCCCCGAATGTTTGGCGACATTCTACCCCGCTTCGTGGATTTCGCAGCATCCTCATTGTCCTCAGTAGGTTACAAGCACATGAAAAGCAAGATGCGCGACAGCCGCCCGCTATTGTTCATAGGATCTCAGCTCAGGCATGATCCCGCCGCCTAAGCCTTGGGCCGCGAGCCAGCGATTGAAAATTGGACTCGCAATCGGGATTGGGCCGAACCCGCAGAATTTCTTAAGCAAAGAACTCAAAAATCTAAACGGAGAATAGCGATGAAAAGCCCCACGCTCCAGCTACTGCCACTACTGGTGGTTGCGCTGTCCGCGCTCGCCACGCACCCAGCATCTGCGCAAGTTTCGCTCTCTAATCTTGCCTCCACAAGTTTCAAGCCGTATACGGCTGGGGCTGTTAAGAGCGGCGAGGCGGTAATGATGGGGCACTATAACTCCGGTCAGATGCTGCGTCTGACCTTGGGCCTGCAGCCACCTCACGTGGTGGAGGAGCAGGAGTTCCTGCAACAGTTGCAGATAAAGGGCAAAGGCGGATTTCACAAGTTCCTTAGCGCCGAGGAATGGACGAATCGTTTCGATCCTTCAGTCGAAGACGAGCAGGCCGTCGTGGATTGGGCTACGTCCCAAGGGCTCACGATTACCCACCGTTTCCCCAACCGGCTGATTGTCGACGTGGAGGGCACGGTGAGCACGATCGAGAAAGCGTTCAATGTCACCATGAACAGCTATCAACTCGGGACAAAGACGTTTTTCTCCAATGATCGCGACCCGGAAATTCCTTCGAGCCTGATCGGCATCGTTCACTCTGTGGGTGGTCTCCAAAACCTCCAAGTGATGCAGCCAGCGAATAAAAGCGTCAAGGAACCTACATTTCCCGACTACTCGCCCGGACCGGCAGTCAGCCGGGGACAAGCCGAGAGCAAGAACGGTGATCGCTCGAAGCTGCCTGAAGGGCTGAAGAAGTCTGCCTCGCAGTCGTCGCAGGCAACCGGCGGTCCTAACTACACGACCGGCGCACCTTACGACCCGGCGGACATGTACAGCACGGCGGGGTATAGCGCATACGCACTCTACAACCGGGGATACTGCTGCAACCCGACGGGCAACTCTGGAGTCACGCCTCCTCAGACCTCGATTGCCATTGCCACCTCTGGCAGCCAGCAGACGAGCGACATGGTCGGGTTCCAGAGTTATTTTCCCTATTTGGCCTACCATTTTCAGGAGTACTACATTGACGGGACACCGACGTGCTGCGACGGTGAAGGAACGATGGACATGGAATGGTCGACAGCCATGGCCAACAGCTTTGGTTCGTATGTGAACACGGCGATGGTTTACATGTATGACGGTGTTAACAGCGGATTCGGAACTTTTAACGACATCTACAACACCATGCTGACGGACGGCTACGCGCGCAACTTCAGCACCAGTTGGGGCTGGGTCGACGCTACGTTAGATGGAGGCGACATGGACACCGCCGACGCCATTTTCAGCTCGATGATCGGGCAAGGATGGACGTTGACTGCGGCTTCCGGCGACGGAGGAGCGAGCTACAGTTGCCAGGATTTCGATTCGGTCAGTTTCCCGGCCTCAGACCCAAACGTGGTGGCGGCGGGAGGCGCGACGTTGTATATGTCTGGAGGTCCGCCGCCAACCTTCGACTCTATCTACGCCTGGAGTGGCGGGCCGGATGGGTGTTCCACCAACGACGGGGGCAGTACGGGGGGTTTCAGCAACTATTGGACAGAGCCGAGCTATCAGAGCGGACTTCCCGCCCGCGGCGTCCCTGACATCGCTCTCAACGCTGATTGGTATAACACCCCGCAGTACTTGTACTTTAATGGCGGCCTGGGGGGAAACGGAGGTACCAGCATCGTCGCGCCGGAGACGGTCGGTTTCTTCGCCCAGGAAAATGCCTACCTTCTCGCCTTGGGCGACATCTGCGGCAGCAGCGGCACGGATGCTTGCTCGCCCATGGGAGCCGTGAATCCCATTTTGTACCGTGTGGGCTATGACAACTATGACACGCACTATCCGTTTTATGACATAACGTCGGGCTGCAACAGCAACAATATAACTACAGCAGACGGCTTGGGGTATTACTGCGCGGGGGCTGGCTGGGATGCGGTTACAGGTTGGGGAGCCTATAACTTCCTTCAACTGGCTTGGGCCATCAACTGGAATATCGTGCCGGGCGACACAATTCCCGTCGTGAGTTTCAGTGGACCGCCGACCGGAGCGTGGTACAACTCCGACCAGGAAGTGAGCTGGACCATTAGCGCGCCTCCGGCGAATAGTTACCCGTCAGAGGGATTAGCCGGATTCTCGCAGGAGTGGGACGCTGATCCGGGGAACCCGACCAGTGAGCCGTCTCCGGCCTATAGCGGCTTCCCGAGTACTCCCTACAACTCCTTCTACGACGGTCCGCAATATACCGGTGCGAGTGGATGCCTGGATATAACGGCAGCTGTCTGCGCCTACGGTGGAGGCGGCGGCCAGGGGATGCATACCGTTAACGTCCGGGCGTGGGGGAATGAAGGGGAAAATGGCGGCGACTATACTTATGGGCCGATCGGCTACGACACTATTTCTCCCGTAACAACAGTGGCGCTGAGCGGCACCAAAGTCAGCGGCACAACCTACAAGAGCGCGGTGAAGGTGACGCTCTCGGCGAGCGATCCTGGGTCTCCCACCACGGGAAGCGGGGTTGCCCACACCTACTACGAACTGAACAGCGGGGGCTGGCAGACCTACAGCAGTCCGCTTACGGTCGGGTATACAGGCAAGTACACGGTTTATTACTACAGCACCGACAATGCTGGAAACGCGGGGTCGGTCGTATCCACCAACTTCACGATCGATCCGGTTCTCAGCTTCTCTTCCGCCAGTTTGGCTTTCGGTAATGAAGTGATAGGAACGACCAGCGCCGGGCGGGTGATAACTATCACGAACATCAGCTCGTCGGCAGTGAGTATCTCATCGAAAGCTTCGAGTGGGGACTTCGCGATTTCCGCCTCGACCTGTGGCTCGTCATTGGCGGCCAGCGCGAAATGTACGATTACGGTGACCTTCCGCCCGACCATCGCGATCGCGCTGTCGGGAGATGTGACGGTTAGCTATAACGGCCTCGGCTCTCCTGGCCGTATTAGTCTATCGGGGTCGGGATTGGCTCCACTGTCGGCTGCACCTGGCAGCTTAGCGTTTGGCACCGTTGCAGTGGGTTCGACCGGCGCCGCCAAAACCGTCACGCTAACCAACGATAACCCAACCACGGCTTTAAGCATCAGCTTCTCGGCAAGCGGCGACTATACCGTCGTCGGTAGCGGAGGAACTCCGTGCGGAGCCACGCTTGCGGGGGCAAAAAGCTGTACTCTGAGCGTGACCTTCAAGCCGAGTCAAAAGGGAGCGATCGACGGCGCGGTTTCGGTTAAGGACGGGGCTCAGTTGAGTCCGCTCCTGGTGGAACTAAGCGGCACCGGCACCAGTTCGATCGCCTCGCCGTTGACCTTCACCCCGGCATCGCTCGCTTTCACCAATGTGGCGGTGGGACAGACCGCAAAGACAACCGTAACGGTTAAGAACACGAGCGCTTCGTCGGTCAAAATTTCCAGCACGTCGGCTAGCGGCGACTACGCCTCGTCGGGCTGCGTGACAACTTTGGCCGCCGGAGGTTCTTGTACCTTGACGGTTACCTTCACCCCATCGAGGACGGGAACGTGGAAAGGGTCGATTGCAATCAAGGACAACACTTCGGTCAGTCCCGAGGTTTTGAACGCCAGCGGCACGGCCATCCTTCCGTTGAATTTGACGCCAGCAGGCCTCACCTTTGGTGGCTGGACGGTAGGCACGACCAGCAGTTCCCAGATCGTGACTGTGCAAAATAAGCTCACGACGTCAATGAGTCTCGCCCTTGCGGCCAGCGGTGATTTCTCTGCCGCGTCAGGAGGCGGCACTCCTTGCGGCACTTCATTAGCGGCAGGAGCGAGTTGTACGTTTGTGGTAACGTTCTCGCCCACGACGACAGGAGCGATCACTGGTGCAGCAACCGTAACCTATGCGGGTCGATATAGTCCGCAGGAAGTGACGCTGTCGGGCACCGGGCAGTAGTTGGCGCACCGCATCGTGAGGGGGCTTCGTCGTTGCAGTGGAAAGTCATTGGCCGACCGGCAAGGGCATTTTGTGCGCCCTTCCCGGTCGGCCAGATTTTTGGTGCAAGCGCTGACGTGTTTGCCCCAGCGGTTCGCGGTAAGATTTTGACCTCAGAAAAGATGGGCCTCGATATCACCAATCTGAAGACCGGTCCAATCGATGGCAAGCTCAGCGTGCTCAAATGGCGTCCTGAATAAGGACGCCATAAGAAGTGCGGTCCAGAAAGAGGTATTGGGTACAGGCTGTCGCGGGGTGCGAATTGGGTGCAGCATCAGGCTAGCAACCGGCGTGGTTACCACCAGCGCTCAGTGCGCAACCGCAAGAACGATTGCCCCAGCCACAACCAGGCCGCCGCCCAGTAATTTCGCTTTCGTGAGGGATTCACCCAGCAAGGGCCATGCCAATAGGATGACGAATACCACGCTTAATTTATCGACAGGCGCGACCTTCGATGCGGGGCCGCTGGCCAAAGCCCGAAAATAGCAAAGCCATGACAGGGCTGTCGCAATACCAGAGGCCAGAAGAAAGCTAATACTGCGGCGGTCGAGCATCGAAAGTTGCCGGTGCGATCCGAAGGCGAGCGCAACTACCCATACAAACACCAGGACAACAGTTGTCCGAATCGCAGTCGCTAAGTTTGGTTCGACATGCTCTACCCCCATCTTCGCCAAAAGGGCTGTCGCGGCTGCGAAAAGGGCCGAAAGCAAAGACCAAATCACCCAAGTCATGATCCATCAAGTCTATAGTGCTTCTTCAAAACACTAAGAACAATAAACAGTACAGTAAAGACACAGCCTGGGGGCAGGTCCTATCGCCTTGGCTATCGGCATCATAAGGGCGGTCAGCCTGCCGGACGTTGGGCCCAAGGTTGAAATGACGAATTCGGCTACGCGGCTCCTAGGTCAAGGTAGCCCGACCAGAAACTTGCCGGCCAACGCTAATGTTGGATTATTGAAGGTTTGCCCGTGATCCGTGCAGAATCCAGGCCAAGTGACGAGATCTTTATTCTACTAGCCGACTTTCGGGTAGTAATCGGCTCCAATCAGCGCATTAGCGATTTAGTGTCAACTGAAAACGCGGTACGAGCTTGCGTGGCCGTATGGAATGGCCACTGGGCCAAAAAGCCCGTTGTAAGGGAACTTAGAAGCTAATCCGGGAGAGATTTGGAAAAGAGCCAGGGAAACAGCTTTGGTTCGTCATAGGCTTTGTTCCAGCAGGGATGTCCGACGCCTGGATATTCGGTGTAGTGGACTTCTGCCCCAATCTGCTTCATTGCCGCGGTCATCCGTTGAGATTCGGTGACGGGAACAATGTCATCGTTGGTGCCGTGAAATATCCAGACTGGGATCTTGCCGACTCGTTCGGCCGCGGCTGTGTACGACTTGGGTGAATCAGGTGGTGTGAATTTTACAAGATCGGGGTAGGCCTTCTGTGCGGCTGCGGGCGGGCGAATACCTCCGCAGATTACGACAAGAGCTGCGAAGGTTCCGTGATACTTCTGTGCAAGATGCCATGCCCCGTAGCCTCCCATGGATAAGCCGGTGAGATAGATGCGATGAGTGTCCCCATGGAACTCTTTGGTCGCTTCTGCCAGTGCCTTCATTGCCAGTTCGTCCATTGGCGGCAATGTCCACCAAAGATTATTTGCACATTGCGGCATGACTACGATTGCCTCGATCGCGCTACGGCTTGAGCGGATGGCCCTGCCAATGCCAACATCTGTTTGCAGCAAGCCGTCGCTGCCGCGCTCACCAGCGCCATGCAGGGCAAGAATCACTGGCCATTTTCGATGGGGTGTCCAATCCTCCGGAAGGAATACCTGGTATTTGTAATTAACTGCCTCGATGGTAGTAGTGCGGTCGAGGAATCCTGTCTCGCGCTTGTTGGCGTATGCCGGGATCGGGATTAGGAGGTACAAAAATAACAACGCACTGAGCGCGTTTAAAACAACAGCCACTTAAGTTTCTCCGCCGCTAAACTTTAGCATGTAATTTTGCGTAAAGTCGCGTGAGATTTCGTATCCGCGTACGAATTCCAATGACCATTAGAGGCCAGATTGCGTCTAAAGGGATGTGAGCACGGGACGCCGATTGGAACTGGATGCGGTGCGGGGAGTGATGCTGGTGTGGATCGCTCTAACACATTTGCCCACTGCTGCGAGTGCGTGGGTAAACCAGCCTTTTGGTTTCGTGGGAGCGGCGGAGGGGTTCATTTTTCTTTCGGCGCTATTCACGGGGCGGATCTATTTCCGGGTTGCAGAGCACGACGGCTATCCCGCGATGAGGCGGAAGTTGTGGGCACGCACGTTGCGCTTGTATGTCTACCACGCACTGTTGCTGGCGTTTGCTTTCTTAGTCGCGGTCCCCATTGCCGTTCATGGCGACCGGCCAGGGCTTCACAACTTATTGGATTTTTACTTCACGGCTGGGCCTAAGCAGGCGATCACCGAAGCCGCTCTGCTGATTTATCGTCCACCTTTGCTCGATATCCTGCCCATGTACATCATTTTTCTGCTGTTCACATCCATTGCGATTCCGCTGGCGGGGCGCATTGGATGGAAACGGATCTTGTGGGTATCTTTCGCCGTCTGGGTTCTGGCTCAGTTCGGCTTTCGCAGCGCTGAACACACATTCATGATGCGCTACATTCCCACGCGGATTCCCTTGAATGAGATGGGATCATTCGATCTTTGGGCTTGGCAATTTCTCTGGTTTGTGGGTGTGTGGTTAGGTGTGCGCTGGGCTCAGGAAAACCTGGCGATTGAATCGTGGGCCAGGCGGGCGGTTGTTCCGGCCGTGATCGTCGCCGTTTTATGTTTTATTCTGCGGCGAAAAATCGCCCACGGCTTAGCTCTGGGCGCTTTGGAGTTTCTTTTCGATAAGTGGCATCTGGGGCCGGTAAGAGTGCTCGATTTCGTGGCGGTGGCCGCCTTGCTCATTCTTTCGCAACCGATCACGAAAATTGCTGCGATAAAGCCACTGGTGTTATTGGGACAATCTTCGCTGCAGGTCTTTTGCGTGCATCTTTTATTCTGTTTTGCAGGTCTCACGCTGTTGGGCAACGCGTCCATGCTGAATGGATGGCGCCAAGTTGCGCTTCTGAGCGCGACATTCACAGCAATGTTAATTACAGCAAAACTTTTCTCCAAGAGTGAGGCCAAGAACGAACGCCAGAGAAAACCGCAAATAAGTTCCGGATCGAATTCAACGAGCGTCACCAACCTGGAAGCCGGTAGCGAACCAGCGGAAACCGGCTTGCCAGCAAACCCGAAGTTATGCCCGGCGACGGACTCGTAGATCGACGTCACTCCGAAAGCGGAGAATCGAGGCTCTTCCGCAGGGATTCGAACCCTCGGTACAGTTTTGGACTCCTAAATCCGGTGCGTCCGTAAGTTGCAGATAGCAAAACCACAGCAGAGAATCTCGCTGCGAAAAAGCGCTGTACACTTCCCATTCGGTCCGGCTCCCATTCGCAATTCGATCGATTTCCAAAGCGCGAATCGCCAGCGATTCTATGGCTGGAAGTAGTCACCTCGGAGGGGTGGATTTCTGGTATTTGTTCGATTCACCGCCGTGGATTTCTCACCGGAATAAACATGCAGACAAGCAATGTATACTTGGGAGCACGTTTTTGAAAGGTTTCAGATATTTCTAGCTAAGTGAGCTTTTGGCGAGGACAGTCCTTGTCCAGAGAAGAGTGACACCTAGCTAACCTGAAGGAGTTCGCCAGGATGGCCCGCGTTTCGATTGGTACGGTGTCCTAGGGAGGATACTCCGAGCCCATGCGGAAGCGCGAACTCGAAACTGTTCAAGCAGTTCGGTGTGCGGAAAATTCGTCACTCTATAATTTTTTACTTTCGTCACAAAGCATTGGCCCCACATAAACGCGACGCGGTGACCTAATTGAGACACGGCAGAAACTAACAATACACTCCCCTGGAGTCAACCGATTTTTCTAAACACGATTATGGAGAAGCGACCTCGAATTGCGGTGGTTGGTAGCGTAAACATCGATCTGACTACATTCACGGATAGGTTCCCGAAGCCCGGCGAAACCTGTTTCGGCCAGAAATTCGATCTGGGATTCGGTGGAAAAGGAGCGAACCAAGCGGTCGCCGCACATCTTTGCGGAGCCGAGGTATTCATGGTCGCACGAGTGGGCAGTGACTTGTTTGGTCCGGCCACAATTGAAAACTTCATGAAACGTGGCATCGACACAACATATGTGAAGCAGGTCGAGGGAGTCTCGACCGGAGTTGCCCCGATTTTCGTCGAGCCCAGCGGACAAAATCGCATTCTGGTAGTCAAAGGAGCGAACGACACATTGAGGCCGGCCGACGTTGACGCCGCAGCCGAGATGTTGAGAACAGTGGACTGCATTGTCCTGCAGTTTGAAATTCCGCTGGAAACGGTCTACTACACGATCGCCTTCGCCCGGAAGCATGGAATCCGCTGCATGGTGAATCCCGCGCCGGCGCAGGCTGTCGACATGGGCGCTTTCGCGGGCCTTGATTATCTCGTGCCGAACGAAACTGAGGCGGAGGCGATCACCTCCATACCGGTGCGGAATGTGGAGGACGCGAAGCGGTGCGCGGAAAAGTTATTGGCAAGCGGCATCCGGGGAATCATCGTCACGCTGGGAGCGAACGGATCTATTCTTGCCAGGCAGGGAGCGATGGAACACGTACCACCATTTTCCGTGACGAGTATCGACAGCACCGGGGCGGGCGATGCATTTATTGGAAGTTTCGCGGTGTTTCTAGCAGAAGGCGCCACCGAGCAAGAAGCGGTGCGGAAAGCCAATCTATACGCGGCGCTCTCGACCACAAGTATTGGAACGCAGAAATCTTTCTATAACCGGACGCGGTTCGAAAACGAATTGGCTGGGCAAGGGCGACCCGGTCCGGTGCTCGGCCCGCATTCCTAGGGCTATTTTCTTGACAACAAGAATGAAGGGCGAGTATAAAGTCGGTGGTCATAGAATGAAACGTTTCAAATCGTAGGCGGCGAGTTCCGCCGGTGTCAGACTCCCGAAGAATCTGGTGGAAGGACTAATGAAATCCGATCGCCGAGGGTTCCTTCGAATGTCGGGCGGCGTACTCGCGAGCGGAATCCTTTCTCACCCCCAATCACTTCTAGCCAGGCACTCCCCCATCTTTTCGGCTGGCCCGAATGGAGGCTCGCAGAAGGTCATCCTCGATACCGACCCAGGGGTGGACGATGCGTTCGCGCTGCTTCTGGCAATGCGCTCAAGCGAATTGAACGTAGTGGCGGTGACTGCGGTAGCGGGAAATGTTCCTCTCAGTGTGACACTTCCCAACGCCCTAAGGCTGGTCGAGATGGCTGACCGCCCGGAGATTCCGGTAGCCGGAGGGGCCTCGTCTCCGCTCATTCGGAAGCTCGTGACGGCCGCGTACGCTCATGGAAATAACGGTCTTGCTGGAGTCGAGTTTCCGCCGGCGCGACTGCAACCGGTGAAAGAACCTGCCTCTGATTTAATTTGCCGGCTGGTGCGCGAGAATGCAAAAAACATTTGCATTGTAGGGATTGGTCCGCTAACGAACATCGCTCTGGCGCTGCGTCAAGATCCCGAGATCGTCTCCATGGTCAGCAGCATTGTCTTGATGGGAGGATCTCTTTCCGGCGGGAACGTAACTCCGGCAGCGGAATTTAATTTTTATGTCGATCCGGAGGCCGCGAGCATTGTGTTTGGCTCGGGGATTCCTATCCGGATGGTGGGGCTCGATGTTACGAGAAGGGTGCAACTCACGGAGCGCCATGTCCAAGCGCTGCAAGCTGGCAAGGGCCGGGTAAGCGAAGCGGCCGCCCGCATTGCCGAAGCCGTGATGAAGATGCACCGCGGGGCAGATTCGGAGAGGGGGCCGAATCTGCACGATCCGCTAGCGGTGAGCTCATTGATACGTCCGGATATTCTGACGTTCGAGGATTATCAAGTCGAGATTGAGACCATGGGAAGCATCACGGCAGGCGAAAGCGTAGGTTGGAAGCACGCACCCGCTCGTCATGCAGCCCCCATGGAAATAGCGTCCGCCGCGGAAAGCGCTAGTGATTTTCCCTTTCGGGCAAATGCCAAAGTAGCAACTGGAGTCGATTCTGAAAAGTTTTTCGAACTGCTCATTTCCCGTCTAACTACGACCGGGAAATGAATTGCTTCTGCGCGTAACCAGGGGGCATTTATGAAAGTGGGAGAATTCAACTTAAAGTATCGTGCTTTTTTATGTGCCATCTGCCTGAGTACGATCTTGGCGCAGGCGCAGCAGAAGCGCTATGTGGTGATTGACCAGGATGCGATGGGACCTGCGGGCACCGACATGAATTCCATGTTGGTGTTTCTGCAATCGCCCAGCGTGGAGGTGCTGGGAATTACCGTAGTGACCGGGGACGGATGGAGGAACGAGGAAGTGGCGCACACTTTGCGCCTCCTGGAAACGGTGGGGCGAACCGATATTCCAGTGGTTCCTGGAGCCGGCGCTCCAATGATTCGCACGAAGCAGTGGACCAGCATTTGGGAGCAGATGTATGGCAAGGTTCTCTATCAAGGGGCATGGACGATGCCGCGCTCCGCGCATGGTTCGGACGAAATACCGAAGCTCCCGGAAGGGAGTCCGACAACGAAACCGGCGACCGAAGATGCCGCCCATTTCCTGATCCGAATGGTTCATAAATATCCCCATCAAGTGACTATTTATGCGGCCGGTCCCATGACGAATATCGCCACTGCGGTAATAGACGATCCTGAGTTTGCCCCGCTGGCGCAGGAATTAGTAATCATGGGGGGCAGTGTTAATCCGCATACGGATGACCCCGAGTATCTCGACAGCCCGCGCCATGAATTTAATTTGTGGTTCGATCCGGAAGCCTCCAGCATTATGCTGCACGCGCCCTGGGCCAAGATCAGTGTGACTACGGTAGATGTTTCGATCGAGACCCATTTCACCGCGGAGATGCTGGCAGAGATTGGCAAGTCTCACGAACCCGCGGCGCAGTATATTGCGCGATACACGCGCAAGCCAGGAGATTACCTATGGGACGAGTTGGCGGCTGCGGCCTGGCTGGATCCGAGCTTGATTACGCGCGAGCGCTATGTATGGATGGACGTCAGTGTGGATAAAGGGATGAGCTATGGAGACACACTGGTTTGGACCGATCATGACAAGCCTTCGATCAGCCTGCAGAAGGCGCACGTCCAGATGGACGTAGATTGGCCGAAATTTCAGAAGATGTTTGTACAGCTCATGTCAGCGCCTACGCCGAATGCCCACGATCCACAGATGCATCAGGCCAACGGCGAGGGCAAGCAATAGTGCCGCATAGCCGGAGTTGATGAAAAGACGATCTAGAAGTAGAAGCAGACGAGTCAAAGCGATCAGCTGGATTGAATGCTTTCAAATAGGGGGCCCTGTGCAACGCTCATATCCGGTTCTGGCAGTCCTGTGGCTAAGTTTTTTACTGTTTCCCTGCTGGATGCATGCGCAATCCTCGGGATCCATCGTAGGAACTGTAGTCGATAGCTCCGGAGGCGCGATCGTTGGAGCCACGGTCTCCATCACTGAAACCGGCACTAATACCCTGCGAACACTTACAACAGATTCTGCGGGCCGCTTCGTAGCTAATGTGCTCCCGCTGGGAAACTACAGCGTCAAGGTGACGGCAGCGAGTTTTCAGGGAGCAGAAAGAACCGGCGTACGCCTTGAATCCGAGGCCAGTCCTGAAATCAATTTCACCCTTGTCCCGGCGACGGTCGGGTCACAAGTCACGGTGGAAGCAAACTCGGTGGCGGTTGAAACCACGAATCCCACGCTTAACCAGGTCATCCATTCGGAGCAGGTGGCTGACCTGCCCTTAAACGGGCGCAATTTTGTGGAACTGGCGACGCTGGCGCCAGGAGTTTCGCAGGGCGATCAGCCCGGCGATTTTTTTGGCGGCGGCTCGAGCAGCGAAACCTCAATCCGGGGAACGTTCTCGCTATCGGTCGGCGGATCGCGCGAGAACCGCACCGATTGGCTCTATGACGGCGTCGACAACGAAGAATTAACATCCGGCGCTATTGCAGTTGTGCCCTCAATCGACGCTTTGCAGGAGTTCAACGTCCTTACTTCCAATTATTCTGTGGAGTACGGCACGCGGGCGGGTCCTACCGTACTGCTGATCTCGAAATCCGGAACCAATCAGTTCCATGGCAGCCTGTTCGATTTTCTTCGCAATACGGCATTGAATGCGTCCAGCTATTTTTCTCCGGTGAATCCCGAATACATAAGGAATCAGTTCGGCGGCTCGGTCGGCGGACCGATTGTGAAGGACAAGACGTTTTTCTTTTTCGATTATCAAGGAACCAGAAACATACAGGGAATCCCGTCGTTGACCCAGGTTCCGACGGCTCTGGAGCGCGCGGGTAATTTCACGGAATCTTTTCCCGGCGCCCCCGAGGTTCCCATCTACGATCCCTCCACCACGACGGGTGCCGCGGGCCAACAGACCCGTACGCAATTCCCGGGAAATATTATTCCCGCGAATCGACTGAATCCCATTGCGGTGAAAATCCTGAGTTATCTGCCTCTGCCGAATGTAGCTGGATTATTGTCAGCCAATTATGTCGATGTTCCCCGCCAGAAGTACAGCGACAACGAATTTGATTTTCGCCTTGACCATACGTTTTCGGCGTCGGATAAAATCTTCGCCCGCTTCAGCCGAGACCAGGCTTCGGTCTATGTTCCCTCCGGATTGCCGGACTTCGGGAGCCAGCCGGGGGGCTACGCCAGCAATCAGAATTTGGCGGATAACGGACGGAACCTGGCATTGTCCGAAACCCATATTTTTTCGGGCAACAAGATCAACCAATTTACCGCGGGATACAACCGCATCTTCGATCACATCGTGTCGTACGGAGATGGTACGAACTGGAGCGACCAGTTGGGCATTCCGAATGCCAACCTCGGCTCGTACTTCAGCAGCGGTTTTCTCAACGTCCAATTCAATGAAGGCTACTACGGTTTAGGAGATCGCGGATTTTCTCCCATTCAGGATGGCACCAACGTATTTCATTATTCGGATGACTTCGAATGGGTGCATGGAGCGCACTCCTTCTCGCTGGGCATGGGCGCGCGCTTTTATCAGTTGAACGAGTTGGGCGACGCTTTTCCGATGGGGGAAATGTCATTCGATAACCTGTTCACGGCGGGATTCTCGAACGGTTCGCTGAACTCATCCACGGGAAATCCAATTGCGAGCTTTCTGTTGGGTATTCCGGCGGGCGGCGAGCATGACAACGCATTCTCGGGCGCTGTTTCCGGCAGGCGATGGAAGGAATTCAGACCCTACTTCCAGGACAACTGGAGGGTAAAGCAGAACCTGACAGTGCAACTGGGAATGGCATGGAACTACACCACCCCGACGGTGGAAGCACAGAATCGTTATTCAAACTTTGATTTTGCCACCGGGCAACTTCTGGTTGCTGGGGTGAACGCCGGCAAGAACGTCGGCATCCAGCCCTACTATAAAGGCTTCGAACCTAGAATCGGAATCAGTTACAGTCCCTTCTCCACAAAGAATGCGATTCGCGCGGGTTATGCCATTCTGCACGACGGAGGCTGGAACCTGGGCGCTGAAGGTTTGGATTTGAATCCCCCATTTTACAGTACGTATTCTTTCCAGACCGACGACATCACTCCAACCACCACCCTTTCACAAGGCTTCCCGGTGCCGGTGCAGCCGACTCTCAATAACCTGAGCGGCAACGTATACAGCCAAAATACGAACTTCAGGCCGGGGATGGTGCAGCAATACAACCTCGATCTGCAAAGACAACTACCAGCCAATACGGTGGTGACCGTGGCATACGTAGGCTCACGCGGAAGTCATCTGCAAACGGAGAATTGGAATTTGAATACCGCGCCGCCGAACCTGCAGATTGATCCGGCGAACCTGCGGCCGTATCCGCAGTTCTATGACGTGATCGGCCTGATCGACCGGGGACTTTCGCGATACGACTCTCTGCAAATCAAAGCGGAGAAATCCTATCAGAGCGGCCTCTACTTTTTGGTTGCGTATACCTACAGCAAAGGCTTCGATAACGGTTTGAACGACGATTTAGGCTCGCTCGTGGGCGTGCCGTACTATCCGCTCAATCCCGCACCCAATGCCTATCCGCTCAATCCGAATGGCTTTACGGACAAAGGCCTGAACATCACGGACCAAAAGCACAATTTTTCCGCCAGCATGCTCTATAAGCTGCCCTTTGGCCGAGGCGGTCACTTCGCTTCCGGAGCCAACAAAATCACGGACGCCATCATCGGCAGGTGGCAGTTTAATGTCATCTCGCACATCGCGTCAGGCTTTCCGCTTGGACTGGCAACGGGTGTAAACAATTCCGGTACGGCAATTGGCAATCGTCCTGACCAGGTTTGCAACGGAAAGCTCGGGCATCCCACGGTGCAAGAGTTCTTCAACACCAGTTGCTTTGTCGATCCAGCTCCCGGAGTACTGGGAGACGCCTCGCGCACCCCGCTGTATGGCCCGGACTTCGTGAACTTCGACGCGTCACTCTTCAAGTCGTTTAAGATTCATGAGGCCACCGAGCTGATTTTCCGTACGGAAGTGTTTAACGTCTTCAATCATCCACAGTTTGCCTTCCCTGGGACGTACACCGATTCACCTGGATTTGGTCAAATTACACAGATTGTCAATAACCCGCGGTTGATCCAATTCGCACTGAAGTTGGTCTTTTGAGAAGGATCACATTCCGGTATTCCTGCGCAGTCCTTACCCCAGCATGCGCAAGATTTGCCATCCGCTGAAGGCGATCAGACTGCGGTTCGCCGCTGGGTCAGCGCATCTATAAAGATAGTTTCCCGCCAAACCGCGATGGTTAATTATTTTCTGAAACGCCGCCTCCGGTTAACGAGCGGGTAGGAGATCAGTTGTAACTCGGCGGGAGGAACTCGACTCAAATTCGGCGCACCAGGCCCTGGTCAGTGGCCTGCGTATTGCGGACCAGCAACAACACGAGAAGCATTCCGACGAACGGAACCAGGCCCGCGACAATGACGATCGGATCGAAGGAATGAGTTCCGGTGGCTCGCCGTGAGTCGGACAAATAACCTATGAACTTGAAGGCGACGATAGTCCCGATTCCGGCACCAGTGCCGCTCAGACCGCTCACCGACGCCACACTTTCGCTGTAAAAAAGGTCGGACGGCAACACATTCGCCATGATCGTGAATCCGGCATAGGAAAAAGTCGCAAATGCGAAAAGGAAGGAAATCAGAAAGAGATTAGTTGTGAAGATTGTGGGGATCAGCAACGTCACCCCGATCCCCCCGTAAATCATCACAGCCTTGCGGGCCGCGCCCACTGACCATCCTCGCTTGATCAAGTAGCCTGACACTGCGCCGCCGAAAAAACTTCCTGCATCGGCAGCGATGAATGGTATCCACACCGCGATAAGGCTGGTTCTCAGTTCAATTCCTTTGGCAACTAAATAGATCGGAAACCACTCGGCGATAAAAAAGAAAACCGGGTCGGTAAAACTTCTGGCGATAATCGTTCCCCAGGTCTGCGGCAATTTGAGCAAGTCGCGCCATCGCGGACGGGCGGTGCCCTCCTGCTGTGCATCCGTATCACGCTTGTCGGCCACAATCATGTTGAGTTCGGCTTCGCTGATGCGAGGGTGGCTTTCCGGTGGATGATAAAGCCATCGCCACAGGATGAGCCAGAGGAAGCCGAGTGCGCCCGGAACCATGAATGCTGGCCGCCATCCCCACCGCGAATAGATCGAGTAAGTAAGATAGGGAGTAATCGCCGCTCCGATGGAGGAACCGCTATCAAACAGCGCAGTTGCTAGACCGCGTTCGCGGTTCGGAAACCACTCCGAGACAGCTTTCGTCGCGGCTGGCCAGTTGGCCGATTCGCCGGCTCCTAACAGGAAGCGGAAAGATGCGAGGCTGTAAAAACCACTCGCTAGGGAAGTCAGCATCGAGACGATCGAGTACCCGAGGACGCCAAATGTGAGGCCTCGGCGCGTACCGATGCGATCCATGAGCTTTCCGAAAACCGTCTGCCCGATGGAGTACGCGACGCGGAAAGCGATCGCGAGATCGGCATAGTCGCTATTGGTCCAGTGGAATTGCGATTGAAGATAAGGAGCCAGCCAGGAGAGCGTTTGGCGGTCGATGTAGTTAATGACGGTGGAGACAAACAGCAGTCCGCCGATCCACCAGCGTAGGCCGGGGATCGAGCGTGCGCTACGTGACGGGAACTGTCCGGCCGTATCCATTGTCGATGCTGGAATTAATTTCTTAGCGCTATCTCCAATAAGTCTGACTGCGTCCCGCCGCGAAGATGTCCGGAAAGTATACAAGAACACCTACGACCAGAAGCCGCGCCCGATGCGGCCCGGAGCGGGATGGGACTGAAAGCCCGATTCGTCTCGCACAGTAAAAGTGAAAGTGTCGCTGGCGGCTGGACAGATTACACTGATCATTGCGCTGGCCGGACTCGGCCTCACACCGGTTAGCGCGGCACTGCGATGCAAAACAGAGCTCTGAAAATCGATCCTAAAGACAATGTCTTGATCGCACTCACCGATCTGCACCGAGGCGAGCGCATCACCTACTCGGACCAGGTCTACATTCTGAGATCGGAGGTCCCGGCCAAACATAAGTTCAGCACCGACGATCTATCGGCCGATGATGAAGTCATGATGTACGGTGTTCTCGTTGGCAAGGCGCGAGAGCGAATCCAGGCCGGAGAAGTCCTGACGACACGCAATGTGAGACACGAGGCTTCGCGTTACTCCGAGAGTTCGGGGCGATACGAGTGGAATCCTCCCGACGTATCTCGGTGGCGCCAGCGAACCTTCCTCGGATACCACAGGCCCGATGGACAGGTGGGCACGCGAAATTACTGGTTAGTGGTGCCGCTGGTTTTCTGCGAGAACAGAAATATTGCCGTGCTAAAACAGGCGTTCCTTGAGGAACTGGGTTTTGCACAGCCGAACATCTATCGGCAACAGGTAGCGGAACTGATCCGGCTTTATGCGGAGGGCAAAACCAAAGCCATCGAGACACACGCGCTCGAACCAAGGTCCTACTCGCCTACCCGTCCCAAGGTTTTTGGGAATGTCGATGGAATCAAGTTTCTGATGCATGAGGGTGGTTGCGGCGGGACGCGTGAGGATGCCAATAATCTTTGCGGGTTACTGGCGGGGTATATCCATCATCCGAATGTTGCCGGGGCGACTGTGCTAAGTCTGGGATGCCAGAATTCACAAATTGATATTCTCCAAGAGCAGATTGCCCGGCGTGATCCGCATTTCAGCAAGCCTATGTTCGTGTTTGAGCAGCAACAGAGCGGCTCCGAACTTAAGATGCTCTCAGAAGCCGTCCGGTCGACTTTCATGGGTCTCGCGGAGGCGAACGAAAGTCAGCGTGCCCCTACCTCTCTCTCTCGATTGTGCGTGGGTTTGAAGTGCGGCGGCTCGGATGGGTTTTCTGGTATTTCTGCGAATCCCGCGGTTGGCCGGATATCGGATACGCTGGCAGCTCTCGGGGCGAGGAGCCTGCTCTCCGAATTTCCCGAACTCTGCGGGGTCGAGCAGCAATTAATCGATCGTTGCATTGGGAAGGCCGCCGCCGATCGGTTCATGCAATTGATGCGTGACTATGCGAGCCGGGCAAAAGCGGTCGGCTCAGGCTTCGATATGAATCCTTCGCCGGGAAACATTCGAGATGGATTAGTGACGGATGCCATGAAATCCGCTGGGGCCGCCAGGAAGGGAGGAACTTCCCCGGTGACGGCGGTTCTCGATTATCCCGACTACTCCACCGTGCCAGGATTAAACCTACAGTGCACGCCGGGCAACGACGTGGAGTGCGTCACGGCCCAGGTGGGCGCGGGCGCGAACCTTATTCTATTCACCACCGGGCTGGGGACGCCGACAGGAAATCCCATTGCGCCGGTGCTCAAGATCTCAACCAATTCGCCTCTGGCCCAACGGATGGAAGACATCATTGATTTTGACGCGGGCGCTGTCATCTCAGGGGAGAGCACGATCGAAGAGATGGGAGACGCGTTGCTGGAGCGGGTGGTTGAGGTGGCGAGCGGACAGGCTCGAACCAAGGCGGAGTTGCTCGGGCAGGATGACTTTATTCCCTGGAAGAGGGGCGTCTCCCTCTGAGGAGATCCCGCATCGCAGCGGTTGGGGATGCTGTCAACGTAAGTAGTGGTCAGCACTCGCTGTGTTCGTAGTTATCTGAGATTCCCTGAGTTGTAGGTAAACTTGCAACCCGCAGAGAAAAAAATGGACCATCCTCTCTTGGACCTCACTAACAAAACGGCAGTCGTGATCGGCGGGACCAGCGGCATTGGACTGACCTTGGCCCGCGGTCTGGCAACGGCGGGCGCAAACGTGATTCCCACCGGGCGCCGCTCCGAACTGGTCCGTAAGGCCAGCGACGAGATTGTCGCACTTGGCCGAAAGTCGTTGCCGATCACTTGCGACGTGACCAGCAAAGAAAATCTGAAGGCGTTGCTCGATGCTGTTTGCAACACATTCGGTAGCGTGCAAATCCTCGTAAACTGCGCCGGCCAAACCAAGCGGATTCCCACCCTGGACTTACGCGACTCGGAATGGAATGCGATTTTGGAAACGAACCTCACCGGCACGTTGCGCGCGATGCAGGTTTTCGGCCGGCACATGATCGAGCAAAGGTACGGTCGAATTATCAACATAGGTTCGCTTTCTTGCTCTCTCGGTCTCTATGAGGTTGCGGCGTACGGTGCGAGTAAGGCGGGCGTATTGTCGCTTACCAAATCGCTGGCAGTCGAATGGGCTCGCCACGGAGTCTCCGTCAATGCCCTGGTGCCAGGCGTATTTCGCACATCCTTGAATGCATCGTTGCTCGATGGTACAGCCCGTGGGCAGGAGTTCTTGCTACGTACGCCAATGGCGCGGTTCGGTCAACTCGAGGAACTCGTCGGGGCTGCGGTATTTCTTGCTTCTGACGCCGCCAGTTTCGTCACGGGACAGGCGATTGTAGTCGACGGCGGATTTCTTGCCAGCGGGGTCAACCAATAATCAGCCACGCGGGATATTTCACTTCACGCGAATTCAGTTGCCAGTCTCCCGCGGCCTAATGAAACTGCCGATGCTAGGCCAAGGTAAGCGTCGCATGCGTCAACCATGCCGCTGAATTCTTGTCGAGATATACGGTCGTGTTTTCATGACGGCGCAAAATCGAAGCTGGAGCCATAGGGCTGATCTCTCCCTCGAGGCAAGCTTTTACTGCCTTCGCCTTGCGTGAATCAGGCACGACGGCCAGGATCTCTTTAGCTTTCAGGATTTGGCGTATTGACATCGAAATCGCCTGCTTGGGAGTTTCGGAAATATTCGCGAACCATCCCTCTCCGACTTGCTGGAGCCGGCAGGCTGGGTCCAGATTGACGATCAAATAAGGCTCTTCGGTCTCGAAATCAGCGGGCGGATCATTGAACGCGAGATGGCCGTTCTCACCAATGCCTACGAAGGCAATATCGATGGGCGCAGCGGCAATGGCTTCGTTTGCACTCCGGATTGCCGCTGACGGATCGGTCTCGCCATCAAGAAGGTGATAGTTGGCTATTCCGGTTTTTTGAATCAAGCGTTCCCGGAGATACCTGCGAAAACTAGCCGGATGTGACATCGGCAAACCGATGTACTCATCCAGATGAAACATCTCGACACGCCGCCAATCGATATCCTCCGCCTTGGTCAAGACTTCCAGAAAGTCAAACTGGGACGCGCCAGTAGCTGCGATAATGCGGGCGCGGCCCGACTCGCGGATCGCGTTGCGAATGGAAGCAGCAGCCTGCTCGGCCGCCGCCCGACCGAGATCCTTCTTTTCTTCGAACACCTTAATCAGCACCTATGGTCCCTTCAGAAACGAAATTTATGCCGCGGTTGGATGGTCGAGAATCTGCTCCGTTTTCGCATCGAAATAGATTTTCTTGCCGGTCCAATACGCCTGCGTCGCCATCATGCAAGCTACGGAATGTGAAAATCCATTCTGCACGGTGGCGTTCGGTTGTTTGCGCGTGCGCAGGCAATCCAGCCAATTCGTCATGTGCGAAAGATCCTCATCCCCAATGCCTATCGGCGGCAGGCCCGTGTCTCCAGGCAACAGAATATCTTTTGCAACACGCTTCTGATCGATCTCGGTGTCGTCCTCGTGATTGCCAGCTTCCTGAACCATCCGCCAGCGCGGGCTGCCTTCTCCGCCCGTGTTGTACATAGTGGCTTTCTTTCCCATGATGCGTGAGTAGCCAGTCGCATCATTCCCAAAGCTGGTGGAGTAGCTCACCAGAAAACCTTTCGGGTAGGTCAGAAGCGCCTGAAACGTATCGGGATTTTCGCGGCCATCATGCCAGGCAAAAATTCCGCCGTGAGCGACCACCGAGTCCGGGTACGTCTCATCCATAAAGAAATGGACTAAATCAATGCCATGGCTCAGCCACTGGTCAGAAATCCCGCTGGAAAAATCCTTGTACAACCGGAACTCAAAGTAAAGCTGCGGATCGAACGGACGATACGGCTTGTTCATCAGCCAGGCGCGCCAGTCCGTGTCCTGCTCGCGGATCTGCTTCACCTCCGGACGTCCGCGCCAACGGGGCCCATGATAATTCCATGCGATTTCGTATTTGCTCACGTCTCCCAGCGCGCCGCCGCGGATAATATCCCGTACAGCGAGCTGATAAGGCTCACTGCGGTGCTCCGTGCCGATCTGCACGATCAGATTCCTGCTCTGCACCGCATCGCGCGCGGCCTTCGCTTCCTCAAGAACATTCCCCATGGGCTTTTCGCAGTAGCCGTCTCTTCCCGCATCGGCGACCATCTTAAGCAGCGGAGAATGAGAATGCTCGGGCGTGGAGATAATGACGGCGTCGACATCTTTCAGCGCGATCAGTTCTTCCGGGTGATGGCACGCGCGCGGTGCTTTTCCGTACAACTTCCTGTTGGCTTCCACTGCTCGCTCCAGGTTGTGGGTCCAGAGATCGCAAACCGCCGTCATTTCAACGTTGAATTTATCTTTGAGCGCACCCACCATGCCCACGAGTTCGATCCCACGCGCCCCCGGCCCGATGTGGCCGAGTGAAATGCGATCGTTTGCGCCCAATATGCGCGCATAGGACAGAGACGTGCTATTCAGCGCAGCTGTGCCTGCGGCAACCACTGCAGCATTCTGGACAAATTTTCTACGGTTCATTTTTCGTCACCCGTTTTGTCGCGCGACTCCTCAAAACGACGGTTCGCGCGGAGCTGCGGCCTGTGTCGACTTTCCCAACCGGGTTGAGCATGGGCTTCCGTCTCTATCCAGGATCTCATCGTTGCCGACGGCGTCGCGGATCACCTGCAACCTGGGATTGCGTGGTATTACGAATTGTTACTTTTACTTCCGTTTAGCAGCTCTTGTCAACTGCGAAGATTCCTGCCTTCAAGTCCGTCGCTCGACTTGGCCGCTTACCCGCCGCACCCTGTCGCATACGAACCGCTTTCGAGTATGTCGCAGACAAAGAGTCAACTCGCTGTGGCTAAATCTAAGTTTTGATCGCATTACATTCGCCTACCGCCCGCCTTGAAACCGGACTGCGCATGTGCCCTGCGGAGAAAAGCCGGGAAGTTACCCCCCTTTCAACGGAGCAGTCCGTTCTCTCCAGTCCGGTTTGCTGAGGAATTATCGGGAAAAATGGGCATCTTTCGCGTATTTCGGAGGAAAGAACGCCGGAGTTTCTCTGCAGTTAGGACTTGCTGGCGGAGAGGGAGGGATTCCCCGCCTGTGAATATGCGGACTGCACACTCCGCTGTCAGGAAGCACATTATATGCTGTGGAGCACAGCACACGGGCCGAAAGGACAAAAGCCGAGTACAACACTCCACTGTGAAGATGCTAGACCTACGATCTCGCCCCAATTGGACAAATAGGACAAACGAATGGCTGCCGTCAATAAACGGGCTTCTAGGACTTTTCGCTGAGACGGCTGGAACCCGGCGGATTTTGAGTTCCACAGTGGGTTCTGCACCGTTAGGAAAATTCTCTTTCTACTTGATTCTTCGACGGCTTACAAGAACGCCGATTCATCCCATCATGATCCGTTCGGGCGCGTTTTGAATATAGAACTACTACAGTTTTACTACAGCATTGCG
>Ga0209221_1000286_pt1 | contig 24980 bp, 20 predicted proteins | sample BlaSpr_A8_Ref_O2_FD_187989 | JGI IMG/M metagenome (GOLD analysis project Ga0209221, IMG submission 187989) | Forest soil microbial communities from Thunder Bay, Ontario, Canada - Black Spruce, Ontario site 2_A8_Ref_O2 (SPAdes) (version 2) | ecosystem: Environmental > Terrestrial > Soil > Boreal...
TACGACGGAGAGATTGCATACATGGATTCGGCGGTGGGGAAATTACTGCGGGAGTTGAAAACGCGCGGGCTCTACGATGGAGCGATGATCGCGGTAATGGCCGATCACGGCGAGTCGCTGGGAGCTCACGGAGAGGAGACGCACGGATTCTTTCTTTACGATGAGACGATCAACGTACCGCTGGTGATTAAGCTATCGCACGCGCGCGCAGCGGTGAAGCCGATCGGGGGTCAGACAATCAAGGGTCAATCAATCAAGGATGGGCAGACCGAGGTTCGACAGATCTACGGTCGGCGAATCGACGATCGCGTGGGCCTGGTGGACGTGATGCCAACGATGTTGCAGACGGCAGGAATTGCCATACCGGCCGAGGTGCAAGGGGAATCGCTGCTGGGATTGATGACAACGACGACGAAAGGGGAAGCCGAGCAATCCGCGGCGGCTGCGAATTCCTGGCGCAACCGGGCGGCCTACGCGGAGTCGGATTATCCTCACATCGCTTTCGGATGGAGTGCGCTGCAGTCGCTGCGGACGGGAAAATACTTGTATGTGCAGGCGCCGAAGCGGGAACTGTATGACCAGACGGCGGACCCAAAAGCGGAGCACAATCTAGCATCCTCATCGGTAGCGGTGGCCGACACGCTGGCAGGCCAGGTGCACGCATTCCTGGACAAGACAACCGGCAAGCGGGAAGCGCCCAAGCTCTCCGACGAAAAGGTTGCGGCCCTCGATCCAGCTCTGCAGCAGAAGCTGGCGTCGCTCGGATACGTAACGGGGGGCAACCACATAGCCAAGCCTTCTGACGAGGGTGCCGACCCCAAGGACAAGATTGCGACGGCCAATACAATCCGAGACACCAATGCTCTTCTTGATAATGAGCACTACGAGGAGGCTGTTCCGATCCTGCAGAAGCTGATTGCCCAAGAATCAGACATGCCGATGCTCTATTTCAAGCTCGGCGGGGTCTATATGCACTTGCAGCAATACGACAAAGCGTCCCCGATGCTGAGCAAGGCGGTGGAGCTGGACCCGAAGTTCACCATGGCCGAATTGGACCTGGGCAAAACCTTGATGCGACTCGGAGATGTGCAGCGGGCAGCGACTGTGCTCGAGAGGTTGACCGCCAGGGTTCCGAATCTTATCGATGCACACCTCTTGCTAGAGATCGTTTACGCGCGAGCCAACCGGCCAGAGACGATCAGCGAATGTGAAAAGGTGCTGAAGATCGTCCCTGAACAATACGGAACGTACCTGATTCTGGGGCGATATCTGGCGAAGTCGGGCGACCCTGAGGCGGCATTGCCGAAACTGGAGAAGGCGGCTGCGCTGCGACCCCAAAGAGCCGAGCCACATATTGCTCTGGCCGAGGTTTACGATCAGTTGGGACGCAAAGAAGATGCGGCTCAGGAGCGGACCAAAGCGGATCGCCTGAAGCAATCTACCCAAGAGTCAACCAGAGAAGAGTGAGTCAGGGAGTTTCCTCCGGAGAGAAATCGCCGGGCTGCAATGCTAACGGGCCACCAGGTCCGAGCGCCGGATTTTGACATATTGTCGAATGATAGACTTTTTCCCATGTCGGTAATTCGTGAGTGGCTGTGCGTTTTCGGGCTGATCGGAAGCGCGCTTGCTGCAGCGGTTGGGCCGCCCGGCACAGTTCCGACGAATAGCGCACCGGTGCACACTGCTCCGCCAAAGGCTGCTCCGGCGAACATTGCTTTGCCAAACATTGTGCTGATCACGCTCGACACGACCCGAGCGGACCGGATGGGGTTTCTGGGCTCCGCGCGCGGGCTGACGCCGAACCTGGACGCTTTGGCCCGGCAATCGGCGGTTTTCACGCACGCCTATTCGCAGGCTCCGCTAACGCTAACCTCGCACGCGACGATTCTCACCGGTACGTATCCACAGTTCCACCAGGTAAACGATTTTCGCGTGCCGCTGGCGAAGGATCTGCCCTACGCTCCCGACATTTTGCACGCTCACGGATATCACACTGCGGCTTTTGTCGGCTCGACGATTCTAGACCCAGCTACAAACTACGCGCCGGGGTTCGACCGTGGGTTTGACATCTATAACGCTGGCTTCCACCCTGAGGAACTCCGGCAGAAGGGCCGCTTCCAGACGATCGAGCGTCGTGGGGACGAAGTCGTGGCACGCGCCTTGGCTTGGTTGACACAACACCCGACAGGACCGTTCTTTATCTGGGTGCATTTGTATGATGCCCACGACCCGTACGATCCGCCGGAACCCTACAAGAGCCGGTACATCTCGGAGCCGTATGACGGAGAGATTGCGTACGAGGATGCGGCGGTGGGGAAATTGCTGCGGCGGTTGAAAGCGGACGCGCTGTACGACGGCGCAGTGATCGCCGTAATGGCGGATCACGGAGAATCGCTGGGGGCTCACGGTGAAGATACACATGGGATTTTTCTGTATGACGAGACGATTCGGGTGCCGCTGGTGATCAAGTTGCCGCACGGAAGCACGGCGAAGAGCCGGACCGAGAAACAGCCCGAGGTTCGGGTCGACAGTCGGGTCGAACTGGTGGATGTGATGCCGACGCTCTTGCAGACAGCGGGAGTGGCCGTGCCGGCCGAAGTCCAAGGGGAGTCGCTGCTGGGACTGATGACGGCGACCACAGAGATGACTGCCACCGCGACGATGATGAAGGCGGGAAGCGACGCGGCTGTGGCCGCGTGGCACGATCGACCGGTTTATGCGGAGACGGATTATCCGCACGTCGCGTTTGGATGGAGTGCACTGCAATCGCTTCGAACGGGAAAGTATTTGTATGTACAGGCACCGCGGCGGGAACTGTATGACGAGGTCGCGGACGCGAAAGCGGAACACAATATCGCCGCGGAGTCGACCGCAGTGGCGGATACGCTGGCGAGCGGGCTCGACGGCATCCGGCAGAAGACGAGCAGCCACCAGGAAGCACCGAAGGCGGCGGTCGACCCGATGACGCACGAGAAACTGGCCGCGCTTGGATACGTTTCAGGACGCAGCAACGTTTCGGAGGCAGATGCCGGTGACCAGGGAGCCGATCCCAAGGACGAGATCCAGATCAGCAACTTGACGCACCAGGCCAATGCCTTGCGCCAGAGTGGGCGCCCCGACGAAGCTGTCCCTCTGCTGCAACAACTGGTGGCCCAGAAACCCGGCGTGTCCAATACTTATGCGGAGCTGGGCGAGTGCTTTCTGGATATGATGGAGTACGACAAGGCGGTACCTGTGCTGCGCAAGGCGATGGAGTTGGATCCAGATTCGGCCTCGAGGCATTTCCAATTGGCGAAAGGTTTGATGGGAGTTGGGGATTTCGCGGGTGCGGTGCCGGAACTGGAGTTCGCCGTAGCCAAGGTGCCGGGCTTTGCCGAGGCGCATCTTTTTCTGGAGTCGGCTTACGCGCATACCAGCCGCGTGCCTCAAACAATCAAAGAGTGCCAGACGGTGCTGGAATTCATGCCGGATCACTTCGGAAGCTACCTGATCCTGGGGCGATTTCTGGAGCTGTCGGGAGATTTTGAGGGAGCTATCTCGAAGTTGAAGAAGGCCGCCACACTCGAACCCAAGGCGCCTGAGCCGCACATATTTCTAGCCGATGCCTATGCTCAGCTGGGACGTGAAGCGGACGCAGCGCGGGAACGGGCCGCAGCCAAGCGCCTTGGAGCAAGCAGCAGGGACTAAGTGTCCCCCCATTTCGTATCCTTACTTTTACGGCACCGCCGGACGGGGGATATGAGACCCTCATTGCTCGCCCCGATCCAATTCTCGCCGCGCGTTATCAAGTCATGCATGGAGCCACGCATACGTTCCTGCCCGAGCGTAATGGCATCAGTCCAAAGTTTGTGAGCAGCGGCATGCGACGGAGCGAGTTTTGCGGGAGTCGGGCTTGAACTTCAGCACGCTGGATCGGCATTTGAAGAAGCGGCATTGGAAGAGAAGGTGTGGACCAGTTTCTTCGGCCGGTCGTTTGGTACCAGTGGAGCCACTATCCCACTATCTGGCATCGGTACTGCTCGGGCTCGCTGATCTCCCGATCCGGCGCTTGGCGGAACTTACTCCTAACGCCTGGGCCTCCGCTTGCTGGTGAACGAAGTGAAGTTCCGTGGGCACTACTGCAGCTTCGCGTACTCCGCCCTGGCTTGTTTCAAAATGGGGACATCGGGATCGGCGTCTTTCCAGAGGGCAAAGAACTCCTGATAGGCAGCATGGGCCTGCGCGGAGTCATGCGACAAAGCGTAGGCTCGGGCGAGGCCCAGGTACGCGAGCGCGCCGATCGGTTCATTCTGCACAACGCCGGGATGCTGAATGATCTTCTGGAACTCAGTGGCAGCCGCCGATCCATTCCTTGCCAGGAGAAGTGCTTGGCCACGCACATAAACGGGATATAGGCTAAGTCCTTCTTCGAGAGCGGTGATTCCAAGCTCGTAGGGCGTGACCGGCGCCAACATTTCGATTGCCTTGGCAGGATCGATCCTCCCGCCCCCATCCCACAATTGTTCCGCAGCTCGAATGGTTGGCAGATAGTTCAACTGCAAAATCGTATTTTTCGGGAACTGCCTGTCGAGCTCAGTTGCCAGTTGCGTTGCTTCCCGAGAATCACCGGCCAGAGCCAGGGCGAGGGCCGACATCGCCTCGACGTCTTTGGAGCGCGAGAGTGCAAGGGCGGTCTTTACATTCTGTTTCGCGACAGCAATATTGCCAGCCAGCGCCTCGCGAATGGCAGCTTCGGCGTCGTACGTCGCTGGCGTCTCCTTCTTTTCCTGCTTTCGCGCAGCGTCAGCCGCTTGCTTGGTAAATTCTCTGGCTTTGGCAAGCTGCCCGAAGTAGCCAGCACTGTTGGCTTCATTGTTGAGCGCAGAATCACCCCATGTGGGATTGGTGATGTAGGCCTGCGCTTCCCGCTGCATACCGGCAAAATCGCGTTCGACAAACGCAATCGTGTAAAGAGTGCTGTGGTAGCTAGGCTCGTCTGGCAACGTCTTGAGCCCCGAGACAGCCATAGCCTTGGCCTCGTCGAACCGGTTCAGGAAAATATAAGTCCAGATATCGTTCGAGCCGTGTATGTCACTTCTCGGACTCAGCTTGATCGAAGCCTGCGTGAAGCTAAAAAGTTTGTCAAAGTCTCCTAGATGAAGGCAGATGACGCCCAGGTTTGCAAGCGCAACAGGATCGCGCGGATAAATCTGCTCGAACAATTCAAAGTCCTTGCGTGCGGCCAGCAGGTCTCCCGTAACCATTTGGTCATAGCGAGTAGAGATGTAGAGTTTTTCGCGCTCGCTGACTCGATCCCGCAGCGTGTATGCCTTGCTAATCGCCTCTGCCCCCTGTTGAGTTTCGGCGATATTGACGTACATGACACCGAGCCGTGCATAGGCCATCGCGAAATTTGGGTCCTGCTCAATGGCGTGCTGCATGATCCGGATCGGAGTTAAGAAGTTCATCGATACGGCTTTCATGGCGAGGCTGTAGGTGTGCAGGGCATCGAGAGAGGAGGTGGTTACATCGGCAGGCGGAACGTCATATTTCTGCACCGAGGCCAATGACTCGCCGAGTTTGCCACGAATCTGGGTGGCGAGTTTGCCCAAAGCGTCGAGAACGTGATCTTTATTGCTGGCCTCAGCCTCGGCACTGCCCAATGATTCGCCGGTCGAGCAGTTGACGGCATTCAGAGTCAGAAGGTATCGCGCCCCAATCTGTGCAATGGCTCCGTTGAGTTCGGCCGCGCTGGCAGTGCGTTGGCAGACTTCTCGTGCCAGTTCGGGGCTCAACCGAGAATCTTTCGGCTGAGTCATAAGCGAGAGTGTCTGGGCGATGCGCGAGTCAGAGAGCAGATTCAGAAACGGCGATTGCTCGAGTTGTGCGGAAAGTCCCTGCCGCAAAGTTCCGTCGAAGACCTGATCGCCTGTTTTGTTATCAAAGTCGCCAAGCACGATTGTGTCTTTTTCGGTAAGTTTGGGCCCACGAGGAAGATAAAAGTAGACGCCGGCTCCCACTAACACCGCCAGAACGATTGCTAGGCCAATCCCCAGCCGCAGGCCTGGGCGCTTGCCGGGAAGGCTCTTGGCCGGGACTGCCCGTTGTTCGACGACCAGTCGCGAGCGGGTGTGACTCTCGACAATTAGTTGATCCTGCTCTGCGGCAACAACTTCGCCTTCGTCAACCACCTGCACTTTCTCCGCAAAGCGGTAGCCGCGCCCCGGCACCGTCACGATGAAGCGGTTTTCGCCGACTGCGTCGCCCAGCGTCTTCCTCAGGACAAATATGTTCTGCGCCAGGTTCGACTCCTCGACAAACGTTTCCGGCCACACCGCTTTCATCAGGTGGTCCTTGGGAACAACGGTTTCGCTGCGCTCGACCAGCACCAGCAGGATGTCGAAGGCTTTCGGGTGGAGGGGGACGGGCTTGTTGTCGCGCAAGAGCACGCGATGGCTGGGGTCAACGCGGAAAGGGCCGAACTCATATAAACGCCGGCCTGTGTTGATCATAGCCACGCTCTAAGAAATTCTGAGGATTTCTGATGATCTTTCTAAAGACTTTTGAAGGTCGTTTCGGGCAGGATCGCACCCGTTCGCGAGCTGCCGAGAAAGCCGAGCCCGATGTGGAGAGCAATTTATCACGGATTCTGGCGTTGGGCAAAGGTTTCAGAACGGGCAGTGGCTGCTTACAAAAGGACCGAGATCACCGTGGAAACTGACCGGGTCTGGATCATTCGCAAGTCGCACTCTACCAGGGGATGGTGTGCGGAGTGTGGCCGGGAGGTGGACATGGTGGGGTTGAAAGAGGCGGACGCGCTTTTGGGGATGACGCAGCCCAGGCTGTCCCAGCCTCTGACGACCCAACCGATGCTCCCCGGCTGCGGGGACAGCCGGGGATGGCATTGGTCGCAAGCTGCGGACGGGTCGTCGCTGGTCTGTGTGGAGTCGGTTCTGGGGTCGAAGTAGAAAGCATCACGATTTGCGGATCACCGGAGGAAATTCTCTCGGATGCCTGCAAGTCGACAACCAAAACAATTCAGCCATCGGCACGGAGTTGCCGAACAAAGGAGAACTGCAATGAAACGAAAAACAACATCACTTTTTCTTGGAATCTGCCTGTTCGTCTTGGCCGGCGCAGCCAGCCCTGCCTTCGCACGGTCGACCACAGCTTACAACTCATTCAAGGTATGGATGCCGTCGAAAGGCGCCTTCAAGGCCACCTACAGCTGCCTGACGGAATCGTTCGGAGCGGTGGTGAACAACTGCGCATTTCCCGTGAGCCTGCTGTTCGATGTGCCCGTCGACACCTCGGGAAGCCATAAATTTACGGTGCAGAATTACTTCGACGGAACCGATGCCGAGAACACCTTCAGCTGCACCTCCTACGCCTACAACGGGACTGGCGGCATCGTTGATGGCAGCGCCATCAACTTCAGCGGTCCGGGTCAATCGCTCGCAACCACGGTTGATGTGGCTGACGCTTCGAGTGCCCAGTTGATTTGCAAAGATATTCCCGCGGGCGGAGGCGTGGCCAACATCAACTGGAATCCGTAAACAAATCGAAAGGCACGGAGCCAAGAATCATTGACTAGCAAATAGCACGGAGTTTCGCGACGGGGTGTCGTCTGCGCGGAATTCAAAGTTGTAGGACTGAACCTGATTCTTGGGAATCTTGGTCATTCGCAAGTCGCACTCAAGACGAGCGTGGTGTGCGGAGTGTGGCCGGGAGGCGGATATGGTGATGATGCTCCCCGGCTGCGGGGACAGCCGGGGATGGCATTGGTCGCAAGCTGCCGATGGATCGCCACTTGTCTGGAGTCGATTCTGGGGGCGCGTTAGACCGGAACTCTCAAGAGCACTTGCACCGGATTTGGAAGTTAGCCGTTTCCCACGAACACGATGGACGACGAAAAGAGATCTTGTGGCACATTTCCAAACTACAACGGGAGAAATTTCATGACGAAACGATCTGCAAAGGATTTGAATGTATCAGGCAAGCCGAACCTTTCCGCGTTCCTGGCTTTGAGCTGGGCCGTGGTTTTGATTACCGGTATGCAAGCGCTGCCTGCTCAGGCACAGCTCACCGAGTTGTACGCATTTCAATACAACCCTGCCGCGACCAGCAACTACCCCGATGGCGCAAATCCGATGGCGGAGTTGATTCAGGGCGCGGATGGGAACTACTACACCACCACCAATACAGGCGGAGCGGGAGTATGCGGAGAGTCGGAAAGTCAAATCCCTGGCTGCGGAGCGGTGGTGAAGATTACCCCCGCGGGTGTGTTGAGCGTGCTCTACAGCTTCCCGTATGACATTTCGACCAGCACCGCGCCCAATGGTTGGTTTCCCCAGGCTGGGCTGGTGCAAGGAAAAGACGGCAACTTTTACGGTGTCGCGACCGAGGGCGGTACCGGCGGAGAAGCTTGTGCGGACACTACCGGGCTGTCGGGTTGCGGAACCGTGTTCAAGCTAACTCCAAGTGGAAAGCTCACCGTATTGCACTCCTTCTGCGGAGGCAGCGGCTGCGGTTCGTTAACCACCGATGGAGCGGAGCCTACGGGGCGAATGGTTTTTGCAGCCAATGGAGACCTGTATGGCACAACCCAAGTAGGAGGTCTGTTCAACGGCTTTTACAACCAAGGCACGATCTTCCGGGTAACAACCTCCGGCGCTTACACAGTGTTACATGTGTTTTCCGGCAATTTCGGCTCCAAGCCAGATGGGGCAAATCCTGCAGCCGGACTGACTCTGGCTTCCAACGGGGACTTCTACGGCACGACTACTGCTGGCGGAGCATCTGGAGATGGAAGCGTGTTCGAGATGACCGCCTCGGGTAAAGTGACGTTACTGCATTCGTTCACCGGCAGCAGCGATGGCAGCATGCCGATTGGGGCTTTGGTTCAGGCGAGCGACGGCAACCTTTACGGCACCTGCTACTCCGGGGGCGCCAACGGCACGGGGACGGTGTTCCGCATCACCACGAAAGGGGTCTTGACGAAGATTTTTGACTTTGCCGCCCAAGGAGCGGCCGGCAACATCGGCTATTTTCCCAGGGCGGGATTGATTCAGGCCTCCGACGGCAACCTCTATGGAACGGCGTGGCAGGGTGGCCCATTCGCAACTGGCACGATTTATCAACTCACGCTAGGGGGCGTTGGGACACTGGAAACCAGCTTCGATGCCAGCACCACCGGTTTCCCGCCGTTGGATGCACTGTTGCAGGGAAGCGACGGCAGACTCTATGTGACGCTGCAGTACAATGGCGGCGAGAATTCTGATGGCGTGCAGGACCAGGGCGCGATTTCAGTGTTGGATCTCGGACTCAGTCCGCCGGCGCCGGGACCATTCGAATTCACACCGGCCAAAGGATTAGTGGGCGCGAAGATCACATTGAGGGGTTCGGCGTTTGTAGGCACAACGGCAGTGACGTTCAATGGCACCTCAGCGGCTCCCGTCGTGGACGCTTCTGGATACATTACCGCTAGGGTGCCGGCGGGGGCCACCAGCGGAACGATCTCCGTGACCAATGCCGGGGGCACCACGACGAGCAAGAGCAGCTTTACCGTGCTTCCGTGATGACTTGGATTGGTGCCGTGGAGGAATGCATCGCGAAAGGATCTCTTCGCTGAAAGCCGCGCAGAACTGAGGGTAGGGGGAATCTGTTTTTCAAAAGGAAGAATCTTGTGGGGAGGTTTATTACTCCCCAGACCCGTGCAGCGTGTCAAGCATTATGCCTCGTACTAGGTTCGGAGACGGCCGAGATTTCCCGGTAGTGGTGCATTCGGATGCGTCACTACCGGCTTCTCCGTGGTCTTCAAAATCGTAATCGATCCCTTCGCAAAACATCTGTCAACCCGTTCTTGCTCATGCCACAGATTCCGCTTGTGGGACAGGTGTTTCTGGAGGGACGCTTACGGTCGAGCAAGGGCGATTTAGCGGCACGACCGAAGTCGTGCCTTACGCTTCGACAATCGCGACTCTGCAACCATCCTTGTCAAGGAGAGGACGGTCCGGCTCTCGGCTGGAACTCTGCCCTATAATCTTGGTCCTATGCATCCTGTCACCAAGGTCTTATTGCTTGGGCTGCAGTGTTTCGTGGTGCTGTTTGTGGCCCTGCACAACTGGATTCCTCTTGGAAAACTCAATGACGTGAGAGGCGTTCGCCAGGAGTTCCCCGGCAACAAACTTCTGATTACCACGCTCATTAACTTCACTCCATATGCTTTCGGACTGGCCGCCAGCGCATTCTGCTTTGAGCGGCGCTTTCCCGGGTGGCTGCTCTGGTGGCTCTGGATCAGCTATGGACTGGCGGTCTATGGCTCGCTGAAGGCGTGGTGGATTCCATATCTTTTCCGGCCCGATCCAATTCTCGCCGCGCGTTATCAAGTGATGCATGGAGCGACGCACACGTTCCTGCCCGAGCGTAATGGCATCAGTCCAAATACGCTGCATGTGATGTTTGACGTTTTGACGCTGGCGATCTTGATTGTTCTGGGCGCACTGACGGCGCAGCAGGGATGGCCGTAATCGCTTGTAACGATCGCCGGATGCGTCACTTCTCAAACGGCATAAGAAGTGACGCCAGCGAGATCTGCTATTCCAACGATGCAAGACATACGGGGTAGACTCTTCACTCCGACGCGGCCCACCGGACCAAATTCTCGCGCTCGTTTTGTGGGCTTGCCTCGGACAAACCGTCTTTTTCCAGCCAGAACCCAATGCGTCGGTGAATCTCAAGGAGTTTGCCGGACTCGGCAAGAGCAAAAAATCCAATAATCGCAATCGCGCTAGTCCATCCGCCGATCATCAACATAAAAAAATGAGTCATAATCCACTCCTTATTCTGGCCGGAGAAAGATCCTGCAAGCCACGGCGATCATGCCTCCGATTTCGAGAAACGTCCATGGAGCCGGTCTGAACCTGTCTGAATTGATCTGAAGAAGTGCCGTGCGACCTATCCCCACCATTCCTTGAAAAAACCCAAGATTGAGTACACGATCTGGCAGTTCCGGCCTTGTCGGAACCCATCACCATGTCCGCCTGGTGGCAACGCGGATGGCTGTAACGAACCGAGGTCGAGTTGCACTACTTAGAGGATGGGTATGACGCGTAGATTACGTCGCTCCATGCGGGGCAAGGGAAACGATCAATGGAATAGATGGAGGCGAGAAAAAGTTTTCGTTGATGAATCTTATTTTAGGTGGCGCTTTTGGCCTTCTTTTTTCGATTTAGTAATAGAAGGTTGCTTGGACAGATGCTGCCTTCGGAAGAGGTATGCTATGTCTCTTTTTTTGAAGTTAATGGTCGGTGGATGGGGTACGGCATTTGCTATGTTCGGGTTCTTGGCCCTCAAGGAATCCGGTAAGCTGCTTGAGATTCACAAGCGCATCGGGTTGTGGCTGGAAACTTTAACTCCTCCGGTCCGCGTTCCCGACGAGAGCTTGCAAACCGACAATCAGGACGCTGCCTGACGCGCCGCAAGACTGTTTGCCCTGGTGTCGGCGGAAGGGCTGGTGACTGGGTTCGAGCGCGGAGGAGGTGGGCGAACCCACCAGCGCCGACAGGAGAGGCAGCGAATTCAGCCGGACGGAAGCACCGGAATCTATTTTTCGACCGTCTTGATGTCCAGGCTTCTCCACAGATACCAGCAGGCGATCGAACGATAAGGTGTCCAAGGTTTCGCGATCTTCTCCATCACGGCAGGTTTCGGCCACTTGCGTTTCTTGTAGTGCTTCTTGATAGCGGCCTGCACGCCGTAATCGCCGACGGGCAGAATATCCGGACGCCCCAAGCTGAACATCAAGAACATGTGTGCCGTCCAAACTCCGACGCCCTTGACTTGCGTGAGATGCGTGATGACTTCTTCTTCCGGCATTTCCGGCATGCGCTGGAATTCCAATAAGCCAGCAGCGGTTTTCTCGGAGAGATCGCGCAGGTACGAGGTCTTCTGCCGCGACAGGCCGACACCGCGCATTTCGGCATCGGTCAATTTGAGAATGCCCTGCGGGGTCAGCGGATCTCCCGCGAGTGCGGTGAAGCGATCGAAGATGGTTGCGGCGGCTTTGCCGTTCAATTGCTGATAGAGGATCGACTCCGCCAAGGTATGAAACGTGGGCTTGCCAAACTGCATGCGGCAGGGCCCGATGCGCTCGATGATCTCCGCCAGAACGGGATCGGATTTCTTCAGGTGACTGATCGCCAGGTGATCGATCGCTTTTCGCAAGATCTGCCATCTCCTCTCCGCACCGCGCCGCTGGAGAACTTAAACCCAGAGAGCTTAGCACATGGGCGAATAAACGGAGAATAGGTAAATCAGGATGGAAAATGGAAGTGCACATCGGTGCGCGAGGCGACCGGGGTGCCATCGAGCGTAGCGGGCTGATAGTGCCAGCGGCGGAGCGTATCTGCAATCTTTTCGTCGATCCCGTGCCCGATAGATTGGACGATCTTGGTTTCGACTACATTGCCGGCAGAGTCGATTGTCACCTCGATGACCACGTCGCCGACGATGTCGCGAGGAAGCGAAGCACGGTCGATGGGCGGGTTGGGAGCAACGATCGAATATGCCACGTGCACTTCATGGCCGCTGATCGGTCCATCGATCATGGTGCCGAGTGGAGAGCCTGCGTGGGAGTTATGGTCGCTAGCGTCTGCATCGGCGATGGCAGGTGCCGGTTGAGGTTCTGGAGCCGCTTTCGGAGGCTTGGGCTTCGGAAGCGGCCGCTGCCTGCTGGATTGCCGTGGGAATAGGAGCTTGGCTAGGTCCGGAGGCGTGTCATCGTTCGTGTCCGGTGGGAAGTAGACCAATTTGTAGGTGTGGGTGCTGTCGCCGTAGGCGAGCGAAGCGGGGCTGATATCGATGGCCTTGGGCCGGTGGAACACGATTACGGCCAACAGCGCCAGATGCGCCGCAACCGACAGCACTACGGCTCGATGGCGATGGAATCCCGAAGTAACGGACTCGGGGCTCGCGGGCTGAAAACCAGTAAACACGGCAATCCCTAGCTTACTGGATTGACGGGCGAACCGAGAAAAGGTTTTTGGGGGGTTGTATCCCCATCGATAGGCAGGATTCCAGCCTACGCTCCGGCCTGTTGCGCGGCGATGTCGCCGATTATGGGGAGTTTGAACTTCTGTCCCTGATAGGCCTTGAGGGCCAGAATCAGCAAGATGACAAACAAGACCAGGGTTACCAAGGGCCAGAGAAATAGGATTGCCCACCCAAGGAATGGGATATGGCCAATGATTGCGAGGCCGATGTCCACCGCGATCCAGGCGACAAAAAAGAAGATGGATTGAAAGGCGTGGAAGCGGACGAAGGCCCGTTTGTTAAAAGGCTCAAGCACGAGAAACAAAATTGCCGGAATGATGGTCAAATAGGCCAAGGCACCGGCCACATTGTCGGTGAGCCCGGGAGTTGAAGTTGTAACTGCGGTTACGTTTTGCCCGGTGCCGGCGGCACACTTCGGGCAGGTCGCTCCATCCGCGATCTGGGTTCCACAGGTTGGACAGAAAGCCACAGAGCCCCCCTTATAAGAGACGAAAGGCAAGGTATCAGAATGCTCGCCAGGGTGCAATGGGTTGGTTTGATGATGGTTTGGCTTGATGAAAGGGCGAATGATCCAGAGATACGATCCGGTATCGGGAAGAGTCTGGAGTCGATGTGCGCAACGATCTTCGCGGCGACGATCTTTCACTCAACAATCATTTTCAAACGATCTTTTTCATACGATCTTTGCCCAACGGCTAGGTTCCCACTATCATTCTAAGTTCTAAGTTCTCGATTTTCGACGGAGCAGGGCATTACCGTCCGCAATTTCCGTTTCTTGAAAGGCAATGATGATCACAATTGTTTCGGGACTGCCGCGTTCGGGCACATCACTGATGATGCAGATGCTGGAGGCGGGCGGACTGGCAGTTCTTTCCGACGGCGAGCGCAAGGCCGACACCGACAATCCCAAAGGCTATCTGGAGTGGGAGCGCATCAAGCAGCTTCCGAAAGATCCCAGCCTGATTGCGGAGGCGGAAGGCAAGGTTGTGAAGGTTATTTCGCAACTGATTTTGTCGCTGCCGTCGGGTCACGACTATCGCGTCGTTTTCATGCAACGTCCGCTTCCTGAAGTGCTGAAGTCACAGGATGAAATGCTCCGCCGCCGGGGCAACGCGGATTCGAGTGCTGACCACTCTCCGATCGAAGAAGCATTTCAGCGTCATTTGGTCGAAGTGAACAAATGGCTCACAGGCAAGGAGAACGTAAAGCTGTTGCGCGTGCATTATCATCGCGTGCTGCGCGAACCTAAGGTTGTCGCCGAAGAAATCGCTGCGTTCTTACAAGTGCCGCTCAACATCGAGGCCATGGTTCAGCAAGTGGACGGCAACTTGTATCGGAATCGAATGAAGAAGTGAGGAGGTCTTGGCGGTCGCAATCTGCGACCGCCCCACCAGAAATTACGTGATGCTCACTTCTGTATAGGTTCCGTAAACCTGGCGCAGGGCTTCGCAGATTTCTCCGACGGTGGCGTAGGCGCGAACGGCGTCGATGATATAAGGCATGGTGTTGACATCGGAAATATTGCCGTTCTTGCCCGCGGTGGGGGTCTTGGCGGCAGCTTGTTTCAGGGCGTCGAGGCATCGCTGCACTTCTTCATTCGAACGTCGGGCGCGCAGGGTTTTGAGCTTCTTCTCTTGTGCGCGCGCCACCGATTCGTCGATGTACAAAGTGTGAGGCGAACCCTCTTCGATGACGAAATCGTTCACGCCGACGGTAATTTTCTCATTCGCTTCGGCTGCGCGCTGGTACTGATAACTGGCCTCGGCGATTTCTTTCTGGGGGTATCCGCGCTCGATGGCTTTGACCATGCCGCCCATCTGGTCGAGCTTCTCAAAGTAATCGAAGGCGCCCTTTTCCATATCGAGGGTTTGCTTTTCGACGAAGTAGCTGCCGCCGAGTGGATCGACGGTTTGGGCAACGCCCGACTCGAAGGCAATAATCTGCTGTGTGCGAAGCGCGATGCGCGCGGCTTCGGCCGTGGGCAGGGCGAGAGCTTCGTCATAGGCATCGGTGTGCAATGACTGCGTGCCGCCGAGGACGGCCGCCAGCGCCTGGATGGCGACGCGCGCGATATTATTCATCGGTTGTTGGGCGGGGAGTGAGACTCCAGCGGTCTGGGTGTGGAAGCGCATGAGGCGAGTGCGATCATTTTTCGCGCCGAAGCGCTCTTTCATCAACCGATGCCAGATCTTGCGAGCGGCGCGGTATTTGGCAATCTCCTCGAAGAAATCATTGTGTGCGTTGAAGAAAAAGCTGAGGCGGGGTCCGAAGTCGTCGACGTCAAGACCGCGGCGGCGCGCCCATTCCACGTATTCGACGCCGTCGTAGATGGTGAAGGCGAGTTCCTGCAGCGCAGTCGATCCGGCTTCTCGAATGTGATAGCCGCTGATGGAGATGGTGTTGAAGCGCGGGGTAAATTTCGATCCGAACTCGAAGGTGTCAATTACCAAGCGCATCGAGGGCGCGGGCGGATAGATGTATTCCTTCTGTGCGATGTATTCCTTGAGAATGTCGTTCTGCAGGGTGCCGGAAATCTTCTTCCAGTCGACGCCTTGCTTTTCGGCTACCACCAGATACATGGCCCAGAGCACGCTGGCCGGTGAATTGATGGTCATCGAGGTGGTGATCTTGTCGAGGGGAATACCGTCGAAAAGAATCTCCATATCTTCGAGCGAGTCGATGGCGACGCCGCATTTGCCGACCTCGCCTTCGCTGGCCGGGTGATCGGAGTCGTAGCCCATCAGGGTAGGGAGATCGAAGGCTACGGAGAGTCCGCCGCCGCCGTGTTCGAGAAGATATTTGTAGCGCTGATTCGTTTCTTCGGGCGAAGCGAATCCGGAGAACATGCGCATCGTCCACAGTTTGCCGCGGTAGCCGGTGGCGTGAATGCCGCGCGTGTACGGTGGTTGGCCGGGATACCCGAGATATTGCTCGTAGTTCCAGTCTGCGGGGAGATCGGCCGGAGTGTAGAGGCGGCGAATCGGGGTGTTCGAGATGGTACTGAAACGAGCGTGGCCGTGTTCGTCGAGGTTGGTGCCGGTAGGAGCACCGATCGGTTTTTCGGAAGCCTTGTCAAGGGTAGGCGCCAGAGTTTTCTCCGCCCACTCTTTTTCCGAATCGGTGGGATGACGGCCTTCGAAAACATCGGAAATCGGGCTTTCGGCGATTGTCTTACGTGGACCAACTTCCGGTTTATTGGACATTCCATTCACCGCTTCTGACTGTGATCATAGAGGAGCGGTCGCCACGCTGCAAAAGATGCGACCGACCGAGCGGTTGGTGGAAAGCCGAATCCTGAACCGTGCTTGACGCTTGTTTTCTCCGCCACCTATGCTGGACTTCTTTCAGGGGAGGAATTCTGAAGGCATTTCGACGGTTGTTGCAGCGTACTCCTGTGTACGGTGTGTACAAGGCGCTGGGCCACTATCCCGATTACTGGTATTGGATCCTGCGCGGGCGTCCGTCGCGGTCTCCGCATTTGTTGAAACAGAAAGTCGTGCGCGAATACGGGGAGAAGTTTGGGTTGAAAACGCTGGTCGAGACCGGAACTTACTACGGCGAAATGGTCGCCGCGATGAAAAGCCGTTTCGACCGCATCTATTCCATTGAATTCGTGCCCGCGCTGGCGGAGCGGGCCACGCGCAAATTTGCGAGTGCCCAACATGTTCGAATTTTTTGCGGCGACAGCCGCCTGGTCCTGCCCGAGGTGCTCGCATTATTGAAAGGTCCGGCGCTGTTCTGGCTCGACGCCGGTTACTACGGCTGGGTTGGAATTCGGACGAATGAGCAGCGGCTTTCGGCGGAACTGGAGATGATTCTGAGCCATCCCTATCCGCATATGATTCTGCTGGATGACGCTCGCGGATTGACGGGGAGAGATGGGATTCCTTCGGTGGAAGACGTGAAGGCTTATGTCGAGTCGAAGTTTCCGCAGCGCTTGGTGGAAGTGAAATATGACATCATGCGCGTCACGCTGCGGACATAGACGCCACCTTCGGAGACACGGTGGCGAGCCGTCTCGAAAGGCAACTCGTTGGTATTAAAAAAAGGGCCGCCCGAAGACGGCCCGTGGCATTCGTCACAAATTCCGGAAGGCTAGAAAACGTCGCGAACAGTTCGGTTGACCAGCCCTACGGAATTATTAGCAGCCTCGCCGGCCGCATAGCTAAAGGTCGCGGACTGATCTATCAGACTAATATTTTGTGATGTCAATACGGTCGTACTGCCGCTGGCAAAAACCTGTACAAAATAAGTGCCAGCCGGTACGAAGATACCCTGCTCGGTGTCAGGATTCGCGGTTACGGTGTAGGTTTTGGGACTCTTGACGTCCAACTGCGTCAGCGTCGCTTGCAATGCTGGAGCATCGGCGGATTGAACGAAGACAAAGTGCGCGTCACCCGCTGCTATCGGTGAGAAATTGTCAGTGAAGGTGAGCACCGCGGGTTGACCGCCGCTGATTGCAGCTACGGCTGACACGTTTGTTCCAGGACCCAGCGTTACCAGCGAGTCGATCAAGGTCGCATTCGTGCAAGGCGCGAGCGTATTTGCCAGGCTAATCTGCACCGCATAGGTCCCGGGAGCAAGAGTGAAAGGGCCGGTTGTGTTGCCAAACGTCAGCCCGTGCGTGGGACATTTGCCGCCAATCGAAATGTCGACCGGCAGGCCGGGGTTGAGATTGGAGGCAATATCGCGGCCGGGGATTCCATGCACGACATAAAGGTAAGCGCTATTTTGGGCGAGGGCAGAGGCGCCCAGAGCCAGAGACAAAGCTGCGAGTTGCACAAAGATTCGTGTGTGAAGTTTCATAATTCTCCTTAGGTTGGAAAGGCTTGGCGCTGATTTTGGTGGATGAGCTGCGATCAACGCAGACGAACTGCGTTGGAGTGGCTCACCATTCACTTCTGCGACCCCAACCCGGAAGCGGTCTGGCTTCGTTGGATGAAACCCACGCTGCACGCGGAAGTTGCCCGAAATTAGAAAAAGATCAGAAAATAAGGATCGCGGGGTTATGGATTGTTCGGCGGAGGCTTCAACCAGAACCGCAGGCCCTAGTCGCTATTTTGATTCTTTCTTGCGTGTGAGTTCCCATGTCTTCGCGTATTTCCAGGACACATAGACGGCGTGATAGAGATGCAAGAGCAGCCCTTCGCGGCCGTCGAGAAAGCCGAGGCGGACAAAATAGTTGTAGATGAACGTTGCCCACGGACGCAGGACAATGTTGAACAGGCTGAAGCCGCGTTGGCCCTTGGCTACCGCCATCTCCGCGCCAAGGGAAGAGTAGCGGTTCATGTGGTCGATGTAGTCGGCGAGCGTGGGGTAGGAGTGGTGGAGAAGGGGAGAAACCATCTCGCCGGTTAGGGCTCTGAACTCCACAGTCTCATGGACGGCGCGGTCTTCGAATCGAGCACTCGTTCTGTCGAAGAGGCGCAATTTTGGGTCAGGCCAGAATCCCCCGTGTCGAATCCAACGACCGAGAAACATATTCTTGCGGGGGATGAAGAATCCGCTTGGCTTCGAGGGTGTCTTGAGCAGAGCGATGACCTCTTCAGCGAGCCTCGGGCTGACTTCCTCATCCGCGTCCAGAGAGAGCACCCAATTATTTGCGGCCTGGTCGATGGCGAAATTCTTCTGCGCGGCGTAACCTTTCCATTTTTCGACGAAAACTTTCGCGCCGAAGGAGTTCGCGATCTCGACGGTTCGGTCGGTTGAACCCGAGTCGACAACGATGATCTCCCCTTTGCCGTCGGCAATGAGCGGCTGCACGCTGGTCAGCGTGCGTCTTAGGTTGGCTTCTTCGTTATAAGTGATGATGACGACGGAGAGGATCACGCAGGGCTCCGGCCGCTGTTCGCTGAGGGCCTGTCGAACTGCGCCCGGTTTGGACGAGCGCGGGCGCCCCTCCTTACCTGAGTATTGTCCGCACGAGTTTTGTCCACCCTAGCATTACCCATTGCCGCGAGTGTCACGGAGTGAGGATACTTGACCTTGCTCCCTCCTTGCTACTGTTGCGGCGACGGCATTTGGTCGGCCGGTCGCGGAGCCACGTGTGGAATATTTGGCGTGTGCGTGACCTGGCCCCGTTCAGCCTCAGAGATCAGGATACCGGCGTGATCGAGCAGGAGACCGATTGAGCGATCGAGTTCGACCTCTGCTTTTTCATAGAGAGCCTTGGCGGAGACGAGCGTGACTTCGGCCTGGGTCAGGGCCGCGTCGTTCTGCAACACCAGCGTTGAGGTCGATGCGCCCAGGGCGTACTTTTTTTGTTCGGCGTCTAGAGACTGGCGCGCCAGATCGACGGCGGCTTGCGCGGAATCGACGCTGGCGCGATTCTGCTGGACTCCGAATTGCGCATTGCGTACTTCGATGCGGACTTGATTCTCGATCTGCTGGATGCGCAACTGAGCTTGACGGTATTCGAATTCCGAGCGTACCTGAGTGGCCTGAGCGGCACGGTTGCGAAGTGGAATGTTAAGAGTAATGCCTGCGCCTTTATCGGAAGCAGTGGAATTGATCAGCTGGTTTAATGTTCCAGTGTAAGAGACCGGAGGTGAGATGGGAGCACTGGGAAGGCCGCAGAATGTCGGATCCGAAATGCAGACGTAGGTAGGATTAAGATTGCCACCCTGACCAGAGCCACCATAGTAGGCAAACAGGTCCACCGAGGGCAACAAGGCACTGCGAATCGCTTTATTACTGATCTCGGTATTGGAAAGGTTGATGCGCTGTTCCGCGAGTTCTGGGCGATGACTGAGCGCATCGTTGACCAGGTCTTGCGTAGGGAGAACCGGTTCTTGCGCAGACAATTCCATGGTCGAAGTAGGAATAACTTCGGCGTCGGCCAGCGCCGGGTCGACCAGCGTGCGGCTGAGCGCATTCTTCATAAGCAGTTGCTCCAATTGAAGATTGGTCAGGGCCAGGGTCAGCGTCTGTTGATTGCTGGCAACCGTGCTCTGCGCCCGGACCACTTCGATCGGCGCCAGGGTGCCGATTTCTACCTGCTTCTTGGTGTCGGAGAGAGTCCTCTGTGCGAAGGCGAGCTGATCCTTCTGAACCCTCACGTTCTCATAGGCATAGACCAGATCCCAGTACATGTTTTCGATCTGGTCGACGGTGGTAGTGATTTGCAGACGGAAGGCTACGTCGGAAATTTCACGATCATTCTTGGCAATCTGAATGAAGCGAGTGTTGGGAGCGAATCCAAAACCCTGCAAAAGGTGCTGCGTTAACTTGAACTGGAAACCGGAATTCAGCAAGGGAGTAAAGGCATTGTAAGGGTTGTCGGAAGTTGTCCGAGAATTGTTGAAGCCGACCGACATATTTGTGCCCCACTGGAATCCCTGGTTGTAAGCGAAGTTGGCAGTGGTTGTATTCTGATGAGGGCCGCAAAAAGGGCTGGTGCAGATAATGACGAGGTGATCGTTTTGCAGCGTGCCTGTGAGAATGGGGTCAAAGCTGGCAAGGAGCGGGCCGCTGCCGAGAGTTGAGACGACCAAGCCACCCGCGCCGACGCCGGCACCACCGGCTGCGACCGAAGTACCGCCCTGGCCCGAGCCAACTTGGGTACCGAGTCCGCCTACGCCGCCGCCGGGCGTGTTCTGCACCACGCCGCTGTTAACACCAAGCGTGCTTGCTCCTGCTTTGGCTCGCCAAACATCAGTATCGGCGATGTTCAGGTTATAGCGCGCAATCGCGATGTCCAGATTATTCTCGAGGGCCAGCGTGACGGCGTCGTTCATCGAAATGTAGAGCTTGCCATCGTGCATAAGTTCTTCGAGGCGCGGGGTGTTGGTCAGGTTCGGCGGCGCTACGTGGCGTGGAGTATAGGGGCCAACCGGGTTGGGGAAGTGCGATTTTGGCTTCGAATATTCCTGCACATCAAACGGTTGCGACGATGACACGCCAGTCCTCTGCGTCGAGGGCGCACTGGGTACCGGCGAGGTATCTTGTGCCCATCCGAGGGGCACCACGGCGGCGGCGAGCAAAAGAGCTGCAGAACGCTGAAAAACGGTCAGAAGTCTAGAACATCGCATTCGCATCATCTCCATAGATCAGAAATCAGAGATCCGACTCAAAATCGATCAGACGCAAGATCGATTGGACTCAAGCGCTCAGGCGCGAGAGAAAACGGGCACACGAGAGCAGCAGTTTCGCTGTTAACTCTGTTTAGTACGTAGAACGACAGGCAAGAGTTCCTTGCAATTATCCCTATCCCTGCAGTCCTGCCCGTGCAATGCTGGGCCAAGGCAATTTGTTTCAGTTCCACTGATCGTTGGTTCAGTTGATCGTGCGTGGAAACGATCGTTTCGCGAAATGGAGCGTCGGTAAATTCGATTGTTAATGAAATAGTATAGCTGACGCCTCGCCGCGTTTTCCGCGAGGGCAGCGCCAAAATTTGGCGACTACTTTTGCAACTACTACGGATGCTGCCAAAACAGCTCAGGACTCGAAAAGAACGTGCGTAATCTCAGACTGATCCTTTCTTATGACGGCGCCGAGTTCTCCGGTTGGCAGGTGCAGCCTGGTCGGACGACCGTGCAAGGCGCCCTGGCCTCAGCCATTGGACGGTTGAGCGGAGAAAATGTACTGCCCCAGGGCTCGGGCCGGACCGATGCGGGGGTGCACGCACTGGCCCAGGTTGCGAGTTTTGCAACGGCGAGTGCCATCCCCACGGAAAACTGGCTGGGGGCGCTGAACGACATTCTGCCAGCGTCGATCCGTGTGCTGAAGGTGACCGAGACTGCGCCCGAGTTCCACGCGCGCAAGTCGGCTCGCGCCAAGACCTATCGCTATCGCATTCACCGCGGATCGATCTGTCCGCCGTTTCTGGCCCGGTATGTATGGCATTACCCCTATCCCCTCGAGGAATCGGCGATGATTGCCGTCGCCAGCACGGTAGAGGGCACGCACGACTTCACCTCATTCGCGGCGGTCGATCCCGAGCGAGTGGAGCGAATGACGGCCAACGAAAGCCTTACAACGACCAACATAAGCCTTACAACGACCAATGTTCGGACGATCTTCCGCTCCGTCTGGTCGCGTCAAGGCGACGAATTCATCTATACCGTTCGGGGCAGCGGATTTCTTCATCACATGGTGCGGAATCTGGTCGGCACGTTCGTGCTGATCGGAAAGGGCACGGTGGGCGGGGAGGACTTGCAGCACATCCTCGAGGCACGGGAGCGCGCGGCCGCCGGACCTACCGCGCCCGCTAACGGCTTGTATCTGGTCGAAGTGGAGTATTGACGCGTCGAAATCATCCTTCAATTTTGTCATCCAACATTTCAAGCAACAACGGTGGCGCGTCAGTTCCGTCGCGCGTAAACTACCTCGCAGATGTCAAAGACTGCCGAATTCGCCGTCTCTCGCATCGCCTCCGTGAACCCGGCCACGGGAGAAGTTCTGGGCGAACTGGACAGCGCAGGTCCAACCGAAGTGCGTGCGGCGGTGGCTCGCGCACGTGCCGCGCAGCCTGATTGGAACTCCTGGGGCATCGGGAATCGCATCCGGGTATTGCGCCGTTTCCAGCAGATTCTTCTAACCCGCAAGAAAGACATCGCACGCCGCATCACGCAGGAAGCCGGCAAGCCCGTGGTCGAAGCGTTACTCACGGAAGTTCTGGTCGTCCTCGATGCGGCGCGATTCCTGATCGAGAACGCCTACGCAATCCTGCGCGAAGAAAAGCTGCCGCACGGAAATCTCGCGATGAAAACTAAGTCGGGACGCATTCTCCGCGAGCCCTATGGCGTAATCGGAATCATCTCACCCTGGAATTACCCGTTCTCAATTCCAGCGACTGAGGCGCTGGCGGCTCTGGTCGCAGGAAATGCCGTCGTGCTCAAACCCTCCGAGTTGACGCCGCTGATCGCGCTTGAACTACAGCTGTTGCTCCGCGACGCCGGAGTTCCCGACCACATTTTTCAAGTGTTGCCGGGCGATGGCGCGACTGGGTCAGCGCTCATTAAAAGTGAAATCGATAAACTCGTTTTCACCGGAAGCGTCGACACCGGCCGACGAATCGCGCAGATCGCCGCCGAACGTCTGCTCCCTGTGGTGCTGGAACTCGGTGGCAAAGATCCCATGATTGTGCTGGAAGACGCCGATGTCGACCTGGCATCGAGCGGCGCGGTCTGGGGAGCGTTCATGAACGCGGGGCAAACCTGCTTATCCGTCGAGCGCTGCTATGTGCATCAGAGTCTGTACCCCGCCTTCGCGGATGCTTGCAGCGAAAAAGCGCGCAAACTGCGAATCGGCAATGGCATGAATGAGGACGGGGCCGCCGAAGTCGGCCCTATGATTCACGAGCGGCAAGTCCGTGTGGTTGAATCGCATTTGGAAGATGCAAGACAGCGCGGCGCTCGCGTCTTAACTGGAGGCACGCGCTTGCGCGAACTCGGCCCGACATTCTTTGCGCCGACTGTGCTCGGGGGGGTCGATCACAGCATGCGCGTCATGCGGGAAGAGACCTTCGGCCCGGTACTGCCGATTATGCCCTTCGCCGACGATGCCGAGGCGGTCCGCCTCGCCAACGATTCGGTCTTCGGATTAGCCGCCAGCATTTGGACGCGCGACCGTGCCCGCGGCGAGCGTTTGGCCCGCCAGATCAATGCTGGAACAGTGATGGTGAACGATGCTGTGTCGTGTTTCAGCATCAGCGAAGCTCCGCACGGCGGTGTAAAGGCGAGTGGCGTGGGACGCACGCATGGGTGTTGGGGTGTGGAAGAGATGGTGCGCGTGAAATATGTTGACAGCGACCTGCTTCCGGGGATGAAAAAAATCTGGTGGTTTGGCTACAGCGGCGCATTTGCGGGGGAGATGGAAAGCTTCCTCGACCTGCTGTACGCGCGGCCCCTACGAGAGAAATTAAAGGCCGGAGCGCGCGCGGCCGGAGCGCTGTGGCGAAGAAAGCTTTAGCGCCCTATAGAAGACCCACGCACTCCGGCGCTGCGCGCCCATGCCTAGGTCCTTCGCTTCGCTCAGGATGGCAACATAGAGAGATCAGAAGGTAAAGAGAGTGACCCAGTTATGAGCGAATCCCGCCCTTTCTTACGCCACACCCTTGCCAGCGTCGCCTATCGCGGAGCCAAGGCCATCCGCGACGCTGGGCCGGACTTTGCCGGCTACGGCTCGACAGAAACTTCCCGGACGCCGGCAAAGATTCTCGCGCACATCGGAGACTTGATGGAATGGGCCCTCGCCATGTCCGAGGGACGCCGCGAATGGTACGATTCGCTTCCGCTGCCTTGGGAAAAAGAATGCGAGCGCTTCTTCGCCGCCCTGAAAAAGTTCGACGACTATCTGGCGTCCGAAAAGCCGCTGCAAGTCTCCGCCGAAAAATTGTTTCAGGGACCCATCGCTGACGCGCTCACCCACATAGGCCAGATCGCAATGCTGCGGCGGATGGCGGGTGTTCCGATGAAGGGCGAAAATTATTTCGTGGCCGAGGTCACCGTGGGTCGCGTTGGGGCGGATCAAGCGGCTCCGCGCAAGGTATTCGATTAGGTGCGATCAAGCTTGCCGTCGAATGAAGGTCCGGGTACTCAAGTGCCCCGAAAAACGCGGCCCCGGCGATGGACTGCGGGCTGGGTTTTAGGAGTTCGCTCGGTTGACGTTATTTTCGACGCGTGAGTTTACTGGTGGCTGCGTTCGATCGTGAAGGACGAATAGTAGAATAGCTTGAAATCGGCGTGAACACTTCTGAACTCATTTACGATTGGAACCGCCAGAACCCTGCTCTGCTGCATCTGCCTCGACCGGTGCGCCTGGCGGATGAAACGCTGCGCGACGGCTTGCAGTCGCCTTCGGTCCGCGATCCGTCGATCGAGCAGAAGATCGAAATTCTTCATCTGATGGAGGCGCTCGGTATTAACACGCTTGATCTTGGTCTTCCGGGCGCGGGCGCGCGCGCGGTTGAGCACGTCACGGCGCTGGCTCGCGAAATTGTTGCCCAC
>Ga0209221_1000288_pt1 | contig 24936 bp, 18 predicted proteins | sample BlaSpr_A8_Ref_O2_FD_187989 | JGI IMG/M metagenome (GOLD analysis project Ga0209221, IMG submission 187989) | Forest soil microbial communities from Thunder Bay, Ontario, Canada - Black Spruce, Ontario site 2_A8_Ref_O2 (SPAdes) (version 2) | ecosystem: Environmental > Terrestrial > Soil > Boreal...
CCTGCCTCGGCTGCTGCTGATCCTGTCCTCGAAAAGACAAATGCAAAAACCACCCCAACGATTCGAAGATGTTGACAGGGTCACACCATATCAGGGAAGCTTTGCCGACCCTAACCGCCAAGAATTTCGCATCTTCTACTGGATCGCAGGAGAACACACGCCCCACAAGCTATAATTGCCGCCACTCATGGCCCTGACCTCTGGCACAAGACTTGGCCCCTACGAAATCGAATCGCCCCTCGGCGCGGGTGGCATGGGCGAAGTGTATCGCGCTCGCGACACGCGCTTGGACCGCACGGTTGCCATAAAAGTTTTGAACGCGCAACTGGTGGCAAGCAGTGAACTGCGCGCCCGCTTCGAACGCGAAGCCAAGGTCGTCTCCCAGCTTCAGCATCCCCATATCTGCGTGCTCCACGATGTGGGCAACGAAGGCCCCGTCGATTACCTTGTAATGGAGTTCCTGCAAGGCGAGTCTCTCGCCGAGCGCCTGCGAAAAGGACCTCTACCTCCCGAACAAATCCTGACCATCGCCATCGAAATTGCCGACGCGCTGGAAAAAGCCCACCGCGCCGGAGTGGTGCATCGCGATCTGAAGCCGGGCAACGTAATGCTCACCAAGTCGGGCGCCAAGCTTCTCGACTTCGGTCTGGCAAAGCCGCTCGGCGCAACCGGCGCGTCCGGCAAGGGAAGCGGCACATCGCCCTCCGTTTTTGCTGCGGCCCTGACGCAGACCATGCCCTCCCCGACGCCCGCCACGCCGCTTTCCACCGCGGGAGCAGTGATCGGGACCGTCCAATACATGTCGCCCGAGCAGATCCAGGGCATCGAGGCCGACGCCCGCTCCGACATCTTCGCCTTCGGGGTGATGCTGTTCGAGATGGTCACCGGCAAGCGCAGCTTCGAAGGTAAGACGCAGGCCGCCATCGTGGGTCAGATTCTCGCCGTCGACCCGCCTTCCGTCATAACTCTGCAACCCCGGACGCCACTTGGACTCGACCGCGTCATTCGCCTCTGCCTCGACAAAGATCCCGACGAGCGCATCCAGACAGCGCACGACCTGAGGCTCCAGTTGCAGGCGATCGCCGAGGTGCCGTCAACTTCAGCCCAATCTCCCACCGTCGTGCCTGCGCGCCGGCCCTGGCTGCCGTGGATTGCTGCCGGAGTGCTCGCCGTCGCCGCGATTGCGTTCGCTCTGGCCTACATGCAATCCCTCCGCACACCGCAGGTCTCGGTTCACTCCTACATCCTTCCGCCGGATAAAACCACTTTCTTGTTGACCGGAAACAGCGCCGGACCGCCGGTGCTCTCGCCGGATGGCCTGCGAATCGCCTTCGTAGCCAAGAACGTAGACGGCAAGCAAGTGCTTTGGATCCGGCCGCTGAACTCCGCAGTTGCGCAGCCCATGTCGGGAACCGACGGCGCCAGCTATCCCTTCTGGTCCGCCGACAGCCGCTACGTCGCGTTCTTCTCCGCGGGCAAGCTGAATAAGTTGAACGCAAGCGGCGGCCCCCCGCAGGCTCTTTGCAACGCCAACGCCGGACGCGGAGGAACATGGAACAGCACTGGCACCATCATTTTTCGCGGCGGAGGCGACCGCGGGCCTTGTGCGGGTCGATGCTGCCGGGGGCACGCCCATCCCCCTGACCACCCTCGACGCCAAGGAGACTTCCCATCGCTGGCCCAATTTTCTTCCTGATGGCAATCACTTTCTCTACTTCGCTCACGGCGGGACGATCGCAGACAGCGCGGTCTATCTGGCTGCGCTCGATTCCAAAGAGCGTAAGCTGCTGCTGCACAATGACTCCAATGCGATCTATGCCGCTCCTGGCGAACTGTTGTTCGTGCGCGACAGCACCCTGATGGCGCAAAGTTTCAACCTGCGCAGTCTGGCATTGGAGAGTGAAGCCAAGCCCATAGCCGACCACATCGCCGTTAATACCGACACCTGGCGAGGCATTGTGACCGCCTCCGCAAATGGCGAACTGCTCTACCAGCACGGAGCCGCTGGCGGCGGATCTCAACTCATCTGGTACGACGCATCCGGCAAGCAGGGTGAGCCCGTGCTGCCCGAAACCGCCGATTACTACTGGCCCGCGATTTCCCCCGACGGTAGCAAGTTGGCCGTCGACATCGAAGTCAACGGTCTCGGCGACATTTGGGTAATCGACCTCGCGCGCCACACCAAAACCCGCATCACCTTTGGCCCGCAATACAGCGGCAACCCGGTCTGGTTGTCCGACGGGAAAGCTATTGTCTTCAGTTATGGGCCGTCTGGCGCTAACGACTCCATCTACCGTCAAAACGCCGACGGCACGGGCAGCAAGGAGAAGTTGCTGGAAACCCCCGGCATCGTCGACTTTCCATTTTCCGCTACCTCAGATGGCCGGTACGTCGCCTACATGCGGCACGATCCCAAATCGCCTACTGGCTGGGATATCTGGGCGCTGCCGACATTCGGCGACCAAAAACCGTTTCCGCTAGTAGCTACGAATTTCCTGGACGTCACTCCCTCGTTCTCACCCGACGGGAAGTGGCTGGCCTATGCCAACGATGAGACCGGCCGCCTGGAGGTTTACATCCAGCCTTTTCCCAGCGGCTCCGGCCGCTGGCAGGTTTCAACCGCCGGGGGAGCGAGACCAACCTGGCGGAAGGACGGCAAAGAACTCTACTTCTTCTCGACTGATCAGCAACTCGTGGCGGTGGACATCCAGCAGAATGGCGCCAGCCTGCAACTGGGCGCACCTCACGCGCTGTTCAAAGCCACCACAGTGAGCGGGTCGGTGGGAACCTACACCGCTTCCGCTGACGGCAAGAAATTCGTGATGAACACCGTTCCCCCGCAAACCACGAGCGAACCGCTCACCCTGATCACCAACTGGCCCGCTGACCTGAAACAGTGAGCCTCGCATGCGGGAACCAGACTGGGCGTGTGAAAGCGTTGCATCCCCCATGGTGGGGCGGGAGCAGCGAAGTGTACTCGTGTCGCGGGAGTGAGGCCAAGTAGAGCCGACAAATTTCCTCACATTTTCTTCGCGCGCACTGATCGTTCAAAAGTGACCGGCAACTCTTCCCTTATCAAATCAGGTAAGAGTCGCCGACAAGCCGAGAGTTGATCGGACTGGTCAACACACGCGTTTCTGGCCAACTTACGACTAGCAGACCACCTGCCCAGAATCGTCGGCATCCTCTGCAATGGGCTGCATCGGCTATAATTTTCGCGCGCGCATGCCCCTTGGGTGCTGGTTGGTCATGGTCGCGTCAAGCATTTATCAGAAGCAATCATGGATCAAGATAGTTTTATTCCGGTTGCAACCAACGCCAAGTCGCGAAGCGACCTTGTCGAGCGCGGGTTCAGTCGTCAACCGCTCAGGGTTGATCTAGACATAGCGCGCTCGCTGGAAGAGTTATCCCACGCCGCTTGGTCCGTTCCAAGGGACAAATACTACGATGGAGGTGATAGGTATCGTTCCTTAAATCGTGTCAGAGCTGAGATTGTTGAGGGCGGCGTAAAGGTTTGGATGAGCGAAGAGAGCACACCCTATGTGCAGCTGAAAAAATACAACACGACAATCGGCGGCAAGCCGCGAGAGTACGCTCCGCTGCCCCCGGCGATCGCCGGTTCCACCGGCGTTCGCAAGATGATTGCCCACCACCTTCATTACCTACCGCTGTCGACTGAGGGTACGAAGTATTTAGTCAACGTTCATCTAATAAGGTTCACAGCCGCGCCTGGCCGACCGTGCGACACGAGTCCACCGGGCTTACATAAAGATGGGGAAAAGTACATCGCCACGCATTTACTAGGTCGCTGCGGCGCTGAGGGTGGCGAAGTCGTCATAACCGACAATGACAAGAAGGAAATGGATCGCTTCACGATGCGCGAATCAGGAGAGTGTTACGTCTTCGATGACGATCGCATCTGGCATATGTTGACGCCAGTCGCCGTAATGGAAGGTAATCAGTACGCCTATCGTGACACGCTGGCATTCGATATGCTACCCGAGGGCTGGGAACCCGTGAAGTGATCAGAGAAGGAGGGAATCGAACCTCGGCACAGGCGGACGCCCCTCCCAGGGGTGCTAAACTTACCGTCGATTTGCATCTCCTTTCAAAGAAGCACGCGTGAGCGACCCGAGACCCAAGTCAGCTCCGCACTGTGCAGGCGCCAGTCCGGATGCTAAGCCCGCTTTCGGCCCAGACGATCTTCCCGCGGAGCCGCCCGAGCTCGGATCGATTGGCTTCTATCGGCTGATCAGGAAATTGGGGGAAGGCGGGATGGGGCATGTATGGCTGGCGGAACAGTCCGCTCCCGTCAGACGGCTGGTCGCGCTGAAGATCATCAAAGCGCTCCGCTACGATACTTCCGCGCTGGTGCGCTTCGATCTTGAACGGCAGGCTCTGGCGATCATGGATCACCCAGCCATCGCCAAGGTTTTCGATGCGGGTTCCACGGCGGAAGGTCAGCCGTACTTCGCCATGGAGTATGTGCCGGGCCTGCCCATCACGCAATACTGCGACGAGAAGCGCCTCTCTGCCAGTGAGCGCCTGCTTATTTTTACAAAAGTATGTGAAGGCGTGCAGCACGCGCATCAAAAAGCAATCATCCATCGCGACCTGAAACCTACCAACATCCTGGTGGTCGAGGTGGATGGCAAGCCAGTGCCGCGCATTATCGACTTCGGATTGGCTAAAGCAATCTCTCAGCAACCGCCGGGCGGAACGCTCGTGACACGTGCCGGAGGATTGGTGGGCACGCCGGGATACATGAGTCCGGAGCAGATGGATCCACTTGTGGCCGATGTAGATACTCGAACCGACGTTTATTCGCTCGGCGTGGTGCTCTACGAACTGCTTACGGGTGTGGTGGCGCTGGATGCGCGGGAGTGGAAGAGCAAACCCTTTCATGAAGTTCTGCGGCAGGCGCACGAAGAGGAGCCGACGAGTCCGAGCACAAGACTCAGCAACCACCCGGCGGCTGCGGCCATCGCAGAAAAACGCAGCACGGATGCACGGCAACTGGCGAACATGCTCCGCGGCGATCTGGACTGGATCACTTTGAAAGCTCTGGACAGAGACCGCGCCCGCAGGTATTCCACGCCTGCGGAACTGGCGGCCGATGTGGGCCGCTATTTGCGCGACGAACCTGTCATTGCGCGGCCCGCAAGCCTGGCTTACCGCACCAAGAAATACGTTCAGCGCCACAAATTCGGAGTCGCTGTCGCCACTGCTGCGGCCCTTCTACTGATCTCGTTTGGAGTGATGCAGGCGATCGAGCTGCGGCGGATTAAGCGGGAGCGCGACCGCGCCGACCGCGTCACAAAGTTTATGACCGGCATGTTCAAGGTCTCGAACCCCAGCGAGGCGCGCGGCAACGCAGTCACAGCGCGCGAGATTCTCGATAAGTCCTCGAAAGACATCGACACCGGGCTGCGCAAGGATCCGGAGCTGCAAGCCCAATTGATGGAAACCATGGCGCAGACGTATGCAGGGCTGGGCATGTATGGCCGCGCGAGAGAATTGGTAGAACACGCGCGGGCAATTCAAAGCTCGCTGTTCGGAGAACGAAACCGGGAGACATTGGCAAGTGAAAGTTATCTGGCTCAGCTCTTCCGCGCGCAAGGGCATTTGCCAGAGGCGGAAAAGTTACTGCAAAACACAATCGAGGCCCAGCGCCAGGTTCTCGGCCCCAAGGATCCCGACACTTTGGCATCTATGGATCGCCTCGGTTATGTTTATGCCAATGAAGCACGTCACGCCGACGCTGAAAACCTCTTTCGCCAAACGCTGAACGCAGAGCGGAAAGTACTTGGCCCCGACGATCCTCAAACCCTGAGCACTTTGAACGAACTGGCGGAGATTCTGACGCCGCAGGGGCGGTACAAAGATGCAGACCAGATCTATGGCGAATTGATCGCAGCGCAGACGCGAACCCTCGGGCCCGACCATCCAGCGACCCTGCTTTCGATGTCACACGCAGCCGAGAATCTCGAGGAGGAGGGCCGCTTCCCAGAAGCTGAAAAAACGTATTCCGACGTGATTGCCGCTCAGCGTCGCATACTTGGGCCGGAACATCCCCAAACGCTCAGGGCTATGACGATGCTTGCTCTCACTATGGCGAAGGAGGGGCGTTACTCCGAAGCTGACAAACTCCAGAGTCAAGTTATCGAAATCAAGACCCGCGTGCTCGGCCCAGCCCACACTTCCACGTTGCAGAGCATGGAAATGGAAGCGCTGGGCCTCAGCCGCGAGGGACGTTATGCCGATTCCGAGAAAATGTTTCGCGATGTAATCGAGACAGCGGGGAAAACTGATCAGCCGGCTACAGTGGCCGAGGCTTGGTACAACTTTGCCTGCGCTGAGGCCGCGAGAGGCCGGACGAACGAAGCCTTCGCTGACCTGAACGATGCCATCGAGAACGGCCTCATCTCGCCGGGAGAACTTTCGGCTGATCCTGAATTGAATTCTCTTCGCAGTGACCCACGATTCGACGCCGCGGTCGCAAAGGCACGCGAAACGAACAGCGCCAGGAAGAAGTAGGCAAGAGGGGCGCTCATTGCATTTTTTGCCAGAACGTGGGAGCCAATCAAAGAATCTTGTCTTTAATCAATTTTCCGTGGCATCAGTGGAACTGCGGCAGCAACGCAAAAGATATAATCGCTAATCTGTTGCGGGAGGTCAGCGATGCTGCAAGTGATCCGTTCGCCGAAGATCTATGGTGAGCGCACATGAAGTAGCATCATCCTCCGGAGAATACACGCCCAAATTTTTTCCCGAGCATTAGCACAGAACACTGCGAGCCTTGTGCCAGACGTCATTCCTCCCGACCAGGAAAGCGGCGGCGCGGTCTGGACTATTTCCAGTTTGACCAACCGGGAGTTATCTCTTTGTGGTGCAGGTCGAAGCGGGCCGCGTCCAGCTCAAATTCGTCGAAATGGCAAGCATTGGTCATGGAGCAGGGGGCAGGCCGATCTTCTTGACCAGGGCCTGGTAACGCAGGTCGGAGTGAAGGAAATCGAAGATGGGCTCGGTTTGCAGACCAACCATGTTGGGGGAGTGGTCGCGGTATGCGGTTGCCAGATATTTTAGGACTTCGTCTTTGTCGCCGGTGCGGGCGACTACCCATGCGATGTTCCAGGCCGGAACGTAATGTCGGCGGGCCCGGGCTTTGATGTTATCCGCATTCCATCGCGCCAAGGCTTTCGCGCCGCCTCGTTCCCAGGCTTGGCGCGAGCCGGTTGCGCTGGCCTCATCGTGCACCAGTCGGAGAAAGTTATCCCAAGCCTGTTCCGACTCCTTGTACATGCCCTTCATCCAGTAGGCCTGCGACAGGTACATATTGACTTCGTCCTCGTAGCGATGCGACCGGGACTGCATTGTCAACTCCGTGATCGCAGCATCGTATTGCCGCGAATCGAGATAGAACTCACCCAGGCCCCACGACCTGGCGAACGGGTCAAGTTCCACGGAACGTTTCACTTCGACAACGGCTTCCGCCGGGTTGTTCATGGCCAGAAGAACATTGCCGTAAAGATAGTGGATCATAGAGGAATTGGGGTCCAGTTCGAGGCCCCGCCGGCACTCGGCGTCGGCGCGAGAGAGATCCCAGGCGTAAAACAGATACCAGGCACACATGGCGTTGTGGGCCTCGGCCAGGGAATCGTCGAGCTCGAGGGCCTTGCGGGCGGCGGCTTCTGCCTTGGCATTGGCTTCTTGCGGCAGTAAATCGCCCGTCATACCGGCAAGCGCGTAGGTGTCCGACAGACCGCTCCAGGCGGCGGCGTAATCGGGCTGAAGCTGGATAGCCTTTTGGAAATAAGGAAGCGTTTGCGGGATGCTGTGGGTCAACCAGAAGTAGCGGCCGTGCAAATAGGCGTCATGTGCCTCGGGATTGATGTAGCGAGTCGGGGCTGGCGAGGCGGAGGTTTGGGCCTGTACCTGCTTGGCGATAGTCTGCGAGAGCTCTTCGGGGAGCGAGAGCGCCTGAGTCTCGGCGCGGTTGTAGCTCTGGGCCCAGACGTGGGTGTCGGTCGGAGCATAGATCAGCTGCACGGTCATGTGCACGCGATTGGCGGAGCGCTCTATGGAGCCTTCGAGGATCCCGTCGACTCCAAGCTCGCGGGCGATCTGAGGCAGGGAGCGGCTCACGCCTTTGTACTGCATGGCGGAGGTTCGGGAGACGACGCGCAGGTTGCGATTCTTGGCGAGGGCGGTGATGAGTTCGTCGGTCATGCCGTCGGCGAAGTAGTCCTGGGCGGCGTCGCCGGAGAGGTTGGTCAGCGGAATAACGGCGAGGGAATGGATCTGGGAGGCCTGGGTGGAGGGAAAGAGGCGAGCGCGGAAAATCAAGATGACCGCGGCTGCCGCAGTGAAGAGACCGAGGGCAACTATGGCTCGTCTGGTCTTGGCTCGGGCAGACTTCCATGAAGCAGTTTCGATCGCATCCGGGCTGCGGGGCAGAGCTTGCCCGCCGAACCCTTCGACTGCGCTCAGCCCGGGCGGGCGAGGCGCTCGCCGCTCCATGGGCTGCAGCGTTTCGGGCGGTGCAGAGGCTGGCGGGTGCTCGTTCCTCTCGGAGCTGAATCGATAGCCTTTGCCCGATACCGTGTGGACGAAGCGGGGGTTGTCCGCGTCGTCTTTCAGAGCCTGGCGGACTTTGCGGATGGCGGTGTTGATGCCGTGTTCGGTGTCGACGAAGACATCCTTGCCCCAGAGACGGTCGACGATTTCCTGGCGGGTGACGACGCTCCCTTGCCGCTCCAGAAGAAGGATCAGCAGCTCCATGGGGATGCGCTCAAGGGAAATGCGCTCGCTTTTCTGGGCGCGTCCCTGTCGGCGCAACTCGAAGCCGGCGCAATCGAGCTGAAACTCAGCGAATTTGTACTGCGACTCAGACATACCGCCCTAAGACTGAGGCAACAAACTATAGCATTGCCGAGGGCCGCGTGGGTAAGGGCTTTTGGCGTCAATTGGTTAGGGCTTCAGGTTTCTTCACCCAATATTTACCTTGCGGTCCTTGTGATTCTTGGGCATCCGCGACAGGATGCGGCCCGGGAGTTTGAAGAAGTTCTCTTCGAGCGAACTCTTCGAACAACAATTACAAGGAGATGATTTATGAAAACAATTTCCCAGATGTTCCGTGCGGGTCTGGGCTTTATTTTGATCGGAGCCTTCTTGACCGCGATGGCCGCGGCCCAGTGTGGCACTCCGACGGCGAAGCTTCATAAGCAGGCCTGGCGCTTGGTCGATCCGGCGGCGCTACTGACTCAAGCTGCCGACACGGTAGACCCAATCGTGGGCATGTGGCATGTGATGTTCACAGCCGAGGGCAATAGCGAAGGACCACCGGACGGCACTCCAATCGACAATGCCCTTGTCGTCTGGCATGCCGATGGCACGGAGATCATGAACTCGGGGCGGCCGCCTCAGGATGGGGACTTCTGCATGGGCGTTTGGAAAAAAGCCGGGCCGAACCGATACCACTTAAACCACTTCGCCTGGGGCGGCAACGATACCGCCAATGCGCCGACCGGGATTGGGAATCCCGCCGGGCCGACCCGGATCATAGAAGCGGTTACTTTGTCGGCGGACGGAGACTCTTTTAGCGGGACGTTTTCGCTGCGGGCCACCGATCCCGCCGGGAAGACGACTGCCTTCATCATCGGCACGATCACGGCGACTCGCATCACCATGCAAACGACGATCCCGGAATTACTCTGAGAGAAAGTCTAGCTCGCGGCTGAGCGGACGAGGGGGACGCTTCGACGCTAAATGGTTTTCGCTTCGGCGAAAATCATTTTTCGTCGGGGTGATATCTGGGCCCGGGGGAGCATGGTGGGAAGTTCTTGCTGCGGTTGGGCGAGGCGAGCCTATAGCAGTCCCAGATGGTCCGGGTATTTGGCCTGCAACGCGCTGATCAGAAGTTCGAACTCAGGAAGACTTCGCAAACTCGCGAGGCTGGGATCTTTCAGGAAGTAAGGCCAGCAAGCGAAGCCGGTGCTGACGCTCCTCTCCAGCCACTCAAAAGCAGTTTCGCGCCTTCCGGTCAGCGCGAGCGTGCAGGCGATCTGATAGTACGTATGGTGGGAGTGCCCAAAGGACTTGGGGCTCGAACAGGCCCTGGTCACACATTCGATGGCTGCATCTCGATTCCCCACCAACGCGTGGAGCAGGCCTTGTAAGCTGATGATGAGCGGTTCATTCGGCACGAGCTGCAGCGCTTCCTCCATCAGTCGGTTCGCCTCTTTCCAATCCCCGGTCATCATCGAAGGGTAGGGAGCAAAATAAAGTGCGTACTTGTTGCCAGGACTCTCCGCCCGCCAGATCTGAATCTGCTGGCGTGCCAGGTCGTATTCCTGGCTCCAGACATAAACCTGTACGACGCTCGGGCTCACCGCCTTCCGGGGCTGAAAAGGCCGTCCCCTTTCAAACATCGCACGCGAGTGATCGAGCAGTCCGATATGTGCCAGGATGCTAGCCAAACGGTTGTAGGCATGAGGCAGATTGTTCTGCAGAGCCAGAGCCCGCTTGAGATCGGCAATCGCCTCCAGATGCTGGAAGTTTTTCGACGGTCCCCAGAGCAGAAAGGCGCGCGCCACGTGGCCCTCGGGAAGATTCGGGTCAATCTCAAGCGCCCGCCGGCAATGGAATTCCGCCTTCTCCAGCCACACGCTGGCCGGGTCGAATTCGAAATGGCGGGTCGTGCATGCGAACGAGAGGGTCGCGTGCGCGAGGGCAAACATGGGATCGCGAGTCACCGCATTGGTGAGATGGTTGCTCGCCTGGTCCATCATCGACGCATCGCCGGAGACCGTGATCCGATAGCCGCGCATGAATTCCGAATATGCCATCGGATCCCGGCTATAGCGCGGGCGCTGCTCGACCAGCGCCGGACCGTACGGCCGGTTCAATGCGCGGCTGATCTGCTTCGCAATATCGCCTTCGAGGCCCGCCAGGCGATCCATGTCGATGTCGCACTTCTTCGTGAAGCTGGAGCGCTGCAGGTAGGTGTCGAGCATCTCGAGCGAAAGACGCCACTGCCCTTTTGACATCTGAATGGCGCCGTGGACAACAAATCGCACTCCCAGGCAAGAAGCCATCTCCGAAGGCGTCAGTTCAAGCGGCAAGTTCAAGACTGCCGAAGTGGGCAGCACGTCGACGCCCGAGAGATTGCCGAGGAGCGAGACGAGTGCGTCCGCGAACCCGAGACACAAGCCCTGGTCGTCCGTCGCTTTCTCCAGCTGCAACAGCGGCAGTACTGCGATGGAGGATCGCTCACCCAGATCGCTCCCCTGCTTGCGGACGTCGGCGCGGACGGAGTTTCGTCCAGGATCGGAGGGCGGATATTTCGCATCGATCACGCGAACCGGACCGACGAATCGGTATCCTTTGCCGACCACCGTTTCAAGAAACCGCGGTCGGTCGGCGTTGTCACCGAGCGCGGTGCGAAGCTTTCGCACGACATTGTTGACGTTTTTTTCGGTGTCGATGAACAGATCGGAGCGCCACAGCTTCTTGACGATGTCCTCCCGGCACACCATCTGCTCGCGGCGCTCAAGCAGAAAGATCAGCAAGTCCAAAGGCTTCTTCTCGATCTTGATCCGGCGCCCGGATCGCCGTAGTTCGTAGCGCCCCAAGTCGACTTCGACTTCGCCGGTACTCTGCTTTGAACGCCCCATGGATATCCTTGGCCCAGTATTATCCAATAAAAATCAATGGCTTGCGACGATATAAAGAAGATATCCAAAGGCTATATCGACTGCGTTGTAAAGCTCTCCTTCTCACGAGATCATGTCCCCATCAAGAATCTCGGAGGACACTCTCATGAAAAGAAAGCTGTTACTCGCACTGTCAATCGTCGCGATGTTGTGCATCGCAGGTCAGTTCTTCACTACTGCCGCACATCCCGACGCTCACGAAAAGAACGCGTTCACCCCGGACACAATTCAGTGGGGTCCGCCACCGCCTTTCATCGCCCCGGGCGCGCAACTCGCCGTAATCGAAGGCAACCCTGCTGCTTCCACGGGTGACTACACCATCCGCCTGAAAATGCCAGACGGTTATCGGATTGCACCCCACTGGCATCCCCTGCGCGAAAACGTCACGGTCATCTCAGGGACGTTCAAGGTCGGTATGGGAGACACCTTCGACAAGGACAAGATGGGATCATTTCCCGCCGGCAGCTTCGCCTATCTCGATCCCGACATGCATCACTACGCGCTGGCTACCGGCGAAGTCATCGTGCAGGTCCACGGCAGCGCGCCCTTGCAGTTTAACTATGTCAATCCCGCAGACGACCCGAGCAAGAAGTAAAGCCTTAGCTCTTCAAATCGATTTGGAGGAACCCATGACTGTGGATACGAAAAAGCTGGAGCAATTCTTAGGACAGTTTGTGAACGATCTGGGAGCGACCGTTCACGCCGGAATGGTCGTGATCGGAGACAGGCTGGGGCTTTACAAGGCGCTCGCGGCGGGACCGCTCACCGCCCCGGAACTGGCTGCAATAACCCGTACGGACGAGCGCTACGTGCGCGAGTGGCTGGCTTCCCAGGCAGCGGGCGGTTACATCACGTATAACCCGCAAACTCACAAATTCGGAATGACCGAAGAGCAAGCGCTCACTTTGGCGAATGAAGATGGTCCAGCATATTTGCCGGGCGCATTCGAACTCGCTTTGGGATCATTGGCCGCTGTCCCGCGCATCACCGAGGCGTTCCGTTCCGGCGCCGGGATGGGCTGGGACGAGCACGAGGACCGGGTGTTTCACGGATGCGAGAAGTTCTTCCGTCCGGGCTACACCGCGAATCTGATCAGCTCCTGGATTCCTGCTCTCGATGGCGTCCAGGACAAACTCGCGCGCGGAGCGAAGGTCGCGGACGTGGGCTGCGGCAAAGGTGCTTCCACCATCCTCATGGCGAAAGCCTTTCCCAACTCCCACATCTATGGATTTGACTATCATGACAAGTCCGTTGACGCGGCGCGGGAAGCCGCCAAGCGTCAAGGGGTGGCGGACCGGGTCACGTTCGAAGTGGCGAAAGCCAAGGAGTTCCCAGGTAAAGACTATGACTTCGTGGCGGTCTTCGACTGCCTCCACGACATGGGAGACCCAGTCGGAGCCGCCGCGCACGTCCGGGCCGCCTTGAGCGACGACGGTTCCTGGATGATCGTCGAGCCGTTCGCGAATGATGACCTTCAGGACAATCTGAACCCGGTGGGCCGCGTCTACTATTCGTTCTCGACTTTGCTGTGCACGCCCTGTTCCCGATCGCAGGAAGTGGGGATGTGTCTGGGCGCTCAGGCAGGCGAGAAGCAAATGCAGAAAGTCGTCAACTCCGCCGGCTTTAGCCGTTTCCGGCGGGCCACGCAAACGCCGTTCAACCTGGTCTATGAGGCCAGGCCATAACCGAGCCATCAATTGCTGCTGGGATGGGCCGACCGACCCAATGGACCGCTATCGTGTCGGCTCATTCCCAAATGTTTCTGTTGGCCCCCCCAACTACTCACACTCCCGACAGGACTGTGACTCGTCCGCTCGCTGGAGCCGGTTGACGGGCAACTCTTCCCTGATCAAATTAGGTACGAGTTGCCGACTACACGCGCGGAATCGTGCTGGTGGCAAGCTGGCAATACCCAAGTGGGTGCCCTATCGAATTCCGACCTGTCCTCGCACGCTGTCAATCAACTTCTTGGAATCGTAGCCGATCCCAGCCTTAAACACCGTCTCGACGTTCTCGATCTCGTCGATTCGTTTTGAGGGATCACCTTTGATCAAAACGAGGTCTGCCTGTTTGCCAGTTGCGAGGGTTCCGATTCGATCTTGCTGGCCGAGATATAAGGCGCCACTCTCCGTGGCGATGTGAATGGCTTCCACTGGTGTGAAGCCCGCTTCCACGAGTAGCTCTATCTCGCGCTGATCGCCGAAACCCGGCAGTACGCCACCATTTCCAGTTGGATCAGGACCGGCGAGCAGCGAGCCCCCCGCCTTAACGAATGCCACCTCAAAATCCATCTCTTTGCGCAGCAGCGCCGTCATCGGTGAATCCAAAGCCACTCTTGCACGAGCGGTGAGGTAGCTTTGCGCCGATTCTGAGGACATTGCATCCAACGTCCGCGGCTGCAACGCCGGCCGCCCCGGTACACCGGCTTCAAACACCGGCAGCGTCGAAGTCACCGCGACGTGATGTGATACGAGATTGCGAATCATTTCCTGCACCTGCGCTCCGTTCACGTCCTGTTTGGCCCAACTGCTGCCACCACCTGTGGGGCAAACGTCGGGCTTCTTGTCTGTGACGAATTCGGTGTCCGTAAACACCGGGCCATGCTCCAAATCATCGATTCCAAGGGCTATCGCCTCCGGCCAGGTTACGGAACAGAGATGACCTGTCAGTTTCAGCTTGTGCGCGTGCGCCTGCTCGATCGCCACCCGCAGCTCTTCGCGCGTGATGTTCATGTACGCTTTGTACGACGTCATGCCTTCTGCCGCCCAATAGTTCACCATGCGTTCGGCGTCGTCCGGTCCAGTCAGCTCATGCATCTGCGCGAATCGGGTCGGCGCGCCTTCCAGGTAGGGCGCCGTCGCGTCAATGCTGGGTCCCGGCATCAGGTTCGCGTCAATTCGACTCTTGACCTTCAAGTCGGCGTAAGGCTCCAGGCTCCCTGTCGTGCGCATTGTGGTCACCCCAGCCGCCAGATAGAGTCGCGGCGCTGTGTAAGGAATCTCCGCAATGAATAATCCCGGCTCGCCAATCTTTCCGCTGACAACTTGCACGGCATAGGAGTCGGTGTAGTAGAGATGGTTGTGCATTCCAACCAGGCCAGGGATGACCGTGTAGCCAGAGCGCCCCATTCGTTGCGCGCCCTGAGGGATTTGGGCGGACTCCTCCGGGCCGATGAATTGTATTTTGCCGTTCGCGATCACGACTGCCTGGTCCTCCTTCGCCGGCGTACCCGTACCATCGATGACTCGGACATGCTCCAGAACGAAGACTGGAGTATCGACGCTGATGAAGTCGGCTACGCCACTCGCCTTCTGTGTTTGCGCAACGGTGATCGCGGCAAGGAGTAATGAAGCAATTAGAAAGAGGAGACGCATCGCAGACCTCGCAAGATTCCGCCATTGAGAATTTGGCAGGAAGGCCGCAATTTTACACCAGCGTTTCTCTGACGTGTTCAGCCGGGCTTGGCAGAGATGGCGCGGCCTTAAGTTTTGGATTACTTCCTGTTGGCCGACAACTCGACCGGAATCGGTCGGATCCTCCTCTGCGCCTCCGTGTGATATGCGTTTGCAACTTCCCACAAGGTGTCTGGGAGAGCGCCCGGCATTCAATTCGAGATTCTAACTTCTCAGAGTGACACGAGTGGTAGGATGAGTGTGGTACCAGGTTTTGTCTTCCCTCACAACAAGCGCACCGATTATCTTTCTGGAACAACCTCCAAGTCCTCCTCTTCGTTCATGGGTTCGATCACTGTGGTACTGCCGCGCGCCCCGGCTTTCCCACGGCCGCGAACGCGTTTTGCCTAATGGCTACATGCAGATCATCCTCAATTTGTCCCGCAACTATCTCACCGACTGCGGAGAGGATGGAAAAGCAAACAGGCGTCTTCCACGAGCCATCGTCGTAGGTACGCGGGCACGATACGGAGTTGTGGATACGGCGGACATGGAAGAGATGGTCGGGATTTTGATCGAGCCTGGCGGTTTCGCGGAGTTGTTCCGCGAGCGCGCCGACCTGTTTTTTGAGCGCTCTATCGGTTTGGAAGAGGTCTGGGCTGGCACGTCTCTTACGGACAGGCTGTGCGAGATTCCGACACCCGTCGAGAAGCTGAGGACTCTGGAAGGCCTCCTGAGCGGACGTCTTCATTCAGGCACACGGCGTTCTGAAATGGTCGATCAGGCGATGCATCTCTTCCGGGAAAAAGGTTTCTGCGTTGCCGAGTGCGCCCGATCCGTAGGAGTAAGCGAGCGGCGACTCTCACAGGTGTTTCGAGAACAGGTCGGTATGAGCCCCAAAACATGGTGTCGCGTACGCCGCTTTCAGACCACTGTGAGAGCTCTGCATAACGGGGCGGACGTGCCTTGGGCAGAGTTGGCACTCCGCTGTGGATACTACGACCAATCGCATTTTTCCAATGATTTCCGTGCGTTTTCGGGTATCAACCCCACCACCTATTCCGCATGCCGCGGACCCTGGCAAAATCACGTGCCGATCGTTTAGTTCCGAATTTTCCAAGCATCATGACACCTCCAGTGACAGAATGTGGACATGACAACCTTAGCGAAGAACTGCAAATCAACCATAATCCCAGGGCTCCGCTATCGAAATGCGATGGAAATGATCGAATGGCTGTGCCGGGCCTTCGGGTTTGAGAAGCAGGCCGTTTATGCTAGTCCTGACGGTGTGGTGATGCATTCCCAGCTGACTTTCGGCAACGGCATGATCATGGTCGGCTCGGTCATTAGTCGGACGCCGGTGTCGAAGCTGCTGAAGCAACCGGATGAGATCGGTGGAGCAGAGACCCAAAGTCCTTATCTTGTCGTATCCGACATAGATGCGATCTATGCCAGCGCCAAGATGGCCGGCGCCAAAATGGTGATCGATCTTGAAGAGAAAGAGCATGGCGGTAAAGCATTCTCCTGCAGCGATCCCGAGGGACACGTCTGGAATGTTGGAACCTTCGATCCTTGGGAAGCACAACCGGCGTGAACCGCGCAGCCGGTTGGAATTCGCTACCCTGCTGACGGTTCGGGGAGCTGGGGATCTTATGAAGACCAAGCTGGCATTGGGGGTGACGCCGGGATTGGCATTACTGACCCATACTGCCGGCAACAGGTGCCGACAAGTCTGCAACCACCTTGACGCAGACTCGGTAGGCGGAACTTCAAATTACTTTGTACGAGTAAGTGCTTGAGCGCAAAAACACACAGAGGAGAATGAATCCATGGAGACGAACTACAGACTAGCGCTGGCAGTGTTGGCCGGCGTCTCGATCGGCATTGCCGGCGCCAAGGCGATGCACGCGGGGCAAGTTACACCGCCGCCTGCCTACGTCATCTCGGAAGTCGATGCAATGGACCTCGCTGGCTTACAGAAATATGGGGAAAAGGTCGGCGACACGCTGGCACCTTTCAATGGCCACTATCACTTTCTCGTTGGTGGCGGTGCCAAGATCCAGGCTCTCGATGGCGAACCACCAAAGGGGATCGTGGTGCTCGCTTTCGACAGCGCGGAGAAAGCGCGCGGGTGGTACGACTCGCCAGCCTATGAGGCGATCAAGCCGATCCGGCTAAGCGCTACGAAGGGCCGCATGTTCATCGTCGAAGCCCTCGCCCCCCAGTGACGTGACAAGTGCAGATTACCCAAGTGTTGACAGGTACTCAGACGAGTGCGGGTTTGGATGGGTTTTGGAATGTTAAGTAAACTCCGAGGAGACTGATTTCGTGGCCCAAGCGGAACCGCTGATCCGCAATATCTCGGACACGGCACTCCTGGCCGCAGTCTATCGGGCGCGCGAGACCGAACGCCAAGACGCGCTCTTTCGTGATCCCTTTGCGCGCCGTCTCGCCGGAAAGCGCGGCGATCAGATCGCCGATTCCATTCCCTTCAGCAACCGCAACGCTTGGGCTTGGGTGACACGCACGTACATGTTTGACCAATTCATCGTTGAACAGTGTCAGCAGGGCGTGACTATGGTCGTCAATCTCGCCGCGGGCCTCGATACGCGCCCCTATCGCATGGCCCTACCCCCGACGCTACAGTGGATCGAGGTCGATCTCCCCGGCATTCTTTCTTACAAAGAAGAAATCCTGGCTAGTGAAAAACCGGCCTGCTCTCTCGAACGCGTCCGACTCGATCTATCCGACGCCGCTGCTCGCCGCGAGCTCTTCGCCCAACTCGGACGTAGAGCCGCCAAGAGTTTGATCCTCAGCGAAGGGCTCATAATCTATTTCAGCACCGATCAGGTCCGCGCGCTTGCAGAGGATCTCGCCGATCCTCCCGCGTTTCAGCGCTGGATCGTGGATCTCGCGTCACCGGGCCTCCTCCGTCTGCTCCAGAAGAATCTGAATCCCTCTCTCAGTGAGAGCGGCTCCCTGGCGCAATTTGGCCCGGAGGAAGGCCCGGAGTTCTTCGTTCCCTGCGGCTGGAAGCCGGTTGAAGTGCGTTCGCCACTCAAAACGGCGGCACGTCTCAAACGCCTTTCATTCGGCATGCGGCTGCTGTCTCTGTTGCCGCAGTCGAACGGACGTCAGGGCTCGCGCCCGTGGTCCGGCATCTGCCTCTTTGCCAAACTGTGAACCCAAGGGCCGTATTCTGATTTCCGAATTCCAGCGGTGGATTGTGCCCGAGTCACGGGCAAACCTCACCTTACCGATCAGGGAAGGATTGCCGACCAACCTGGCGTTATCTTCTGGTTCCACTGATAGCCCGTAACAACGCAAGTCTTCTGGGGTCGCAACGCACGCGTCAGGCTCGTCGTTCGTTGACTCGCCGATGCCGCGTCTCTAAGATGAAGCGACTCGAAAGCCTGGGCCTTGTTACTTCCCGAATGATCGGCCAGACCATCTCGCACTACCGCATTGTGGAAAAACTTGGCGGCGGAGGCATGGGCGTCGTTTACAAGGCCGAGGACATGCGCTTGCATCGCTTTGTCGCCCTCAAGCTCCTGCCCGATGATGTTGCTCACGATCCACAGACCATCAGTCGTTTCCGGCGCGAGGCTGAAGCGGCTTCGTCTCTGAGCCATCCGAATATTTGCACGATCTATGACGTCGGAGAGCAAGATGGCCAATGCTTTATTGCCATGGAGTTGCTGGAAGGCCGGACGCTCGAAACGGTGATTGGCGGACGTCCCTTGGCGATCGAGACCTTTCTTGGTTTGGCTTTGCCGATCGTCGACGCGCTCGAAGCCATGCATAACAGCGCAATCGTCCACCGCGACCTAAAGCCATCGAACATTTTTGTAACCAGCCGCGGCGACGCCAAACTTCTGGATTTCGGGTTGGCCAAACGATTGCGTCTACAGAGTGGAACCGCCAACGATGCGACGACTTTTTCAGGCTCGATTACTGCGCGGGGCCAGTTGCTTGGGACGATTGCTTATATGTCCCCGGAACAGGCGCAGGATAATGATATCGATGGACGCAGTGACATCTTTTCGTTTGGCGCGGTGTTGTACGAGATGGCCACGGGACGGCGCGCATTTGTTGGAGAGTCAGCCGCCAGCGTGATAGCCGAGATTTTGCGGGGCCAGCCTAAATCAGCTCAGGTCATCAATCCGGCCCTCCCTGCCGAGTTAGAGCGGATTATCGAAAAGACGCTGGAAAAGGATCCGGGCGACCGATACCAGTCGGTTAATGATTTGAGAGTCGATCTCCGGCGGCTCCAGCGCCGGGAGATGCGACCTTCGTCGGCCGAAGGGAAGACACCTTCGTCTCCGTCGGGTTCCGGTCGGCTGCGCCCGAGATCGCCCTGGACGTTGGCAATCGCAGCTTTTTTTCTGTTGCTGGTGATCTCGTTCCTGGCCGTGATCGTAACAACACCTTCCCGGACTTCGGGTGTGCTGAATTCAGCGCAAATTACCTTTTCACCCGAACTCAAAGACGGTCCGCTGGTCACGGATGGAACCCGGCTCTATTTCCATAGTCAGGGCATTCCCGTGGAAATGTCGGTTAAGGGCGGCCCCATCGCTCCGCTGCGAGCCTCCGCTTCTGGAATGCAGATGCTGGACATTTCTCCGGATGCGTCGGAAATGCTGGCGCTGAAGCCGGATTTGAATGACGAGGTCGGGCAAGGCTCGATCTGGACGGTTCCGGTTTTGGGCGGATATCCGAGGAGGCTGGGGAACCAGATCGCCCAAGATGCACACTGGTCGCCCGACGGGCGTTCGATTGTCTATGCCAATATGAACTCCATTTATGTGAGTGATACACAGGGCGCGAACTTGAGACAGATTTGGGAGGCGCCTGCTCACGTCGCAACGCCATATTTTTCGCCTGATTCCCACCGCATTCGCGTGACCGTGGACGGAGTTAAGCAAGACACTTCGCCTAATATCTGGGAATTGAATGTCGACGGCAGCAATCCGCATCGGCTTGCATTGGATTGGCCGGAGGATGCCGATCAAACCCATGGACAGTGGACCCGGGATGGAAAGCATTTTATTTTCGTGTCGAGCCGCGAAGGTCGCAATAATCTTTATGAACTCACTCAGCCCTCTTGGTTCGAATTCTGGAAAAAAACGACCGCTGTGCGACTTACGGCGGGACAGATTGATGTACTGGGCGCGACACCGAGCCGGGACAATGACGGGCTGTTCATTATCGGGCGAATCGCCCAGGGCACGATGCAGGTCTACGATCCGAAACTGAAACGGTTTGTCCCCTTTCTGGATGGTCTGGCGGCGGCAGATTTCGTTATCTCTCCCGACAAGCAATGGATGGCTTATAGGGACTATCCCCAAAGTCATCTCTGGCGCAGCCGGTTGGATGGCAGTGAGAAGCTGCAGCTAACGGATTCGGTAGCCTGGATGCCCCAATGGTCACCGGATAGTAAGTGGATTGCGTTTTCTGATATTAAGGAGATCTATCGAGTTTCAATCGATGGCGGCACTCCGGAAAAGCTGACCGCAGAGGGTAGGACTGAACTTGCTCCAAACTGGTGGCCAGATGGCAAGTCGATCGCCTTCAACGACTATCCACTGCCCGGGCAGGTTCGGGGAATCAAGGTTCTCGATATGGCGACCCGAAAGGTTTCAATCATGCCAGGCTCAGAGGGCTTTTACGTGCCCTCGTGGTCGCCAGACGGAAAATACATGGTTGCAATCGCCGAGAATCCGTCGCGCATGGTGGTGTATACGGCAGAGTCCGGCACGTGGAAGGACCTGAAAATATTTAAAGCTCCGTGGCAATACTGGGTCTGGGCGAACGACAGCAAATCTGTTTACCTCGCCGTGAGGAGCACGGGGGCGGACGGAGAATCCGGAATGTATCGGTTGACAATCGAGGATGGAAAGTGGGACCAAGTAGCCAAATTCGATGGGATGACCCTCAACCTCGACGGATGGGAAGGATTTCCCAGCATCACATTGGATGGCGGGCTGGCGATGATGCGTGACACCAGCGTGGTTCAGATTTATTGGGCGAAGTGGGCCTCGGGAGCTCGGTTGGAATAGCAAGCGTAGGTCCTGATCGAGAAAATCACGTTCTCAAATTGTGTTACTTTCAAAGATTACTGTCGAACCGCGTGGACAGCCGGACTGCTGATCCCGTCAATCATCTGAAGCAAGCGAAATTACAAAAAGATGCCCACGCCAACCGGAGCCACAACCGCCGCTGCCCAGACCACCGCTGACTCTACCGCGCATTCATTGCGCTACGCGTGGTACGTCGTCGGAGTCCTAACACTTCTGTACGCATTCTCGTTCATCGACCGCCAGATCTTCAGTCTGCTGGTCGGCCCGCTTCGTCGCGACTTACACATCGGCGACGCCAAGATGAGTTTGCTGATCGGATTCAGCTTCGCACTGTTTTATACATTCTTCGGAATCCCTCTCGGTAGGCTGGCCGACATTTACAGCCGCAGGTTGATCATCGCGACCGGCCTGATACTGTGGAGCGGGTTCACAGCCAGTTGCGGACTTGCGCAAACGTTCGAAACAATGCTTTTGCTGCGCATGGGCGTCGGCGTGGGAGAAGCAGCGCTTTCCCCGGCTGCCTATTCGCTGATCACCGATTATTTTCCTCGTGAGCGGCTGGCTACGGCCCTTAGCGTCTACTCGATGGGCATCTACATCGGTTCCGGCCTGGCCTACCTGCTCGGTGGACTAGTCGTGGCGTATGCTTCGACCCAGGCCATGTGGATCATTCCGCTGCTGGGAGCCGTTCATCCCTGGCAGATCATCTTTCTTTCGATCGGCCTTCCGGGCATTGCTGTGGCGCCCCTGCTCTTTACGGTACGCGAACCCTCCGCACGCCCCGGAACCGCCCGACGGACAGCTGTTCCAACGCGGCAAGTCTTCTCCTATATTTTCACAAACCGGCGGACATTCCTGCTGCACAACATCGGTTTCGGCCTACTTGCGCTCTCTTCCTACGCCAGTGCCGCTTGGGTGCCGGAATTCTATCGGCGCAATTTCCACTGGGCCATCGGAAGCACAGGCGTTGTATACGGCTCCTTGGTCGCGATCTTTGGTTGCGCTGGGATCATCAGCGCGGGCCGGATCGCTGACTCCTTGCGCAAACGCGGCCGGGACAATGCGACTCTGTTTGTGGGTGCACTGATCGGGCTCGTCGGGATACCTGTTAACTGTCTTTTGTACCTGGCGCCGTCGGCGACTTGGGCAACCCTCTGGTTGGTTGCCGGCTGCGCGCTTGCGGCAGCTCCCTTCGGTATCGCTCCCGCCGCAATTCAGCAAATGATGCCCCCAACCATGCGCGGGCAGGCATCCGCTGTGTATCTGTTCTCCATCAATCTCATCGGGCTGGGAATCGGACCCACTGCCGTCGGGGCATTGACACAGTACGCGTTTGGACGGGATGATGCCGTGCGCTACTCGCTGGTCATCGTGACATCGGTGGCATGCGGGCTCGGCACAGTGTTTCTCTATGCAGCCTTAAAGCCGTTCCTCGACAGTCTCGAAAGGGTGCGCGTTTGGAACGCTGTCCACTCGGCTTGAGCTGATCGGCAGGAGTTTCTTGCAGGAAAGGTTCTCGAGTACCCTTCCATAAAGCTGTTCTGGCTTCGAGATGCTCCTGCCAGAGCCGACATTCGTTGACTGGCGGATGCCGCGTTCGTAAGATGAATCGATCCGAGGGCTTGGGATCTACGGGTGATCGGCCAAACATCTCGCACTACCGCGTCGTTGAGAAGTTGGGACGCGGTTGCCTGGGTGTGGTCTATCAGACTGAGGACGTAAAGCTGCACCGTTTTGTTGCCTTGAGGTTGCTGCCTGGCGAAATTTCCAAAGAACCGAACCCCGCTCCAATTAAAGGAAGTGACATGAAACGTTTCGCATGTCTCGCCGCACTGCTACTGAACTCGGTGATTGTCCTTGCGCAGCCGTTCTCCTCGGTCCCCGGACAGGGCCGCTCCATGGTGGTCACGAATTTCGGCATCGTTTCGACCCCGCAGTTTCTTGCCTCCCAGGCCGGAGCTCACATCCTGGAACAAGGTGGTAACGCCATCGATGCTGCCATCGCGGCCAACGCCGTGATGGGCGTCGTCCAGCCTTACGTCAATGGCATAGGTGGCGATCTGTTCATGCTCTACTATGAGGCCAAAACGGGCAAAGTCTACGGACTCAACTCGAGCGGCTGGACCCCCGGGGCATTGACGATCGATTACCTCAAATCCAAAGGCGTCACTGAAATGAACCCGATCGGCGTTGAGACCATCGACGTTCCCGGGGCCGTCGCGGGATGGGACGCAATGCGCATCCGCTTCGGAACTCTACCCTTCAGCCAACTCTTGGCCCCAGCCATCTATTACGCCCAGAACGGATTTCCCCTGGCCGAGCGCAACGCCCGCTACTGGATCGCCAAAAGTCTTCTGGACCAGCCCGGCTACAAAGAGACCTTCGACATCTGGCCCAGTGCTCCGAAGCCTGGAGACGAGTTCAAGAACCCCGCTCTGGCCAACTCGCTTCGCCAGATCACCGAGCATGGCCGCAATGCTTTCTACAACGGTGCCATGACAGAGACCATGGTCAAGTTCCTCGATGCCCACGGTGGGACTCACACCCTCGAAGACTTCCGTGACTTCAAGCCCGAGTGGGTCGAGCCCGTCTCCACCACCTACCGTGGCTGGACCGTCTATGAACTGCCCCCCAACGGCCAGGGGATCGCCGCGCTGTCGATGCTCAATATCATGGAGCACTTCCCCATGTCCCAGTATGGCCAGAACTCCGTCGATGCCCTCCATGTCATGATTGAGGCCAAAAAGCTCGCTTACGCCGACATGTACAAGTACGTCGGTGATCCGCGCTTCACGCCGGTCCCGGTCAAAGAGCTCATCTCCAAGGGACTCGCCGACAAGCGCGCGAAGCTGATCGACATGAAGAAAGCAGTGTGCCAGGTGGTTCCTTCGGAAATCTCGGCGGAACTGGACAAGCACGGGAATTCCACCATCTATCTCTCAACAATCGACAAGGACGGCAACATTGTCTCGCTCATCCAGAGCAACTATGCTGGCTATGGCACCGGCTTTGTCGCCCCAGGACTCGGCTTCTCTTTCCAGAACCGCGGAGACCTCTTTCAGCTCGCTCCCGGTTTGCCTAACTCACTTGCCGGACATAAGCGTCCTCTCCACACCATCATCCCGGCCTTCATGGAGAAGGGCGACATCCACATCGGATTCGGCATCATGGGCGGCTGGAACCAGGCTCAGGCCCACGCACAGTTCGTCGCCAACGTCGTTGACTATGGTATGAACGTCCAGGCCGCACTCGAACAACCCCGCTTCACCAAAGAAACCTTTGAGGGATGCGATGTCCGGATGGAAGAGACCATCCCTGCCGAAATCCGTGCTGGCCTTACGCAACGGGGCCACCAGATCCGGCTGCTCGAACCCTTCTCCTTTTCGGTAGGCCAGGGGGCAGCTGTCGTCCGCGACAGCAGCCGTCGGGTCAACTTTGCTGCAGGAGACCCACGTTCCGACGGAGCAGCTATCCCTCAAGAGCCAGGCACGCAGTAGCGCAGGAACTGTCGATCGAAAGCGGCAAATTGCATAAGGGCATTTCCGCGGACGAGCAAGTTAACCAGATTCGTAACGAGTCGGCTCGTCGGAAATGATCTCCGCACTTGGCATTCGTTCTGGACAGATTACGGGCAACTCTTCCCTGATCAAATTAGTCATTATGGTGTGACCGGCTCGATGCGCTGGTCGTGGGTTAGGCTAAGTTTGTTTGAAGAACTTTAGTCCAGAGCCACAAGCGGAGGGAACCGGT
>Ga0209221_1000293_pt1 | contig 24657 bp, 29 predicted proteins | sample BlaSpr_A8_Ref_O2_FD_187989 | JGI IMG/M metagenome (GOLD analysis project Ga0209221, IMG submission 187989) | Forest soil microbial communities from Thunder Bay, Ontario, Canada - Black Spruce, Ontario site 2_A8_Ref_O2 (SPAdes) (version 2) | ecosystem: Environmental > Terrestrial > Soil > Boreal...
TCAACGGAAAACGGAGATTTCCCTTCACTCATCTGCCCCGGTCAGGGCTTTCATAAACTCGCAAGTGTCCACATCCTTCCTTCGTGGACACTTGGAACGACTTGAACGACTCACGCATTTTGTCAATACGGCCTACGCCGAACGCTTACGCTGAATCTAGCAAACTGGCCGTCTGCTTTCCTCATTATTCCGCTGCTGCCCGTTCTGATCACCTTCTGGTTCTGGTACTACGCACTGCACGCTGACGAGTCAAATAAAACTTCAAGATGGATAGCTTGTCGTCGATGGACGCACGTCATTTTGTTGTGCACAGTCGCGATTTGGTGGGCGTCATGGGATTTCCAAAGGGGATCGGGGCAGATTCCGGGACTGGCGTTCGGCCCGAGGGGGACTGACGCGGCATTGGCCAAGCTTCTTTTGTTCTGGGGGCTACCCATTATAGGAATAGCCGTTGTCCAGCTAATTTGCTACTCGCTCGATAGAACATTTCTCGGACGGCGCTGGACAGTGATTGATGTTTGTCGGTTGGCGTTCTGGCGCACACTCTGCCCGACCGTTGCCCTTCTGTTCGTCGCCACTGGATTCGAGGCGATTTATGACCGGAGGTTGACGGGTATTTTGTGGCTCGTTGTCGCTGCAATCCTTGCCCTGGTCGGAACAATAAGTCTCCAATTGGCGGAAGGGCTGAAACTGCAACAGGTCAAATCAGGCGAACTATACAAGCGGGCATTCGTTCTGGCGAAAGAGATGCAGACTCCGCTGAAGCGAGTGTATGTCGTCCCGGCTGGCAGAGGACACCTTACCAATGCCTATGGCCTCACGGAAAGCATCGCCGTTACCGACAACTACGGCAAGTTTCTCAGTCGGGCTCAACTCGATTTTGTCATTGGGCATGAACTGGGGCATGTAAAGGCGCGTCATGGCCGAAAGAAACTCCTGATCGTTGTGATCGTTTTCGCGTGCATTGCCCTCGTTTGTTCCTTGCTGCCCCCGATGTTGGTTCCATTCCGCCCGCTTCTCGACATCTTGGTCGTATTCGTCCCAATTCTTACGTTCTATTTTTTCTCGCGTCATTTTGAATACGCTGCTGATGAGGCTGGTGTTGAATTGACGCACGACCCGGAGACGGCAATTCATGCGCTCGCCAGTCTCTATCGCGTTACTGAAGCTCCTACGCGCTGCGACCGACTGACAGAGCTTTTCATGACCCACCCGGCTTTGACGCGCCGGGTTCGGGCGATAGGTAAGACTGGCCGGATGCCTGTCGAGCGAATATCCGAGGTCATCAGCGAGATAGGTGTTTAATTTCCACGGGGATAGCCGAAGCAATGCCGTCCCCCCATTGTGAACAGAACCTCGGCGGATCGCTACTGAGAGTCGTGTGCGGTACTGTTACAGTTTGAATATTTTAGTTTGAAAGTTCGTAGACCTTATACAAGAAATATCCGATGAAGCAAGCACCACCGATGTAATATATTGCGACTGTCCACCAAAACTCACTCGGTTCCTTGGCGCGGGAGGCTAAACCGTGACCATACCGTCCATACGTTTTTCCGGTGCATGTGGAAACCACAGCCGCGATAAAAAAGATAACCCCAGATACCAAGAAGTAATACGGCGAACTTATCTGGGAGTGCCACCAATCCACGGATAACGTTCCAAATGTCATGCTGTCGCCGTCACTTCTCCGCGTCTTAGCAACCCGACCAATTCCTCAAGCGACCAAACATGATCGGTTACCCCCGCCTCCATTGCTGGCGTGACACGCAAGGTTTGGTGAATCTTGCAAAAATTGTAATACATGTAGTGAAGCGCGACGGCCATCGAAGAGGAAATGGCTGAGGATGGCCCGAAACGAAGGGCAAAATTCTATTCCAGCTTCAAAGCCCCGACGGAAATCCGGGTCAATGGGGTTTCGCAATCCGGCCCGCCGTTTGATGTGCAGTCCTTTTTGGAAGAACTTCGGCAAGAGTCGCCCTGACGACGACGTTGTTGGTGCTGAAACGTATCGCTTGAACATGACGCGCACAAAAATTCTGATTGTTTGGCGGCATCAATCGCCGTCGAAGCGAAAATTGTTCTCCATTTGTTCGGACCTGCGTTCACTACTTCAACTGAGACCACCTTACCTGACTTATTTACGGTTAAGCGAAGGATCGCTTCGCCGTCCATGCGAGCTTCTTGTGCCAAGCGGGGATAATATGGAATTTCCTTGCGTTTGGCCTGTACACGCGCCGCAGAGCTACTCTCCTGTCCGGTGCACGGTCCGATGAAGCCGCCTAAGAGAAGTATCGCTGTGAGAGGAAAATCGCAGGGGATTCTCATCGCTCGATTGTAATGCGCCACACGCAGGCAAGGCCCTAATTTTTTGATCGTTCGCCGCGACGGCGGCTTCGTGCAAATCGCGATAGCGCAAATCCCCGGACCGGGGTTGGCTAATTCTTAATTTGCGCTATCGCCTGATTTAAACAGTTATGCAAGAATGGCCGTTCCGTTCCAATGCTGTGGCATCGGAGTCAATTCAATGGCTAAGAGTCCGACAGGGATAAGGCTCGGAGCACGGCTGGCGAAGGGGTTGTGCGTCGGATGCGGAAAGTCTCCTTGTGTCTGCAAGAACACGCAGCAGGTTCGCAAGGCAAGAGAATTAGCACGTGTTGAAGCCGCTATTTTGGACGGTGCAAAGGCTGAACTTGAGTGGGCGGCCGAATATTGCCAAAGGCGTGCCCGAGCTGCGTGGAACCCAAAACACAAAGAACGGTCCGAATACTGGCTTCGATTGAAGGCACAAGTTGCAGATGCCCTTGCGAGAGCGATGACACGTTCAGACTTAGTCCGTAACCTCGATGAGTGAAATCGCCTGTTTAGAACAATCGAATAAAGGCCACATCTGGCCGCTGAGTGAGGAGCCGTCCTCGATTCGGACGAGTCGCGCCTCGTGGTTGCCCGAAACTCTTAACACCCGCCAGTGTATAAGGCTGCGACGTTGTGGTAAGTGTTGGTCGGGACCGCGGCCGGGACCTCATATAGTCCTACGTTGGAGTCGAAAATCGTATTCGAATGCACGTTGTTGCCGGCTCTGCAGTTGAAGTCGATGCCGCTTCCGATGATCGTATTGCCTGTAACCGGCGCAATCGCCGAGTCCACCAGCATACCAAATAACCCCTCCCGAATCGTGTTGGATGTGACCGACGCATCATCGCCCTCGATGTCGATTCCGTATTGTGTATAGCCGTTCCCTTGGATTGTGTTTTTTGAAGCGGACCCTTCGGCCCCGGGATATATATAGATTCCGGTGGAGTTTCCCGTGGTGAAATTGCCGCTTACCGAGGCGCTCGTCCCAAAGCCGAAGACTATTCCGTAGAGCCCATAGCTAGTTCCCCCTGAGGAGTTCGAATAGGTCCCGTCCACACTATTCCCGCTGAGAGTTGCAGAGAGCGCGGGAGTGCTGGAAACGGATTCCATCATGATCCCGGCATAGTCGGATCCAAGGATAAAGCTGTCCTCAATGACTACCGATGGATTGGAGCTTCCTCCTTCCAACCAGATCCCAGTGCCGTGGTTTACCCCGCTCGTCGGCGCCGTGTTCTGGTCTATCAGGCTGAGGTCGCTCACCTTACCCGAAGTACTCTTGTAAAGCACGCCGACCAGATTGAGATAGGGGCTGGAAATGTCGTTGTTATCGCCGACGACAGTTAAATTGTTGAGGTTGACCTCGCCGCTGGACTCGACCCAGACTTGTGGCGCTAAAATGTCCCCCAGGTCGTCGGTGGTTGTGGTAAGCCCAGTCGTGGGTATGCCAATTGCAACCTGTGAGCTACCGCCGACGCTGACCCCTTCCAGGGTGACGGGATGGGTGATGATTACCTGCTCGTTGTAGCTGCCGGGGCAGACCTTGACCAGATTTGGTGATGGCGAGGCCTGTAGTGCCTGACTAATGGTTGTGAAGCTGGCAAGTTTCGGCAGACAGCCGCCTACCTGGTACGTAACCGCAGCCAATGACAGCGGCACCTGCGCCACCAGCGTCGCCAGGAACATAAGGGACTTGAAGCGCGCCATGGTTTTGTTCCTCCTTGCCCGTATTTGAAATTCACGCAGGAAATTTCGAGCCTGCTACTGTAGAAATCGGAAATGGCGGACAGAAAGCGACATGTCAGGCAAAAGATTTTTGTAGCTGCGAGTCCAACCGCCCGATTAGGGTCAATTTGGGTGAATCGCCATTACACTCATTGACCGGGATTTTGGCGAACAAAAGGCGCAAAATTGTGATAACGCCAATCGACAGTTAGAATGTAAACTTCTCCAATGCCGTCCAGAGCGATGCTCAGTGCTGCAAAGTTCATTGCTGGCTTTTTGACCGCTTTGTCCTTGAGCGCATACGGAATTCCTGACGTGGGTAGTGACTACTCCCGCAAATCCGTGTCAGAACTCATTGACGACCTGACCGAGATCGATTCGCAATCGCCGGGTATTAACAGCGCCGCAATATACGAGGGATTCATTGCGAATAATTCTCGGGGATCGTTTGGTGTTGGAGTTCTAGGAGCTGCTCCACCCAAAGTGCCACCGCAGATGAGCGCGTTAGTACGCCGGGGCCCTGCCGCGTTGCCAGAATTGATTAAGCACCTTGATGACAAAAGGCCAACCAAGCTTGACGTAGGCAACAAGCCATCCGACAGTCAAATCGGCGTGGACGCCTTCATGTTCATGTACTTCAGCGACGAATATGACTCTCGCGTGCCGCATTGGTTCGATGATGCGGAATTGAAACGCGGGCCGCGTCCAATGGAGAAAGACTTCAGCGGCAGATATACGATAAAAGTTGCGGATGTGTGTTACGTGGTCATTGGGCAGATCGTGAGCCGCCGTTTGTTGTCCGTGCGTTATCAGCCGAGTGGGGGATTGGTGGTGAACTCGCCCATCGAGGCTCCAGTTCTTGCTGAAAAAGTGAAGAGCGACTGGGGCGACGCGGATGCAGACACTCTTCGACAGTCCCTTCTGGATGACATTCACGCAACGGATCGTCCAAAGCGTATCAGTAAGGCGGAAAACACGGACCGATTTGTGAACCCGGCGCTGCAACGGTTGAGGCTATATTTCCCCGGTATGTACGCCGCGCTTGAGGGCGATGACTTGCAGAAGAGAAAAGAGTTCGAGAGACAGGAGATCAAGCAGCGTCGTTCCGCCTCCCAGTAGCTGGCGAAACATCATCCCATTACACTCATCATCCCCCGCGTCGAGTGATTTAGCCGAATAGACCGTCCGCATGAACTCGTCTTCGGATTTCTATTGGAGGGTTTTGGACATCGAACTTCTCGTGCGGTTCATTAGCCGAGGTTGAGGAGTGTTGTGCAGGTTTGCGCAGGCCAAGCGATCGCTATCGCGACCCAGAACGCCGAGATAATGTAGGCAGTCTTCAACTGACCAATGTCCCCGGCGCTTCTCGCTTCCCGGCTGCGATGGATGCCAAGACGAGTAGCCCGAGGGCTGGTAGTTTCGTCATTGGAAACCTCCGCTGTGCGGGATTCGCGAATCGTTGTGCCGATTCTCGGCCCGTCTGCCTCTAAATCCGTTTCCTTGTCCTGCCGAATTCTGTGCCTTGTGCCGCGCAATGTCAACGGCGGGTGCCGTCGTGGGTGTGGGCTACTGCCGAAGGCTCGCTCGTGCTGAAGGGAAGACTGAGGCGAGACAATTCTTCAATTTTTCAGCCCACGATCTCGGGCCACGATTGGTCGGTCCTGCGACGTGATGGGCAAATTCCTTTTACCGCGCTCGATAGCGGACGCCGCTCGATGTCGTTCGATTTTGAGTCACACATCTGCCACACAAATACTGAAGTGTGGGCACGGTTAGCACCGATTGCACAGTTGAAAGCATTGAAGTTATTGCAAACAAAGCCTGCAGAACTGACCAACTCCGTCCCTGGCCACCATCATTCTAAAGAACTTGGGCTTTTTCGCCCACTTTCTCCAGCCCAAGGTTCAGCCCAAGATATGTCACTGGAGCGTCTCCGTGAGCAGGTGGGCCTTATCTCCAAGCAGAAGTGCCACGAACTTACCCTGAGCTTCGAGCCTCGATTCTTGGTCGGACTGCGCATACAGTTGCATGGTCGTTCGGACATCTTCGTGACGCAGAATGCCTTGTACCGTTTTCGGATCACACTTCAGCTTCACCAGCGAGGGAGCCAGCGAATGCCGGAAGTTGTGGAAGCCGAACCGAACTTGCTGGTCCTCTTTGATGACTTTCATTTTATGATGCTGTTGGCGCGTTTCGAGTGAAGCCGATCATACGCAGCTTGAGGCTTTTGGCGAAGAGCCTCGTCCTCGTGGCGCGCGGCCCAGCGTGAGTTCATGGCGTGCCGCAGCAGAGCATTTACCCTTGTCTGGTACCCGCGCCCGTGGCTCTTTAGCCATTTGATGATGTCGATGTCAAGGCGCATCGTTACCGGCATTTTGGGAGGTCGGTAGAATTTTCCGATTTCCGCGCCACTCCAGTCCACCACTTCCGGAGCGTCTGACAAATCAATGTCGGCGTCGGTTTTGGCGGCGATGACGGCGGCTTGCCGCTTCTGCTCTTTTGTGAGCTTCTTCATAGGGTTTCCTCTCCTTACTGGTTGCGGCTCGGGCCGAGATCAACCGAATCACTTCTTCGCCCTCTTCGTCGGCGAACAATGTGTGAACAACGAAGAGAATCGAGCCTGGGCTAAATTCGCCAACGGTGCTATATCGTTCCTCATCCTCGTCGTGAAGAACGTCTCGAATCGTCATAGCGTACGGGTCATCGAAGATCAGTGCGGCGGTTGGGAAATCAACGCCGTGTCTCGCGAGGTTGTATTCGTTCTTTTGCTCGTCGTATTCGAATCGCATCCAGTCATCCAGACAGAAGATACCATGGTGTACGTACACATGTCAATACATCGTTTAAAAGCATAAGGGGGACGGGATGGAGTGGCTCACAGAAACGACCCTGGCTTTTTCAAAGTAAGTCAGTCCGTAGTAGTTGTATATTCGACATTCTAAGTAAGCGTCCGCGGGAGTCTCGATCGTTCTCGATCGTACGTTTACCAAACTCCAGAGAACGATTCGATTTCAATCGACATAGACTGTCGCCCGGCCCAAGATGCTGGCCCAAGGCGAGCCTGTCATCAATGACTTTTGAAGCATTTACGCAGCCACCCAAAACCCGTTAACTAATTGCAAATACTCTTTGACGCCAGTCTGAAAAGGCTGGCGTCGGGGGTTCAACTCCCTCCCTGGCCACCAAATCAACTGAATTCAGGTATTTAGCCATCATTGTTAATCTGTCACGTCGACCCGACATTTCCTATATCGACAGTCTTCGATATTCGTAATCCTCAGCATGCATTAGGTTTAAGGATTGGTAGAGCGCAGCCCATATGGGCTTGGCGTCTGCCGTTGAACCGCAACGACGGGGGCCTTTCGACGTTGCCAGTGAGGAGAGGTGATTTCAGCGTGTGGCCTCCGCATCGTTGTGAGCAGAGAACCGAGCATTATTCGTCCCCAGATCCATGCATTGCGTGCCCGTAGTTTGCGGAGCCGGGGTCTAAGCGAACCCGCGAGCTCTTGCGTTACGAATCGGGCATTGCCTCGAATACCGAGCGTAATATAGAAGCCAAGTTTTTGAGGGAGCCGACGAGTTCATGGGGAGAAGAATCGATGAGCCATCTCGCGTGCATGCGGTCGCGCGTTACGGTCTCGCGATCCTCCTGGTAACACTTGCGCTCTTGATCTCCTTGGCATTGGAACATTCCTTCGGGAATCCGTTTTGGTTTTTCTTCTCCGTCGCAGTGATTCTTAGTACCTGGTTTGGCGGAACAGGGCCTGGCTGGCTTTCTGTTGTTTGCAGCACGCTAGCAGTGATGTACTACTTCACGCCACCCATCCGCAGCTTTGCCGTAACGCCCAGCGATTTACCTTACTTTGTAACGTTCGTCGCCTGTGAAGTTGGAGCCGCCCAATTGATTTCCTGGCGTCGGCGCACTGAAGATGCGCTACGGCAGGCTCGCGATGAGCTTGAGGTGAGGGTTGCGGAGCGAACCGTTGAGCTGAAGAACGCAAACGAAGCACTTTTGAAACAAATGGACGAACAGAAGCGAACCGAGGAGACGCTTCAGGCTACCCGAGTAGAGTTGGCTCGTGCAGCAAGGATCACGGCGATCGGTGAACTGACCGCGTCGATCGCGCATGAAGTAAACCAACCGCTCGCTGCCGTAGTCGCAAATGCCGACGCGTGTGTGGCATGGCTTGCTCGTGAATATCCAGATCTTGCGGAAGCACGGACCGCAGCAGAGCGAGCTACCGAGGGCGCCACTCGGGCGTCGGATGTGATTGCGCGCATTCGTTCGCTGATCACCAAAGCAACACCCGAGAAGTCACGCGTTCAGGCAGCGAGACGAACAACGGTCTCGCGTTAGTAGCCAACAGCTCGTTCAATGCAACATTTGACAGCAAGGAGAACACGACGACAAGCCATCCGGCGGAATTGGATATTGCGTTTGCGGGCGGGGATGGGACGATCACCGGCGTCGAGACGGCATCGGGTAGTGGACTCACCGGCGGCGGAACAAGCGGGACGCTGAACTTGGGCCTGCTGACCAGTTGCGCGAGCAATCAAGTCCTGCAATGGAGCGGCAGCGAGTGGAAATGCAGCAGCGCAGGGACGGGCACGATTACCGGCGTGGCGGCGGGAACGGATCTGACCGGCGGTGGCAACAGCGGCAACGTCACGTTGAACCTGAACACCTCCAATGTGCCGCAATTGAGTTCGGCCAACGCCTTCAGCGCGCTGAACACCTTTCCCACAATCGGCGTTGGGACAAGCAGTCCGCTTGCGAATCTTGATGTCATCGGAGGCGGTGGGCTCAATATTTTGCTCGGTGATCCAGGCTGCGGAACCTTTGCCGCGATCGGCTTCCAGAATCAGGCCCTGAGTGGTTGCACGAACTACGCCCTGCTGGGAGACGCGTCTGGAGGGACTTACATCAATGCATCCGGCTCGAGCAAAACAATTCACTTCCGAATAAACAACAACGACGTAATGGACATCTTCTCGAACGGTTCGGTGGGTATCGGCACCGGGTCGCCTCAAGCAGCCCTAGACGTACAAACCGGTAATGAGGTTGCGGGCTACTTCGAGAGCAGCGTTGCGGACGTCGGAGCTTTGGACGCGGTCAGCTCGGCGCCGTCAGGCGACGACTATGTGGCCTTGGCTGCAGGAAATCCAGGACTTACTAGCGCATGCTGGATCGATGCTCAAGGTGATTTGCAATGCAGTGGCAGCAAGTCCGCCGTTGTGCCGGTTGACGGTGGGTCGCGCGAGGTGGCCCTTTACGCCGTGGAGGCTCCCGAAAACTGGTTTGAGGACTTCGGCTCAGGTCAACTCTCCGACGGCTCCGCCCGCATCGTCCTCGACCCAGTGTTCGCGCAAACCGTAAACACCGATCTCGAGTATCACGTTTTCCTCACGCCGAACGGCGATTGCAAGGGACTGTATGTGCGCCAGAAGTCTCCGACCTCGTTCGAAGTACGCGAACTCGGGGGCGGAACTGCGAGCGTGGCCTTCGATTACCGCATCATTGCCAGGCGCAAGAACTACGAAAGCATTCGTCTGGCCGATCTTACCGAGCGGCGCAAGAAGATGGAGGAGCAGGCGGCGAAAATGCGGCAGCACAGAAAAGGGGCAGCCCCGGCAGCTCCGGCGGACGGAACGCAAGCCGCGCCCCAGGCGACCCTGCCACATCAGGCCGTGAACCATACGATTCGAGCGACGGCGCAGGCGATCCATCAATATCAATAAAAGAACACGGGCGGGCCGCAATGCCCGCCCACATCTCAGGGTGTTTTGTCTTGACTATTGCTCAGAAATGCGAGAGGCTGTGCGCCGTGTTGCGGATGCCATGCAGACGGCCGACCCTAGCGTTTCTACGCTCATTGACTTGGCAGAGCAGGGTGATGAAGTTTCCGCCGGCAGACTTTTTACTCTGCTCTATGCGGAACTCCATCGCCTCGCGAAGCACCAACTCGCGCGCCAGGGTGAGATCAGCATCAGTGCCACTACGCTGATTCACGAGACTTACCTTGATATGGCTGCCCGAGAGGGTCAATCCTTCCCCGATCAGGGCCGCTTCATGGCCTATGCCGCACGAGTCATGCGCGGACTTATCATCGATCACGTGCGAAATCGACTGGCTGTCAAGCGTGGCGGGACCTTCGAGCTAACTTCTCTGACCACTGACGTTGGGGAGATAACCAGCGACGATCGGGAACTCACGCGGATGAGCCACGCTCTCGACCAGTTGGCGCGTGTGGATAGCTCGCTATCTCAGATTGTTGACCTGAAGTTCTTCTGCGGATTTTCCTTTGGTGAGATCGCCAATATGAAAGGCCTGTCCGAGCGTACTGTCCAACGAAAGTGGGAAAAGGCACGCATTTATCTGCACCGTAGTCTGCGAGCGGATTTGCCGCTGTGAGAAATCAATGTCGACCCTCACTCCTGACCAATGGCAAGAGGTAAGCCCGTATCTCGACGAAGTTCTCGAGATTGTCCCCGAGCAGCGAGCTGCATGGCTGCTCTCGCTTAACGAAATAGATGCGAGGCTAGCTTCACTGGTCCGAGCATTATTGGACGAGCAGCAGCAACTAGAACGAGAAGGTTTCCTGGAGCGATCACCGCTTTCTCTGGCCGGCTCGCGCCTGGCGGGCCAGACGTTCGGCGCCTACACCCTGGTTTCACAAATCGGGCAAGGCGGAATGGGCAGCGTGTGGCTGGCGCAACGCAGCGACGGCAGGTTCGAGCGGCAAGCCGCGGTAAAGTTTGTTAGCCTGGCGCTTACCGGTCGCGCGACCGAGGAGCGATTCAAACGCGAAGGCAGCATTCTCGGCCGGCTTACTCATCCCCACATCGCCGAACTGCTGGACGCTGGTATTTCTGCTGACGGTATTCCTTATCTCATCCTCGAATACGTTGACGGCGAATCGATCGATCACTACTCCGACCGACACCAGCTCGATGTCGAGGCGCGAATCAGACTCTTTCTCGATGTGCTAAGCGCCGTGGCTGAGGCGCATGCCAATCTCATCGTTCATCGCGACATCAAGCCCTCCAACGTGCTGGTGCGCAACGATGGCCAGGTGAAATTGCTGGACTTTGGCATCGCCAAGCTGCTTGTCCACGAAGATGATGCGAGTTTGGCGCCGACCGTGCTCACCATGGAAGCTGGCGGGGCGCTGACTCCCCGATTCGCCGCGCCTGAGCAGGTAGCTGGCGGAATCGTGACGACCGCTACCGACGTATATGCGCTCGGTGTGCTGCTCTTCTTTTTGTTAACGGGCCAGCATCCTGCGGGTGAAAATAAGCACTCTCCGGCGGATCTGGTCAAAGCCATTGTCGAGGTGGAAGCGCCGCGAGCATTCGAAATTGTGTCGGGTGCAAGCAACTCGGCGGAAAAGCGCAGCACCACTCCTGAAAAACTTCGCCGCCTCTTGAGCGGAGATCTAGATACGATCCTTGGCAAAGCTCTGAAGAAGAACCCCCAGGAGCGGTACGCCTCCGTAACTGCGTTTGCGGACGATCTTCGGCGCTATCTCAAACGTGAAGCAATCAGCGTGAGGCCGGATACATTCTCGTACCGTGCGGCTAAGTTTCTGCGGCGCAATCGTGCGGTGGTGGCCTTCACCTCCATCGCCCTTGCACTCGTGATTGGAAGCCTCTCCACCGGACTGTACGTGGCGAACCGGCAACGAAAGATCGCCGAGCAGCGTTTCGCGCAGGTCCGTCAACTAGCGAACAAATTTGTCGATATCGATTCCAAAATCCGAGGTTTGCAAGGCTCGACCCAGGTTCGGCTTCAGATGGTTTCGGATTCGCTTCAGTACTTGAGATCGCTGGAGAGCGAAGGCCATATGGACAAGGACCTGGCGTTGGACATCGCTTTTGCATATGTGAAGGTCGCGCATGCGCAGGGGGATCCGACTTCTCCAAACCTGGGACAGTTTGCCGAGGCCAAGCAGAACCTCGCCCAGGCATCCAAGTTCGTTGACGCGATTCTTGCGGATGATGCGACAAACCGGCGGGCGCTGTTCATCGCCACGACAATCGCTCACGATCGCATGGTTTTGGCCGGCGATCAGGGCGACCAAGACGAAGCCCTGAGGGATGCCGCCGCGACTGCTTCGCTTATCCAGCGGTTCATGAATACCCACCCTACCGAGACTCACGACCTTTACAGCATGAGGTACTTCTATTCCAACGTCGCTGGCCGCTATTACGTGGCGAGGCATTTTGATGACGCAATTCGATATTGCCAGCAAGGTTTGGACGTACCTGTACCAAACAAGCAGGGAAACGGTTTTATCCTCACCGTCCTGGCAGCTGCGCGTTGGCAGGCTGGGGATCTGGATGGCGCTCTGAAAACCACGGCCAAGGCGCTTGAATTGGAAAAAGCTGAGGCCGCGGGGGGGCACGCTTCGCTGCGCATTAATCTGGCGAACGGATACGATCTCGAAGGGGAGGTCCTGGGTCGCGCGGATGCCGAACCAAGCCTCGGGCGCAGCCAAGAGGCGCTCTCTGAATTTCAAAAGGCATTAGACATTGCCGAGGATCTCGCGAAAAAGGACGCGGACGATTACCTCGGTCGCCATAATGTTGCAGACGCGAGCCTGGAAATTGGCAATATCCTGCGCCATAGTAATCCACAGGACGCACTGGCAGTTTACGATCATGCACTTGTACGCATACGTGAAGCAAAAAGCAGTGTCAGCACACAACGGGATGAAGCTGATCTGCTGGCTGCGTCATCCTATGCCGTGCGGTGGCTGGGTCGTGACGAGGAAGCCCGGCAGCGCATCGCTCGAGCTTCCGAATTGTTGAACCAAGCTGGCCGGTATCCCGTAGACAAGGTCGAGCCTATGAGCGCCACGTATGATGCTATGCGAGCCTCAGCTGACGACTATGCCGAAACCGGCCAAACCGATAAGGCCATCGTTGCCTACCAGGAACTGCTCGACAAATTGATGGCTTGGAAACCCGACCCGCAAAACGATCTGCGAGATGCAACCTGCATTTCACGTACCTGGACCGCTCTGGCAAGTCTTCTCCGGCGGAGCGGTCGTACAGAGGAAGCCGAGCGCCTTGAAGCCCAGCGAACAGAGCTCTGGAATCGTTGGAGTGGCAAGCTTCCAAATGCTCAATTTCTCCTTCGCCAATCGCTAAGCCAGATTGCTACAGCAAGCGCATTCGCTCAAGAAAAATAAAGGCTCTTTTGGTGACTGTGACTCAATGGTCTCTCGTAAATTCATCTTTTAAACTAGCCCATTTTGCACCGAGATCCACTTAGTGCGAGAGCGACCCTGCAAAAAGGCGAAACAAAAGCGCACGCTTGCGCTAACGCCTGATCTATATAAGGGGATGTCAAGAACATTATTCTCCCTCCGCCGGAAGCGCGGGCTTAGTTCGCGACATCCAGCCCCTCTCACCACGAAGACGCTCGTTTGGTGTCGTGCCTTTGGGTTATTCCATCTCAGCAGCTGCATCTTCATTTAGTAGCGACTAGTAGCGACGACGCCGATCAGTTTCGAAACGAATCAAGCCGTGCCGTTGTACGGTGTCAACCATGGATCTATCTGAGGCTCGGGGCCTAGTGCTTTTTCGGGTTATCCGAGGGGGCATAGAGATTTCACAGAGACTGGGTGCGGTAAGCACCGTGTCGTCTACAGGCGTTCGTCATACTCACCCTCGAACCCGAGCGTCTCAAGAACCGACTGGCCACCACCAGAGAAGATCTACTGGAGATGGAAGGGCTCTTCACCCGAGACGCTCAAGCGGCTTGCGATTTTAGTTTTTCTGCGTCGAAGTCTTCTCCCTTCTTCCACAGAGTCAACGTGATGGCTGCAATCTTGCGTGCCAGCGTGAGACGCGCCATGGTCGGCTTGATGCCTTTGGCCAGCGCAGCTTGGTAGAAATCCTGCAACGGCCCGGGACGCATACTGGCCATGGTAGCCGCACCTTTGAAGAGACCTTTCAGATCATGGTTATGGTCTTTGTTCAGGCCGCGAACAGAAAGCAGTTTCTTGGAACGCCGCACTTGACCTTCGACCAAGCGATATTCCGCACTGATGCGGGTCTCCAAGGCTAGCCCGCTATAGGCCCAGAGCTGTCGCTTGCTGCGGAATCAATGCGGAGTCTGAATCAGTGCCACCGCCAGCGCCGATCGAATCGGTCCGAGATAGGGAATCTGTCGCAGCTTCGCCGTGATGGCATGCTTCCGACTTTCTGCTAAGAGTTCCCGCCGCGCTTGCTGACGCAAGTGCTGCAGCATGTCGAGCTGCTCGTAGAGTCGTTCGGCTCGACGTCGCACCCCGGCTTCCCGGATTTTGGCCAGCCACTGGGCTCGATGCCGAGAGTAATAGACATCTCTTCCCGCACAAGGAATCGCCCAACTGCGGTACACCGCTTTCAGCCGATTCATGACCCGAGACCAGCAACTCGGTGACGCTGTTGTCAGGAGATTGTTTTGGGGCGCTATGGTCGCCTTCAGGTATGGTCGTAGCCGGAATGGGCGCCATCTCGTCCGGCTTCCGATGGTCTGTTGGCTCTGGCAAATCGGCGGGGTGACTGCTTGCATCGTCCCGGGCTGGATCACCGGATCTGTCTAGGGCTTTCGCTACCTCCCAAGGGTATTTCGTCCTCCAGGGCCCACCCCAGTCACCTGCTTTCTTGCCCTCCGCCGGCTGCTTGGCAGCTTCCACCTCTTGGGGCGTGCGCAGAAGGCGCACGTTGACAAAACCTTGCTCCCGCAGCTTTGCTTCGAATCCAGGCCGACCGCCGAAGAGGTCGCCCGCGGCGAAGTCATTGACGAAGACAATTCCGCACTCGTTCCCGTGCTCGACCGCCCACGCGGCGATGACCATGCTGTTCTCGCCCAGCCGCGCGATCGCTCCAGGGATGCCGTGCGAGTCGCACAAATTGCTGAAACCTGAAATCGGTGCGCCGCACTCCGGCACGGCGCACGTTGTCCTATCTTTCATAGGCATCGCTATTTCCTCGATTCGTGCTTGATTTTTGACGCGCATCTTTTCTTGTGCACGCAATAGCTCACTCCATTCGTCCAGTCCGATTCCGAAGGCTCCCGACGATTCGCTCGTGCACCGGAAGGCATCCAGGAGGGGCGCGGTCGCCGCTCTGCGATTCCTAGTCGGTTTGTCTGTGGGTGCCGAAGTTTGGGCGGTCTCAGGAGGGCGTTCAGCGGTGCCAGGCGCTGCCCCAGCCGCGCCATCACTGCCAATTCTTGTGAGCTAGGGACGGCTAGGGGGTTTCGCAACTTGTGATGGCCAATCTCCACGAGACCAGACTCCATGTTTCGAGGAGATTGTTAAACGAATTGCGACACGTGTAAATCCGCTTGCGGGTAATACACCTAACGGTAGGTTGGGAGCCCAACAAACCACTGCGCAATCTTGGTGCGACGATCGAGCGAGGATTTTTGCATCACGGCCTCAAGATGTTTCTTAACGCCGTCTGTGGTGATGTCCAGTTGTGCTGCGATTTCTCCGTTGTCGAAGCCCGAGGCAACGAGACGGGCAACCTGCAACTGCCTGGGGGTGAGAAGCGTTTGCCGCTTGATGGCGCTGTCGAATTGCTCTTTCCCGATCCGATCAAACGCGGGAGGATAGCTTACCTTTAGAAATTCGCAATGTGCTTTCTCCAGCTCCACCTTGGGGCAATCAGATTCGGGAACTGGCGATGGAGTCTGAAGTCCGGGGGGCGCCGGAAAGGCTTCTCCATCGCCCAGTCCATGCGCTATAAACTTCACCAGGTTCTCTTCGTTGAGCTCGCTTCCAGTGCGTCCGCCTATCCTGCACGCTTCTATCCATAAGACTTTGAGGAAGTTCGTTTCCATCGGCTCTGCGCTTGTGGGACCACTCATGACGCCCTCGTTGGCATGGAATCACCAATGACGCTGACTCTGGGATCGGCTGAAGTGAAAATCGTCGGGTCGCGTATTCGTGCTGCTCAGCGTATACCTCGTCTCGGCCAAATTTCAAGGGGCCAAACGGGTAGTACACGAATGCCAGGGTGACGACGGTCTGTGGTGTGTTAGAGAATCTCCGGCAACGGTTCCAGAAAAAGCGCGGTCGGAGACGCTTCGCTCGGCTAGCCGAATACGCAGACTGGCTACAAAGACTGGAACAGCAATTCGGATGATGAGCGGACAGGCTCTGACCGTTCTGCAACGCGCGTTTTCTAGATTTATTGTGCTACCGACCGCTCCGGGCACAATCGGATCTGACGACTTCGCAATTGCGAAACCGCCGAACGGTCCTGCGGCAAATAGAGCGGTGAGGTTCGACGACTAAGAGATCTGCCCATTGCGCCAATGACAATGTGACGTTGATCGCTAACATGACTGCGCAGCAAGTACAATTCGTCGGAGACATGGGTTTGAGAGAGCGATTGCTCTCCCCAGACGAGTTGGCGAAAAATCTCGGGCTCAGTCCGGCTACTCTCGCGGATTGGAGATCGCAAGGCAAAGGCCCCGCCTATTTCAAGACGGGGAGAAAGATATGGTATCCGAAGGATCGGGTCGACGCGTGGCTCGAGTCACAAATGCGGGACGGGGGAACGAGGCATGGCACTGCGAATCAGGGGCGGGAAGTGGCACTACAACTTCAAGTTCGACGGCAAGCGGTACGGAAAAACCACCGGCTTGGACGCCACAAAACGAAACGAGACGGCGGCGCGCGACAAAGAGGCGGAACATCGTCAGGCGCTGCGAGAGGGTCGAAGTCCACGCCGCATACTGGCTCGCGAGTTCCCTGACGCGGCGAAAGCGTTCCTTGGTTGGGCCGAAACGCAATATCGAGCACATCCGAACAGCTACCGGCGGATTGCTACGAGCTTCGCGAGTATCAGGGAATTCTTCGGACGCGAGGCAGTAAGTCTCATCGACGAAGCACGCGTTGAGTCGTACATGACCTGGCGTGTGAAAGAGCATGAGGTTCGCGACGTCACACTGCGTCACGATCTGCACGCGTTGTCGAAATTCTTTGGCCATGCCATCAAGCAGCACTGGGCTCGGGAGAACCCGATTCGAAACGTAAAAATTCCTTCCGACGAAGATGCGGTTCGGATCCACGTTCTGTCGGCGTTCGAGGAACGACAATATTTCGTCCGCGCTGGGAAGCATCGAGACCTGCATGATCTCGGGCGCCTGATGCTCAATCAAGGACCACGGCCGGACGAGGTTACCTCGCTCGCGAAAGCGGACGTCGATCTGGAACATCGGAGGATGTACATACGAAGAGGAAAATCACGCGCTTCGCGGAGAAAGCTGGACCTCACTGCGGAGAGCTGCAGGATCCTTGCCGAGCGGATGGCTGGTAAGTCGCCGTGGATCTTCCCCTCGTCTCGGAATCCTGGCCAGCACGTCGCCCGAGTGAACAACGCGCATGATCGTCTCTGCGCGAAGGCGCAAGCCGACGGAGTCGCGCTGGATTTTGTTCTTTACGATCTGAGGCACACCTTCGCGACACGAATGGCCCAGGAGGGGATCGACCTGGCGACGCTCGCGAGAATCCTCGGCCACAACTCGATCCGAATCGTGGAACGGTACGTTCACCCGACCGACGAGCATCGGAAGAGTGCTATGCTCCGGTACGAAGCAAGTCAGATGGCGTTGTCCCAAGCTGGACAGGTCGACAAGCCCAATTGAGGCGAATCGTCGAGTATTTTGCTATGCCCGCAAGTCCAAATCAGAGGTGTGCCTATCGGAGCGGGCCGAGAGGTCCATTTTAGGCGAATTTTTTGTCGTTTTTTTTGTCGTACTTTTTGTCGTACCCCCGGCCCCGAACCAGCCCATTCTTATCCTATCGAGGCAGAACGACGCCGAAGCCTGAAGGGAACTAAATACAGCGGAATCAAGCAACTACAAGAAAAGACTGGAGGCGCGGGTGAGAATCGAACTCACGTATAAAGGTTTTGCAGACCTCTCCCTTACCACTTGGGTACCGCGCCCTCTTCTTGAGCGAAGACTTTCAACGCTATCTCACTGTGCTGGCACCTACTACCCACCTCGACCTCAGACGATTCAGGCAAACTTGAGCAATGAATGTTGCCGATTTCGTGTGCAATTCTACGATCATCTTCACCGATTGCGTGAGTATAGCCTAGTGTGTCTTGGATGCGGGGAAAGCAGGTCTTGTTCAGTCTCTGTGACTTTGCCACGAGATTAGCGGCTTTTTCTTCGCCACTTCTCACGTCCATTCGCAGGAAGTTCAATTCCCCGTTCCGGGTAGTCGGAGTGTCGGGGACTCGGTTCGGCAACAGACGCCATACCGCTGCCAAAGGCGAAACCACGGGCTATGCGCAAGCATTTCATCGTGCCTTCGATTCGCAGCCGAGAGGTCGCCTGCGCTGAGTGGCCTGATATCCGGCGCTTCGAACATCTCCTGTATCTGCTCAATCTCGTCAATGATGCGTTCAACGTCCATTCCGTCCCAATATCCAACATTACCGTGGCAATCGTCAACCGGAGCGGCACCCCCAAAGACTTTGATCGATGGGGCATAATGGCCATTCGCACGGAAGAGACTCCACCTTGCCCGGAGGATTTGGTTCCTTTGCGGAGACCGCCCGAACAACCATTTGCGATTCGTAACGGCACCTATGAGGATTGCGCTGCGATTCTCGAATGTCTGCGGGCGGCCTTCACTCCCTATCGGGAGAGCTACTCGCCGGAGGCGTTCTTGGATACCGTCTTGACCCCGGAGGCTTTTCGCCATCGCCTATCGGAGGTGTCGGTGGTCGTGGCGACGAGCAAGTCCGGCGCAGTCGTTGGGACCATCGCTTACAAAGCTCTGCAGGGCGGCGAAGGACACCTTCGAGGCATGGCAGTTCTCCCCGAATGGCACGGAACGGGCTTAAGCACGTCTCTCCTTGAAACAGCGGAAGATGAACTCCGCAAGGCGGGGTGCAAGGCAATCACTCTCGACACGACCGAACCGCTGAACAGGGCTATTCGTTTTTACGAAAAGAATGGGTTTCGACCTACGGGTAAAATCGGATGCTTTTTTGGGATGCTGCTGTTTGAATACAGCAAATGCATTGAAAGTAGTGATTCACAGACATAATCCGGTACCTTGACCAAGAAAACTGCCGTATCCACTAGAGTTCCTGTCGAGAAACCCCAGTACCCTATCCACAAGTACCCCAGTGCGGGGCCGGAGACGCCGAACACGCGGTAGCGTCCGCTGCGCCAGCGGCTTCGTACAAATCGCATTCGCTGCCATTGAACCGGATTTTAATACACGAGGCAGTAGCCGGGGCCGCTCTGAAGCGACTCTTGGCCCCTGTGGTCAATAAATAAGGGCCTTTCCCTAGCGGCTGCAAGTGAGTGAATCTAATGCCCAAGAAATTCGCGTCCGAGGTGGTCATCCCCTTTACTAGGACCTTTTGAGCGTTCGCCGCTACTAGAGTCATCTTCTTGGTACGGGGCGGCGCGGTTCACAGTGGAATCGAACCCAACAAGCGGAGCGGTCACGTATGAGGCTCACTCTGGCAAGAGCGTGTGATCAGATTTTCCTATCTTAGGTAAGGATTCCATAAACTAACTTAGTACATGCACAGCCTTTCTGTTACTCCACGATTACTAATGCCTCAGTCCTCCTCCTGCGGTGCGGCTTAGGATGCTAACAAGCTCTGAGTCATGGAATGTGGTCGCCACGGAGAGGTTGCCACTGTGCCCAATAACGGGCATGAGGACGGAGGCCCTTGTGGACAGCGATGTGATTCTGATTGTTGATGACAGTAGATTTATTGCGCACGCATATTCCAAAGTACTGACTGGCTTGGGTTATCGAGTTCTGATTGCTTGCGACGGCAAGACTGGGATTTTTGCTGCTGAGAGTTGCAAGCCGAGCCTAATCCTTCTCGACATGATCATGCCCGATATGGACGGTCTAACGGTGCTGCAAACGTTAAAGCGGACACCGTGTACGACCAGTATCCCAGTGTTGATAACCAGCAGCCTGTCCAAAAAAAATGCCGATAAGCTCATCGAAGAGGGAGCGGTAGGATACTTCGAAAAGGGCGATATGACTGAGGGGAAACTGGAGAACGCCGTTTCCGAAATCTTAAAGAAACGCTTGTTGGTTCCTGATGGTGAAGGAAGAGTTACCACCGAACTCTAGGTCGTACCTGTCACAATGGGCGATTTCTTCCTATTACATGGAAGTTGACGCTAGGCACCAGCAAGAAATCGTCCTGCTCCGTGCGATAAGCGAGTGACACCGAGAGCGGATACCCGTACCAGATTCGTGAGATCACGTGACCCGCCTTCCAGCTTCAGGGTTCCTTTCCAGCGCCCGATCAACAGCGTGGTCAAATGAAGACGGAGAGTGCGCCACGACCTGTGGAACTGGTGTTGCTCCGTCAAGACGCCTTTGCTGCCGACGATCAGGAGGACGAATACAAACTCCTCGGCATGACGCTCAAGTATGCAGGTCTGCGTGGCAAGGAAGTGCGCGTGATCGGAAGAACCGCAGCACTCTCGGTGGAGACGGCGCGATCCAGCGAGCGCAAGCGTCCGATCCCCGGGTAGCTACATTGCAGCTTGCAACGGCTCGCTTTCTGATGGACAGGCTTCCTTGGGCATCGGGATGCTTACAATCACAGAGGTACCTGAACGGTTCGATTCGATTTTCATTTCTCCGTGGAATTGACGTATACGCTCTCGGATTCCCCTGATCCCAACGCCGGAGCCTTGGGACTGAATTTCGGACAGGCGCTCTGGCGATATGCCCCTTCCGTGATCCTGCACCTCGATTCGGACACTTTCTCCGTCCCGACCTACTCGGATAAGAGCGGTCTTGCTACCGGAGTGTCGGTGGACGTTTGTTAAGCATTCCTGCACCAGCCGGAAGATCGCAAGCTCCATATCGCTTGGAAGTCTTCCAACATTGTCGGCAACATCCAGCGTGATGGCGACGTGACTGCGTTCTGTCAGCCCCTCTACGTACCAGTTAAGCGCGGACGCGAGGCCGCTTTCGTCCAGTAGCGGCGGATGTAACAGATAAGAGGCAGTGCGTATCTCGCGATGTAATTGCTGGACTATCGCCTCGATCTCTTTTCCTTCTCTCGCTAGCTCCGGCGCGATGCTCTCTGCCCGGTGAACCAGTTGCGCGAGGTTCATGCCGAGCACCGCCAATGTTTGCCCAGCACTGTCGTGTAGCTCGCGGGCAATGCGCCGTCGCTCCTCATCCTGCGCCTTCATCAGGCGCGTCATGTCATCGGCAATCCGAACCTTCTCTGCTGCCTCTTTTTGGTCATGGATGTCGAGACAACCGCCAACATATCCTTCAAACGTTCCATCCGGCGCGTAGCGCGGCACTCCTCGATCCAGTATCCAGCGGTACTGCCCCGTGTGATGCCGCATCCGATACTCCATCTCAAATGGACGACGGGCATCGAAGTTGCTAACGAAGATTTGCAGGCAGTGGTCGAAGTCCTCTGGATGTACGTTTTCCGCCCAGCCATTGCCCGACTCTTGTTCGAGAGTGCGCCCGACGAAATCCAACCATCCCTTATTGAAGTAATAGCAAAGCTTATCTGTCCCCGCCATCCAGACCATGATGGGCGAAGCATCCGTAATCACGCGAAAGCGTTGCTCGCTTTCCCGCAATGCTTGCTCAGACTGCTTTTGCGCTGTAATGTCCCGCGCCACTTTCGAGGCTCCAATTACATGCCCCGATAAATCTCTCACGGGAGAGATGGTCAGTGAGACATCGAGGAGACTGCCATCCTTCCGCCTGCGGACGGTATGGAAATGGTCAACGCGTTCCCCTCGTCGGACACGGTCGAGAATGTCTGATTCTTCAGCGTGGCGTTCTGATGGAATGATCAGGGTGACATGCTGCCCGATGGCTTCTTCAGGGGTGTACCCAAATATCCGTTCCGCACTCATATTCCAACTTGTGATGAAGCCATCAAGGTTCTTGCTGATAATGGCGTCGTCGGAGGAGGCAACAATGGCGGCCAACAGACCCGTTATTTTTTCCGCTTGCTTCCGCTCGCTCATATCATGTGGCGACAACCTAACCACCGTAGGTTGCCGTCGAAATACTGAATGACGTGCTCGATCAGAGCGCTAAGTTGCACCTGATGAACAGAAGTGGCTTTCCCCCGCCCTGCGCCGCCATTGGCGGCTTTCGGGAGAACTGTCGTTCTATGCTAGCCATTCCGCCCGAAGCTGCCAAATACAGTAAACACTGTAGGCCCGGAACGCGCGAAAGAGATCTGAGTATGCCCGAACCAAGCGCCACAAGAATACCTCCGTCCATTCGGCGCTCATATTCTCTTCCTGCACTGACGCCTCGTTGTTGGCGTCATCGTGGCCGACTCAATAGGACCTTCTGAGGCCAACCAACGAGTACGCGATGGAATCCACTCGCGGCACTGTCGATGGTTCACGAAGCGACGGAGCATCGAACGCCGGGCACGGACCTCCATTTCCCATCGACCTTCTTAAAGAGAACAAAGGAACCACGCCCGCACTGGTTGTTGCACGTACTTCCCGTGAACACTATCGCTAGAGTTTTTTGGCGATTGAAACCAACAGCAGTCACCCTGATGATCCCGCCTGAATCCGGGTACCGCTTGTAAAAATCGTCCCAGTTGTAATTCCTGATGAGAGTTCCGATGGTCTCTGTACTGACAAGTTCATAAGGCTTGTCAATCTCGAACCTCCGCTGCAAAAGCATTGGCTCTTTATGGCGCTTGTAGTCCTCGATAGCATCTTTGAATTCACGGGCTGCCTCAGGCGTCAAGCAATAGTCGTCAAGCTTCACTGGAGGTGCGGTCTCCTGCTGGACGAGGATTGTGCCTTTGGCGAAACCGTAAGATTGCTCGCCGGGAAGCAACCGGCTGTAAATGGCGTAGGCGTCCTGATCGTCGTATTCTCCCGCCGTAGAATTCTGGGCCGGAGCGCAAGGGCAGAGTATCGCGGCGAAGGCGAGGACGAAGGATACGCGCATCGTATTTACCTCACGGGAAGAGTGAAGTTCGGTACACCGGATGATCGCGGAGCCAAGGCATGTACCCTTCATGGCGAAAAAGAAATTTCTCACAGACCCGCGACTTCACGCGTTCAGCGGCATCTAGCACCCCACACGCCTTGCACACTTATAAGACACCACCCGGAATCGCAGCGTAGCAGCCAGTAGTCCCGCGGGGGGGACGATTCGAGCCTTAGAAGTCGTTCCAGCACGTTTCGTGCGGTCTCATTATAGGCTTCAAATGGCACCGAAGACGTGCCCCAAGGAATGCCTCCAACCATACCTTGGCAACAACTGACGCGCAGCCCGGTCTGTGCGGAAAGTGAATCTGCCATGAGCTTTGCGCTTTCGGAAACCCTGCGGTTGCCCAGTGGAATCGTTACACGCCTGTCGAGCAGCGGCATCGCTGCCACCACAAAGTCATTCGCATCGCGAGTTGCGGTCGGCACAAAGCTGAAGAACTCACCATTGACATCCAAACGATAGCGGAATGGAGTTTGCTGGTTTGCCTTCTCCAAAACCTGCCGCATCAAGCCTTCAACATCGCTGGGCGAGCCATCTCGCAGAATCGAAAAATGAATCTCCATGTGACGGCGTTCCGGGACTAGATAATGTACCTTTGGGTGCTGGGCGCCCCAGTCAGGATCAGCCTCCGTTATGTCTTGCAAGTCGCCAGAGAATTGATACTGTGGTTCCTCCGCATTGACCAAGACGCCGAATCTTTGCGCCAGAGTGGTTGCAATGGAGTCCACTACCCTGATGCTATCGGCGATCATTGTGACTTCGTCGCCGCTCCTCGTCACCTTGGCGCATTGGGTGGTTTGCCCAGATGCACTCGCGGCAATCGCCAGCCCGCAAATCAATATGGTTCGCAACGGCACCCCCATTCACCACTGTCTTTTCCAAATAGCGTTAAGGATTTCTGTTTCGAGATGCAATAGAACTGAAGACACAAGCGTGAAACATGATTACGCTCCATCTACCGAGTTAGCTCGCCAACTCAGTAGGGGCGGTTGCTGATGGTATCTTCGGTTCCGGTGAATCCCGAAAAGGAAATCGCTCGTCGTGTCTTTTCGTCAATCCGCCGCTGGATAGCTCCTGTTCATAGACCAGTGTCGCACCATCCTGAGAACGTGAGACGCGCTCCATAATCTCTAATTCTTGCCCTTCGAAAATCCTCAGCGTTTGGTGAACCAGCGCCTTGTCGTCCAAATAGTGAAAGCTGTGATCTCCGCTTACCCGGCCTTCCTTTGGGAACACGCTGCCACCGCCGACGAGCGCTGAGATCGTCCCCGGCTTTCGGGTTTCGCGGAACCGCTGCTCGACCATCTTCTTGTATTGGTGCGTCAACTGGCGAGCTTGTTCGATCTCTGGCGACTGGGCGCGTGGTCTCAGCAATCCGGCAAGAAATGGGCGTACATTTTGAAGCTGATCTTCTGGAAGCTGATCGATGAGAGAGTGGATTTCATCTCTGATTGCCATGCAGAGTAGTCTAAACCGGGAAAAGTTCGTCAGCCTCACAAGGTATACCCGTGGGCCACGAGCCGAACCTTGGAAAACAGGGGCAAAAAGCCGCATAAAACGCGGTTGAGAT
>Ga0209221_1000298_pt1 | contig 24547 bp, 21 predicted proteins | sample BlaSpr_A8_Ref_O2_FD_187989 | JGI IMG/M metagenome (GOLD analysis project Ga0209221, IMG submission 187989) | Forest soil microbial communities from Thunder Bay, Ontario, Canada - Black Spruce, Ontario site 2_A8_Ref_O2 (SPAdes) (version 2) | ecosystem: Environmental > Terrestrial > Soil > Boreal...
CCTTGGGCGCAGGAGGTCTGGAGTTCAAATCTCCACGCCCCGACCATTTACTTCTTTATTTTCAATTCACTCTTGCTGATGCCGGTTGCGGCGGAGCCTGACCTTGGGTCCATTTGGGTCCAAATACAAGCCTCTCGACGCACTCTACTGCGCGACGCCGCTCTTCCGGGATCGCGTGCAAATAAATCTCGCGCGTAATATCCGGCGTGGAATGGCCCAGGAGCGATTGCATCGTTCCTATTGGCGTGCCCACGGAATCGAGCATCGTCGCGTGGCTATGTCTCAGAAGATGCCACGTGGCACCAGGAAGCCCCAGCTTCTTTGCGGCAGGCTTCAGGTGCTTGCGCAAGAGATTCCATCGTTCTAGCGGCAATCCCTCGCGTGTGGCAAATACCAAGGCTCTTGCATCAACAACGGCGGGACGGATGGCAGAAAAGATTTCTGCGGTCTCCGTTCCAATCGGAATGGTTCGCGCACTGCGTTTCGTCTTGGGCTGGTCGAAATGCCCGTCATACACCGTTTCGCAAACACGGAGCATGCGAGCGTTCAAGTCGACACTTCCCCAGCGAAGCGCAAGCAACTCTCCAACGCGTAGTCCAGTGAGCACTAATAGCGACGTGACGGAGCGTGCCGGGTGATTCAAGCCGGTAACAAGGTTCCGTAGGCTGTGCGCCGGTGGTTAGTCCCCCTAATACACCAGGGACCGCGTTCGCTCACAATCGCGTCCGTCCGCTCACTGCGGGCCAAACGCGGAACAGAGTCAACGCCCAAGGAACCGGATGGGCGCGCTCCGCTCGCGGGAATTTCCGGCGAAAACTCCCCCTACTATACTAATCAGCCAACGAAAATGAAAACGGACCGGGTACTATCAAATATTCTTTAATTTAGTACCCGCACATGCCTAATGACAGGGCCAGCTGCGAAGCAGGAAGAAATCTCTTGGACGGAATTGATTGGATACTACAGAGAGCTAGGACAAAACGCGCCACCGGCCACACGCACCATGGTCCAGAACGTAGAAGCTAACTTGGTTCGCAAGATTGCTTCCAAAGGGCCCACCGAGACGACTGGGGTGCATTGTCGGCCCTGACCGAGGGCAACACAAGCGAACCTCAGCGGCCGTCGGGTCCCGCCGGGTTGCGCAGCAGTTCAGGTCTTTCACAAGAGCCGTTTCCAATTCACTCAGGCCAACCGATTTCGTTCTCCGCGTACACCGCCAGTTGTTTGAAGTCGCCGGTTTTCCAGTCGCTCAGGTCGGCTTCCCTGATTACGTGAGCCGTCTGCAGCGTCCAGCACAGTTCCGTTTGGTCTGTGAAGCGCACCCGCACATACATCATCCCTTCCTCGAAAACGTGCTCGGCCCAGTCCACGATCTTGCCGTGGACGCCGGGATACTGCTTCCCAGGCGTGGGTAAATCCTTCTTCTGCGTCTCCGCTGCTTTCTTCTTTTTCATTGCTTGCCCTCACCTTCGGACGCGGCAGCAACGACAGCCTGCGCCCGCTTTTCACCATTTGCAGGGCTGACCCTGCGTCTATTGGTCGTACCCGCTTTCTTCCTCGCGGCTCGTTTCTTCTTTGCCACCTGCTCTTCGTCGTAGCGCTCCTCATCGGACATATCCCACCCGGGGAGAATCACAAGGCGCGGCGGCAATCCCTTCTTCTTGCGCCTCTCCTCGGAATCCTTGATGTCGAAATAGATGTCATCCGGGTCTTTGGTTTTCTGCTTGTACTCGCGCTGAAAGCGGTAAGCCCACGACGCATCGTCCTCTACCAAGGCCTCAAAGTTGTCGAAGAATTCCCGGTTGGCGTCTACACGGGCGGTTTCTACGTCGGCCCGGGCATACCGGATCAGGTCACGTTGGAAGTGGCCCACTTTCTCCATTCGCTCAAGTCCACGGATTACCTCTTCAAATGCCCGGTTCAAGTCCGCGAGTTCTCGGAAGAGGGCGAGCTTCATGGCTGGTCTCCTCGGCTACGCTGCGGTTCGCTTTGCGGATCACGAGGCGTGGGGTACTGTCGTTCCCATTCCCGCTGTTCTTCTTGGGTAAAGAACCGCACCTTGGGCGGTTTTCCCTCGACGCGCCGGCGGTCTTCCACCATCCGCACGTCCCGATACACCTGCACCTCGTCCAAGGTGTTCTTCTCGTATTCGCGGTGCCGGGCTTCAAATCGGACGGAGTCCTGCTGCTCCAAGCGCTGGAGGGTGCTACAGAAATAGGAATTGAGGCGTGCACGATGATCTTCGAAGACCACGAGCTCTTCATCGAAGCACGAGGGGTCGAGTTGCGAGTCTTTGGCCCGTTTGAGGCGTTCGAGCCCGCGCACGGCTTCGTCAACGCCTCGATTCACTAACAGAATTGCTTCGTACAGATGCGCTTTTTGCATTCGAGTTCCTCCACTGATTGCGGCGGGAATGCGCCGCCCGGCAGTTGATAGAAGCGTTGAGACACACCGATAGCGAGGCAGTCGGAAGTCCGACCGGACTCGACAGACACAGGCGTGCGTCATCTAGGGAGGCGAGTCAACGACCGGCTCGGGCACGTCCAGAGCCGTACACAACGAGCGCGAGGTGGGTTGCGTGTGGAATGCTAAATAGATAACGTCTCTTACAGGCATCGTTGCACCTCAGACGTGCGACCTTGCTTAGGGGCGCGCCCGGTGCTGATAACACCAGCGCGTCCCGCTTTTAGTTCGTGTCGTTTACCTTTAGTTTCATCTTGCGACTGGGCTTTTTCCGATAATGTTCAGCTTTATATTTCTTCAAGGTCTTCAGCTCTTGTTCTGTCCAAAAACGAAATCGGACTCCTGAAATTACTTGAGCGGTTGGAACGGGCACCACCCTCCGGCGAATCCATTCGTAAAGGGTGGCGCGTTGAATTCCCAGTTCCTTGGCGGCTTCTGTGATTGAGTAGTTTCGCATTCTATATTGAACGTGGTCGTTCAGTGTTGTCAAGTGAAAAATCTGTCGCCGGAGAGCGTTCCTTGGTCTCCCAGCAAACAGGCAAGAGTATCGCAAGAGATGACCTGGGGAAAGTGAACAAGGATAGCAACAGGAGCGGTGTTCGTTCCCTGGGTTTACGTCGGTCATTCGCTTCTGCCGGACTTGGATCGGTGCTTTGCCTTTCGGACGGTCTAGGCGCAGCCTTTCCGTGGGAAGGGCATTGAGGAGAAAGGACGGTTCCGTTGGTCAGCGGCTAGAAGGAGATGTTTTTGAAATGGCGACAAGTGACCCCCGGCGCGTCGCTGAAATACGACCCGAATAAGGAAAAGAACATCGGCCCCGATTTTATTCAACTCTGGGAACCATGGGCCTATATCAACATCGCGGTGACAGCGTTGGGTTTCGTGATCTGGGCCTTGGTGGCGATTTTTCGAGGTGAACTGCATCAATTGCGACGGTGGGCGCGGCGAAGTTCATGACGCGGCCCCGACCAGGGATTCGGGCTGGTGCTCTTTTCAAGCTCTGCGCGGAGGTTTAGCATATTGGGGTGGCCGCAATGCGGTTACACAGCGATATGAATCAATACAGCGCGGAAGAACTGAATAAAATCTTCGTGGAGCTTGCGCCGCAGACGGGCCTGGTCCTGCCATTGTCCGCCGGCCCGGCGCCTCGCGGCCGCGCGCCGGGCCCTGCGGTGGGCGTGTATCTGCGCCATTCCGAAATCCTGCCGGGAACGGCCAAGCTCGAAGATCGGTACTGGAATCTTCTGCGGCAAACGCCCGTGACGGGCGGCGTTGGCGTGCTCGCTTCGATCAATAGTCTTTTGTCGGAGCACCGCTCGCTCAACCGCGATGTTCACCAGGTCCTGAGCGACCGATATCTGACGGCGAATCTCGCGGCGAAAGTCGCCGCGCAGAAAGTCGCCGGCGACACCTTCGGCGTGTTCACGCGGACCGGCTGTCTGCAACTTATGCGGCATCTCCTGCTGTACGGAAATCGGTCGCTGAAATCGTCTTCCGCGCAAAGCGAGAAGGAACTCGGCGAGCTGGCGCTGCTGGCAAACGAATTTATTCAGCGCGACCCGGTCGTTGACCCGGCGCGGCTGCCAAATCTCGACTTGCTTGTGTCATTCGTCCCCGTCTGGGACATTCATAATCCCCGCGATCTCGCGTACGCGCTCAGCCGGATGTTCACGATCCTCACGGAAATCCTGCCCGGCAAAGATCCGGAAGTCCGCAGGCTTGCCGCGAAAGCGGGCTTGAATATCTCCGGTATCACGGTCGGATCGCTGCCCTTGAACGATTTCATCGCGGCCGTGTTCGGCCTGTTCGCGTACGGCCGGAACATCAAGGGCCCGGCGTTTTCGGTCTTCGACACACGCCAGGTTTTTTCGCTGGTCGGATTTCCACCACGAATGTTGAGGAAGCTGGTCAAGGATCGCGCGCTGACGACCGAGGAATTCAGGAAGCGCCTCGGCGGCGGCAAGGCGCGCACGCGCAAAGCATTCGGCGAAGAGCTGCAACGGCGCTCGTTCCTGACGGAAAGCCTGAATCTTTTCAGGCAATTCCCTTTGATGAAGCTGGACACGAACCGCGTGCTCATTCTCGATCTCGAATTCCTGGCCGAGCTTCTCACGGGCGGCGTGTACTGGAATATTTTCGACAGCCTGCCGCGAAACCGCCGGGAATCGTTCAAGGAATTGTGGGGACGGCTGTTTGAAATTTACGGCGTTGATTTGTTGAAAGACTTTTATCCTCCCGCCTCTGGAATTCTGGCCGCGGACCTGAATTACAACGGCGGCCAGGTCGACGCGCTGTTGGATTTCGGAGAGGCGGTGGTCGTGTTCGAGATTAAATCGTCTCTTCTCACGGAAGCGGCAAAGCGCAGCGGGGACAGGGCGAAATTCGTGGCTGATTTCGAGCGGAAGTTCGTGCGGAACGAGAAGGGCAAGCCGAAGGCTCTTCTGCAGCTGGCCGCGTCCTGCAAGGCGATCGAGGACGGCAAGATTCGAACCGCGATGAAGCCCGGGCGGATTTACCCGGTGTGTATCAGCGATGAACCGGCGGTGGAGAGTTTCTTTTTCACGTCCTATGCGAACGAGATATTCGAAAAAGAACTGCCTGCAGGATCCCGCATCCGGCCCGTGACCATGATGTCGGTCAATGAGCTGGAGGAGATTCTGCCTTATGTCTCCGAGAATTTATTCAGCTGGCCCGAACTGCTGGATTTCAGGCTCAGCGGGCCGACGCGCGGCGCGTTCTCCGTGCACCAGGCGATCTATGACCTGCTGCGCGAGAAGGGCTTCTCGGCGCGCAGAAACCAGGCGATACGCAAAAGCTTCGACGAGGTTTGGAAAATTATCGGAAGCCGGTACAAGCCGCCGAAGGCTAGGTGAGGTTTGGTCGCACTGGCCGCGCGTGACAATTTCTCCCGGGTGAAATGACGCCAATCTTCGCGGTGTGCGGGGCTGCATGTCCGACTGGCCGAGGGGACGGTGACGGGCTGCGAGCGGCGGGTGAGGGCGTTCTGGGGCTTTGGTTGGAAACTCGGATTTAATGGCGATTTTTGGCGGTTTCTGGAGCCAAATACCTAGCTCGTAAGATGCTGTATTACTGTGCTTTATAAGAAATAAAGCATAAAATACTTGTATTAGAACAGCATCATTGACTTGTATTCAATCAGCATTATATACTTGTATCCGCACAGCATCAAAAACTTGTAATCACCCAAGGCGAGGAAGGGTCTCGTGGCGACACCGAACGAGAAGCTGGCTGAATCCCTCGATGCGTTGAAAGCGCTTCAGGAGGGCGGGCGGCGTGTGTTCCGGTCAGACGAGTTCAGCCGCATAAACCGCGAACGGCTGCTCGGGAACGGCTTTGTTCAGGAAGTGATGAAAGGCTGGCTGATCTCCTCCAGCCCAAGCGCCCGCGAGGGGGACAGCACGCCGTGGTACGCCTCATTCTGGGAATTCTGCGCGCGATACTGCAATGAGCGTTTCGGCGAGGAGTGGTATCTATCGCCGGAGCAATCGCTCTCGCTTCACGGCGAGAGAACGGTTATTCCGGCGCAGGTGGTGGTGAACAGCCCAAAGGGCACGAACAACACGATCAAGCTTTTGTTCGACACGTCGCTCTACGACCTGAAGGTAACGGAGATGCCCGGGGCGGCGGATATTGTGGTGAGGGATGGCCTGCGGCTTTTTTCACCTGTGGCAGCGCTCGTGCGGGTGGCGGAATCTTTTTTCTCCCGGAACCCGATCGAAGCGCAGGTGGTGTTGGGCAGCCTTCCCGACGCATCGGACCTGCTGCGGCTGCTGCTGAACGGCGGTCACTCCGCGAAGGCGGGATATCTCGCCGGCGCGTTCCGCCAGACCGGTCGGCCCAAGCTCGCGGATGAGATCGTCAGCGCGATGAAAAGCGCCAGCTATGATGTGCGGGAAAGCAATCCGTTCGAGGCGGGGCAGATATTCGGCACGTCGGGCCGGACGGCTGAACCGATCGTGGGGCGCGTGCAGATGATGTGGGAATCGATGCGCGGCGCCGTCATAAAAGCCTTCCCGAAAGCGCCAGGCCTGCCGAAAGACAAGGACGCCTATCTGCATTTCATCGATGAAATCTATCAGAGCGATGCGTATCACTCGCTCTCCATTGAAGGATATTCCGTCACGCCGGCATTGATCGAGAGGGTGCGGGAAGGGGGCTGGGACCCGGACCATCACGAGGATGATCGCAAGAGCCGCGACGCGCTGGCGGCGCGTGGCTACTGGCAGGCGTTCCAGAAAGTGAAAGCGACGGTCGCAGAAGTCATTGCGGGCAGCAATCCGGGATCACTTGTGCGCGCCGCACACGTGAGTTGGTATCGCGAACTATTCCAGCCGTGTGTTGCGGCGGGCTTGATCGAAGCCGGGGCGCTGGCCGGATACCGGAACAGCCCAGTCTATCTGCGCACGTCGCGCTACGTGCCGCCGCGCTGGGAAGCGGCGCGCGCCGCCATGCCGGCGCTGTTCGATCTGCTCGAAAAAGAAACCGAGCCGAGCGTGCGCGCCGTGCTGGGTCACTGGATGTTCGGCTATATCCATCCTTACCCTGACGGCAACGGACGGATGGCCCGCTTCCTGATGAACGCGATGCTGGCCTCGGGCGGCTATCCGTGGACAGTGATCCGCGTGAGGGATCGCAAGACTTATTTGAGCGCGCTGGACAGCGCCAGCATCGACATGGACATCAATCCGTTCTGCACCTTCGTCGCAAAGCGGGTGCAATGGTCTCTCGAGCACCGCGATCTGAGTTTTCCGGAGCAAGATGAGAAATTTATTTTTGACCGCCAGGTTGTCGCCTTCTGGGGACAGGATGGAAAAACGCGGGTGCGCTGCGAAATAAGCCGGGAAGCCCTGGACGATGATTTCAAGGGGGACGACAAGGACAAAGTGGAAGTATTCCGGGCCAACCGCCAGGTCATCGAAGAGGAAGCGCGGCGAAAATATCTCGCCGGTGACACAGAACCGGATGGCTCTGTTCTTGTGCGAAGCGGCGATCGGTAGCATTAGCGATCAGCAATAAATCTTCGGAGTTAAAGATTCCGGCAAACCGGAGGAAAAGTGAAAATTGCAATCCTCGGCTGGGGGGTCGCTTCTCTGGGAAGGTGGTATGGAATTCGATACACAGCATGGCCCCTGGGCATCTGATGGACCGAGTCTCAAGCTTGAATTCTCACGAATTTCCGAGAAACGGCTGAGAGCCTTGACCTTGGTGATTGATACCGAGCACGGAATAAAGACTACGGTTGCATGGTGCGTCAGTAATCGCGGCACACTGGCAGAGGCGATGACCGATCTCCGTGTGCGCGAAGAAACCACACCGGAGAATATCGGCCGGGCCACGGACGCGGGAGCGTTGAACTGCGTGCCTTCTGAGGCCGGCATTGGCGCGTGGGCTCGAACGAAGAATTCGGAGGGCCTATCCGCCAACGTCTTTCGAAATTCTGAATATACTTTGTTCTTGACGACTTCACATATTGTGAAGTACCATTTCGTGGTGCATATTGTCACGCGTAAGCATCTGCACGAGGCGATGCGGCAATACCCAGATGCGGCGAACGAGATCAAAGCATGGGTGGTTATCGTCAAAGAGGTTCGATGGCACAATTTTCCGGAGGTTCGCAGCGCGTTCAAGGATGCCGACAACGTAAAGGGATACGTAGTTTTCAACATTCGGCAGAACCGCTACAGGCTCGTCACAGTTATTCACTACGCAAAAACAGTGAATCAGAAGCGAACCCGAGGACACGTTTATATCCGATCTTTCTTGACGCACAAGGAATACTACAATCCCGCGAACTGGGATAGAAAATTTGGTACAAAATGAGCACAACACTCCTAGCAAATCCGGCAAAGATGATCGCAAAGGGCGCTCCCCACGTTATTCATAACGACGAGGAGCTGGAAGCATATACCAACGCCCTTTTCCGATTGACAGCCCTTGAGAATCCATCTCCCTCGGAACTAGAGGCCATTGAACTTCTATCCTTGCTTGTCGAACGCTACGAAGAAACGCACTATCCGATTCCGCCCGCGGACGCAGTTTCCGTCGTGCGGTTTCTCCTCGAACAACAGGACCTCACACAGCGTGATTTGATCCCGGAATTTGGATCCGAAAGCGGCGTCTCCATGTTTTTGACGAAACAGCGGAAGCTCACACTGCAGCAAGTAAGGAAGCTAAGCGCACGCTTCAAACTTCCTGCTGACGCGTTTATCCAAAGCCGATAGTCGAGGTTATCTGGTTGCCTGAGAATTCAAAGGTGGCCGGTGACAACTCCAAAGACTCTAAAATAATATTTCAGATAGCTCCATCCGGCCAGGAACAAAAACGCAGCGTATAGTGCTGACCTGCTACCCTAAATCCGCACAAAACTGAGTATGATTTAGCGGTTTGGAAAGGGGGAGGAGCATGTCCAGAACCAGGCACACGGAGGCGGAGATCCTTGCCGTGCTCAAGCAGTCGGAGGCGGGGCGGAAGGCGGAAGAGGTGGCGCGGGAAGCAGGGTGTCGAAACACACGATCTACGCCTGGAAAGCGAAGTACGGGGGGATGGAAGTGAGCGAAGCGCAAGAAGTGAAGCAGCTGCGGGAAGAAAACGGGGGTTTGAAAAAGCTGGTGGCGGATCTGAGTTTGGACAAGGACGCGTTGCAATCGGTGATAGGAAAAAACGGCTGGAGCGCGCAGTCTTGAAGGCGGCTGTGGGGCAAGTGCGCGAGGAGTATGCCTTCAGCCAGCGGCGGGCCTGCCGACTGCTAACCGTGGCGGTATGCAGTTACCGTTATGAAAGCAGGCGCAGCGATGAAGGGTTGCGACTGCCACTGGTGGAGTTGGCGCGGGAGAAGCCGCGCTTGGGTTAGCGGCGCTTGCATGTTTTGCTGCGACGCAGCGGAGCAGAAGTGAAGCACAAACGGGTGCATCGCGTATATCGGGAAGCGGGGTTGAGTATTCGGCGCAAGCAGCGCAAACACTGCGGGCGTAGCGGGCAGCCGTTACGAGCCTGCACCGCCGCGAATCAGCAATGGGCGCGGGACTTCGTACATGATGCGGTGGAATCCGGGCGAGCGATCCGGGTGCTAAGCGTGGTGGACGCGTACAGGCGAGAGTGTTTAGGCTTGGAAGTGGACACCAGTTTTGCCAGCCGGAGAGTGAGGCGGGTGCTGGAGGGGATCATCAGCGAGCGTGGCGTAGCGCAGGTGATTCGCTGTGACAACGGGCCAGAACCGACCCGTCGTCGCTTTTTGGCGTGGTGTATCGAACGTAAGATCGAGTGCGTACACATCCAAGCGGGGCGACCGATGCAGAACGGGCGGGTGGAAAGTTTTCGCGGCAAACTGCGTGACGAATGTTTGAGGGTGAGCTGGTTCGAGAATCTGTTCGCAGCGCGGCGGAAGATTAAAATCTGGCAGATCGAGTATAACCAGGAACGGCCGCACAGCAGCTTGAGGTACCGAACACCGGAGGAGTTTGCGCGTGAAATGAGCAGCCAAAAAGGCTGTGGAAAAGAGGGTGGCTCCGCTACCTTGGAAAACGCTATGCGTTTCCCACTTTCCCACAGCCGCGACGACGGCGATTTTTCTATCGCCGAGCAAGTCACAGGCCCGAACGTCGTATCATGAACTGTGCGGAATCTGGGGGCAGGTCAGGAAGAAGAAACCTCGTGAAGGCAACCGCGGCGGATGGTTCGGATTGACGCGCAGGTAACCCAACCACAAGAGCGAATTTACCTACCGCATGGCTCGAAACCTACCTGTCCTTTCTCTGTACTGTCGTACAGTTGTTCGCTTGACCCAAAGTACTAGACTATCGGCAAGGTTCTCAAGCAAGGGTAATTGGGGGGAGAAATGGACCGCACAGCGCGATTCTTATTGTTGATAGTCGGCGTGTCGGGCGTTACGCTTCTGACGGGGTCTGCGTCGGCTAATCCCGCAGCGCTTAAGTGTAATTCGCACCGAGATCAGATCTGGGTCTATGATTCCTTGAATAGTTTCGGCATCGAGGCGAAACTCAATTGCGGGGGCAACGTCGAAATTATTGAGCGCGTTAAGGACTACGTAAAGATTCGTGCTCAAAATGGAGTGCAGGGCTACATCCCCGAGACCTCCGTCGCAGATCTTCCACCGCTTGAAGTTCGCCAAGACCCGACTCATGACGTTGGCCTGGTCGCGAAGCAAGCGCAGGCACAGGAGATCGCGAACGCGACCGCCAAAGCGGCTGCGGATGCGGCGCAGCTCTCAGGTCCGCTGTCAGCCGGTTCAGCGAACGAAGCCCCCGCGAAAAGCACCAGCGACAAGAAGTCACCTGCAGGCGGTTCCGTTCTGCCCGTCGCCGCGTTCGGCGAAATGAACCTTCCACGCGTTTCTCCGCCCGCCGGTGATACTTCATCGAGGGCAATTTCTGCTCATTCGACGGCGCCAACCAGCGATTCCAACGAAATTTCAGATTCACAGCCGGAGAATGTAAGCGCGGACTTCGCCTGCCAGAACTACTTTTCTGCATACGGCCTGACGCCCAACCAGACGAAATGGATCGCCCAAAACAGGAAAAAACTGTTCTCGAATGTCTGTCCGGCCCCCGATCCTTCAAAAGTGGATTTCGTGATTATCTTCACGCATGACGTCGATTTTTTTAGCGCGACGATGCCTGAACCGGTTCACAAGATGAACGGGTTTTCGGATTTCACACCCATGACAATGATCGACTCTGCGCTCATGTCCGAATCCGATGCTGACAGAGCCCATCGTCAATATGTTTGGATATTCCAATTCGAGAAGGGCGCTTTCGATCCTGCAAGTTTTTCTCCGCGCCGGAAATATCAATACTCGAAGGTGGAAACGAGTTCGCTGGGTTCGAAGGCCGGAATCAAGGCTGTCGAGGACGCTTTTCAATTTGTGGCGGCCGCGAGCCACTGACTTCGAGCGAGGTCCATTTACTTTTACAGATGTCTTCGTTAGCGTGTTGTCCCCGGCCATTCCTCTAAGGAAAAGCAGCCGTACCGTGCGGGCTGCTCCAACTCCTACTTGATCTCGAGGTGACGCATGAGAAGGACGGCTACTGTCGAGGCGGCGATGTCGCTTCTGTTCTGCGGCGCGCTTTTGACCTGCCAAACCGCACAATCCAAAGTCTCGCAAGCCTCGTTTGCGCAGGCTAAGACACAAGCCTTCTATGGAAAAATCGTCTCCCAAAACGGCGTACGATTTGTGTTGCGAGATGAAGAGAATAATGTCTGGTACCACTTAGACGACCAGGAGAAAGCCGGAAAGCTCGTTGGGAAAGATGTCTTGGTTACCGGGAAGTTTGACGGGCTCACTGGTACCATTCGCGTCCAGAGCATCGTGGAATCGCCACCTCTTCCGAAGCCCGCCCCGAACACCGAGGAGCCGAAACAAAATAGCGAACCGTCCAAAGACGCAGCAGCTCCGCCGACAATTGCTGATCCCGCTGCTGCCCCCACTGCCAGCGTCCAGCAATCAACTACCGTCGAGCAGCCCGTTAGCAAAGTGCCTGCGCCGCATTCAGATGACCCTCCTATTTCCGCAGAGACCAAGGTTCCGCACCAGCCTCAAGGCGAGCCGCCGGCCAACCCGACACGGGAAGCACCTCCGCCTTCCCTCCTAGCTTTGCCGGAAGAGGCGGTGAGCAGTTCTTCCTCAATCGCAATCATCTCTAGCCGTTCGGTCCCGATGCCTCCTGGTTTCAACCCGGAAACACAATCTTCAAAGAACCTACAAGCCGGCCGGCTCCTCAAACGCGTCGCTCCCTCCTACCCCCCGGCAGCCATGCAGCAACGGATCGAAGGCACAGTTCGGCTACATGCGGTGATCGGCGACGACGGGAACGTCCTGAGTCTCGAACCGGTGAGTGGGCCGCCCTTGCTCGTCGAAGCTTCTGAAATTGCCGTTCGTCAGTGGCGCTATGGTCCAACTCTTTTCGATGGACATCGCATTCGAGTCCAGGACGATGTCAGGATCGTATTCCGGCTCCCCGACTAGCTGCGGGATTCGCGATCGACGATGGTTCCCAGGCCCGAGGCGCTCTTCGTCATACAAGAATTTGGACAGACAGAATCGCCCGCACCAAACAACCGCGGTTCGAAACAAAATATTTCAGCGTTGTCAAATCGAAGGCTGTCTAACGACGAATGCTAACGGACGTGGGGTCCAGTTCGTAGCCTTCATCCTCTACGGTTTTCTGAACAGCCACGCGAAGAGTCTGATCGTCTGAATTTTTCGGGACGTCGCAATGACGACGAAGCACTTCTTCGCCAGTTTCGATTCTGATCAGCCACTTCGACTTCGGCTCATCCCACGAGACTTCCACCCGGTCTGGACGCATGGCTTCCTCCACCTCCAAGCTACATCACAATATGTTGCAGGGTCCATGTCGGGGAACCGGGCGGGTTTGGCGGCCGGAACTGATTCCGGCTTGAGTTAGCCAGTTTGGCAACCGTGACAGTGCGGATTCCAATCGGACCCCACTCGAATTACGCGTTCAACGGTTGAGCCAGCCGTCGCGAAAACCTGCGCGCTGAAGGCCCTTCACGATGTAGGGGCATCGCTGCATAGTCTTCCAGATAAGCTCCGTGTGATAGTTTTCGATCATCATAAGAATCGGACCCTCATTCAAGCCGAAGATCCACGGAGACGCCCAGGCGTTTAGATTGCTGCTGGTGTCAGGATAGCTTGGATTGAAACTGGCAACGAATCCATACGGGCTGTGCCCTAGCGATTTGAGACGCTCGATAATGTGTCGGATCGTTTTGATCACGATGTCAGGCGCGAACGGGAGTGATGTCGCTACTGCCCAGGGCGATATAGTGCCGTCATCGGGACCAAATGGAGCGCCTCGCGCTTCATAGCCGAAAAATGTTCTTTGGACGCCGTTCAGCTCAAGGGTGGCAGGCCCCGGCCCGTCGCTGGCGGTCAGTCCCCACACGTACTCGTTATAGTGGGCAAACTTCATTGGATTTTTGATTCCATATTGCCTGTGAATCTGTGTGGCTCGCCGGCTGTTCTCAAAATAATCGATCCCGGTCTTTCTGTTGCAGTCGTCGTGTATGCCGCGAAAATCCACCCACAGATGAGACATCTGATGAATGAATAGTGGTCCGGCATACAGGTATTCGATGTCATAGACTTTTTTCCATTCAAACGTGGAGGTCCAGTCTTTGTAACCTTGCGGATCGATGGGGAACGTCGGTGATCCCAAGGCCATCGCGTAAAGGATGATGGCTTCGCTATAGCCCGTATCCCACCGGTAGGGAAGAAACCCCGACTCGGGCATCCAACCGTGAGAGATCGTTGTTCCTTTGTCGAGAGCCCATTGCCAATCAACGCGGGCGTAAAGATTTTCAGCGAGTTTCCGGATCTCGCTTTCCTTTGCACTGTTCGCAGAGAAATAGCTTGCGGCGGTAAGAACGCCTGCCATCAATATGGCAGTGTCAACCGTCGATAATTCACATTGGACGGCTCGGCGGCCGGTCTGCATGTCGAGGAAGTGGTAGTAGAATCCTTTGTATCCGGTGGCATTCGGTTCTGGGCCTTGATGGCTGGAATGTAAGAACCGCAAAAGCGCCAGAGTCCTGTCGACTGCGTCCGCTCGCGGAAGTATGTTTCGTTCTACTGCCACGATATAGACGCTGAGCCCCATTCCCACCGCTGCGATGCTCGAAGGCGACCCGGGCTGGGTCCTATCCGCGATCAGGCCGTTCCGGAGATTGGCCTCATTGAGATAATAATCGACGATGGCGCGCCGCAGATTGTCCAGCATTTCCGAATCCGGCGCTTGCGCATCCAAGTTGAATAACTCGTTTGTCAAAGAAGTCTCCTTGGCAGATAATTCTGTCACCCTCGAGAACGCAAGCCCCGCTGACACAGTGCTCGCTGATCGTAGAAAATCGCGACGGTTCACAGTCTGCCCTGGTTAGTGATAATTTCCTTTGTGCGTTTTCCGCCAGGCACAAAGTACACGAGAATTGGTTCTTGGGTGATCTTACCGGGGCGGCTGAATAAAGTAGTGCACTTGAAAGCCGAAGGGGAAGTGGCGGCATGACCCTGATATGTCGCGAAATCGGAAGCTGCGTTCGGCAGACGGGCTCTGACGTTCCCGTGCGGATAGATGCTGACGCCATAGCCCTCGAATTGTTCCGGCTGAAGGGCCGCGAGAGGAGCGGGCTCGCCGCCCGAAGCACTTATCGGTATCGATATCCTGGTTTGAGCTCGCAGCGATAGTCCTTGACTTGATTTTTTTCTACCCGGACGTTGCACTCCGCCCAGCTGAGGACGGGAGTAGGCCCCAACGGAAAGACAATGCGAGATCCGTTCATTTCAGCTTCGATGCTCGGGCCTTCCGCTTTAGCCGGCAAAGTGAAATTCATTGATCGGCCGAAAATCACAGGAGCAGACTCGCGAACAATATCGCCCACCTGGGTGCGAGATACGTCGGCCTGTAGAACAAAGGTTGCGGTATCAGACCAGCTGCGAATTAACACCTTGATGTTGCGCCCGCCGGCGGAAAACCCATCGGTATCAACCCGAGTGAAAGGACATGGCCCTGCGATGCAGGTCACCCTTGCGTTGCGGAATACATTGCCTTCGCCGGCGTCCAGAGACGCACCGCCCACCTGCGCCTTCCATTTTCCGTCCGGCGAGCACGGAGCATGTCGGTGGCAGGGAACGTTACCCGTATTCACGACTTGAAAGACTTTCACTGCGCTTCCAACGTGTTCTGTTGTCGTCGTCTCCGTGGAATATCTCACCAAGACATTCCCAACCGCGACCGTCGCCTCATCGGGTCCCGCTTCAGTTTCCTCATGAAGTGGCGCCAGGCGAATGACGTACAGATTGTCGCTGATGACTTCCTGCAAAGTCAGTGGTTGATAATCAGGATGCCGAAACGTGAGGGTGATCGGTTGCCCCCGGCGTGATCCCGGACGCAAACCTAGCGTGAAGGCGCCGGAAAAATCAGACTTGGAATCAAGGACGGCCGATCCATCGTCCGCACTTACCTCCACATCGGCAATGGGCGATTGATTTCTAGTGTCGACATTTTGTTTGACAATGGCGCCCCTCAACGTGATCGATCGGTGCCGTCTGTACAAGCGAACCGCAATACGTGTTGCAACTAGAAATCCACCGAGAACTATGATCACAGCGGACCAGATGGCAATTTTTCGCCAGTATGTCGCAGCCATTTCCCTTTCAACTTAGCTCTCCTGCAGACTCAAATCAAGGTAGATACGGTTCGCTAGGGGCGCCTCTGCGGTCAAAATCGAGTTGGTCAATTCGATGCAAGCCTTTCACTTCGCTTCATCTCAGTGCTTCGTCAGTGCCAAAGGCGTTTATAATTGTGCGGATGAACGAGATACATATCGGAAAGGGCAGGATGTCGCGCCGGGAATTGTTGAAGAAGATCGCTGGCGCGGGAGCTTGTGTCCCATTCGCGCACTTGAGCGCTCTGTCTGAGCCATCGGCGTTGCAGAAACAGACCGCTGAGTCGGCTGTGCCTCCTGCGAAGACACCTTTTTCCAGCGCCGACGACGCATTTCTCGAAGAACTGGAGAAGGCCAATTTCCAATATTTTTGGGGCCAGGCGCATCCGGAAACCGGCCTTGTGCAGGACCGATGTCATGCTCGCAATCCCGTCACGAGTGATCTGGGAAGCATCGCGGCCACCGGCTTCGGGCTGACCGCTCTTTGCATTGGAGAAAAACGTGGGTTTGTGTTGCGTGCGGAGGCTCAGTCGCGTGTTCTGAATACGTTGCGCTTTTTATGGAAAAAATTGCCCAACCATCGGGGATTCTTCTACCACTGGGCCAATATAAATACAGGCGAAAGAATATGGGATTCAGAAGCTTCGTCCGTCGACACCGCCATCCTGCTCTGCGGAGTTATGACTTGTAAGGAACATTTCATTCATTCCGAGATCAGTGAATTGGCCCTCGAAATCTTTAACCGAGTGGACTGGAAGTGGCTCTCAGAAGACACGCCTATACTCCCGCACGGATGGACGCCCGAAAGTGGCTTTCTGCAATACCGCTGGGGCGACTACAGCGAAATGATGATGATGTACCTCTTGGGATTGGGCTCCTCCACGCATCCGCTCCCGGCCGAAGCGTGGAACACTTGGAAGCGAACCATATTCGAATACGACGGCATTCGTTACATCGGATCCTTCGCGCCTCTGTTCATACATCAGTATTCGCAGGCCTGGTTTGATTTCCGTGGCAAGCGTGACCGGTATGCAGACTATTTTCAGAATTCCGTTCTGGCCACTGACGTCCACCGCCGTTTTTGCCTCGACCTGGCAACACAGTTCCCCGACTACAGTGATGACCTTTGGGGAATTACTGCCTCGGATTCGGTGAAGGGCTATGTAGTGTGGGGTGGTCCCCCTGCGACAGGACCGATCGATGGCACCGTGGTTCCTTGCGCGGCAGGAGGTTCTTTACCCTTTTTGCCGGCAGCAGCCGTGCGTGTCTTGCGAACGATAAAGGATCGATATGGGGAAAACGCTTGGACCCAATACGGATTCGTGGACGCATTCAACCCGCTGAACAACTGGTACAACATCGATGTGGTAGGGATCGACACAGGAATCACCTTGGTGATGGCGGAGAACGCCCGCACGTCCTTCGTGTGGGATACCTTTATGAAGAACCCTGAGGCTCGACGCGGCATGGAACGCGCCGGATTCAAGGCCTATCTACCTTCGCCGACCTAGCAAACAAAACGAGTACCTCCCCGTATATGAACTGAGCGGAAAGTTAGTGAGGCGGTTGGTCTACCTTAAAGCCGATACGCTCGAGCATCGGCTTCATTTCCGGATTGGACATAAACAGTCTCCACAAGAGGCCCGTGCGGTAGTTTTCCACCATCACCGTGATGGGCGTCTGGTTCAAACCCATATAGATCGGCGCAAACCAGTTGTGGTCAAGGTCGAAAGCGTCGCGCGGGCCGTAGATGCCCCACAAGCGATCTCCTAGATCGCGGTAAAAGTGCTTGAGGGCGGCCATCGAAGCTTCGGGAACGTAGGGAAATGACCCAAGCGCGCCAGTGGGCGTCATCGTTCCAGTGTCATTGTTGGGGTCCGGCGCATGCGCCCTGTAGCCCGAGGGACCGTCGCTCGCTGTGAGGCCCCACGAGTCCGGACCATAACCCTTGTGATGCTTGGGATTCTCGATGCAGTAAGCGCGATTGATCAGCGCCAGATTGCGATTGTTTTCGAAGTAATCCGTGAACCGGTCGCGGATTCCGCGCGGATCAAATCCCATATAGGAATAATGGGCGAAGAACAGCGGATTTCCTTCTTTCGTGCCCACGTCCAGTTTGATTCCATAAAAGGTCTTGCCGTTTAGGAAGTCATTGTCCTTTGAAGCGTCCCCGGCCCGATCCGCCCAGCCCGTGTAGTAAAGATCCACTGGCACGGCATGAGTGGGCGAGGCAATCGCAAGTAGATAAACAATCATCACTTCGTTGAACCCCGTGAGGCGATGATTTATGTGCCACGACCATTGAGGCGACCAGTGCCAGTAGAGCGCGTCACTTTGCGGCGTCTGGCGATACCAATCCCATTCCACGGTTTCCCAGAGATGAGAAATGCGATCGTATAGAACCTTCTCTTGCGCGCTGGATTGATTCAGATATTGCCGCACGGTTAGCAGCCCTTCCATCAGAAAAGCGGTTTCAACCAGGTCGCCGCCGTCATCGAACATGTTGAACACCGGCAAACTCGCACCCGTGGCGTCGTCCATGAAGTGTGACCATGCACCGTGATAACGCGGGGCTTTTTCCAGGAAGCTGACAATTTTGTTCAGGCGCGCGATTCCTTGCGTGCGAGTAATGAACCCTCGGTCCATCCCAACAACTAAAGCGAGGATGCCGAAACCGCTCGCACCGGTGGCGACGATGCGGTCATCGCCGGGAATATTTTCCCGCGCCATGCCGGAGTGCGGACCGGAGGATTCCCAATAGTAGCGGAAGCATTCGGTCTGCAGCATTGTGAGCAGTTCGTCGTCGCTCAGCGGGCGCGTGGAAGCGCTGGCCGCGGAGGACATCGGCGAGCGCAGCTCATCGGAAGAAAATGCCGCAACTTTGTAGGACGCGGTTTGATCCGTCTTGCCAAGGAAGTCGGTGTAACGTCGCAATCCGCGTGCCTGGATTCCGATCGGTTCGAACGACTTGCCGTCCACGGAACGATAAATTACGTAATGGCGAAGATGCTCCGAAACCACCGGCTTCCACGCAACATCAATATGGCGCTCGTAGCCAGTTGCCGTGACCTCCTGGGGCGCCGGCAGCGCGCTTCTGGCAGCTCCAATCCGCGAATCCTCGATTGTGATCTGGTCAATGATTAAAATATGCGGCGCGGCATCGGCGGAAGCCTGAGAAAAAATCAACTTGCCCAGATGATTGGTTTCCAGCAGGTGGATCGAAGCCATCGCAAAATCCCGCAACGGAATTTTCACGTGAACCCACCGCCCGGCAGGCAAAGCGCCGGAGAATTTCGCAAGTGGAAGCGAGCCTGAAAAATTCTCGCCGATGTCCGCGATCCTAACGAGCGGCAAGCCCGCGGAACCGATCCGCCGCGGCGCAAAGCACCAGAAAGAAAGCACGTCGCCGTCAAATTTTATTTCGCGGTTGCGGAATTTCAGGACGCCGATCTGCGCCACCCAACCTCCGCCGGGCTGTGAAGTCCATTCGAGGCGCAGCGCGTTCGGCGGAGTCAAAAATGTGCGAGTTTCGACCGGAAGCTTCGAGTCGAGAAGCGTGAGGAGACTTGGAGCAGTGGCTTTGCCGGCGCTGTAAAAATAAGAATCCGGCGTCAGGCTGTTGTCGAAGAAAACGTGGCGGTAATATTCCGTGTCCGCGCGGACCGAAACGGCGACCACAGATATCAGAAGGAGTGCGGCGGCCCGCCGGACAAGTCGAAAGCTCGCACGCACTCCTGACTTCAGCAAATGCATCATTTTTGTTTGAAAGCCGGCAGATATCGTCGGCGGGCGCTACCTATGCGTCAAACCCATCTGACCGCAGCGTTCAAGACGTAATCACCTCGAATCCAGATATCAGAGATGCGAATCGTTAACAACAAAAAAGCTACCGATACGCCGAAACATAAGCGGTTTAGCTGGGATTGGGCAACCAAGGAGTGGACGCAGCTGGCTTCGCCATCACCTCATCGCCAGCGAGCAACCGGCGGCATAACGTAAATCCCCAGGTGGCTCTACTCTCTTTCATGTATGGCACGCCCTCGCAGCATAGAGTAGCGTTCGCGGCCACAACACGGGGTGATAGATGAAAACCTCAAGAATTCTTCTGGGCTTGGCAATTATTGTGTCTTCTTTGAGTCTATTTCCTCCGGCGGCGCGGGCGCAGTACCGCGCCGGGTTGCAAGGGGTCGTACTCGATGCGCAGGGCGCGGCCGTCGAGGGTGCCACCATCACGCTGACGAATTCGGAAACCAATCATTCGCAGCAAGCCACTTCTGGATCGGGCGGCGTTTACTCCTTCCCCGGCCTTCCTCCAGGCAGCTACACAGTTTCCACGGAAAAGAAGGGCTTCAAGAAAAACGTCCTTGAAAATATCTCGATCGCAGGAGAACAAGTCCAGGCACTCAACGTCACGTTGGCGCTCGGGGAGATCACTTCCTCGGTGGTAGTGAATGCCTCGGATGCCGCAGCGATTGATACCGAAACAGGACAACTTGGCGGCACTCTTTCCTCCACGGAAGTGCAGGACCTTCCATCCTTTGGCCGGGATCCGTTTCAACTGCTTCGGCTCGCCCCGGGCGTTTTCGGCGACGGCGCCCACAATAATGGCGGGGGAGCGCAAAATATTCCTGGCAGCGCCGGACCCGGCGGCACCAGCGCGACGACCAGCATTTTCCAGATTGAGAATCAGGCTCAGGCGTTCGCCGGTGGGCAGCGCAATGAAGCGAACAGCTTTCAGATTGACGGAGTCTCGGTGAACAGCCTTGACTGGGGCGGAGCCGCGATCATTACGCCCAACGAAGAGTCGGTTAAGGAAGTCCGGATTACCTCTAACTCTTACGATGCGGAACTCGGACACGGTAGCGGTGCGCAGGTTGAAGTCGTTTCGCAGAATGGCACTAACAGCTATCACGGCAGCGCCTTCATCAAGATTGATCGGCCGGGATTGAATGCTTTCCAGGCATTCAACGGCCCGAGCGGTCCGAGTGCGGATGAGCGCGTAAACAACCGGTTCAATCAGTTCGGTGGCAGCGTGGGCGGACCGATCATCAAGAATCACCTGTTTGTGTTCTTCTCATACGAAACGCTCAGGAACAATTCGGTGGAAACTTCCAACCAGTGGGTGGAAACGCCACAATACCTCGCAGCGGTGCAGGCCCTGGGGTCACCGTTTCTCTCGTCGGCCATTCTGAGTTTTCCTGGTGAAGGTGCGTCTTTCAATAAGGTGCTTCCGTCCACCTGTTCGCAGGCTGGCTTCACGACCGCAGCGAACTGTCAGCCGGCGGGTACGGGCTTGGATATCGGTTCTTTATCAACAAGTCCCCGTGGAACGCTTGATCCAACTTTCGGAACGGCTGCTACGCCCAACGGTGTGGGCAACGGCCTCGACGGTGTTCCGGACATCCAGTTTGTGCAAGCCACGAATCCGACGACGATTACCGACTCGCAATACAATGGTCGCGTGGATTACCAGGTTACCGGCCGAGATTTGGTGACTTTTAGCATTTACTGGGTGCCTACGGAGACCAACAGCTTCAACGGCAATATCCGTCCGGCGAATTTGTTTCACCATAATCCGCTCAATTACGCCGAAGGTTTGGTGTGGAACCATACCTTCGGTCCAACCTTGATCAATGAAGCACGCTTTAACGTTTCGCGTTGGTATTTCGACGAACTGGCGAGCAACCCGCAGGAGCCCTGGGGCCTGCCCGAAGGCACGATCACCGGCTTACCCAGCGGCGTCAATAATATCAACCAGATCGTTTACGGTGCCAATCCTCCAGGGATTTTCTTCAAGACTGGCTACAATATCCGCGATACGGTTACAAAAGTTCTGAACAGGCAGTCCCTGAAATTCGGCGTGGATATCTACAAGGAACAGAATACGCAGGTCCAAGGATCGGGCGCACGTCCAACCTACAACTTCAACGACCTTTGGGACTTCGCCAACGACGCTCCGGTCCTGGAAGGCGGCAACTTCAACCCTGTGACCGGCGTGCCCACAACCCTCACGAGTTACGTTCGTGATAACGACATTGCCCTGTTCGTCCAGGACGATTACAAACTGAAGCCGAATCTAACCATCAATCTCGGCCTGCGCTGGGAGTACTTTGGCCCCTTCCACGAGAAGGACAACAATCTCGGCGTGGCGGTGCTCGGAGCACCTCCTAACCAGCTCGCGGATATTAGCGTTAGGTTGGGCGGGAACCTCTACAATGCCGATTACCACAATTTTGGTCCTCAAATTGGCTTCGCGTGGAGTCCGTATTCCTTGCCTCTTCTCCACCGCGACCTCCAGAATCGGCTGGTGGTGCGTGGCGGTTTCGGTATCGGCTATAACCGGACGGAGGACTCTGTTCCGCTCAACGCCCTCACGAACCCTTCTCCGATCTTCGCAAGTTTTGGCATCCTCGCCGGTTCGGATATCGTCTATGCTGCACCGGCTGATCCGCATCAATTTGCTCCCTATCCAGCCAACACGAACGCAGTGCTCACCTTTGACCCGACTACGAACATCCCGACAACCGGTGCGCCGATTACTTTGAATGCACTTCCAAGGAACTTACTGTCTCCCTATACCTATCGCTACTCTCTTGAAACCCAATACGACTTGGGGCACGGTATGGTTGCCACGGTCGGTTACCAGGGCAGTTCATCCCATCGCCTCCTGCGATGGAATTTCAATGGACAAATCCTGTTTGAGCCTCAGAATCCCCAGGTTAACAACCTTCGTTTATGGACGGACGACGTTAACGGCAACTACAACGCGCTCCTCACCGAATTTCAGAAGCATTTCTCGCACGGCTTCCAATTAGATGCTCAGTACACGTTCAGCAGAGCGATGGACGACGCATCAACCAACTTCTATTTTGACGCTTTTCCTTTTAACGCCAAAGCGGGATACGGTCCTTCGGACTACGATGCCACGCACAATTTCAAGCTCTGGGGATTGTGGACACCGCAAATCTTCAAGGACCAGCACAGCTGGGAGGAAAAGATAATCGGTGGATGGACGTTCAGTGGCATCTGGAACGTGCACTCCGGCTTCCCGTGGACGCCGCTCTATAACGTGCAAGTTGTCGGCGACCCCAACACCTGCAGTTTGATCTTTGAGAACAGCGGCTATTGCTCGGTAAGGCCAGCGGCTTACCTGGGCGGCGCGGGCACCGATTACAGCAACTCGACTTTCAAGCAGCAACTTGGCAACTTCCCCAACGGCCCGACAACCTATTTCACGCCGCCGACCCTCACGACGACCAGCATTCCGCCCGTGCCAGGCGTCGCACGCAATTCGTTCCGCGGTCCGCGTTATTCTTCCGTAGATTTTACGCTTGCCAAAGGCTTCGGATTGCCCAGCGCGAAGGTGATTGGCGAAAATGCGAGATTGGAGATCCGCGCCAATTTCTACAATCTGTTCAACCAGGTCAATCTTGGTCCGCTCGGCAACCAAACCATCGGGAACATTGCGCTGACCACCACCGGCCAGACGGTGAGTGGAAGCACTACGTTTGACCAGGCCCAATTTGCATTAGCGGGCCGCGTGATCGAAGCGCAGGCGCGGTTCAGCTTTTAACCCTCACCCCACTGGACGCATTCGTTTTTCATATGCTTCGTAGCGGCATCGATGTTACCGGCAATTGCGTTTTCGCAATCATTCTTGAGCCAATAGAAAGGCTTGCCTTATCACGACACGCGCTGCAGTGGCGGGCCACAAAAAATACCGGGACGAGTATTGTGCGCCTACTATGACCTGGGCGGCGAAGGGGTCGCGTATCGCGACGGCGATCCAAAGCATCACGGCAGCGGAGAGTCGAATCCGGCCGATGGAACTTGCCTGACTGAACTTCGTATCAACGAAGGAGTGGACACTTCCTACACGAAGGTTCTGCGGAAGCCAGATCCGATTGACGATAACCCCTTCGACAAGGTCGTTCCTCCCGCGGACCTGCTCTATGTTGGCTGTACCGAACCGGGAGAGTGGTTCAACATCACTGTAGAAGTGACGCACGCGGGAACATGCGCGGCCGATTTCCTCTACACGTCGAATCGCGGCGGAACAATATCAATCGATGTGAACGGAAACGGCGCGACCGGACTTCTACAGTTCGCCGCAACAAATGATCCTGCAGACCCGCTGGCTTCGCGTCAATGGCATCACCGGAATCTGGCTTCGCAACTCTTCCAGTTTCGCCTCAACAAAGAGAAAAACGTTCTCACCGTACACATATTGACTGGCGGAAACATGAACCTCGCTTACTTCGACCGCAAGCAGGCCCACAGATAGATGGAAAGATAATGGAATGTGCCAGCGTCTCAATTCAGCGTCAGCCGCAAACCTGTCGCGTGGGGAACGGTGACGGAGCACTTGCCCTGCTGGAGCGAGTCGGCTTTCATTGAGGTTGTGATGTGCGCTTCGCGGCTGTCTAGTGCCGGCGCGTGCAGTTTTTCGGTTTGGACCGCTCCGCTGATGCCTCGACCGAAATCGAGCTCCACATCAAGGTCCGCCGCCGCATCCTTGTTCAAAATGATTACCGATGTCTGGCCGCCGGGCAGCTTCAAGGCGTACGCCGTTGCATTGACTCCTGCAGCCTGCAGCTTCGTTGAGAAGTCGGTCTTCAAAAGTGTTCCGCCGCTGAACGAGCCCGCAAACTTCAGCCCATACGCGACGGGCTCCAACACATAGTCCGAACCAAATGTCGCGATCGGTGTATAGAAAGGATGCGGATGCGCGGCAATCTGTTCGGGAGTTTCGCCACTTGTTTCGAGAAGCGCGTCGCCGGGCAGAGATCCGCCGACGGAATTGGCCACAGATTTGCCCGTGCCCCCGTGCAGATTGACGCCCGAATAGTTATTACTGGCCAGC